>Ga0208193_1000206_pt1 | contig 39224 bp, 35 predicted proteins | sample June2015DPH_17_2_FD_184716 | JGI IMG/M metagenome (GOLD analysis project Ga0208193, IMG submission 184716) | Peatland microbial communities from SPRUCE experiment site at the Marcell Experimental Forest, Minnesota, USA - June2015DPH_17_10... | ecosystem: Environmental > Terrestrial > Soil >... | reverse complement strand
GGTTCACGTCCCCGGATTCAGCCGTGAGCTGTGCGGCGGCACGCACGTCTTCCGCACCGGCGATATCGGCGTATGCAAGATCGTCTCGGAAAGCAGCATCTCCGCGGGCGTGCGGCGCATCGAAGCCGTCACCGGCGAAGGAGCGCTCCGGCAATATCAGGAGTCCACGGACGCCCTCAAGCGAATCGCCGGCATCGTAAAGGCTTCCGAGCCCGAGCTTGTCGAGCACGTGGAACGGCTGCTGGCCACCAGCCGCACGCTGGAGCGGCAGGTGGAGCAGTTGAAGAGCAAGCTGGCGCAATCCGCTTCGGGCGCGCTGGAATCGCAGGCGCACAGCGTCAACGGGTCGAAAGTTCTGGCGGCGCGCATCGACGGCATGGATCGCCAGCAGCTGCGCGAGCTTGCGGATTCGCTGCGTAACAAGTGGAAGAGCGCCGTCATGGTGCTGGCGTCGGCGAGTGACGACGGCGTCGCCATAGTTTCCGCCGTCACGAAAGATCTCACCGCGAAAGTTCACGCGGGCAAGTTGGCTGGCTCGGTTGCCCAGGCAGTCGGCGGCAAAGGCGGCGGACGGCCCGACATGGCCGAAGGAGGCGGCAAGGATGTAGCCGCACTCGACGCTGCACTGAACGCGGTCTATGGCGAAGTTGAGAGCAAGCTGTGATCGAATCCTTCGACGCGCTCGTAGTGGGCGCAGGTCCCACGGGCCTGGCGTGCGGCATCGAGCTGCAGCAGCGCGGCATCCGCACCGTGCTGGTGGAGAAAGGTTGCGTGGTGAATTCGCTCTACAACTATCCCACCAATATGACGTTCTTCACCACGCCCGAGCTGCTCGAAATCGGCAACATCCCCATGACCAGCCTCAACGACAAGCCGAACCGTCACGAAGCGTTGAAGTATTACCGGCGCGTGGCCGATCACTTCAAGCTCAACATCCGCGACTATGAGCGCGTCAACCGCATCGATGGCGAAGACAATGCGTTTGAAGTCTCCACCACCGACCGCCTCGACTGTCACCATACTTATCGCGCCCGCAAAGTTATCCTTGCCACAGGTTATTACGACGTGGCGAACAAGCTCGACGTGCCCGGTGAAGATCTACCCAAGGTGCTGCATTACTATAAGGAGCCGCACCCGTACTATAACCACGACGTGGCCGTGATCGGCGCCAAGAACTCCGCCGCCATCGCCGCGCTGGAGCTCTTCTGGACCGGCGCGCGCGTCACCTTGATTCACCGCGGCGCAGCGATCTCTAACTCGGTGAAATATTGGATCAAGCCGAACATTGAGAACCGCATCAAGTGCGGCGAGATTCGCAGTTACTTTAATTCGCGCGTGCTCGATATCCGCAAGGACTCTCTTCTGTTAGCCTCGCCCGAAGGTGAAGTTATATTAAGAAACGATTTCGTTTTTGCGCTTGTTGGGTACCGGCCGGACCTGGAATTCCTCGCAGCTACAGGAATCACCTTGGAAAATAGTACTCAACGCCCCCGTACTAATCCGGATACTTTGGAGAGCGAGCGCGCCGGGATTTACCTCGCCGGCGTGATTGTCGCAGGCATGCACACCAACGAGATATTCATTGAAAATGGACGGTTTCATGGCAAATCCATCGCCGAATCCGTTGCCACCCGGCTTTCGCAGTTAGGGTGAAACCGTTCGCCTCCATACACCGCTAGGTACCGTAGTACGTAGAAGAACTGAAACGTTCACTACTCTTACGGTATCTATATAAACTGGAGGGGGGTTCAAAAAATGATCCAGTCGTTCCTGAATAAAATGCTTGGTTGCTCTCATCACAACACTACATTCCCGCTGACGCCAGCGCGGAAAAACGGAGCACCTCAAGCCCCCGGCGTTGCGCGAAACGGTACTTACATTGTCTGTCTCGACTGCGGCAGGGAATTCGACTACAACTGGAGCGAGATGCGCATGGGCCAGCCAGTAACTTCACGCGTTGTTACTCCGGCGGAGCGCGCTACCGCTTTGACTCTTTAATAAGCTGCTCGGTAGGGTATGCTTTACCTTGCCCCAGTCGGGGTTATAGGCTTAGTTAGCCCCGCCAAGTGTGATACTTCCCAAGATCGCCGCGTGACGTGCGCCCGTGGCGGAAGGCAAATTGGACGGACGGCGCCGCCAGGTCTCGTGCGCCAGTACCGCGAAGGCAATAGCTTCTTTGGCATCCACTCCCATCCCATGATCGGCGGAAGTGGAAATCGCCGCGCCCGGCAAATAACTCGCGAGCATCCCCATGATCTGTGGATTATGAGCGCCGCCGCCGGAGACAATCAGATCAAGATCGCCCGCCCCGGCGTGATACTCGCGCACTGCCAGAGCGATGCTGCGCGCAGTCAGCGCGGTCGCCGTCGCGATCAGGTCGCGCATCGGCAGACCGGACAGCTTCATCCGATGGACGAATTCGGCGCCGTACTGCTCGCGCCCGGCGCTCTTCGGCGGCCGCCGGCGGTAGTAGCGGTCACTCAACAGATCGTCTAACAGACGCACATCCGGTTTGCCGGACGCGGCGATCTTGCCGTCGCGATCGCAGCGCATCTTGCCCTTCGATAACTCCTGCGCCAGCGCGTCAATCACCATGTTGCCCGGCCCTGTATCGAACGCGGTCACCTGTTCCGGCGCCGCCGCGGGCGGAATCGCCGTGATGTTGGCGATGCCGCCGATATTGAGCGCAATGCGCATTCGCTTCGGGTGCCGAAAGAGCAGGTAATCGACGTACGGCACAAGCGGCGCGCCCTGTCCGCCCGCGGCGATATCGGCCGCGCGGAAGTTCGAAACCACCGGCGTTCGAGTCCGCTCGGCGATCACCGCCGCTTCGCCGATCTGCAGAGTATGCTTGCCGCCCTCGTGATAGATAGTCTGGCCGTGGCAGCCGATCAACTCCACCGGTCCATAGCTGCGGACCGCGCGCAGCACGGCTTTCGCGTACAACTCGCCCAGTTCGAAGTTGAGGCTGGAAATCTCGCGGCTGTCCCCAGGCTTGAGAAGCCGCGCGCGTAAGCGGTGGGAGTAGGCGGTGGTCTGAAAGCCGATGGTTTCGATGCTGCTGGCTTGAACACGGCGGCCGCCGATTTCGACGATAGCCACATCGATGCCATCAAGCGACGTGCCGCTCATGATGCCGGCGACTCTCACTGGCGCTTCAACTCCCGCTGCAATTCCGATAGCAGTTGCAGCGCTTCAATGGGCCGCAATTCATCCAGGTTCAACTCACGGATGCGCTCGGCGATGCCATATCCAACCGGCTCGAACAATTGGATCTGCATCGGCTCGTGGTGTCCCAGTTTGGCCAGCTCCGGTTTAGCCAGTTCCTCTTTGGCCAGTTCATCGACCACCACATGCTCCGCGCCCTCGTGCAGCTTCAGCACTTCGCGGGCGCGCTCGATGACAGTGAGCGGAAGGCCCGCGAGGCGCGCCACTTCGATGCCATAGCTGCGGTCGGCGCTGCCTGGTTCCACTTTGCGCAGGAAGATGATGTGGTCGCCCGCCTCTTTCACCGAGACCTTTAGGTTGCGAATGCCGGGAAGCTTGTCGGCCAGCGCCGTCAACTCATGGTAGTGAGTGGCGAAGAGAGTCTTGGCGTGAGTTCGCGAGTGGACGTGCTCCACCACCGCCCACGCCAGCGCCAGTCCATCATAGGTCGCCGTACCGCGGCCGATTTCATCCAGCACGATGAAACTGCGCGACGTGGCCGTGTTGAGAATCACCGCCGTCTCAGTCATCTCCACCATGAATGTAGAGCGGCCGCGCGCCAGATTGTCCGACGCCCCGATGCGCGTGAAGATGCGGTCGATCAGCGGCAGGCTGGCGGATTCGGCGGGCACGAACGACCCCATCTGCGCGAGGATAGCGATCAGCGCCGCCTGCCGCAGATACGTCGATTTGCCGCCCATATTGGGCCCGGTGATGATAGCGATCAGATCGGTGGAATCGTTCAGGTAGAGATCGTTGGGAATGAAGCGGCCGGCTTCCTGGTCCGAGAGCCGCTCGATCACCGGATGGCGCCCGGCCATGATGCGCATCTCGCCGTCCTCGGGAAACGCCGGGCGGCGATAGCGATTCTCGGCGGCCACTTGCGCCAGCGCGGTGGTAACATCCAGCTCCGCCACTGCCGCGGCCGTCGCGCGGATGCGCTGCGCCTGCGCCGCGGCGCGCTGGCGTACGCCCGCGAATAGCTCCCGTTCCAGTGTCAGGATCTTGTCTTCGGCGTCGAGCACCTTGACTTCGTAGTCCTTCAATTCCGGCGTGGTGAAGCGCTCGGCGTTGGCCAGCGTCTGCTTGCGCTCATAATCGGCCGGCGCCAGATGCTGATTGGCGCGCGTGATTTCGATGTAGTAGCCGAAGACGTTGTTGAAGCGAACCTTCAGCGATTGAATGCCCGTGCGCTGGCGCTCGCGCGCCTCAATCTGCGCGATGTATTGCTTGCCGTTCTGGCTGAGGTCGCGCAGCTCGTCCAGGTCGGCGTTGAAGCCCGCGCGGATCGTGCCGCCGTCCGCGAGGTTAATCGGCGGCTCGTCCGCAATCGCTTCGAGGATCAGGTTGGCCACATCCGGCAGCTCGTCCAGGCGGTCGTGCAGCGAACGCAATCGCGCGGCCTGCTGCGTATCGAAGCAGCGCTTCAGCGCGGGAATCTTCTCAAGCGAGCGCCCCAGCGCCAGTACGTCGCGCGGACCGGCGGTTCCCAAAGTGACTTTGGCCAGCAGGCGTTCCAGGTCCAGAATGCCGGCGAGTTCCTTGCGCAGCTCCGCGCGAAGAATCGTCTGCGCCAGCAGTTCCCCCACGGCATCGAGGCGCTGCTCGATCTCGGCGCGGTCCATCGAAGGCCGCAGCAGGCGCTGGCGCAGAAGCCGCCCGCCCATTCCAGTGAGCGTCTGGTCGATCGCCGCCAACACCGTCGCCTGCGGCTGCGCGCCCCCAACGTCGGCCGCGAACAGCGGTTCCACCAGCTCCAGATTTCGCACCGTGACGGCATCGAGCACCATGGAATCGGCGCGGTTGTAGTAAGCTGGCCGGCCGATGTGTTCGAGCGAAGCCCGCTGCGTCTCGCGCAAGTAATGCAGGATGGCGCCGGCCGCACCCACCGCCGCCGGACGGTTCGCCAGTCCGCAGCCATCGAGCGTGAGCAGCTTGAAATGGTCGCGCAGAGCGCGGTCGGCGTAATCCGGCGTGAAGACCCACTCTTCCACTTCGGTGCGGACAAACCGCGGCGACGAACTCAGGCGCCCGGAGCGGTCTTCAGCGGCGGCCAGCGGCAAGTCTCCGGGAAACAGCACTTCGCGCGCGCCGAGGTGCTCGATGGCGCCGGCCACTTCCGCGGGCTCGAGTTCCGTGACGCGGAATTCGCCCGTGGAGACATCCACGTGCGCCAGGCCGGCGCGGCCATCGAGGCGCGCCACGGCGGCCAGGAAGTTGTTCTCGCGCGGACGCACCAGGTTCGTGTCCATGGCGGTGCCGGGCGTGACCACCCTCGTGACCTCGCGCTTCACCAGTTTCTTGGCGAACCTGGGATCTTCCGTCTGGTCGCAGATAGCGACGCGATAGCCCTTCTGCAACAGGCGCGAGATGTACCCTTCGGCGGCATGATAAGGGACGCCGCACATGGGGATCGCCGCGCCTTTCTCCTTATTGCGCGAAGTGAGCGTGATTTCGAGTTCGCGCGCCGCCACCACGGCATCTTCGAAGAACATCTCGTAGAAATCGCCCAGGCGGAAGAACAGCAACGCGTTCGGGTGCTGCTGCTTGACGCTATGGTACTGCCGCATCAGCGGCGTGGCGGCGTCAGCCACCTATTTTCCCACCGGCCGGGTAACGCCGGCGGTCTCGCCGCCGGTGGTAGCGCCGGCGGTCTCGCCGCCGGTGGTAGCGCCGGCGGTCTCGCCGCCGGTGGTGGTAGCGCCGGCGGTCTTGCCGCCGGTCCTCGCGATCAATCGCGAACCTCGAGGACGAATCCAACGCAAACCGCCTGCAGCAACACCGCCCACGCTACCCGCCTTCACGCGTAAATCCCGCGCAGCTTAATCGCAGCCGCCACGCGGTCAAGCGCCACCATGTACGCCGCGGTGCGGTTATTCACGTGGTGCTGATCGGCATAGCCGACAATGGAATCGAAGCTCTCCACCATGATCTGCTCCAGCTGTTCGTTGACGGCCTTCTCGGTCCAGAAAAAGCCCTGGCGATCCTGCACCCACTCGAAGTAGGAAACCGTCACGCCGCCGGCGTTGGCGAGAATATCCGGAATCACGAACACCTTCTTATCCTCCAGAATCTGGTCGGCCAGCGGCGTCGTGGGCCCATTGGCGCCTTCGCACAGGATTCTGCAGCGCACCCGCGCCGCATTGCTCGAGGTGATCACGTTCTCCGTCGCGGCCGGAATCAGGACGTCGCACGGCAGGAACATCGCCTCGGCCTTATCCATATCCTCGCCGCCCTCGAAGCCCGTGATGGAGCCGGTCTCTTTGCGGTGCTGTCCCAGCGCCGCGATATCGAGGCCGTGGGCATTGTATACGGCGCCATCGTACTCCACGATGCACACGATCTTGAATCCCATCGCCTTCATCAGCTTTGCCGCCATGCCGCCCACATTGCCGAAGCCCTGAATCACCACGCGCGAATCTTCCGGCGAGATGCCCAGTCGCTTGAGCGCCTGCAGCGTGACGATCATGCAGCCGCGCCCGGTGGCTTCCGGCCGTCCGCGAGAGCCGCCCAGAGACTCGGGCTTGCCGGTGACCACCGCCGTCACGGTCTGGCGCGAGTGCATGGAATAGGTATCCATAATCCACGCCATGATCTGCGCGTTGGTGTTGACGTCCGGCGCGGGTACGTCTTTCTCGGGTCCGATGAAGTCGATGATCTCCGCGGTGTAGCGGCGCGTCAGCTTCTCCAGCTCCGCGTCCGAGAGCAGGTGCGGATCGACAATCACGCCTCCCTTGCCGCCTCCGAAGGGTATATTCACCACCGCGCATTTCCACGTCATCCACGACGCCAGCGCGCGCACTTCATCCAGCGTGACGTCGGGCGCGAAGCGGATGCCGCCCTTGGCCGGCCCGCGCGCTATGGAATGCTGCACCCGATAGCCGGTGAAAACCTCCAGGCGTCCGTCGTCCAGCTGCACGGGAATGTGAACCGTGATCTCCCGCGCCGGGGAACGCAGAATCTTGCACATGCCGTCGTCCAGCTTCAGGCGCATGGCGGCTTCGTCGAACCGCACGGCCGCCGCCAGCCATGGATTCTTCTCGTTGTCGTAAGAAATGGATACAGGTGCAGCGTACGTGGCCACTTGAGCATCCTCCCAATTCACTATGCTATCAAGCCGCGCGTAGTCCGGCAGACTTGCTCTCCGAGTGTGTGGCCCCAGACCAGATCGTGGCGCACGCACTTATGCGTGCAGCGTTCACACTCGTGTGAATGCGCTTCGAGTCAGGCTTTAAGTGAAGGGATGGCGATGCCTTCGCCGCGCATGCCTTCGAGGTGAAATTCGACGGCTTCCTGGATGAGGTGTTCCACTTCGTCTCGCGAGTCGCCAACGGAGATCACGCCGGGAAGATCCGGAACGTACGCCCCCAAGAGGTGGGCCCTTTTTCATAGATGACCGTGTACTTCATCAATCCTCACGATGGCTGCCTTTAGTCGCCTTCAGCCGCCAGCCCGCATAGGACTCCCCATTCCGGGGATCCGCGGCGCGCTTACGACCCCATCACCTCGAGAGCCTTCTGAATCACGGGGTCGCGCTGCGCTTCCACTTCATCGCCCTTGGCCACGCCGAAAGCCTGGTTGAGGATTTCGGTCTTAAGCCGATTGACGATGAAGTTCTGTTCCACCGACCATTCCGTGACGCCGGGCCGGATGTCATGCGCCGAAAGGTAAGCCTGGAACTGATCGAGAAGCTGCGGCTGCACTTCGAAGTCTTCCCCGATCTTGTTCGCGTGCAGGAATTCGGTGGCGAAGCTGGTGAAAGAGCCGCTGGCGTCCAGCACCTGGCGCAGCCGGTTGGAAGCCGGCGGATAGACCACATAGTCGGGCTGAATGCCGCCGCCTCCCGTCACCACGCGGCCGCTATCGGTGTGGAACTCCGCTTGTCCGTTGAGATGCGCGGTGGTCGCGCCAAGCTCGTATTGCGACGAATCGAGCGGCTTTTGAATCGAGCGGCCGCTGGGCGTGTAATAGAGCGCGATCGTCAGCGCCATCCCCGCCCCCTGGCTTAGCGGGAAAACGTTCTGCACCAGGCCCTTGCCGAAGCTGGGCTCGCCCAGTACCACGGCGCGGTCGTGATCCTGCAGCGCGCCGGTGACAATCTCCGATGCGCTGGCCGATTTCGCATTCACCAGAACCGCCAGTTTGAAGGTATACGGAGTGGAGTTGGGCGGAACCACTTCGGCTTTTTCCGGCATGGCGCGGCCGCGGACGGAGAAGATCTGCTGGCCGGGCTGGAGGAACAGCGACGCTGTTTCCAGGGCCGCGCCCACCACTCCGCCGGGGTTGTTGCGGAGGTCCAGCACCAGTCCCTTCAAATGGTTGCCGCCGAGTTTTTCGATGGCCTCTTTGATCTGCTCGCCGGTCTTTTCATCGAAGCTGGAGACGCGGATGTAGCCCACTCCGTCGCGCAACAGGAAGGTGCGCTCCACACTCGGCGCTTGCAGCTCTTCCGGCGTCAGCACGAAGTGAAGCAGCCGCGGAACTCCGGGACGGCGGACATCCAGTTGCGCCTGCTGCTGCCGCGATTCGGTAAGCAGCTCGGCGATCTGATCCATATCCAGGCGGTTGATAATGTAACCATTCACGCCGACAATATCGTCGCCCGGAGCCAGCCCGGCCTTCTGCGACGGGGTTCCGGGAGCGGTCTGAAGAATGATTACGCGGCCCGGCAGCAGCGATACAACGCTGCCGAATCCCTTCTGCGTGGACGCCTCCATTTTCTTGACCTGGTCGAACTGGCCAGGGTCGAAGAAGATGGAATGCGGGTCCAGCGTTCGCAGCAGGCCGGGGATGGCGCCCTGGTAAAAGACCTGTTCGGAGGATATCGGGTCGGCCGCGTTTTGCTCCATCAGCGCGTAGACGCGCATGACGCTCTTCATCTGGGATTCCAGATCGTCCGCGGCGAAGAGCGCTACGGCGGAACAGAGAAAGGCTGCGAGGGGGCGGTACATCAGTCGGGCCAAATTGAGTAGATAACTGGTTTGACGCTGAACCGGACGGCTGGTTTCACCGTCTTCTATTATCGCGCGAGTCAATCGGTCCCACGAATCTGCTCCGGAACGCCCTGCTCCGGGACGCCCTGCTCCGGAACCCGGTACCGCGTGAGCAGTTCCACCCCCCTCGGCTGCCCGTTTTGCTCCGCCAGCCGCGCATGTCGCCACGCCGCCGCGTAATCTTCGCGGATGGCGTACTCTTCGCACAGCGACGCGTGCGCCTCGGCGAATCCAGGCTCCAGCCGCACGGCTTCCAGCATCAACGCCAGCGCGTAATCGGCCTTGCCGCCGATGCGGTAAAACTGCGACAGCGCATAGTACGGCTTGGCGTTCGATGGCTCACGCGCGATCCACTCGCGCTGTTCGTCCATGTGGAGGCGCGTCTCGTGGTCGAGCGCGAAGTCGATCACCTCATCGCGCCAGAAACTCATTGCACAGCTCCCAGAAGCATGATGCGCACATCCATTACGTTAGTGTGCGTTGGTCCGGTCTTCACCAGGTCGCCGAGCGATTCGAAATAGCGGTACGAATCGTGGTTGTCCAGGTAGCTGCGGGCTTCCGCGTTGCGCGCCAGCGTCGCGCCATCGGCCATTGCGCCCGCGGCATCGGTGGGGCCGTCGGTGCCATCGGTGCCGGCGCTGAAGACCACGGCGTTGGGCAAACCGGCGATATCGATTGCCGCCGCCAGCGCGAATTCCTGATTGCGGCCGCCCCGGCCGTCAGTCCCATCGCCTTTGAGAGTAACCGTGGTTTCGCCGCCGCTGATTATGCACGCGGGCGGCTTCACCGGGTGGCCGGTGTGTGCGGCTTCGCGCAGGATAGCCGCGTGCATGCGCGCAATCTCGCGCGTCTCGCCGACAACTTCGCTCGATAGAATCAGCGTGCGATAGCCGAGCTCGCGTGCGCGGGCGGAAGCGGCGGTCAGTGCGAGGCGGTTGCTTCCGATTACCGTATTGCGGACGCGGCGGAATATTGCATCGCCGGGTTTGGGCGTCTCGGGAATCTCACCGCGCTGGCCGGTTTCGATGCGAACACGGACCGCCTTCGGCGCGCGCCGCCAGATTCCATAGCGCTTCAAGACGGCGGCGGCATCGGCGAAAGTGGAGCCGTCGGGCGCGGTCGGGCCGGAGCCGATCACGTCCACGTTGTCGCCGACTACGTCGGACAGCAGCAGCGATTCCACGCGCGCCGGCGCGGCCAGGCGCGCCAATTCCCCGCCCTTGATCCGCGAAAGGTGTTTGCGCACGGTATTCATCTCATGGATGTCCGCACCCGCGGCCAGCAATAGCCGCGTCAACTCGCGTTTTTCCTCGAGCGTTACCGGCGGCGCGGGCAGCGGCAGCAGGGCGGAAGCGCCGCCGGAGATCAGGCACAAAACCAGGTCGTCGCGCTGCGCTTGCGCGGCGAGGGCGGCGATGCGTTCCGCGCCGTTCCTGCCGCGCTCATCCGGCTCCGGATGGCCGCATTCGTTCAACTCGATGCGGTACGTGGCCGCGGCGTGACCATACTTCACGTTCACCAATCCGGTTCCCGCCGGAACAGACAGGCCAGGAGGCCTGTCCCACAGAAGCACGCGTTCGCAGGCTCGCGCCATAGACGCGCCCGCCTTCCCTGCCCCCAGAACGAAAATGCTCTGGAAGCGGCTGAAGTCGATGCGCTCCAGATGCCGCTCCACCGCGCGCGAGGGATCGGCCGCGGCCAGCGCGGCGTCGAAGATGGCGCGGGCGTGTTTGCGTAGCGTTCGTGCGCTCATTTCAGCATCGGATGGTTGAGAACGGCTTCGAGCGCCTGCTCGGCATCGTCGCTTTCGATGGCGATGCGCACGTCGGCCAATGCGTAGACTTCGCGGCGCGATTCATACAGCGCGGCGAAGCGCTGCGGATCGCGGGCGAGCGGGCGCACGGAAGTGTCGCCAACGCGCCCCAGTACGCGGTCAAATGGACAATCGAGCCAGATGGCGATTCCGTTCTGCAAGATCAGCTCGCGATTGGCCGCATCCACGAATGCTCCGCCGCCGAGCGCGAGCACCGCCGGGCGTCCGCGCTCGATCCAGCCGACATGCTGCCGCAGCATTTCCGATTCGATGCGGCGAAACTCCGGCTCGCCGCGCGCGTCGAAAAGCTCCGCGATAGTGGTCTTCTCGGCCGCCTCGATTTCATGATCGAGGTCGAAGAAACTCCACCCCAGCCGATGGGCCAAATGGCGGCCGACGGTAGTTTTCCCGCTGCCCATGAAGCCCACCATATAGAGACCGGGCGTGCGTTTCAGCCGAACGTTCATGCCGTACCTCTCATATCATTACTTCATAGTGCAAGTTACTTGTCAGAGCAAGCTGCAGGTTGTCCTTGTACTGCAGGTTGCCCCTGTGGGGCAGCCAATCCTGGCTGCAGCCGGCTTTCAGCCGGCTTCTCTTCGCCCAGCGATAAGTCGCTTTCTGCCCCAGAGACCCTCCCCCCGCTCATGACCCAGTCCCGTTCATCGCCGCCAGCCGCCCTTCCACAATTGACGGGAACACTCGCGCCGCCACCACCAGCAGCCAGGAAGCCGGCGGCGCCACCACCGTACGCGCATTCCTTTCCACGCCGCGCCGGATCGCCATCGCACACCGCGCCGGTTCAATCGCCATGCGCCGCGCTTTGATAACACGCTCGGGCGCCTGGCCGGCGCGCACATGCTGCTGGAACGCGGTTTTGACGTAACCGGGGCACACGATCATAGTGCGGATGTTGTCGCCGCGCAGCTCCATACGCAACCCCTCGGTGAGCGAGCCGAGCGCGTATTTCGAGACGCTATACAGCGTCATCCAAGGCAGCGTCAGCTTGCCTGCGATGGAGCCGACATTGACGATCATGCCAGTTCGCCGCTCGCGCATATGCGGCACAACCACCTGCGTGAGGGCCAGCGGGGCGAAGAAATTGAGCTCCATCAGATGGCGCGCCTCCTCCATGGGAACGCGCCAGGCCGGAACGTAGAGGCCCACGCCGGCGTTATTGATCAGGATGTCAATCGAGCCGAAACGCTCCACAGTGCGTTCGACCAGGTTGCGGCGATGGGCGTCATTGGTGATATCGCCCGGCGTGATCAGGGCATCGGGCGTACCGGCAGAAGCGGCGGCTTTGCGGAGGCCGTCCTCGGAGCGTGCGGTTAAAGACAACTTGGCGCCGCGTCGTGCGAATTCCGCGGCGCAGGCCGCACCGATGCCTTCGGAAGCCCCGGTGATGAGGACGACTTTGTTCTGGATCTGCATGCGCCGTGCGGGCGGATGCCTAGCTGCGCACGTCGTCGAAGCGCTGATTGATCGCGTCGAAGCGGACATCGAAACGCCGTTCGAAAGAGTCAAACCGGACGTTCCGGTACATCGACAGGAGGCCGAACATGGCAGCGTTCCCCAAGATCGGCAAACCAATTGCTAGGTAAAGCTGTACGTTGTTAATCATGCGCTTGGCTCCATCTTACTCTACTCCCGTTCGCGGCATAATAATATCATGGCCTCGCGCCTCATTCCGCTGTTTCCCCTGCGCGTGGTGGTCTTTCCCCGAACCCCGCTGCCCCTCCATATTTTCGAGGAGCGCTACAAAGAGATGACGGGCAATGCCATACGCGACCACACCGATATCGGCATCGTTTTGGCCAAGGAAGAGGGCATCGTGAATGCCGGATGCACGGTGCGCATCGAGAAGCTGCTGCACACCTATCCGGACGGGCGCATGGATCTTCTGACGCGCGGGCAAGACCGCTTCGAAATCCTCGACCTGAACCAGGAGAAGAGTTATCTGCAAGCCACAGTGGAATTCTTCGACGACGATGACATCGCCGCCACGCCCGCCGATCTGCGCGACCGCGCGCTGGCCAATTACAGTGCGCTTCGCGAACTGACCAGCGTGGATGACCGGGAAGCGGCCGACCTCAACGATCCGCAGCTCAGTTTCCAACTGGCGCAGATCCTGCCCGATTTGGATTTTCTGCACGCGCTACAGCGCGACCGGTCTGAGACCGGCCGGCTGAAGCAATTGAACCAATATCTGGAACAGTACATTCCACGCCAGCGCACCATCGAGCGAGTTAAAGCGGTAGCGCCCACCAACGGATTCGGGGGCAAGCACGCGGAGCTCTAGCCGATGACGATCAGGATTCGCGGCGCCGCGTGGGGCGGACCCCCCGGTCCGCGGCCGGCCCCCTGGCCGGCCTCTTCCGCCGCGGAATATGCACCCCCGCCCGCAGTCTTGAGCGGCCAGCACACGGCCGCTCCGCGCCGCTCACGCCCGTTCTTTCTGTCGCTATGCTTCCATGGCGCCGTCGTAGCGTTGCTGGCGCTCAGCTCCGCCACGCAGTCCGCTACGCCGCCCTCGCTCTACGACCAGGAGATCCGCCCCTACGAGCACAAGCTGATCTGGTACAGCCTGAAGAACCGCACTCCGGATGTGCGTCCCACATCGGCGAAGAAAACTCCGCGGCCGCCGCGCGCCATCCGGAAGTTCGACCAGAGCCTGATCGCAGGAGTGAAAGAAGATGCCCGGCCGCCGCAGAAGGTGTGGATCCCGGACGCGCCCAAAGTGGATCTTGCCAAAGTGATAGTCGAGCCGCTGCCGAATCTGCTGGCAGTTGCGCCGGCGCCCAAGCGCCCGCTACGAGCCTTTCAACCGCCGCCGGAGCAGCAAGTGAAACCGAAGCCCCTACCTGTGATACCGGAAGCGCCGGCAGCCACGCTGAAACCCGCGGCGGCAATTCCGACGGATTTTTCCCTCGACATCAGAACTCCGCGGCCGCTGAGAACCTTCGTACCGCCTCCTACCGTCAAGACGGATGTGAAGAACACGGCGGAACTTCCGCTGCCGCCTGAGGCGCAAATGGCCGCGCTGCCGGTGAGCACGGCATCCATGGCTATCGTGAGCCTCGATCCCGCGAAGACCATGGAGATACCCAAGCCGCCGGCGCCGCGCGAGGCCAACTTCTCGGCCGGTCCCAAGCTGAATCCGGATGGCGAGAGCACTCCCGCATCCACCGCGATGCTCACCGTGCCGGGGCTCTACGCGCACGGCGGCCCGAAAGACATTCGCCCTTCACTGACGGCCGGCCTCGCGCCGATGTCGCAGCAGAATCTCATGGCGGCCATGCGTACGGGCAGTGTCGCCGCCCATGGAGCCCCGCAGCCGAATGCGCCGCGCGTCTCCAGTTCACCCGATCCGCGGATGAGCGGCCGCCTGGTATACATGATGGCGATTCAGATGCAGAACATCACCAGCTATTCCGGAAGCTGGATGGTATGGTTCGCGGAACACCAACCGCTGCCCGGTGCGCCGCCGCTCGAAATGCGCCCTCCGGACCCGCTGCACAAAGTGGACCCCAAGTATATCGCCGATGCCGTCCTGGAGCGTGTGGAAGGCGTTGTCCGGCTGTCGGCGGTGATCCGCAAAGATGGCCGTGTGGAATCGGTGGAACTGCTGAAGCACCTGGACGACCGTCTCGACAAGAGCGCCGCCGAAGCGCTCGGCAAATGGCAGTTCCAACCCGCGCTGCGCGATGGATCGCCGGTGGATGTGGACGCGGTGTTCGAAATCCCATTCCGGCTGGCTCCCCGAACCACCAGATAATGCGCCAATTCCTGATCGTAGACGCCGACGATACGCTGTGGGAGAACAACATCTATTTCGAGCGCGCGTTCGACGAGTTTGTGTCGTTTCTGGACCACTCGTCGCTCAAGCCGCCCCAGGTCCGCGAGGTGCTGGACGCCATCGAGAGGGTCAACGCGAAGGTGCACGGTTATGGCACTCTCAACTTTGCACTCAATCTGCGGCAGACCTATGAGCGGTTGTGCGAGCGGCATATCGAAGAGGGCGATCTGCAAATCGTGATGCGCTTCGCCGAGCGGATTCTGGATTGCCCCATGCAGGTAATCGAGGGCGTGGAAGAGACGCTGGCCTACCTCGCAGACCGGCACGATTTGACGCTCTTCACGAAGGGGCATCCGGACGAGCAAAAGCTGAAGGTGGACCGCTCGGGCCTGGGCCGCTACTTCAGCCACACCGCGATCGTGAAGGAGAAAGACGCGCCCGCATACCGCAAGCTGGTGCAAGAACGCGCGATGGACCCGGCACGCGCTTGGATGATCGGCAACAGCCCGAAATCGGATGTGAACCCGGCGCTGGACGCAGGCTTGAACGCCGTCTTCATTCCGCACGCGCATACCTGGGTGCTGGAGAAGGAAGAGATCCGGCCGGTTGAGGGACGCTTGCTGGTGCTCGAGAGATTCGATCAGTTGCGGCAGCGGTTCTGATTCACAATCACGGGCCGACTCATCGAAGCAGTCCTTTTCTTCGACGGCTGATCGTCAGCTTAAAGCGATCAGCCACTAGCTTTTGAAGCATCCACATCCTCTGGTAATTGGTCGCGACCACTCTGCCACCGTCAGAAACGTCATCTCAACGCGGCCGAAATCGGAACGAAATGCCCCGCGGATTGGACTCTGTACCGCACGCGGATGCTCCCGAAGCTTCGCGCGACTCACGTACTTGCCGCCGGGCAAAAGGATCACCAAGGCGGGGCCGGAATCGACAACATCGGATACCCCGCGCTGTTGCCGTACGGCAACTTTGAGTTGCCCTGCGCAACTGCGATCTACGTCGCCGTCATATTCTTCCTGGCCCGTTCCGGTGGATATTGAGCAGCAATGGCACATTGTTCCGGCATTAAGTTCGCCTCCAGTTGACCAGTTGACCCGCGGCGGCGTCGACGGCGTAACTGTAAGGGAACTGCGGATGCGGTGTGCCCACTCCAACGACGATGCGAAGCGCCGACCGTTAAACGGCTGAAATAGCGGCAATGGGTGCTTAACCGTTTTGGGGAAACCGCGACAGGGCAATGGGGTCGACTTGAAAGTAAAGCTGGACCCCCAAAACGGTTAAGCACCCTACTTCCACCTTCCCTACCGCTGTGAGGATTGGCTTGGAGCGCAACTCCTGGTAAACGGCCTGCCGGCCGCAAGCGCAAGGCAGAGTAAGCTGATCGGCAGTCGGCTCCGGGAATTGCAAGAGTTGGCTTAAAGCTGCAGCCCCGGCATGATGCATGGCCGAGCGCACCAACGTCTCGGTAGCCTCCAGATCTAGGCGTCCGGTTTTCCGACGACCGTTGAAGACGACACGCAGCAGTTGGTCTATTTCGCGCGCGATTTCTTGGCGGATCGCGTCGGCCGTTTTTTTCCTGTAGCGAGAGCGTGTCCTGGACCGGCCGCGCCCGGCAGATGGTTTCGTTGACCTCTAGTAACTCCTGGCTGAGTTGCCGAAATCTTGGAATGCCTCCACTTCGCGTTGCGCCTTGCGCAGTTCCGCCGCGGAGGCGAAACTTTCGCTGACGGTCTTTCCGTCGACCTTGCGAGTCAGCCGGAAATTTGGGCCGTGCCCGGGTTGGTTGGGCTGATGACAGCGGCAATTTGGCTTGCCGCAACGACCGTTGATTGCGGTGATGGAGCCGCCGCGAAAATCACCCAGTTCCAGGATCTGCATCAGAATGCGGGAGCGCTGCTGCTCGAGGACGGCAAGGGACTGGGACAAAGGACACTTCCAATCCTAACGTATACATACGTTAGGATTATATCGCCCAAAAAGGAAGTAGCAAAACATGTCCTTGTATGTCGCGCACCCCTCCCTCAACCCCCGCCATTTGGCGCTATAATATACGACAGAATGCTAAGCCAACACATCGAACTCCACGCGGTTGAAGAACAGCTGGGCGGCGAGCGGGTTCTCGGACGATCTCTCCGATCCGAAACTGACCTGCAGGCCGCCATTCGCGAGGGCTTTCCCCAGAAGGTGGTCGAAGGCGTCATGCACTCAGCTGGCATCACGTTAGGCGAGCTAGCAGCAACTCTCGATCTGTCCATTCGCAGCTTGCAGCGGCGGCGCAACGAAGGGCGCCTGGCGCGTTTCGAATCCGATCGCCTCTATCGCCTGGCGCGGATCATTGCCTTGGCCAAGCACTATCTGGGCGACGATCAACTCGCGACGCAGTGGCTCAAACGCCCTAACCGGGCGCTGGGCGGCAAGATTCCGCTTGAGTCCCTCGATACCGAACCCGGAGCGCGGGCCGTCGAGAATGTTCTCGGCCGGATCGCCTATGGCGGGGTGAGTTGACGCGGGTATACCGGATCCTTCGGAAACTCTATTCAAAGCAGCCGTTCGACGGCGAGGGCCCATACCGTTTTGGTGGACGTTGGTCCAGCCCCGGCGTCCGCCTGGCATATGCGGCTGAGCACTTGTCCCTGGCCATGCTGGAATACTTCGTTCACATCGATCCGGACCATCCGCCCCACGACCTGGCAGTAGTCGAGGCGGATGTACCGGATAATGTGCCCAGGCTATCGATCGGCCCGAAAGAACTGCCGCCAAATTGGCGTCAGGCCCCAGCGCCGGCGGCTCTCGCCGGGATCGGCGATGAATTCGTACATAGTGAACGGGCAGCGGTGCTGACCGTTCCCTCGGCGCTGGCGCCAACCGAATCCAATTGGCTCATCAACCCGCGACACCCGGCCTTCGCCAAAATCCGCGTGCATCCAGCCAAAGATTTTCACTACGATGCGCGGTTCTTCCAATAGGTAACGCGCGTGGCGCGCGCACTCCTGCGTGCCGCGTGCACACTCGTGTGAACGCGCTTCGGATCGAGCCGGAACCGCTTTCTTGCGGCACCCTTACCCGCAGCCGACTTTCGCTGGCTTACATCCCGGTCAAGACGCAGGTTCGCGCCCTTTCCCGCCCGCTCAATAAAACAGATACTTCCGCCACTGCGCGTCGCCCTTGCCCAGCATGCGCATCAGGTGACGGCTGGTGTGAAGGCTGAAGGGGCGCGGCTGCCGGGCCAGTTTCATGCCGGCCTCCTCGGGCGTCCGGTTGCCCTTCTTGTTATTGCACGGATGGCAGCAAGCCACCAGGTTCTCCCAGGCCGATTCGCCCGCGCGCGAGCGCGGAATCACATGGTCCAGCGTCAGCTCGCCCGACGGCATAATCCGGTGGCAGTATTGGCACGTGTAACGGTCGCGCATCAAAATGTTCTTGCGCGAAAGCGCGCGCGTCTGGTGCGGAATGCGCCGGTATTCGAGCAGCCGGATCACCGAGGGCAGACGCGTCATGGAGCGCGCCGAATGCACCGCGTGCAGCGTCTCTTCCTCCGCCGAAGCGACTCCCTTCAGGACCAGAACCAACGCGCGCCGCGCGGCGCAAATGTTGATCGGCTCGAAGCTCGCGTTCAATACCAGTACCGGCCTCTGCATTCGATCGCTCGGCATTCAGGATGCTCCCCCCGCGTTGATTAGTTGCGGCTCTAAATCCGCAACATCCATGCGCCGGTCCACGCGCGCAAGCGTCAAAAGCGCCACTCGTTTGGCCCCGGCCCGCTTCAGCGCAACCGCGCACGCAGCCGCGGTGGAACCGGTGGTCATTACATCGTCGATCAGCAGGATGCGCTTGCCCGCCACCGCATCCGGCCGCCGGCAATCGAACGCCTTCGCTACATTGCGGCGGCGCTCGGTATTGCTCAACCCGGCTTGCGTCGCCGTCGGGTGGGCGCGCCGCAAAGCGTTGATCACCGGGATAGCAGTCCGCCCCGATAGCGTTCGCGCCAACAACATCGACTGATTGAACCCGCGCTGCCACTGGCGGCGCCAATGCAGCGGAATCGGCGCAATGGCGTCGAAACGCTCATCCCGCGGCAGCGCCGACGCCATCAGATCGCCCAGCGGCCGGGCCAGGGTCCGTACGCGGCCATATTTATAAAGGTGAATCAGCTCGCGCAGCACGCCTTCGTAAGCGCCAAAACAGTATGCCGCGTCGAAACCGCGCAGCCCGTGCCGGCAAATGCCGCACCGCCCCTGGTCATCCAGCGGAAAGGCGTTTTGAAAAGGCGTGCGGCAAATAACGCAGAAGAATTCGGCGCTCAATGGCTCGGGCCGCTTCACGCAGCCGGCGCAAACCGGAAGGCGGCTGAGCGTACCTAAAACGCCGCCGCAGATGCGGCAATCGGAGGGGAAGACAAGAGAAAAAAGGGCGCAGGAAGCTGATCTGACTACTGAAGGACCGATGCTTGCGAATGCAGCCCGTCTGCTACTCGAGAAGGCCCACCCCCCTGCTAAATTCCATTCTAGCCGATTTTCGAAGCAGCGCGATACATTCCTTGCCGCGATTGTTGTAACTCACGCCGCGCCGGCCAATATTCAGCGATTTCCCGATACCCTTCGGCGCCGCGAATGGTGTACCCTGGAGTGATCCGGAGTTAATGCCATGCCCTATAAGCTCAACGTGAATGGGCGGTCTACCACCGTAGACGTGCCAGCGGATATGCCCCTGCTCTGGGCCATCCGGGATGTTCTCAACCTCCACGGAACCAAGTACGGCTGTGGAATCGGCCAGTGCGGCGCCTGCACGGTGCACCTCAACGGCCAGCCCGTGCGTTCCTGTCTGACGCCGGTTTCCGCCGTCGGGAATCAGCCGATCACCACCATCGAGGGCCTCTCGGCGGATGGTACGCACCCCGCCCAACTCGCCTGGCTGGAACTGGATGTGCCGCAGTGCGGGTATTGTCAGGCCGGGCAGATCATGTCGGCCGCCGCGTTGCTCACGAAAACCCCCAAGCCCACCGACAAAGATATCGATTCCGCCATGAACGGCAATCTCTGCCGCTGCGGCACCTATCTGCGCATCCGCCAGGCGGTTCACAAGGCGGCCCAGCTTGCGTCCACAGCGTCCACCAAGAAACCTACATCGGCGCCGGATGGGCTGCCGCGTCTGAATCAATAAGGAGGTCAAAATCATGCGCATCGATCGGCGATCTTTTCTCAAAGTCAGCGCTTTCGGCGGCGGCGGCGTGCTGCTCGGCCTCTACGCGCCAAATGTAAAAGCACAGGGACGCGGCGCCCCGCCGGTTCTGCCCGACCCGCACCTGTTCATCCGCGTTGCCGCGGACGGCACGGTAACCATCATCGCCAAGAACCCCGAGCTCGGCCAGGGCGTCAAGAACATGCTTCCCATGCTCATCGCCGAAGAGCTCGACGTAGATTGGAAGTCCGTCAAAATCGAACAGGCGGATTTTGACACCACGAAGTACAACGGGCAAAGCGCCGGCGGCAGCACCGCCACGCCCAACAACTGGACGCCCATGCGCCAGGTCGGCGCAGCCGGACGCGCGCTTTTCGTCACGGCCGCCGCGCAGACCTGGAGCGTGCCGGAATCCGAGTGCGCCACCGCTTCGGGACGCGTGCACCATGCCGCGTCCAACCGTTCGCTGGGCTACGGAGAGTTGGCGGCAAAGGCCGCGACCCTCCCCGCGCCCAGTCTCGACAGCCTCAAGCTCAAAGATCCCAACGATTACAAAATCATCGGCCATTCCACACCCGGCGTGGCAGTGCATTCCATCGTCACCGGCCAGCCCATTTTCGCCATCGACGTCACCGTGCCCGGCATGCTCTTCGCAGTCTACGAAAAGTGCGGCGTCTTCGGCGGAAAAGTGGCCAGCTCCAATATCGAAGAGATCAAAAAGCTGCCCGGCATCCGCCATGCTTTTGTGGTGGAGCGGCCGGACATTACCGATGCCGTAATCCCCGGCGACCCGGGCCTTGAGAGCGGCATCGCCATCGTCGCCGATAACTGGTGGCTGGCGCAGTCGGCGCGCAAGAAGCTGCAGGTTACGTGGAACGAAGGTCCGCGCGCCAACCAGAGCAGCGCGGAATTTGCGCAGCGCGCCGATGAAATGAGCAAGCAGGCTCCGCAGTGGACCATTCGCAAGGATGGCGACCCCGACGAGGCATTCAAGACCGCCGCCAAAGTGGTGGAAGGGGCCTATTCGTATCCCTTCATCGCTCACGCGCCCCTCGAACCGCAGGGCTGCACGGCGCACTACAAAGACGGCAAGCTCGAGGTCTGGACCAACAGCCAGATTCCGGGGAACGGCCGCCGCTTCGCCTCCCAACTCACCGGCGTGGCCGAATCCGATATCACCATGCACTTGGTCCGCGGCGGCGGCGGCTTCGGCCGGCGCCTCAATAACGACTATGTTGCGGAAGCCGCCTATATCGCCAAGGAAGTCGGCGTCCCGGTGAAGCTCCTCTGGTCCCGTGAAGACGATATGGCGCACGATTACTATCGTCCCGGCGGCTTCCAATACCTCAAGGGCGGCGTCGACGCATCCGGCAAGCTTATCGCCTGGCGCAATCACTTTATCAGCTACGGCGACGGGCAGCGGTTCGTCTCCTCAGGCGCCATGGGGCCAACCGAGTTTCCGCAGCGGTTCATCCCCAACTACGCGCTGCACGCCTCGGTGCAGCCGCTCGGCATCCGCACCGGCGCCTTGCGCGCGCCCAGCAGCAATGCCTTCGCGTTCGTGATCCAGCAGTTCATCGATGAGTTGGCTCACGCCGCCGGCAAAGACCCGGTGCAGTTCCGTCTCGAATTGTTGAGCTCTGGAATGGTTCCCTCCGAGCCCGCGCCGCAAGCTGGACGCGGCGGACGCGGCGGCGGCGCGCCTCCCGGCTTGAATCCGGATCGCATGAAGGGCGTGCTCCAGTTGGTCGCTGAAAAGAGCAATTGGGGCAAGCGCACATTGCCTAAGGGAACCGGGATGGGCGTGGCTTTCCACTTCAGCCATTCCGGACATTTCGCCCACGTCGCCGAAGTGAAAGTGGATGGCAACAAAGTGAAGGTCAACAAGATTTGGGTGGCGGCGGACGTCGGCAGCCACATCATCAATCCCAGCGCCGCCGACAACCTCTGCCAGGGCGCCGTCATCGATGGCTTGAGCGAGATGATGGGCCAGGAAATTACGGTCGAAAAGGGCCGCGTGGTGCAGACCAACTACAATACGCACACCATGATCCGGCTGGCGCAAGCTCCGGCGGAAATCGAAATCCATTACCTGCTGAACCAGGATTTCAATCCGACGGGTCTGGGCGAGCCGGCTCTGCCGCCGGCGCTGCCCGCCGTGGCCAACGCCATTTTCGCCGCCACCGGAAAACGTTACCGCACCATGCCGCTGTCGAAATCCGGGCTTAGCTGGGCATAAAGTGGGGCAGGCGCTGTCGCCTGCCAACTTCCTGGGATAGGCTTGCCCGAACGCACCAAACCGCGCGCTAACAGCACCGCCGGCTTAGCGCTTCTGCTGGCGCTATCGCTCGCGGCAGTCGCCTTCGTACCAGCCGCCTTCGCGCTGGACGACCGCGCCGTCGCCTCTCCCGATGGCCGCATCGCCTTCCGCATCTTCGTCGCGCCGCAGGAGCCGGGCGGTTTGTCGCGTCTCGCCTACCAGGTGCTCGTGCAAGGCAAGCTGCTGGTCGAGACGTCCTACCTCGGCCTCGATATCGAAAACCAGGAGCCCCTGCTCGGCGAGAACGAAGGCCTGCTTTCGTCCAAAACCGATTCCGCCGCTGCCGATTACCGCTCTCTCACGGCCGAATACATGCAGAACGGCTCCATTGGCCGCCGCATCAATGTGGAAGTCCGCGTCTATAACGATGGCGTGGCTTTCCGCTACCTGCTGCCACGCCAGACTCCGCTCGAAGAACTCCTGATCGCCGACGAGGTAACCGAGTTCCGCTTCCCGCAGAAAGTGGACACGCCGGCCCGTGTTCCGCTACCCCTGATTCTGCCGCAGCCTGGCGTCGGATGGGTCGCCATTACCGAAGTCCGCTCGGGCGCGTATCCACCCGCATCACTGGCGCACCTGGACGCGAATGCGCTGGTCACGCGGCTCGCCCTCCGGCCTGGAACCCCAAGCCTGGCCCTGGAGGGAACCACGCCGCTGACTGGTCCATGGCGCGTGCTGATCTTCGGACCGGACAAAGACCGCCTGATGCAATCGGGCATTCTTCACAGCTTGAACCGCTGAGGATTCTGCCTCACCTTCAGCCCCACCGCCGTCATCAGCAGCAGAAAAAGCCCCACGGCCCAACCCAGCTTTGGTTCGGGCGTCGCGTATTCGATGAACTCCTGATTGCCCGCATAGGCCGCGGTTGGCGTGTAGATCTCGGTATAGGCGTAAACCGTGCTCGTAAGAAACTGCGCATCCGCGGGATTGTTCACCATAGCCAGCGCATTGTTTTGCAGCGTCTGTTCCTGCGCGACGCGGCTGGAATCGAGACTGGCGCTCGGCGTCATGAGGTTCCACAGCGCGTATTGATAGTCCGTGATGGTGTTGGCGGACGCGTTCGGCAGCTCCGCCAACTCATAGACCAGCAACGCGGCCTCCTCATACTTCGACTGGTCGAACATCGCATACTGCAGGGCGTCGGCGCCGGTGAGCGTCGAGTAGTCGTAGATCATGTTCGACGGCGACGGCATGATGGTCTCGTCGTTATAGTCGTCGCAAATCAATAACTGGTACGGGTCTCCATTCACTGTTGCGGTAGAGAATCCGTTATACGTACTGTTCTCGTTGGTCTTCGGCAGCGCCGTAAAGAACATGGTCACCGTATCGGCGTAGCAGGCCGTCAGGGAGAAAAGCAAAGCAGCTACAATCGTGCGCAGCATAAAATCCACTGACAGGAGTGTAGAGCGAAAAAGCGCGGCTTGATCCTCGTACCAAGGTACCGGTCTTCTAGGGTCCCCCAGCCCGGCCTGCTACAGCAACAAAGTTTCACGCAGTGGGATGCAACCGGCAATCTGCGTGCTTGACGCTACCAGGTCAAGCGTCCCGACACGTCCATTACCCGAGGGCCAAGGTCGGATGTCACCGAGCCGAAAGCCGGACTGGTGATGGTAGTGTTCAGATTGCTGAACTGCGGGTGATTGAACGCGTTGAACATATCCACCCGGAGTTTGAAGCGCAATCGTTCCTTGATCGGAAAAATCCGCTGCACCGAAAGATCGAAGTTGTTCTGGCCGGGACCGAAGAAGGATGCCCGCGCCGTGTTGCCGAGCTGGTCCTGCGGAGTAATCGCAAAAGCGGCGGGGTTGAACCACTCCTGAACCGTCCGGTTGCCCCGAGGGAGATTCGGATTGCCAACAGTGGTCGCATATTGCGCGCCGGAGAACAGCCCGAGGGTGTTCGCCTGCGTCACGTTGTAAGGATATCCGTCCTGCATCTGGACCAAGCCGCTGGCCTCCCAATGTCCGAGTATGTAGCTCAACACGGGAATCCCACGCGCCAGTTTTCCGCCGGCGCCGAAGGGCAGATCGTAGACGAAGGCCGTCGTGAAGCGCTGCGGAATATCGATTCCGGCAATGCCATATTGCGCATTGAGATTATAGACGTTCTGGACGGCGACGGCGTCCGCGCGGGCGGCGGCGTCTACATCGTCCATCGACTTGGCCCAGGTGTAGCTGAACACCGCGGAGATACCGTTCTTCCAGTAGTGCTGGAGTTTCAAGAGCAGGGCGTTGTAATTCGCGTTGCCGCGATCCACGGACGCGTTGATGTTCAGCCACTGCGGGTACGGGCGAAGCGACTGCGCGTTCGAGACTCCAAAACAGCAATCGGGAGTGGGCGGAATCTGATTGATGTTGAACGTCACCGGCAGGTGAACTCCGCGGCTTCCCTGATAGTCGATTTCTCCAAACCAGCTGTGCGGAAGTTGCTGCTGGAGCGAGAGAGACCACTCCTGGTTGTAGGGGATTACGCCGGTTAGCTGCTGCATCTGGATGGTGGCGGTGGGCTTGGTGAGGCTCGACACAATATTCGGCAAACCGTTCGGCCCCACGTTGTAGGAATAAGCGGGCACCCCTTGATCGAGCTGGTAGGCCGGCGTCACGCCATCCGGACTGCTGAAGGTCGCCGAGACGCTGTATTTCGAGGTCGCCCCGACGGTGGAAAATCCGATGCTCGGCAATTGATAGATGCCGTACCCACCGCGCAGCACGGTGTTCTTGAAGATGTTGTAGGCGAAGCCGGCGCGCGGCAGAAAGCCCCGATAGTCGTTCGGCACGAAATGGCTGGGAGCGCCGTCGATGCCGGCGAACTGGATCGCGCCCAGCTTGCCGGTGGTGGGGTCCACCAGGCTCGGATTGAAGCTGTAATTCTGCCCGTTCACCTCGGAAGTAGGGCCGTCGAATTCCCAGCGAAGACCAAGATTGACGGTCAGCTTGGGCGTCAGTTTGTAGTCGTCCTGAAAGTAGAGCGACGCGTAATTGGTCACTTCGCGGAATTCATAATTGTTGGTGCCGATGCTGGTGGTCGCAGGCACGCCGAGCAGAAGATCGGCCAATCCGGTTCCAGTGGATCCCACGCCGGGCAGCGAAGTAAAGGCGCCGGTGAACGAGTAGCTGCCGGACAAGACTCCAGGGGAGAAATTGTGATACAAATAGCGCATATACTCACCGCCGAATTGGAAGTTGTGACGGCCCTTCTGCCAGTTCATGGCATCATTCAAGATCCAGTGGCGGTCTCGGGTGCGTGAGTAGGAACTGGTTCCCAGACCGTAATAGTTGCTCACCGAGACGGTTGGAAACTGCGTCAGCGGTACGCCGGCCAAGCCAAGTGACGATACATCGCCCACGGGCGGGGTGGTGAAGTTGTCCTCCTGCACGAAGCCGGCGCGCAGTTCGCTGGTGAGGGAAGGCCCGAAAATGTGGCTCCAGGTCGCGGCGCCGTGCCAGTCTTTCCAGCCATTGAGGGTGGATGGGTTGGCGGCGTTGTCGAAGATAGTGACCAGGTGGGAGGTTGGCGCATCCGATCCGTAGCGAAACCACAAGCGGTCGTTGTCGCCCAGATTCTGGTCGACGCGGTCCGCGTTGTAGAGATCGGTATGCCACGAGGCGGGGTCCACGCAGTAATTGAACGTCTGGTATTGGCAGTTGGGCGCCGGATAGTAGGACGCGATCTTGGCGCCTACCGGGTCAAGGCGGTTTGCAGGGATGGTGTCATTGGGGAAAGGCGCGCGGACGGTCTTGCCGCCGGAAGTCGAGGTTGTCAGCGGATCGTAGATGGTTACCTGGGTGTTCTGCGGGGTGGGCCCGGAGAAATTGCCCGACAGTTCGAGCGGCGTGGCGACGTCCTGATTCACCAGCTTGTTTCCAGCGATCAGGGTATCCTCCCAATCGGTAAAGAAGAACGTGCGTTTCTTGCGGCCGTCAAAAAGCTTGGGAATATAAACCGGCCCGCCGAGAGAGCCGCCAAAGTAGTTCTGGATACTCACCGGCTTCTGCGTGTTGGCGCTACTGAAAAAATCGAGCGCATCGAAATGCTGATTGGTGTTGTATTCGAACATGCTCCCGTGCAGCGTGCTGGTTCCGGCCTTGGTGTTGGTGAGAATGACGCCGCCGCCGGTCTGCCCGTATTGGGCGGAAAAAGCCTGCGTGAGAACCTGCAACTCCTCAGTGGAATCGGGAGTGGGCACCAGCCCGTAGGTGTCGTCGGCGGCCATGTTACTCGGTAAGCCGTCGACGATGATCGGGTTGGTGTCGGGGCGCCCGCCAGCCAAGCTGATGTTATTGATGTTGCTGTAATTGGGGCTCGATCCGGACATTCCCGGGAAAATCTTAATGATTGTGAACTCGGAACCGCTCTCCGGCAGATTGATCAGATCGTCGCTGGCGAGGTGAGTTCCGATGTCGGGGGAAACCTTGTTGACATCCACCGCCGTATCCGTCACCACAATACTGTCCTGAACGCTGCCGGTCTTGAGCACTGCGTCTACCCGGAGCTTGCCGTTCATATCGAGCGTGAGGTCCTTCACAATTGTCTTTTCGAAGCCGTCCTTCTCGAACGCCGCCGAGTAATTGCCGGAGTTCAGGAATGACGCCAGATAATTGCCCACGCCGTTAGTCACGGTCTTGATCTCGATTCTCGTATCCACATTCGTGATGGTGACCTTGACTGCCGGCGCCAGCGCGCCGGAGCTGTCTTTCACAATGCCTTCGATGGTTCCCGAAAAGGTTTGGGCGCATACGATTGCGGCAAACCACAACAAAACCAGAGACAGACGCACAGAAGTCTTCATTTTGCAGTACTCCTCGCTTCCCGAAAATTTTCCGAAGCCGTCGCACCGGGCGGCGTTAGGAATTCACAACACTACCATACGAAAGCTACAGTTTCATTTCGATGGAGGCTCTTCCGCATGAAAATCGGCGGAGGCCGCCCAACCTTCTCAAGCCAGGCGAGAAAGATCGCGGCAGGGCCTCGGAATGCGAGCGGGAAGCCTATCCAGGTGGATCACCGCAGGTGGATCATCGGCGGTCTGTAACTCAATATTGTTTTGCGCTTTGGCGGGGTAGTAGGGTAATTTTGTGTTTGGATTATAGCTTGAGGCATCGATGTTAAAAATTAACAGAAAAGGAAGTTCCGCCGTGTCCAAATACGTCCTTCTGCTGGTTCTGACGATCTTTCCGGTGGCCGCTCAAACTCGTCGCGTGGTGGCGATTTCCCATCGCGGCGAACACCTGCAGCGCCCGGAAAACACGATTCCGGCATTCCAGGAAGCGATCCGCGTGGGCGCGGATTTCATTGAAGTGGACGTGCAGACGACCGCCGACGGCAAGCTGGTGCTCAGCCACGACGCCACGGTGGACCGCTGCACCAACGGAAAAGGCCGCGTGAGCGAGATGACCTTCGAACAGGTGGAGGCGCTGGACGCCGGCATCAAGAAGGCTCCCGAATATGCCGGGACGAAGATTCCGACCTTCGATCAGGCGCTCGACCTGGCGCGCGGCAAGATCGGAATCTATGTGGACGTCAAGAACGCCACCGCGCAAGATCTGGTCACGCACATCGACGGGCACGGTATGACCGAGCACGTGGTGATCTACTGCAAAGCGACTCTTTGCAAACAAATCGAGGACTTGAATCCCAAACTCAAAGTGATGCCGGAATCGAGCAGCGTGGAGCATTCGCACATTCTGGTGGAGCTGCTTCATCCCAAGGTGATCGCATTTGGCGCTGGGGACTGGACACCTGAGATCATCGCTGTGGCGAAGGAGGCCAACGCCGAGGTTTATGTCGATCGAATGGGCGCGACGGATGCGCCCGAAGGGTGGCAATCGGCGATCGACGCCGGCGCGGATGGGATTCAGACGGACCGCCCGGGTCCTCTGGTCGAATATCTGCGCGAGAAGGGATATAAATAGCTCTGATTCCCGTCCTCTTATGTTTGTGTGCGCTGACCGCGCTCGCCGCCGATCTGCATATTGAGGTAGTGGATGAACACGGCTCGCCCGTCTGGACGCGCCTCGAAGTGCGCGGCCCGGGCGGCAAGATGTACCAGTCGCCCGGTTCCATTCATGAAAACATGCAGAAAGCCCGCGGCGGCAAGCCGTATTACCTCGGCAGCTTCATCGTGAACGGGTCGGCCGATCTCGAGGTTCCCGCCGGAACATATACGGCGGTCGCGGAGCACGGACTGGAATACGGCCGAGTGGAGCGCGAGGCGGCTGTGACCGCCGAATCGCCGGCCCGCGTCAGCCTACGTCTGAGCCCGTGGATTCGCATGCGCGGCAAAGGCTGGTGGTCCGGGGACATGCATGTACACCACTCGGCCGAGGATGCGCCGGGAATCGTGCAGGCCGAGGATCTCAACTTCACGGTGCTGGTCAACCGCGGCAAGCAGGATCTTTTCCGGCCGGATCATTGGCCGGCCGAGCCGATTCAGAAGGTATCGGACAGGTACTCGATTTCGCTGCGCAACGCGGAGGACGAGCGGCGCGGCGGGTCGTGGATCCTGAACGGGTTGAAGGCGCCGCTGACGCTGGGCAGGGAAGGCGGCTGGTTCCCGCAAGGTCTTGGGTATACGCGCGAAGCCCACGCCCAGCGCGCCGCCGGCAGTCTGCTGCCGTGGTTCGACATCGACATGCCGTTCTGGTGGGAGGTTCCGGTGATGGTGGCGCTGGGACAGCCGGATTCCATCGACATTCTACACAACCAGTTCCTGCAATATGGCATCGACCAGAGCGAATACTGGGGGCGCCCGCGCGATCGGGCGGAATTTCCCGGGTGGCAGGGTTTCGTCGACTATTCAATGGGCCTCTATTATCGCTATCTGAACCTGGGATATCGCGTGCCGCCATCGGCGGGAACCGGAACCGGCGTGATGCCCAGCCCCGCGGGTTATGACCGGCTGTATGCGCATATCGACGGCGCTTTCAGCGTGGAGAAGTGGTACGAGGCGATTCGCGATGGCCGGAGCTTCGTTACCAACGGTCCCATGCTGTTTGTGAGTTCGCCTGCGATCTCGAAGCCGGGCGATGCAAGCTTCGAAATTGACGCGTCCGCGGAGGCGCGCGAGCCCATTGATCGCATGGAGCTGGTGGCCAACGGCCGCATCGTCGAGAGCATCTCCGCGGCGGGAGAAACGAATCGTATGAAGGCCCGCTGGCGCATCGATCCGCGGAAATATTCATGGTGCGCGGTGCGGTGTTTCCTGAAAACGCCGGACAATATCCGCTTGGCCCATTCCTCGCCGATCTACCTCAACGGCAAATGGGATGCGCGCGAAGATGCTGTGTATTTTGTCTCGTGGATGGACGAACTGATCCGGCAAACCATGGAAGATCGCACGCGTTTCCAAAGCGACGGCCAGCGAGAAGAGGTGCTGGCGCTCTATCGGCAGGCGCGCGCGGTTTATGCGGATAAAGCGCGGTAAGGGCGCGCCTTCCCGCGATCCTAATTGCCCGCCAGACGCGGGCGGCGTCTTTCGACGTGCGCGCGTGCGGCGCGAAGGGAGACGGAATCGGCGGCAATTCAAGCCACTAATTCAAACGACTATGGATGCGGCGTCGCGGACCGGCCCACGGTGTGGCAATCGCTAGCGAAGCGGTTAAGCCCAGGGCGCCGACGGCCAGCGCGCGCCAGATTGGTTCGCGCGCGGCCGGTGGGGTCGATTATATTCAATTGTCAAAGATCGGGTGGGAACGGCTGGGCGAAATACACCGAGAACCGGGGCCACAGAATATCGTTTTTCGAGTAGGGCGCGCTTCAGTGTCAGTCAGCGTCAGTCAGCGGGGTCTTGGAGTTCCGGGAGGCGTTGGCCGCGGGCGAAAGTGACGTCCGACTGCTTACGCTCGGGGTTTGGTGCGGGGTTGTTCATGCGGCGGCGGCCATTTGGACGCCGGGATTTGGGTTTTGCCGGGCTTTGGGAAGTGCGCGGGCTTCGTCGAGACGCTGTTCGCGGGCGATGAGCGGCTCGAATTCGGCGGTTGAAAAAACGAACTCCGGGGATGGGAAATCGGCAGCTGGATTGTAGGTTTCGCCTTTGCTTTTGGCGAGTTGGGAGAGGAGCACGGCCTCTTCGACGGCTTGTTGGCGGACGGCCAGGCGTTCGGCCCGCAGGGTGCGGAGTGCGGCCATGTTCCTCTCGACAGAGCGCTGGATACGCTGCTCGTAGAGAGACAGCAACTGGATTTGTCTGCCGTCCGCGAGCCAGGTTTTGGCTTGCGACAAAGTTTGGCTGATTTCAGGCTGGTCGATTTCGCGCTGGTCATCTTGGAGCGAGCCGGGTTGCGATTCATCCGCCAACCGGCCGAGAGCGAAGATGCCGGATTCGATGGCGCGGGCGCGATTGAGGCGCCATTTGTCTGCGGCGATGGATTGGGCGAGTTCCTGCTCGAGAATGCCCACGGGGGCGAGGGCTTCGACGATGGATTGGCAGTGTCTTTCGAAGGCTGCGTGCTCTTCGGGGGTGAAAAGGTGGATCTGGCCGGTGAGGCCGTGTTTGTAGGCGTTGAGACGGGTGCGCTGCTTTCCGGCCTCACTTCTGGGTCCGGTAGCGCCGGGGGGTGCGATGGGAAACTGGGCGTCGAAATCGGCCATGGTCTTCGCCATTGCCTGCTTTAGGTCAAACTTCATTGTGTAACCTCTATCCACATAAAAGCACGGCGAACTCGGGATTCCGGGAGGGATTGCCGGGATGACGTTGGAATCAGGTTGAAAGGAAAGGGGCTGGCTCACTAACATTTATTTTGGGGATGTGTGACCGGTGTAGTGGACACTGACGGAAAAGGGCTTCAGGCGGGTGTGTGGCTTGGGCCGGGGATCGAGTAAGGCTCGGTGCTGGTGGTTCGCGCGGGTTGGGGCATCTGCGAGGTTCTTGGATTTTTCGTGACTACAAAGGCCGCGTCTCCTGTTAGTGAGTTGTGCCATTAGCCAGGCCTCGATGGGTCCGCGACGCGGGTTTCGATCTAAAGAGGACTCAGGCTCTTTGAGTGTCCCACTGGCGAGTTTGACGAGGCGATCGAGCCGTTTGGATCTGCGGGGCCTTTCGCCCCCAATCTGCTATATAGTGGAGTCCGCGCCGGAGTTGCTCGCGGCCGTGCCGAGAAATGGCGCCACAGGATAGATCCCGTGAAACGCCGTTCAGGGTATCCATGTTGACGGTTTGTCGCCAAACCATTCAAAAAATCCATTGCCAGGCGGCATTGCTGCACTCCGAAGTCGTCGCGTGTGCGATCAGCGCTAAACTGAATCGAGGGAGGACACAGGCGTGGATGCGCTGGTTGAGAAACTGGATGCCAGGTTACGCGAATGGGGGCCGGAAACAGCGGCCGAAGTGCGAGAGCGCGTGGCCGAGGTTATGGAACTTGCTGACAAGGATGTTCTCGATCTGATGCGCCCGCGTGGAATCGAACAGGAGGTCCTCGACCTGCTCGATGAGGCCACAACCAGGTGAAGTTTGGTTGGCCGATTTGGGACTTGCGGCAAAACGCGGCCGATCGTGATCGTATCTCGTCAAGATCCCAACCCGCCTCGCGCCCTCGTCTTATACGTGCCTCTCACGACGCAAAACAGGCTCAGCCCATACGAAGTAGGCTTACCCCGGTTTCCCTTTCTTGACCGTGATTCGGTAGCCAATGTTCAAGGGCTGGCATCCATACCGGCCGTGCGACTGGAACGAAAGCTTGGCAGATTGTCAAAGGAAGCGATGGCGGCGGTGAAGGCCGCATTGGCGTTTGCCCTCGATTTGGATTCGTCACCTTAGTGGGAACGGCCCCGCGGCCAGCGCAGCCGCGGCCAGAGCTTGCAGAAACTTCCGCCGTAGCGTCATCATTTGGCGGCCGATTTTAGCACCACCAGTATTGACTGATGCTTCGGGACGAAGATCTCGAACGAATCGCGCATCGTGCCCAGATCTTTGTGTTCCCAAACGTCGCGCACGGCGACGCTGCCGCGAAATCCGGCATCGGCGAAAAGGACGCGAATGGTCATGCCGGAACGGCCGCGATTGAACAGCCCGACAGCCTTCGAACCGTCCGCCAGAGGACGCATCCAGACCTCCAGTGGGCCTTCCGCCGCGATGCGGTCGCCCTGTTTTCCGGCGGCATCCTGATCGATCGCGATCACTTCCCGGTTGCACAGGATCTCACGGGTTTCCGCGGTCATTTTCGTGAGATCGTTCCCGGCGACCAAAGGGGCGGCGAGAATCGCCCAGAGGCTCATTTGGGTGCGGCCGTCGGCGGCGGTCAATTTTCCATTGCCGACTTCGAGCATGTCGGGATCGTTCCAATGTCCCGGCCCCGCGAATCGGGCGAGCCCGGCTTCGCTGAGTGCGTTATTCATAATGTTGCCGTAACTGTCTCTCACGTCGTTGCTGGTCCGCCAGAGATTAGCGCCTACTTCGGGCGCCCATCGCCACACCGCGTCCAGGCCGTACTGGCAGACGCTGTAGACCATCGGCCGGCCGGCGGCCTGCAAGGCGTCGTGCATCTTTCGGTACCACTCGATCATGGCCGCGTGCGCCGCCGCCGGGTCGGTGGCGAGCATCTTGTTGAAGCTGTCCTCGAACCCGCAGATATCGTACTTGAGGTAATCGACGCCCCACTGCGCGTAAGTTTGCGCGTCCTGCGATTCGTGTCCCATGCTACCGGGACTGCCGCCACAGGTTTGCGGCGAGGGCGCCGAGTAGAGACCGAATTTCAATCCTTTGGAGTGGATATAATCGGCCAGGGCTTGCATGTTTGGAAAACCCGCGTTGGGATGAATCATACCCTGCGCGTCGCGCGATGCAGCCCAGCCTTCATCCAGGTTGACGTACTGGTAACCGGCATCTTTCATGCCGCTCGAGATTAGTGCATCCACTTGGGTGCGGATCAGCGCGTCGTCGATCTTATTGCGGAATGCGTTGTAGCTGTTCCATCCCATGGGTGGACGCGCCGCCAAGGTGGTTGGGTCGGCGGCCGGCAGCCCGCCGGCGATAGCCAGGATCAGTAGCAGAGTGCGGGTAGACACGAGTTGCTCCTCAATAAGGACAGGCTCAAACCTGGTCGAAGCGCATGATCAGAATAGTGGCGACGAGCACTGCCGCGGCGCCGGCAACGGCAACCGCGCTCAACCGTTCGCCCAGTAAGGTTGCTCCGAGGATCACGCCGAACACCGGGACCAGATACAGGGACGCCGATGCCACGGTGACTTCCAGGAATTGAAGCACGTGGAAGAAGAGCAGCATGGAAGCGCCGTACATGAAAATCGCGAGGAAGGCAAACGCCGCCCAAGACCTCCAGTCGAACTGCGCGAACGCCGAAATCTGTAGCGGCTCCACCCAGACGAGCAGCGGAATACTGGCCAGCGACGCGAAGACGTAGCTGAAGATGAGGATCTCCACTTCCGGGAAGCGCCGCATCAGGCCTTTGCAGAAGACGTTGTAAAACGCCGAGCCGGCGCATCCGGCCAGAATCAGCAGATTTCCGGCCAGCATCTTCGAATCGAGCAAGGCGCTCTGCCGCAGGTCCTCGATGGACATCAGCAGCACGCCGGCCAGGCCGATCCCGAACGAGATACAGCGGAGCGGGGTGAGCCTTTCGCGCAGCATCATCGAAGCTAGCACCGCGCTGATCACAGGGATGAGCAGATTCAGAATCGCCGCGTTGGAAGCCAGCGACTTAGTGATGCCCCACGTCATCCCCAACTGCGCCAGCACCTGCCCGCCTACGCCGGCCACCGCGAACGCCACCCAGTCGCGCGCGCTCGGCCTCACGGGATGGGGATCGCGGCGCCGCGAACGGATGAGCACCGGGAGCAGCAGAACGGTGGTCGCCCAGAAGGGCACAAACGTGATTGCAATGGGGCCGAGTTGCCGGTCCAGAAATTTCACGGCGACGCCCTGCGAGGCCCACATCAGGTTGGCGAGCGCCAGCAACGCGAAATAGCGCCACGCACTGCCACGCTTGGTCTCCAATGCTGTAGACGTTGCCGCCATTCGCGCCCCTCAAAGCATCTGCACGCCGTAGCGATCCGCGCCAGGCGAGCTTCCCTCAAACACGTAGGGTTGCACGCCGGAATACGCGGCGTAGCGTTCTACGACTCGAGCGAACGCTTCTCGTGCCAACGCTTCGCCCGACCCCTTACGGCACAGCACCGCGACCGTGCCGCCCACGCCGCCGCCCGTGATCTTCGCACCATAGAGACCGGACGACGCGCCCTCCGCGCGCACCAGGTCCACCAGATAATCCGTCTGCTGGCAGCCGAGTCCGCATTCGGTATAAGCATAGTGAGACTGATACATCAGCTCTCCCATGAGGTCGAACGCGCCTTCCGCGGCGGCGTCACCGGCCAACTCGATAAAGAGGCGGATGCGCTGATTCTCCTCGACCGCATAGCGCGCGGCCGCGCGCACCGGATAGACCGCTTCGGGACGAACCGGCGTGAACATGTCCACATGCGTCCGTCCGGCGGCGAAATAATCGGCCCCGGACAACGTTTCCGGCAGCCGGTTCTCGAAGCGCGAGCGGAAGATGGAGGGCGGCACGTTCGAAAGGTAGCCATTCCAGCGTGCGTCTTTCCAGCGCGGAATGCGCCCCGAGTCGTCGCGGACCACGGACAGGTTCTCCCAATCGCAGATCATTTTATAGCCCATGAAGGCGGCTGCACGGGCGATTTCGCATTCCATTCCGCTGACCGAATGGCTCACTCCCGAATCGATGGCGCGGCACTCCAGTTGTTCCGGCAAGCGCACCGGGGAATAGGGGCAGCAGGGCTGACAAAGCAAGGGCAGCAGAAAGCTTTCGTCCCCGAGCACGATTGCGGCCTGGTCCATGACGCCACAGGGCGATTGCGCGATGGCATTCTCCGCCCATTGGCAGGATTCGGCCAGTTCGATTCCCTGAACCGGCTGTCCGTAAGCCGCCGCCGCAGCCTTCATCACTGCTACTTCTACCGCCGCGGACGAACTGACCCCTTTGTTCATCGGCAGATCTGAGGCGATGTAAACTGTGGCGCCGGAGACCGCCTGCTGCCGACTGAGTAAATAGAAGATCCCCAATACATAGGCAGTCCAGCGGATTTGCGGATCGCTGTTTACCAGTTTTCGCACGGCTTCTTCCGACGTAAGCGCGGCGATCGGAAACGTCACGTTGTCTTCCCATCCGCGTTCGCGCATTTGGGGATTGATCAGCACGATGGAATCGTCGTCGCGAAGTTGGACGGCCGCCCAGGTGGCTTCGCACAGGGTAGTTTCGAAGACCATCCCGCCGGTATAATCCACGTTGCCGCCCATCAGGTCGAGCCGGCCGGGAGCGCGTGCGACAAAGATGGAGCCGTCCTCGCCGAAAACGCGCCCTTCGGTCCGCAGTTGAGCGACACGCTCCGGAAAATTCACGACGCAAGCGCCTCAATGCTACAGAAGAGATAGTCGATGGCCTCGGCTGTGAGGCGAGGATGGATCGGAAGGCTCACATAGCGCTGGAACATCGATTCCGCCACGGTACACTCACCGGGGCCGTGGCCCAGTTTTCGATAAACCGAGGTGAGGTGAATTGGCATGTAGTGGGACCACGTCTTGATGCGATATTGCGTGTACAGACGCCACATGAATTCTTCCTTGTCCAACGGAAAATCGTCCTCCACCAGCACACAATAGATGTGATGGACGTGCTCGACGTCCGGCGAGACGGCCAGGGAACGCAGGCCGCGCAGCCGCGCAAGACGGCGGCAATAGGTGGATGCGATTTCAGCGCGCAGCCGGTTCAGCGAGTTCAGCTTCCGTAATTGCGCCATCCCCACAGCGGCCTGTATCTCGGTCATGCGAGAGTTGCCGCCAAGGGACTCGAAATCGAGATGCCAGTAGCGCTTGCCCATCGGCTCCCGCTGTTCGTCGAAGGCCAGGTATTTGCCTTTGGGATCGTAAGACCGGCAGCACAGAGAGCGCAGGCCAAGCATGCGCTCGAACAGGGCCGGATGGGAGGTGGTGATCATGCCGCCTTCTCCCAGGGTGACCATATTCTTCTGCTGATGAAAGCTGAAGACGGAGATATCGGCGAGCGAGCCGGCTTTTCGGCCCTTGTAGGACGCGCCGGCGGCGTGCGCGCAGTCGTCAATCAGCAGAATGTTGCGCGGCCGCGCCACCGCGGCCAACGCATCCATGTCGCAGCATTGTCCGTACAGGTGAACCGGCAGAATCACCTTGGTGCGCGGCGTAATTTTCCGGGCCACCGACTCCGGATCGAGATTCAACGTGTCCGGCTGCACGTCCGCGAAGACCACCTTCGCGCCCAGTTTGGCCGCGGCGTTGGCCGTCGAGATCCAACTGATCGGCGTGGTGATGACCTCGTCTCCCGGGCCGACTTGCGCCGCTGCCATCGCGATGTCCAGTCCTGCCGTGGCTGAGGTCACGGCCAGGCCGTAGGCGGCGCCGCAATAGTCCGCGAAAGCCCTCTCGAATGCCTTGACGCGCGGTCCGCACGACGGGGCGGACGCGGCGAGCACATCCGCAACCGCCGCCGCTTCCTCTGGTCCATAGACGGAACCGTGGCTGAACTCCAGTTCATGAATCGCGCTAGGCAACGGCATGGACGCACCTTTCCAGGGACTGAAGGCAGGTAGGAACTGGAACGCTGCTGAACTCCGCGAGGCGGGCGGACCGCAACATCTGACAGCGGCCTCGCGGCGCGCGGTCGGGAATCGCGCCGTTCGCGGCGGTCACCAGGTCCGCAGGATAACCCCACGCCAGCGCCAAATGGCGCGCGATTTCGAATCGCGACAGGGCGTCCGCCGAGCCGAGATGAAATATGCCGCGTGCGGTGGGCGCGGCGGCGAGATCGAGAATCCACTGCGCGGCCGTTTCGACATCGATGGCATTGCGGTATTCGTCCGGCGGAGCTGTTACCGGCTGGCCGGCCGCGAGCTTGCCGCGCAGTTTATCCAACCACGAATTGGTGCCGGGGGACAGTCCCGCGCCCAGCACCAGGGAGAGCCGCACCACGACGGCGCCGGGACACTCGGCGGCGACAATGCGTTCCGCCTCGGCCTTGCTCTTGCCGTAAACGCTCAGCGGATTCGGAGAGCTGTCCTCGGTATACTCCGGCGCCTCGCCGTCGAAGACCGCCCCCGAGGATGTGAATAGAATCCGCGCACCCACGCGCGCACATGCGCGGGCGATATTGCCGGCGCCGGCGACGTTGGTGTGACGGGCCATTACCGGTCTACGCTCGCAGTCGTCGATATCGGAGAGCGCCGCGGTGAGCACGACTACGCTCGGCCGAGTCTGCTCCAGCGCCCTGCGTGCTCCGTCGGCGTCGACAATATCGACACGGACGCCCGAGCTGTTGCGGCCCGCGGGAACGCACTCAAATCGGCCCTGGCCCAGGGCAGCCACGTAGCTCCCGAGGAAACCTCGGGCGCCGACGATCAACAAACGCGGCCGGCCGGGCGTCATTCCGCCACGATGACCTTTCGCAGCCTGCTCAGCCGCTTCAACGCTTCGGGTGCTATACCGCGATCGGTGACGATCAGGTCGCATTGCTCCAGACGGCAATAACCGAAGCGGGCCTCGCGATCGATTTTGCTGCTGTCGAGCACCAGAATTCGCTTATTGGCCGTTTGCAACAAGCCGCGCGGCGCCTCCGGATCGTACACCATGACGCCCTTGCGGAAGGAAAGCGCGGCGGCGCCGAAAAATACCTTGTCGGTATGGATCGTCGACAGGGCTTCGTCCACGGCGTGGCCGATCAAATCGTGGCTGCTGCGGCGATAGGTCCCTCCGGTCAATTCGACGCGCACCGAGTCGCATCCCGACAGCTCTTCGAGCACTGCCAGCGAAAACGTGAAAATCGAGATGTTCCGATGCTGCCGCAGGTGGCGCGCGATGTAGAGCGTGGTGGTCCCCGAATCGATGGTCGCGGATTGGCCATCTTCGATCAACGCGGCCGCGGCCTTGCCAATGCTCTGCTTGGCGTCGCCCATGCGCTGCAATCGCTCGAAAAAACTTTTCTCCCCGCCGAAAGACCTTTCGATGCGGGCGCCGCCCGGAACGCGAATCACCTGGCCCGATGCAGCCAGCTTTTGAATATCCCGCCGAACCGTCATCTCCGAAACCTGAAACCTTTCGGCGATTTCAGCCAGAGACGCCGTGGTCCGTTCGCGTAGCAGATGCAGCATGGCGTCGCGCCGGTCGTTGTCCGATATGAGATGCTCGTTAGGCTCCAATGTGTTAAAAAATAACATATTGCGCCAGAGGCCGCAAGCAATTTCGAAAGCCGGACAATAGATCAAGAAGCAGCTGTTTTCTCACTCATTTGTAACTTCGAGTTTCGTGCGAATCCGACAGCTCAAAAGGTGCGCCCGAACATGGCACGGGGGGCGATTTGTTATTTTGTAACGTAGCTCGCCGCGTCTTCGAATGGCAGGCGTTTCCTTCTTGTGGTTGAGGTGTTTGGCCGCGATGTGGGTTTCGGACGGTTAAGGAAAGGAAGTTGTCTGGAGCTTTGCCGACTCCTGGCGCCGAACCGCCCAACGTCCGAAAGGCGCTAAGATGCAAGAGGTGGCGCGTGCCCAATGAGACTCGGAATCGATTTCGGCACTACGCGTATCGTAGTTGCGGCGGCAGATCGCGGAAACTACCCACTGGCCGGTTTTGAATCGCCCGACGGGCAAACGCGGGAGTGGTTCCCGCCCCTGGTGGCGATTAATGGTAACGAACGCCGCTACGGCTGGAACGCTTGGCAGGTACAGGGCGATCGCCAGTGGACCTTGCTGCGCTCGCTGAAGCGGTTGCTGAAACGGGCCGGCCCCACGACGCAACTGGAACTTGGCGGCTGCACTATTCCGCTCATGGAACTGGCAACCGAGTTGCTTTCGACGCTCCGGCAACAGTTGCGCCAGGCTTCCACGCTGTCGCTCGATCGCGCGGAACCGCTGGAG
>Ga0208193_1000204_pt1 | contig 39278 bp, 38 predicted proteins | sample June2015DPH_17_2_FD_184716 | JGI IMG/M metagenome (GOLD analysis project Ga0208193, IMG submission 184716) | Peatland microbial communities from SPRUCE experiment site at the Marcell Experimental Forest, Minnesota, USA - June2015DPH_17_10... | ecosystem: Environmental > Terrestrial > Soil >... | reverse complement strand
CCCGTTGCCAGATCGCAAGTTCCTTAAAAGATTTTCCCATCTGCCGCCGGTTCCCTTTCGTCCTTCGTCCTTCGTCCCTCGTCCCTAAATTCTCACTAACTCGCGTTGCACCTCCCCTGTCACCCACGCCTTGTTCGACGCAGTCAGCATATCGATCTCACTCCGCACCCCAAACTCCGGAAGGTAAATTCCCGGCTCAACCGAGAAGCATGTATTCGGCAGAATCAGCCGCTCATCGTGCGTTTCAAGATTGTCCAGATGCGCTCCCGGCCCATGAATCTCCACCGCGATGTTGTGCCCCGTGCGATGCGTAAAATACTCGCCAAACCCGGCATTGCGAATCACCGCCCGCGCCGCATCGTCGCCTTCGAATCCATGAATCGTGCGCCCCTCCACAAACGCGGACTCAACCACAGCAATCGCCGCATCGCGCGCATCGCGAACAGTGGTAAAGACAAGCTGCTCACGCTCGCTCGGCTCACGGCCAATCACGCCTGTCCACGTGATGTCGTAAAAGATTGCCTCGGGCTTGTCCTGCTTGCCCCAGATGTCGATCAACAGAAAGTCGCCCTCACGGATCGGCGAGGACTTCTCCGCCGTCGGCTCATAATGCGAGTCCGAACTGTTGGCATTCACACTCACATTCGGGCCGTTCTCCCAGATCAGCCCCTCGCGCCGCATCCCCTCGCTCAGCCACTGCACCATGTCGAACTCGGTAAACGATTCGGGCTTGCCGCCAGCCGGCCTCAGCCTGCGCCCAATCTCTTTCCAACCCTCCGCCAGCACCGCATCAATCGCTTTTTGCGCCGCCGCATGAGTGGTTTTCTGCTCCTCGCTCAGCACAGCCTCAAACTCGCTCACCAGGTTCGCGGAGCTGAATATCTCCTTACCAATCGAACGCAGGAACTCCACCGTCCCCGCATCCGCCATAGAGACGTACATAATCGCGTTGTTCGGAGAGTACTGCATGGCAAGCTTCGTCGCACCGGAAAGCATCGCCTCCAATCCAGCGGCCAGCTCCTGCCAGCTTGAATACAGTGTCTTGCTGCCCGGCAGCGAATCCAACCGCAACTGCTCAATGCGATGCACCAGCTTGTGCGGCTCGCCCTGCGCCGGCACAAAGTAATACCACCGTCGCGTGATGTGCGCCTTCGGGTCCAGCCCCAGAATCCGCTCGCCAATCGGATCGCGATGATGATGATCGTAAAAAAGCCAGCCGCTGTAACCGGCGTCGCGCAGAGCCGCCTGAATTGCCGTTAAGTTCATAGCGAAATTTTAGCCCGGCAGAGCGGGTAGGTGCATTCGTGTTGACAGCATACTTAGACATCTATATAAAGACATCTGAGTATGGCTAAATCAAAAACAGATTCCCTGCAAGGCTCGCTCGATCTGCTCGTGCTGAAGATTCTTTCGCGCAGGCCGCGTCTGCACGGCTACGCAATCATGGCCGCCATCGCGGATATATCCGCGGAAGTGCTGCGCGCTGAAGAAGGCTCGCTCTACCCCGCGCTTTACCGCATGGAAGAAGCCGGCTGGATTCGCGCCGAGTGGATCAAAAAAGAAAACAACCGCCGCGCGCGTATCTACGAGCTCACAGCGGCAGGAAAAAAGCAGCTTGGCGCGGAAGAATCGCGCTGGGCAGCCATCAGTACAGCCATCAACCGCGTCTTGAAGGAGGCCTGAAATGTCGCTCTGGTCGCGCATCGGAAATGTCTTTCGCGGAGACAAGGTGAACCGCGAAATCCAGGAAGAATTCGAAGCGCACATGGAAGAAGCCATCGCTGCAGGCCGCGATCCGCAAGAAGCACGCCGCGCCTTTGGCTCCCTGATGCAACAGCGCGAAACAAGCCATACCATCCGGGTCGCAGCATGGTTCGAAAACTTCCTGCAGGACACCGCCTACGGCATCCGCTCCATGCTGCGCAGCAAGGCGCTCACGGCAGTTGCGCTGCTCTCGCTCGCGCTCGGTATCGGCGCGAACACTGCCATCTTCACCTTGCTCGATGCGGTGCTGCTCCGCGAGCTGCCTGTAAAAGAGCCCCGGAAGCTGGTGATGCTGGGAGGCGAGCAATGGCTCGGCATCAGCGATGCATATGCAATTACGGCACTCTACTCGTATCCGTTTTACCGCGAGTTCCAGAAACAGAACTCAGTTTTTTCGGATACCGCTGCAATCTTCAGCCTCACAAATTACGTGCACGGCTTTATCGGCAGCGAGACGTCTTCCGTGCCAATGAAGGTACAGCTCGTCTCCGGCACATACTTCTCCACGCTTGGTGTAGAAGCCACGATGGGCCGTACACTGACCAATGCCGATGACAACTCCGAGGGCAATCATCCCGTAGCGGTCATCAGCGATGCCTGGTGGAAGCGCGCGCTGGGCAATAAGCCAGCCGTGCTGGGACACACACTCAAGCTGGGCAACACGGTTTTCACCATCGTGGGCATAGCGCCGGAGGAATTTTTCGGGACATCCGTAGGTGAAGCGCCAGATATATGGGTTCCGCTCTCGATGATCCAGTCCGTGCCGCCGCATTATCGTGGATACACCGAGAATTTCTCCGAATCGCTGTGGATCATTGGGCGGATGAAGCCCGGCGTTACACAAGAGCAGGCAAGAGCGAACGCCGATGTGCTCTTTCGGCAGATTCTGCTTAGCTTTACCGACAGAAAGCCCACCCAACGCGAGCTGGTCGACCTGAACAATACGCACATGCGGCTGACGCCTATGGCGACGGGCATTTCATATCTGCGCAGGCAGTTTTCCCAGCCCCTGAAGCTGCTGATGGGTATTGTGGCACTGGTGCTGCTGATTGCCTGCACGAACATTGCGAACCTGCTGCTGGCGCGCGCGACGGCAAGAGCCCGCGAGTTGGCTGTAAGGCAGGCGCTTGGAGCGCGGCGAGGCCGCATCATTCGCCAACTGCTGACGGAAAGCCTGATTCTGGCGCTCGCGGGTGGCGCACTGGGGATTGCCTTTGCGATGGGCGCAAGCCGGCTGCTGCTGCGGATGGTTTCGGATGGCCCGGAGACGGTTCCGCTGCACGTGGGGCTGAATGCGACAGTACTGCTGTTCACACTGGCCATCACAATCACAACGGCACTGCTCTTCGGAACCATCCCGGCCTTCCGCGCCACGCGCCTGCAATTGACAGAGACGCTGAAGGAAGGACGCGGCATGGTAAAGGGCGGAACTAGAAATCTGCTTGCCCGAACCATGGTCGTTCTGCAGGTTGCGCTTTCACTGATGCTTGTGGTGGGCGCGGGCCTTTTTCTGCGCAGTCTCATCAATCTGACGAACGTAGATACGGGATTTAACCGCGAGAATGTTCTGCGGATGGAGATTGATGAGAGCTCCGTGGGCTACAAGGAAGACGAGCACCGGCTCATGGCGCTGCTCCGGGAAATTGAGGACAAGGTGAGTACGCTGCCGGGCGTGCGTGCAGTCAGTTTTTCCAGCTTTGTATTTCACGAGGGAAGCTGGAATGGATGGGTAACCGTGCCGGGGATGCCGGTGAGTTACGACGTGAATGTGAAACATAACATGATCGGCAGCGGATACTTTGCCGCGATGCAGATTCCCCTGGTGGCGGGACGGCTGTTCGGGCCGCAGGACACGGCGAACGCGCCGCATGTGGCGGTCATCAGCGAGCACATGGCGAAGACGCTGTTTCCTGCAGGCTTGCCTATCGGCAAGAGCTACCGGATGGGCGGAGCGAACAGTCCACTGGTCCAGGTGGTTGGCATCGTGAAGGATGTGAAGTTCGACACATTGGATGAAGGCCCGGAGACTCTGGATTACGTTCCCTACACGCAACATCCGCAGTATCTGGGTGACTTCAGCGTTCGGTATACGGGCAATTTTCAAGGCGTTGCCGATGCGGTGCAGAAGACAATCCATTCCATCGATCGCCGTCTGCCGATTATCGATGTGACGACGCTGGACGAGCAGGTCGCGCGGTCAGTGACGGATCAGCGCGTCGTGGCACAGCTCTCCATCTTCTTCGGTCTGCTGGCAGTCTTTCTCTCCTGCATCGGCATCTACGGCCTGATGTCGTACATCGTCAGCCAGCGAACCAACGAAATCGGCATCCGCATGGCGCTCGGCGCGCCGCAATCCAATGTACGCTGGCTGGTGCTGCGTGAAATCGCCATCATGGTGTTCATCGGTATCGCCATCGGTGTACCGGCCACGCTTGCAGGCGGACAACTGGTATCGCACATGCTCTTCGGGCTAAAGGACAAGGACCCGTTAAGCATCGCCCTTGCCGTGTGCGTGCTGCTGGTCGTCGGGCTGATCGCAGGCTACTTCCCAGCGCGGCGCGCCTCAAGAGTAGACCCGATGGTGGCGCTGCGCTACGAGTAGCAGCTATAAAGAAATACGCCTTCACATGAAGCAATCCATGCGAAGGCGTAATCGTTCTGAAACGAAAAGACCTACAGCGCAGCCAGCGCCGTAGCTTGATCCGGATTAAGCCCTGCGTACTTTGTGATGCCTACCATCGTGAACACCTTGGTGAAGTGCGCCGAAAGGCCAAAGGCCGCCACTTTCTGTCCGGCATTCGAGGCCTCGATCAGCAGTTGGATCACCAGCGCAATGCCGCTCGAATTAATGTAATCCACCTTGGTGAAGTCCAGCAGGATCAGCTTGACGGTCTCTTTCGAGAGAGCTTGATACGCGCCAAGAACGGCTTCCTTGGAGGTGCTGGCAATATCGCCCTCAAAGCGGAGTACGCTGACCGGATGGCCTGCGGAGGAAGAAATCTGTTCAACTTTCGACTTGGTTTCGGTCTGCACGATCAATATCTCCGTATAAGAACTTTACTCGTTTGGCGGGTCCAGCCGTACTACCAGGCGCACGTAGCTGCTCTTTCCGTTTGCGCCTGCCACCCACTCGGCCTCATCCACCAGGGCTTGAATCAAAAACATCCCCATGCCGCGCGGGTCTTCTTCGCCGTGAATCTTCTTGTCAATGTCCGGTCTGGGAGGCAAAGTCTTCATCCCCCGGCCATCGTCAATCACCTTGATTTCGAGCGCATCCTCGCCGGCATTGAGCAGCACGCCCACCTGCAGGCCATCGTTCAGCTTGTTGCCGTGCTCAATGGCATTGATGCACGCCTCGGCAATAGCGGTTTTGAGGTCCTCAATGCGCTCCTGGCGAAAGCCCATCAGCTTGGCAACGGAGGCGGCGGTACTCATGGCCACTTTCTCGTAGCCGAGCCGCGACGGCAAGCGAACTTCAACGCACGTTGACTTTCCGCTCAAGCTGCTATCTCCCCAACGCGCTCGGAGCCTTCCGTACAAGGCTCACCGATGCGCGAGAGCACCAATGCTGTCATATCGTCCGATTGCGGCCCACCTTGACAAAAATCTTCAATCGCCTGCCACAGTGTATCGAGAATAGCATCGGCGCTCTGCGGTTGGCATCGGGAAAAATTGTCCACAAGTTGCTCTGAGCCAAACTCTTCATCGCCGCAGAAGGCTTCCGTAAGCCCGTCCGTATAAAGCAACAGGCGCGAACCCGGCGGAAAGGCGCAGGTTTCAGAGGAATAGCTCATGCCGGGCAGCAGCCCCAGCGGCGTACCTACTGCGTCAAACTGACACAGCGTGCCGTCCGGCTGCAGTACATAACCAGGATTATGGCCTGCATTCACCGCCTCCAGTTCGCCGGTCCTGGGGTCGAAACGCGTAAAAATTGCGGTCACATAGCGGCGGCGCGTCTCGTCGCCCTCTTCCCAGTGGCTCTGGTTCATCCGCGTGGCAATCTCAGCGAGCGGCAGGCCAAGTGTGGCGGCAGCCCGAAAAGCGGAACGGAAGCTCACCGACACAATCGCCGAAGCCAGCCCTTTGCCGGCCACATCCGCCACCACCAGCAGAACTGTCCCGTCCGGCATTTCGACAATGTCCAGATAGTCGCCGCCCACCTCGTAGCAGGTCTTCGATTTGAAGCCCAGTGAGTAGCCCGAAATATCCGGCAGACGCTGCGGCAGCAGCGAGCGCTGAATGTTGCGCGCCGCATCCAGATCCTGCTGCACGCGGGCAAACTCCACATTGCGCTTGTGGTTGCGCGCGTTTTCCAGCGCAACAGAGGCCTGCAGCGTCAGCCCCTCCAGAAAGTCCGATTCGTACAGCGTCAGCGTGCGCCCATCCGGCGGCATCACCACCAGTTCAGCCATGCGCTGGCCGTCGCGGTCGTACAAAGGAAAGCGTTGCGCCGTGCCAGCCTCCGCGTCCACGCCGCCGTAGGTCAGGTCATGGCTCAATTCCGGCCCTTTGAAGGTCGCGCCGGCCATTTCCAGCTCGCGCACAACCAGCCGCAGCACAGACTTCAGCACATCCTCTTCGTGAATCGTGGCGTGAACTTGCCGCGAAGCCTCCAGCAGCGCCTGAAGCCGCGCCACCTGCTGCTGCAGGTCAATCGTCTGATCCGTAAGCTGGACCTCAGCCCCCATGCGCTCTCCTGTGGAATTTCAATGTATCACGGGGCCTAATCCGGTGCGTAGCCACCTGCTCCTATGGGTCTATACTTCTGGCATTTCTCAACAACTCAGATTTCACGGAGCAAGCAAATGAGTCCCCGCGAATTTCGTACAGCAGATAGTTACGAGTCGGAATCAATTACTCGAAACATGATCAAAGATTTTCTGGAAGCAAAAGGATTCTGTAGCGTTGTTGACGACCGACATCCTCATGGACCATCAGAATCTCAAACCATTCATGCCGTCACACCGGCTGGGAAGCGGCTCGCAGCTAGGGTCAAGCTTTGTTGGCGCCGAAGAGATGAAAAGACGTACTCCGCCGCGCAACTCCTCGCATCTGTCAAAAACAACGACTGGGAAGGTACTTTAGAGAGCTTTGTTAATCGTTTGGTCCAGTCTGGTGCTACACACATGCTCTTCATTCAGAGAGACGACAATAAAATCAGCTCCGCCGCCCTCGTTCCGTTAAATGGCCTTCTGACAATTTGGTGCAGTCAGCGCGACATAAGCAATCAGCTCATCACTCAAGGGAAAATGGGACGGCGCAAAAAGAATCATGCAATGAACGGCTCCAGTCCAACAATATGGCTGGCGGACGAAATAGCTCCATCCGTCACTTCCGCGTTGTGGGATTTTCCTGAAGTTATAGATATAGCAAAGCTGACAGATATATCCCCGAAACAAACCGTCCAGGAAGTGGCCGATGATACGTTTGAAGACTTGCCTGGATTGGATATTTCGCTCATCGGAACTGATGGAGCGATAAGGACTGTCGCTGAACGATCCTATGTCAAACGCGATCCGCGAGTTCGTGCAGCGGTGCTAAAAAGGGCAAACGGCTCTTGTGAGCGACCTGGATGCGGCAATTCACGCCAATTCGCAGCTTTTCTAGATGTTCATCACATTTTTGGCATTGAGAAAAGTGATAGGCCGTGGACATGCGTTGCCATCTGTCCGAATTGTCATCGTGAGGCCCATTTTTCGCCACTTTATGAGCAGATTAACGATGAGTTGTTGGAGGTAGCTCAAGGACATGCATTAATGTAAATTGTCCCGCTCAAGATTCAGAGCGACTCCCTTGAAGGGCGATTCTGCAAACAGTTGCGCCAGATTCTTTCTGCCCGCGCGCTTGCACGCCGCGCTCTCGCGTGCCGCCTCTTCCAACAGGGATGCTGCATAAGAAGGCACATCCATACTGCGCGCGGCGGCCTGCGCGGCAAGCGTCGCCTGCGTTTCGGCACTCAGTTCGACTTCAATCGTCATGGCGAAAGGCCCTCCTGCAGTTCATTATCGACAGATGAGGGTGTAAAGTCGAAGTTCATCTTGCTGACCCATCGGTTCGGCAGAATCAGCAACAGTTCCCCAAAGAAATGGCTCCCCGCGCCGCGGGCGCAGTTGCTGCATGCAATGCTTTATCCTTCATTTCGATGCGTCAAACTCTCTCCGTCGCCATGATCGCCATGAATGAGGAGGCAAATCTGCCCCAAACGCTCGAAAGCGTCAAGTGGGCCGATGAAATCATCCTCGTCGATTCAGGATCGCGGGACCGCACTCTCGAAATCGCAGAATCCTACGGCGCAAAGACCACCTATCACGCCTTTGACGGCCACGGCGAACAGAAGAATGTCGCGCTCGATCTCTGCACCCAGAACTGGATACTGCTGCTCGATGCCGATGAGGAGCTCACACCCGATCTGCAGAAGGAAATCCTGCAGACCCTGGCCGCCGAGCCGCCCTTCACCGCTTACTGGATTCCGCGCCTCAACCTCATCCTTGGCCGATGGATGCGCCACGGCGGTTTTTATCCCGACCACAAGCTGCGTCTCTTCAAGCGCGGCACGGCGCGGCTCAGTGAAGGCGTAGGCCCGCACTCCACTCCACAGCACGATGAGCGCCAGTGGGGTCGCAAAGGCACGCTCAAATGCGACATGCTGCACTACGCCTACCCCAACCTCACCGTCTATCTCGAGCACATGAACCGCTATAGCTCAGAGATCGCCATACTGCTGGCAGCACGCGGTCGCAACAGCCGCTCGCTCTTCGCCTTCGTCTGGAACGCGCTCCTGAATCCCATCGCCACCTTCCTTTACAACTACATCTTCCGCCTCGGTTTTCTCGATGGCCGCGAGGGCCTGCTACTTCACGTCAATCACTCGGTCTACATTCACTGGAAGTTCATCAAAGCCTGGTGGATTGCAAGAGACAGGGATCAGGAAACAGAAGTCAGGGGTCAGTAGAGCCGTGCGCGAGTTCGATGTCATCGTTCTCGGCGCAGGCGCGGCGGGCCTCGTATGCGCCTCGGTCGCAGGCCAGCGCGGGCGGCGCGTAGCACTCCTCGAACACAACACGCAGCCGGGCCGCAAGATCCTCATCTCCGGCGGCGGACGCTGCAACTTCACCAACATCCACACCGCACCCGACCGCTATCTCTCCGCCAACCCGCACTTCGTAAAATCCGCGCTCGCGCTCTACCTGCCCGCGCATTTTCTTGAGCTCGTCGAGCGCTACGGCATCGCCTGGCATGAGAAAACCCTCGGCCAGCTCTTCTGCGATCACTCCTCGCGGCAGATTCTCGACATGCTGCTCACCGAATGCAATCGCGGCAAGGTAGAACTGATCCTGAACGCCCGCAGCATCGCCGTTGAACGCGACTCAACAGGCTTTTGCATCGCATCGTCGCTTGGCGAATTCCATTCCGGCGCGCTCATTGTCGCCACCGGTGGCCTGTCCATCCCAAAACTCGGCGCAACGAGCTTCGCCTACGATCTCGCCCGCCAATTCGGACTGCGTATCGTCACTCCGCGCCCCGCGCTCGTCCCGCTCCTGCTCAGTGGCGAAGAAGCAAACTGGACCGCACTCTCAGGCGTCTCCACAGAAGTCATTGCATGGACCGAAGCCCCATCCAACAAACCCAACCGCCAACCCCCGCCGCGCTTCCGCGAGAAGATGCTCGTCACGCATCGCGGCCTAAGCGGTCCCGCCATCCTGCAGGCTTCGTCGTATTGGCAGCCCGGCGAGCCGGTCTATATCGACCTCGCCCCGCAGCTCGCAAAAGATGGCTGCCTTCTGGCTCCACTCCTGGAAAAGAACGCCCGCCGCGACCCGCAAACTTTCCGCCAGGCTCTGCGCAACGCACTCCCTCTACGCCTCGCCAATCACCTTGCAGAGGCCGCCGCACCCGCAGGCTGGACCAATGTTGCCATCGAAACCACGGAACGAGAGTTAAGGCGCTACGCCTTCCACCCCACCGGCACCGAAGGCTACGAGAAGGCTGAAGTCACCGCCGGCGGCATCGACACCCGCGATCTGCACGCCCGCACCATGGAATCGCGCACCACCCCCGGCCTCTATTTCATCGGCGAAGCCGTAGACGTCACCGGCCACCTCGGCGGCTTCAACTTCCAGTGGGCCTGGGCCTCAGCCGTCGCCGCAGCCAACGCAGTTTGAATGGTTGAAAAGCTGGATTTAGTCGTTCAATCGACTGAGAAATAGTTGGATCGCCACAGAACTTTGCTCTGGCTCTCGCTGAAGGATCAGGTGCGGACCATCGATATGCACAGTTGTGATTGCAGGCGCATATCTTCTGATGATTTCAACGCTGGATGGCCAGACCAAACGATCTTTTGCAGCCTGTAAATAAGTCATCGGAACGGTAATTTCTGCGAGCTTTTCGCGCACGTCACAAGTAAGAACCGTTCTCATTCTTTCCGCAAGCACATGCCCCGGCACTGACTCAACCGCCTTCTTCACTCGACCGGTCAACTCATTCGAAGCACCTTCGCCAATGAGAAAACTTCGAATCACCCACTCAGGCACAGGCATGAGAAAAATCTGCCGAGCTAGAACCGCAATTAAAGGCCTAATCAAACCACTCACTGGGCTCGCAGCAAATCCCGCACATAAGACAAGACCAGCCAAATGATCCGGGTGAGTCGCTGCAAGATGAATTGCAAGCGGCGAAGAGAAGGACTCGGCAACTAAAACGTATAGCTTATCTTTAGGCAGCGCATCGCGCACGATCGGCAAGAGCTCTTCATAACTCTGCGCACCCGTCCCTGAATAGGAAACAATAATCACATCCATCCCCGGTGGCAATGCGGCAATCAAATCCCGGAACAGTTCTCCCGTGCCATCGAGTCCAGGCAAAAGCACAAGTTTGGAAATGGAAACAGCCATGGGCGATGAACCCATAGTAAGCCCATAAGTCACGTCAGAAATCTAAGCGATCCCCAGCGCCTTATAAACCTCTTGCACCGAATGCGTGAGCGCATACCTGCGCTGATAGCACTCGATACCCCGCGCCTGCATCGCAGCATGCTCCTCCGGCGTCATAGCGTTGAAGCGCTCAATCAGCCGAATCGTTCCATCGAGCGTATCCGGCTCCATCAGGCATGCATTGTCAGAGGCAATATCCGGCGCGATATTGATTTTGTCCGATACCAGCGGAATGATCCCCGCAGCCAGCGCATCCGCCACGGCAATCCCAAAATTCTCCTGGTGCGAAGGCAGAATGAAAGCCTCCGCCCCATACAGCGCCCCCCACTTCGTGTTGCCGCGGATCGATCCCGTCCAATGAATCCGGTCCAACACTCCCAGCCGCGCAGCAAGCACATCCAGCTCAGGCCGCCAGCCAGTCTCATCATGACCAGCCATCACCAGGTGCATCTCCGGCGGAGCCGCGCGCGCAAAAGCCTCGAAAAGCAGATCGCAGCCCTTTTTGGGATGAATGCGGCTCAGATAAACCATGTAAGGATGACCCTGCACTGCCGGAAAAGCCGCCAGAAACTCCTGCTTCATCTGCTGCGGATCGCCCTCCGGCGGTCCCATCGTCCCGTATGGAATCACTACTCGCCGAAAATCGCGAAACGGAAATCCCTCGCCGGCAATGCGCTTCTCTTCCTCGCTGGTAAAGAGAACAGCATCGGCCATGTTGAGGTTTTTTGCTTCAAACATCAGCCAGTAAGCCAGCTTCTTCAGATGCTTCAGGGGATAACGGCTCTTGAAATACGGGTCCAGCATTCCATGCGAAAACACCACATAAGGCCGCTTGCCATGCACAGCCTTGCGAACCGCAACCGCATGATATTGCCAGATGCCATTCACGATCACGCCGTCAAAGCGGTGAATGTTCGCATTCAGCCAAGGCTCCAGCTTCGGCGTGTAGTGATAATTCAGCCAGCTCAGGCTCGTCGGCCCCAGCGCATGCACCTCCACGCCGGGAATACGCGCAAAATCATCCGTCGGCAGATCGGTGGTCGCCACCTCCACCTCATTGCCGGCCCGCTTATGCGCAGCGCAAAACATGCGCACGGAGTCCGGCGGCCCGCCAAAGACCGGATTCAGACTGCGGATTACATGCAGCAGGCGCATCGGTAGCTTGCTCCTCGCGGACCGGCTTGAGCGTGAATTTGGAATTGAACAGACATGCCCAGCGATTTTCCGCGGCGGAAAACGAATCCAGTCTCACATGCAATGCTCTAGGGGTGTATGGCCTGAGTTTAGTTAGAAAAACACTACGGCTTCACAATCGATTATATCCGATGAGATTTTTAGAGCCGCCTACACTAGCTCTGCGGCGCGGCCTGCGGATAACCCTGCTGCGGCGGCGGCTGTTGCGCCGGTTGCTGTTGCGGCGGCGGTGGGAAACCCTCCGGCGGAGCAATCGGCTTCTTCGGCGGCGTCAGCACAAAACCCTTTCGCACCAGCGCAAATCCCTCTTGCGGAAGCTCCGCTTGCAGAAGTTCGTTCTTCGGCCCGGCAAATATCTCCGTCCGCTCACCTGAAACCGTTGCCGTCAAATGTTGCACCTGGATCGGCTTGCCATCCAGCGTTCCCTGCTCCGGCGCGTATGTCGCCACTTCCACAAGAGCCGCCGAGCCTGCCTTCTTGGGAATCACCGCCCACAGGCCGCGGCCCTGCCGTGTCACGTTGAGCGCCAGCAGCGTCTCGAGCGCTCCAGGGTCGAAATCCGCCATGAAAACCGCTCCGGGATGCGCATCCAGCCGCGTCGTCGATGCCCGGCCATTCGCCGAAATGTTCAGCAGAAGCTGCGTCGTATCCGGTTTGGCAACAATGTTCACCGCCGTGCCATTCACCGTACCGCTTACCAGCACATGGGTCAGCCGGTTGCTCTTGTCCAGCCGCTCGGTTTTCGAGAGAGCATAATCCAGCCCCTGCATCGAAATCCGCACCAGCGACTCCGAGCTGTAGCCGGCAGGCGTCGCGGTAAACGCGTAGCTGGCCGTGCCCACGGTCTTACCGTTCTGGCTCACCGTAAAGCTGGCCGACTGGGCCAAAGCTGCAAGGGAACCAAGGACAATCAGGCCCGCATAGATCAATGTGGCGCGCAAAAGCTTCATCGTATGTATAGACACGGAATCCGCAACAGGGTTGCGGATTCCAGGGGGCTAAAGGGACTTGGGGGACTAAGGGCCTATGCGGCTGCGTCTAATCGGCTAGTCCCTTAGTCCCGCCGAGTCCCGTAGTCCCTGTTTTCTAGCTCTTCGCCTTGGCGAAGCGGTTATTCACTTCCGGCCAGTTCACCACGTTCCACCACGCGGCCAGGTAATCGGCCCTGCGGTTCTGGTACTTCAGGTAGTAGGCGTGTTCCCACACATCGTTGCCCAGAATCGGATACAGCCCTTGCGAGAGCGGGGAGTCCTGGTTCGGCGTCGTCACAATCGTCAGCTTGCCGTCCTTGAACACCAGCCAGCCCCACCCGGAACCGAACTGCTTGGTCGCCGCCTCATTGAAGCTCTTCTTGAATGCCTCAAAGCTGCCGAAATCCTTCGCGATCTGCTCGCCGATCGCGCCCGTCGGCTCGCCGCCCACGCCGTCTCCAGCCGCAGCCATCAGCGTCCAGAACATCGAGTGATTCGAGTGGCCGCCGCCATTGTTACGAACCACTCCGCGAATATCCTCCGGAATCGCATTCAGGTCCGCCAGCAGCTCATCCACCTTCTTCGAGCCCAGCTCAGGGTGCTTCTCAATCGCGCCATTCAGGTTGGTCACATACGCCTGATGGTGCTTGTCATGATGAAACTTCATCGTTTCGGCATCAATGTGGGGCTCCAGAGCCGCATAGTCATAAGGGAGCGGGGGCAATTCGTAAGCCATCGTTTAATTCTCCTCAATTGAAGATTGTAGCGGGCCGGTTCAGGCGGAAAACAGACCGGGAATCGTTGGAAACGTTAAATTCGTTTCAATACCGCACGGCCACTTGGATGCGAACAAGCTACGGAAGGGTGCGCAGACTGCAAATACTCCACCGCAAACGCGAGGTCCATAATAATCCCGATTGCCGTCAGGTGGAACAAAACGGGAACTATCTTCGGCAGTTATGGAACTTTAACGCTCGCAAAACCATCCATAGCGATACGATAGAATTCGTTTTCGGACTCAGCTTTCTCTTTTTATATGAGTGATCAGCCCCTATATCGATGGCTTTCGCAGCAGGGCGAGGCATTTGGCGAGCCCGGCCTGCCTCCGCGCTGGACCTCCAGCGTCAAGGACGCCGTAGGCACCGCCTACTCCGCCTCCAGCCGCATGTGGTTCACCTGCTCCCACGGTGTCGTGAACGAGGTTTATCACCCCACCATCGACAAGCCGCAGATCCGCGACTTCGAGTTCATGGTCACCGACGGCGAATCCTTTGCACATGAGGAAAAACGCGATCTCATCTCCAAATTCGAGTACATCGATCCCGAAGCGCTCGGCGTCCGCTATATCAACTACGATCCCGATGGCCGTTACACCCTCATCAAAGAGATCATCTGCGACCCGCACCACTCGGTCCTGCTGATCAATGTCCGCATTCATGGCCATCCTGACCTCCTCCCCCGCCTCAAGGTCTACGCCCTGCTCGCCCCGCATCTGGACGGCGGCGGCGCGCATAACTATGGCCGCGCCGTGGATGTGGCCGGCTACAAAATGCTGCTCGCATGGCGCAATGGCTGGTCGCTCGCGATGGGAGCCACCTGCGGTTTTTCGCGTGTAAGCTGCGGTTTCGTCGGCGCAAGCGACGGCTGGCGCGACCTCAAAGATAACTACCAGATGGACTGGGAGTTCGGCTCGGCCTCCAACGGCAACATCGCGCTCTTCGGAGAGCTCGACATGTCGCATGCGGGCGAGGACGGGACGCGCGGATTCACGCTCGCCATCGGCGTCGGCAATACCATCCACACCTCGCTGCAAAAGACCCTCAACTCGCTGGTCAAGCCTTATGAGCAGAACCAGAAGCGCTTCATCGAGCAGTGGAAGCGCGTGGCCAACCCCGAATGGCTCGGCGAAAAAGCCCAGGACGGCGGACGGCTCATGCGCGCCAGCCATAACGTTCTGCTCGCGCATGAGGACAAGACCTACTCCGGCGCATTTGTCGCCTCCGCGTCCATTCCGTGGGGCCAGGCCAAGGGGGACGACGACCTCGGCGGCTATCACCTGGTCTGGACCCGCGACATGGTCCAGACGGCCACCGCCATGATCGCCTGCGGCCGTGCTGAAACCGCGCGCCGCGCTCTCGTTTACCTGGCCTGCACGCAGGAGCCGGACGGCGGCTTTGCGCAGAACTTCTGGGTCGATGGCCGGCCTTACTGGTATGGCATGCAGCTCGATGAGGTCGCCTTTCCCGTCATCCTTTCCTGGCGGCTCTGGAAAGCCGATGGCCTCGGCGAGCTCAACGTCGTCCCCTTTGTCGAGCGCGCCACCGGCTTCCTCATTCGCCACGCACCCATCACGCAGCAGGAGCGATGGGAAGAAAACTCCGGCTACTCGCCTTCGACGCTCGCCTCCGTCATCTCCGGGCTCATCTGCGCCAGCGAAATTCTGCGCGCGCACGATTCCAACGAGATGGCCGCCTTCGTCGAGGAGTACGCCGACTGGCTCGAAGGACATCTCGAAGACTGGACCGTCACGAATGACGGCGTCGTGCACCCCGAGGTCAAACGGCATTACATGCGCATTCGCCCGCCGGAAACCGGGCCTGCCTACGACGGCCCCTCCGCCGGAACCGAGCGCATTCACATCAATAACCGCCCTCCCGGCACGCCGGACGACTTTGCAGCACGCGAAATCGTGGATGGCGGCTTCCTTGAGCTGGTCCGATACGGCGTTCGCAGGGCCGACGATCCGCTCATCGTAGACAGCGTGAAAGTCATCGATCTCGCGCTCAAGCGCGATCTGCCGCAAGGCCCCGGCTGGATTCGTTACAACTGGGACGGCTACGGCAACGGCGCAGGCGGCGCGCCCTTTACCGGCTACGGACAGGGCCGCGTCTGGCCGCTGCTCACCGGCGAGCGAGCGCACTACGAGCTAGCCCTCGGCAACGACATCACCGACCTTATTCGCACCTACGAAAAGTTCGCCACGCCCGGCCAGATGATGCCTGAGCAGGTCTGGGACGAGGCTGACATTCCCGGCCGCGGCCTGCATTTCGGCAATCCGGCGGGCGCAGCCACGCCCCTCGTCTGGGCGCACGCCGAATACCTCAAGCTGCTCCGCTCGGCCCGCGATGGCCAGGTCTTTGACCGCGTAGACCCGGTCTACGAGCGCTATTGCACGGAAAAGGGCCTTCGGCCGCGCCGAAATCTTGAGATTTTTACCTTCCAGCGGCCCATTCAGCGCATCCGATCGACAGACACGCTTCGGATCATCGACGCCGATCGATTTGAGATCAGGTGGTCCATCGACGACTGGAAGACGGTAAAGATCGCAAGCAGCCCCAGCGCATCCAGCGCTGGCTTCTGGTTCGACATTCCCGCCCCGGCTCTGGGTCAACCCAGCTCATCCGGCAAAATCTCCTGGACCCTGCACTGGACGGACTCTGGTAAGTGGCTTGGATACAATGTGGATATACAGATTGACTCTACGAACCCACCCGATTGAGCCGTTGAAAGCGCATAAACCTGCGGACGCGGCGGACTCCCCGACGAAAGGATTTAGAACCAGATGACCACTACCCCTGTCACTCCCTCTTCTACCGATCTCGATCAGCTTTCGATCAATACGCTCCGGCTTCTCGCCGTCGATGCCGTACAAAAGGCCAACAGCGGCCACCCCGGCGCGCCCCTCGGCTGCGCCCCCATCGCCTACCTGCTCTTCCACAAGCTCATGAAGCACAATCCGGCCAACGCCAGGTGGGCAGACCGCGATCGCTTCGTTCTCTCGAACGGCCACGCCTCGGCGCTCCTTTATTCCGTGCTGCACCTCTCCGGTTACAAGCTCACGCTGGACGATCTGAAGTCCTTCCGCCAATGGGACTCGATCACCCCCGGTCACCCCGAATCGACGGACACCGAAGGCGTCGAAGTCACCACCGGCCCGCTTGGCCAGGGCATCGCCATGTCCGTCGGCCTTGCCGTTGCGGAAAAGCACCTCGCCGCGGTCTACAACAAGCCCGGCCACGAAATCGTCGATCACTACACCTACTCGCTCTGCGGCGATGGCGACCTGATGGAAGGCATCTCGCATGAAGCCGCCTCGCTCGCCGGCACTCTCGGTCTCGGCAAGCTTATCTGGCTCTACGACGACAACCTCATCTCCCTCGACGGTCCCACCGAGCTCAGCTACACCGAAGACGTCCTCAAGCGCTTCGACGCATACCACTGGCATGTGCAGATCGTCGAAGACGGCAACGACCTTGAAGGAATTGAAGCCGCCATCAAAGCCGCCAAGGCCGAAACCAGGAAGCCCTCCTTCATCGCCGTCCGCACCGTCATCGGCTACGGCAGCCCCAAGGCCGGCACCAATGCCGTTCACGGCGAGGCTCTCGGCCCGGACAACGTCAAGGCCACCAAGAAGTTCTTCGGCTTCCCTGAAGACCAGAGCTTTTACGTCCCCGAAGAAGCCGCCAAAAACTGGGCGCAGGCCGGCGTCAAGGGCGCAGTAGAAGAAGGCGATTGGAACAAGCTCTTTGAAGCCTATGCGAAGGAATTTCCCGAGCTAGCCGCACAGTTCAAGCGCACCTTCGCCGGTGAGCGCAAGGCCGGCTTCGAGAAGGCCATCCCCACCTTCCCCGTCGAGAAGAAAGTCGCCACCCGCAACGCCGGCCAGGTGGTCATGAACGCCATCGCCAACGATGTGCCGGAGCTCTTCGGTGGCGCTGCCGATCTCACCGCCTCCACCAGGACCATCTTCAAGCCCGGCGCAAACTTCCACGTCGATCCCGCGGGCCGCAATGTCTTCTTCGGCGTCCGCGAGTTCGCCATGTGCGCCGCGGTCAACGGCATGGCCAAGCACGGCGGTCTCATTCCCTTCGGCTCCACCTTCTTCACCTTCTCCGATTACGCCAAATCCGCTCTCCGCATGGCCGCGCTGATGAAGTCGCATTCGCTCTTCATCTTCACGCATGACTCCATCGGCCTCGGCGAAGACGGTCCCACGCACCAGCCCATCGAGCAGCTCACCATGCTGCGCGCCATCCCGCACCTCACGGACTACCGCCCCGCCGACGCGAATGAAACCGCCGCCGCGTGGCGCCTGGCCATTGAGCGCAACGAGCCTGCCTTCATGGCCCTCAGCCGCCAGGACCTGCCCGTCATCGACACCGCCAAAATCGATGTCTACACCGGCGTCAGCAAGGGCGCTTACATCCTCGAAGACGCAGCCAACCCGAAAGTCATCCTCATCGGCACCGGCTCCGAGGTCTGGTTCTGCGTCGAAGCAAAGAAGCTGCTTGAAGCCGAAGGCATTGCCGCCCGCGTCGTCAGCTTCCCCTCATGGGAGCACTTTGAAGCGCAATCCGCCGAATACAAGGCCTCTGTCCTGCCAGCCGATGTCCCCAAGCTGGCCGTCGAAGCCGGCTCGCCCATCGCATGGTGGAAGTGGGTAGGCTCAACCGGAGATGTACTCGGCCTCGACCGCTTCGGCGCTTCGGCCCCCGGCCCCATCGTCTACAAGGAACTCGGCTTCACGCCGGAAAACGTCGCAGCAAAGGCAAAGAAGCTGATCAAGTAGTAAGAACAGAGATCAGGTTTCAGAGGTCAGGGATCAGAAAAACGCTCGACACGTCATCAAAACTGACCCCTGATCCCTGAAACCTGATCCCTGACTCCGAAGGAGTCCTATGAAGCTCGTCATCGCCGCCGACCACGCAGGCTTCCCTCTTAAAGAGGATGTGCGCGCCTATCTCGAAACGAAAGGCCATGAAGTCGTCGATCTCGGCGCATTCAACGGGAATGAGCCGGACGATTATCCTGACTTCGCCGAAAAAGTAGGCGAGGCCATTCTCGCCGGTGTCAGCAAAAAAGGCATCCTCATCTGCGGCTCCGGCGTAGGCGTCTGCGTTGCCGCCAACAAAATTCCCGGCATCCGCGCCGGCATGTGCCATGACACTTACTCCGCGCATCAGGGCGTGGAACACGACGATATGAACGTAGTTGTCTTCGGCGCGCGCATCATCGGCTCCGCCCTCGCATACGAACTGGCCGACAGCTTCCTCGCCGCCAAATTCATCTCCAACGAAGAGCGCTTCACCCGCCGCTATAACAAGGTTCTGGCCATTGAGGCCAAATACCAATGCGGAGACGGCTCCGCCAGCAAAGCATAATCTGTGGGTGCCCCTGGTCCCTCGCATTTGGGGACCAGGGATACCACCCCATTCAGTTGTAGATTTTCTAACAAGGCACTCCTTCAGCCGTTCCGAAAAGATCGCAAAAAGATTTGGGCTTAAGCCCTGACAAAAATGCAGTCTCAACCGGCTTCCCCGCCAGCCCGAATGATAGGTGCCATGCTTCCTTTCGACGTCATACTCTTCGATGTTGGCGGAGTCCTGCTCACCAATGGCTGGGACCACAAGGAACGCGCGTCCGTAATTAAGAAGTTCGATCTCGATCTTGCCGCCTTCGAAGCCCGCCACCCCGAAGCAAACGAAGCCTGGGAAAAAGACGAGATCAACGCGGAGCAGTATCTCAATCAGACTGTCTTCTATGAGCCGCGCAGCTTCACGCACGATAATTTCCTCAACGCCATCTTCGCTCAATCTGTTGTGCTCGAAGATTCTGCACTTCCCGTGCTCCAGGATCTCTCCGCCACGCAGAATTACCTTATAGGCTCGCTCAACAATGAGGCCCGCGAGCCCAACGACTACCGCTTCGCACAATTCGACCTGCGCAAGCATTTTGAAATCGCTCTCAGCTCCTGTTACGTTGGTCTGCGCAAGCCACATCCGGAGATTTACAAGCGCGCCATCGATATTCTTGGGCTATCCCCAGAGCGCATACTCTTTATTGACGACCGGCAGGGTAACGTAGACGCTGCCGCCAACTCCGGCCTCCAGGCAATTCGCTTCACCGGCGAGCAGGATCTTCGCCGTCAGCTCAAGGAACTCAACGTTCTCTGACATACACGTAAAAGGGAGAAGACTATGCAACTCGGTTTAATCGGTCTTGGAAAGATGGGCGGCAACATGGCGGAGCGCCTCCGCCTCGGCGGCCACCAGGTCATCGGCTTCGACTTCAGCAAGGAAGCCGTCGATAAGCTCACCGCATCAGGTAACGTCGGCGTGACCTCGCTTGAAGAGCTTACCCGGAAGTTCACCGGCCGCAAGGCCATCTGGATCATGGTTCCCTCCGGCCAGCCGGTCGATGACACCATCGCCGAGCTCATCCCGCATCTCGCGCCCGGCGACATCCTCATCGACGGCGGCAACTCCAACTACAAGGACTCGCAGCGCCGCCACAAGGAAGTCACCGCCCAGGGCTTCCAGTTCGTTGATGTAGGCACCTCCGGCGGCGTCTGGGGACTCAAAGAGGGCTACTCCCTCATGTTCGGCGGCGACAAGGAGCCGGTCGAATACCTCACGCCCATCTTTGAAACCCTCGCTCCTTCAAAGGACACAGGCTGGGGCCACATGGGTCCCGCCGGCTCAGGCCACTTCGTCAAGATGGTCCACAACGGCATCGAATACGGCATGATGCAGGCCTTCGCTGAAGGCTTTGCCATCTTTGAAGCCAAGAAGGAATTCAATCTCGACCTGGCCCAGATTGCTGAAGTCTGGCGCTACGGCTCCGTCGTCCGCTCCTGGCTGCTCGATCTCACCGCCGACGCCCTCAAGCACAACCCCAAGCTCGAAGGCCTCGAGCCCTACGTCGCCGACTCCGGTGAAGGCCGCTGGACAGTCTTTGAGGCCATCGACCTCAACGTCTCCGCGCCCATCATCACCGAATCGCTCATCCGCCGCATCCGCTCGCGCGAGGAAAACAACTTCACCGACCGCGCGCTCTCCATCATGCGTAACGCCTTCGGCGGCCACGCCGTGAAGAAAGACTAACTACAGAGATCAGAACTCAGGGATCAGAGATCAGAAATGCCGTCCGGCACATTGCGGAAATATTGAACTGCCGTGCTCAGTTCAGGATGATGCAACTGATCTCTGATCTCTGAAAACTGATCTCTTCTTCGATCGGAGATCGAGAAATGTCTACCACCGTACAAATGAGCGTGAATCCTTCCGACCTGCCCCAGGGGCACGACGCCGCGGAAAAAATTCCCGGCCCCGGCATCATGGTCATCTTTGGCGCCTCCGGTGACCTCACCAAGCGCAAGCTGCTCCCGGCACTTTTTCATCTGGAGCAATCCAACCTCCTGCCCAAAGACTTCGCCATCGTCGGCGTGGCCCGCCGTCCCCTCGGCAACGAGTTCGCCGAAGACATGAAGGATGGCATCCTCAAATTCGGCTCTGTCGACGCCACCGACCCCAAGCTCGAAGCCTTCGTCAACAAAATCAGCTACCACGCGCTGCAGTTTGACGACGCCTCCGGCTATCCCGGTCTCAAGGACGCCCTCGACAAGCTCGCCGCCGAAAAGAAGATCGGCCCCGACCGTCTTTACTACCTCGCCACCGCCCCCGAATACTTCGCGCCCATCATTGAAAACCTCGGTACCAGTGGCATGGCGCATCCTGAGCAGGGCAAGATCGGCGTCGTCATTGAAAAGCCCTTCGGCCACGACCTCGATTCCGCCCGCGAGCTCAACCGCCAGGTCAACGCCGTCTTTCCCGAAAGCCAGGTCTTCCGTATCGATCACTACCTGGGCAAGGAAACCGTCCAGAACGTGCTGGCCTTCCGCTTCGCCAACGGCATCTTTGAGCCGGTGTGGAACCGCAACTTCATCGACAACATCCAGATCACCGCAGCCGAAGACATCGGCATCGAAGGCCGCGGCCCGTTTTATGAAAAAGCCGGCGCACTCCGCGACATCATCCAGAACCACATGATGGAAGTGCTCGGCTTCGTCACCATGGAGCCGCCTTCGAGCTTCGAGGCAGAAGCAGTCCGCCGTGAAAAGGTCAAAGTCTGGCAGGCCATTCCCAACATTCCCATCCAAAACGCCGTCCGCGGCCAGTACGGCCCTGGCGTAGTTGGCGGCCAAAAGGTCATCGGCTACCGGGAAGAGGAGCGCGTCAACCCCGAGTCCGGCACGGAAACCTTCGCCGCCGTGAAGCTCGAAATCGAAAACTGGCGCTGGGCAGGTGTTCCGTTCTACCTCCGCGCCGGCAAGCGCATGAAGAAGCGCGCCACCGAAATCACCATCCAGTTCAAGCAGCCTCCGCTGCTCATCTTTAACCGGATGCAATCTTCAAGCGCCCCCTGCCCGGAGATTCAGCCCAACATCATCTCCATCCGCATCCAGCCGGACGACGGCATCGCTCTGCGCTTCGGAACAAAGGTTCCCAACACGCCCGGCATGACCGTCTGCCCCGTCAACATGGACTTCAGCTACGCCCAGGCCTTCGGCAAGCAGAGCGCCAACGGCTACGAGCGTCTGTTACTCGACGCCATGCTCGGCGACCAGACCCTCTTCTCCCATCGCGATGGCGTGGAGATCAACTGGGCGCACTACACGCCCATCCTTCAGGCATGGGCGGCCAAGAAACCCGAAGTCTTCCCCAACTACTTCGCCGGCTCCTGGGGCCCCGACTGCGCCGACCGTCTGCTGGAAAAAGACAACCGCAAATGGAAAAACTCCCTAGGCAAACCCGAGTAAAGCAGGGAAGAGGGACAAGGGAACAGGGAGTAGAAACACCAAGGGCCGCATCGCCAACCGATGCGGCCCTTGCTCTGGTCAATTAGCATCAGATGTACTAGAGTGATTGCAAAAATGCTAACGAGAAAACCAATGCGCGCTAAAGGACAGGACATTCGCACCCTGCCCACATATACGATCCCGGAGGCCGCTGCTTTTCTCGCCGTCAACTCGAGAACACTCTTTTCATGGTATGAGGGAGATGAGCCTATCTTGAAAGCCAGTGGGCTCGCCGGCTCCGTCCATTTACTTTCTTACAGCGATTTAGAAGAGGCTTATCGCGTATTTCTTTTGCGGGAAAAGCATCATTTCTCTTTGCAGTTTCTTCGGATCTCAATGCGCAATGCCCGAAGAATATTTCGGTCTCAGCACCCGCTACAACGAGTAGACGCTGTTCAGAAATGCTTAGATGATTTGGTTTACAACCAAGCTGCCCGGGGCGACCGGCCAAGGACCGTTACATCTATTGGACTGAATCCTGGCCAACAGTTCGTTCAAGAAGTAGTCGATCTCTACGCAGAGCGAATCGAGGCCGGAGAATTTATATTTCCCTGGCGATATGCTGCAGAGGATCACAGTAGCCGCCCTGTATCGATTAACTCGAATATCATGTCCGGGCGACTTGTGGTGTTCGGCACAAGAATCCCGGTTAGCACGATTGTCGGCATGAAGCGTTCTGGGAAAAGCATTGAAGAAATAGCCAATGATTTCAGTCTTGATGTCGATACCATTGAAAAGGCAATAATTCACCTTGGTGTACGTCAAAAAGCGGCGTGAAGAATGCGTTTTATTTCTCGACGAAGGCTTCTCAGCCGAGTCAGTCGCAGTACGCCTTAGAACCGCTGGGTTCACAGTGCAGCGATTTCCTGAGTGGTTTCGAGATGAGAACAATCAAACACGTAGGAATGTACTCGATCCTGAGATCATTCGTTTTTGCCACAAAAACGGGTGGTTACTCGTGACGCGCGATCACGAAATGAAAAACTTACATCGAGAAGAAATACGGAAATCTGAGGTCGCCATATTGGCAACCGCGCACAACAGTGCAGAAGATCAAGATGAGTGGGTAGCTGCGCTCATCAATTTGAAGAGCCGGATTTTGCGTGAGTTTCGTAAACATGAGCGGCCATGGTTTGCCACTTTTAGTCGTTCGGCGGTTCTCACGATTACCAAAATCAAATAATCGGTTATCTTCTACGCAAGATGCCCATATAATCATGGCATCTTGCCAAGGAGGCCTCATGGCCCAAGCTGCCGAACTTCAAACCCGACGCGAACCAGCCATGTTCTACCGCCGCATCGAACGCAAACTCGGCATCGCGCCGCTGCATTCGGACCGCGACCTCGCCCGTCTGGTAGACGAACGCCTCCCGCTCGCCTCCGTCGAATCGCTCTCGAATAACGGCATCAGCGATGAGGAAATCTACAACTTCATCGTTCCCCGTCGCACTCTAGCCCATCGCAAAACCCGCCATGAATCCCTCACCCACGATGAATCCGACCGCGCCATCCGCATAGCCCGCATCACATCGCTAGCCGAAGAGGTCTTTGCCGACGACGCCAAGGCATCCCGCTGGCTCCGCAAGCCAAAGGTTCGATTTGAAGACCGTAGTCCACTCGAAATGCTTCGCACAGAAGCCGGCGCGCGCCTCGTGGAAGAGATGCTTCTGCAGCTCGACTACGGCTTCGCAGCGTGATCCTCTGGCGGGTCAGTAACTATCGCACACTCGACGGCGCAGGCGGCCTCTACGTCTCCGGCCGCTGGCACACAAAAGGCCATCCGGTCTTCTACTGCGCCCTCAACCCGTCCACGTCACTGCTTGAAACACTCGTCCACATGGAGATCGACGCCGAAGACCGCCCCGATCATTTCCAGGTCCTGCGAATCGAAGGACCGGATTCGCTCTCCCTCGAAAAAATCAAAGCCGAATCGCTTCCGCCAAACTGGGCCACTGACATGCCGGCCACTCAATCCATCGGAGATCAGTGGCTAACAGAAAGACGCTCCTTGCTACTACAAGTCCCAAGCGTGCTCGTCCCGGAAACTTGGAACATGCTGGTCAACCCGCTCCATCCCCAAGCCAATCGTCTGAAGATCACGCGAACCTACGACCACGCCTTCGACACTCGCCTTTTCTAGCCTCTGTCGCACTCAAAAAGCCTCAGGCCAACGACGCATCTTCACCAAAAACAGCCGGATCACTAGTACTAGGCCGCCCCGTCTCCACATGCCCCGCAAACCGCCGCAGAAAAGTCGGCGATTCCGCAGTCGTGACAGAAATATCGAACCAGTTGTTACTCGCGGTCAGCGACCAGTGATCTTCCGTAAAGCCGCCGGGCTTGAGAGGGTAACTATGCGGAGCCTCGGACTTCGCATACGCGTTGGTCACGATCAGCGTGCAGGGAGCCGCGCCCAGGTTGGCAATCGTAAGGTGGACATCGCCGGTCTGGTGATCGTAGCGGAGGAGCAGTTCCGGATTGGGCTGAGCTTTGACGCCGGCATTATCCTCCGCATCGCGAGAGGCCGGAGCAACAACAACTCCGCGAAAGTGGCTGAAGAAGCCATTCGGGCCGTGGAATGAGATGTCGTAATCGGGCTCCGTCCTTGGCTGTTTAGGATGCATGTCGGAACCTATATCGGAGATTAGCCAGTAGTCCGAAAGAGTTTGCTCACCCGAAATGGAATAGCGGCGCGGGACATCAAAAGGGATTCGGTTGTTGCGGGCATAAACGGCAACTCCCGCTTTGCCTTCGTTGCGAAATTCAATCCAGACCTTACCCTCCGCCGCCTCAATGCGGCTGCGCATCGTCAGCGAGTAAGGCAGAGCGCGAGCGGGTCGCGTACCCGGCTCCTGCTTCGGCATAGCCTGCACTTCAGGCACGCTGTAAGGCTGCTTTGCAGAGGCCAGAACCGCAGGCACCGCAATCGGCATAACGGCAACCTTGGCAGTCGCAGCAAAATCGAAGGCAGAAGTGAGGTCTCCGCAAATCGCCCGCCGCCATTGGTTGATGTTCGGCTCGGGAATGTCAAACCGCGCCTCAAGAAATTGCAGCACCGAAGTGTGGTCGAAGAGCTGCGAGCAGACATAGCCGCCGGTTGACCAAGGAGAAACCACAAGCATAGGCACGCGAGGGCCAAGTCCGATCGGTTGCAGACCCCCAGGATCGGTGCCCGGCACTAAAGGACGGCGGTCATGCGGAAAATTATCCATGTTGATGAACTCGTCCTCCATGGCTTCGAGCAGATCGTCGGAGACCAGTCCCAGCGCGTTCTGCCGCTGCATTTGTCCCATCACGGCAGGCGGCATCGGCGGAACAATATGGTCAAACAGCCCATCATTTTCGTCGTAGTTGATCAGGAAGACGGTCTTGCTCCACACCTCCGGGTTGGCGGTCAGCGCTTCCAGCACAGCGTTTACATAAAACGCCCCATCACGCGGCGAGGCCTCCGGATGTTCGGAATACTTGTAAGGAGCCACCACCCAGCTCACCTGCGCAAGCTTGCCGCTGACGCAGTCTTCGCGAAAACCAATCAACGACCGGTCCGTCACGCCCTTCTGTACCAGCGGCCCATGCGGGTCCGCACCCTCATCCACCTGGTACTGCGCAAAAAATTCAAGCGAGTTATCCGTGTAGTTATCGGTCGGGTCGCCCGCAATGCCCGTCCCGCCTTGATACAGCTTCCAGCTAACGCCGGCCTTTTCCAGCCGCTCGGGATAAGTAGTCCACGTAAAGCCATTCACAATGTGCCGTTCGCCAAAGCCAGGGCCGTTCGGCTTCTTGCTCAGCTTCCCCGCCGCATCCATCGTGCCTGACCAGAGGTAAATGCGATTGGGCGCAGTGTTCGCATGAACCGAGCAGTGATAGGCATCGCAAATCGTAAAGGCGTCCGCCAGCGCGTAGTGAAAAGCAACGTCTTCGCGCTGAAGATAGCCCATAGTCAGTACGTCCTGCTTCTGGGTAACCCACTGGTCATGGTGGCCATGATTCCAGGCCTGGTGTCCGCTGCTCCAGCCGTGGTCCGTGCCGGCCTGAAATTCCGTGGTGAGCTTGGGATTGAGGTAGAACGGCAGAACGTGTTCGGCGCTCGGGTGCAGGCCGCGGTCTTTGTAGTGGTTGGTCTTGACAGAGGCGGTCGGCTGGTACCAGATGGGCTTGCCGCCGGGCAGGCGCGCGGGACGCGGATCGCTGAAGCCACGAACTCCGCGCATCGTCCCGAAGTAGTGGTCGAAGGAGCGGTTCTCCTGCATGAGGATGACCACGTGCCCGACATCTTTGATGGTCCCGGTGGCGCGATTAGCGGGAATGGCCAGAGCTTTGCGAATGCTGGCAGGAATCATTGCTGCGCCGGCAGCGGTAGCGGCAAGACGCAGGAAATCGCGGCGAGTAGCCATGAGTAGGTGGGCTCCTTGGGATACCGTGGGTTCGTTCAGATCAATCTGGGCGAGTATATCGAGGGAATGTTGCAGGAAAGTTTAAGAGAAAATCTCAACGATTTGCCAACGCGCGCTATCGCGCTACATACGCGCCGGATCGATCAGCGCAATCTGCAGATTCACATCCAGCAGAAACCACGGTGCTCCTCAGTGCAGTTCTTCCCGCAATTGACGAACAAGCTCCGAAGTCACCCGCGGCGCTTCCGGCCTCACCGCCAACAGCGGAACGCCATTCCGAATCTTCAGGCCAGTTTCCGCTGGCCGCATGGCATGCCGCGCCAGGGAAGAAATGATCTCCCCTACGCTCTTTCGTTCCATGACCGCCAGTTTTTTAGCGGCTGCCAATACATCGTCATCAATCGCAAGCGTAATTCGCATCCGGCCCCTCATCATGCATCAATCATCAGGTGCTTTACTGCCGCGTCACCTTCACAAACACACCCTCCGGCAACTCCCCCTCCAGCAGATGCACCACGCCATTCTTCACATACCCCTCAAACACTTGCTTCTCAAGTTTGGGGGGCGCAGCAGGCAGCTTCCCATAAGGACGCACCACAACGCCCTGATCCCTGTTCCCTGATCCCTGTTCCCTGTTTTTCCCCATGCCCTTGTCCATCGCCTCATTCGCCAGCTTGTCGGCTTCTTTATTCCCGCCGCGCAGCGTATGCCCAATCTCAAATTTTTCCAGCTTCCGCGTCAACGCGCGAGCCTCCTCCCAAAGCGGCCTCAGCACCGGACTCCCCACTTTATAGCGACCCTTCATCTGATTCACCATCAGTTCGGAGTCAGAAACCACCTTCACCCGCGAGTGCCCATGCTCCAGCGCCCACTTCAGCACCCCCAGCAGCCCCGAGTATTCGGCATAATTGTTCGTCTGCATGCCCAAAAACTCGCTCAACCGCGCCAGCACCCGGCCCTGAGCATCCTCAATCACCGCGCCATATCCCGCCGGCCCGGGATTTCCCCTCGACCCGCCGTCACAGTGCGCCGTAATCAAGCCTGAACCTGGGCCGCCAGCCTGCGCCGACCCACCGTCAAAAAGATTTCCATTAGTCATCCCTCCCAGTGTATCCACGCCACCAGTCCCTTAGTCTCGCCCCTCGTCCTTCGTCATTCATCCCTATTCTGCTCACCAACTCACGAATCGCCCGTCCATCTAACCGCAGCGGTTTACCCGGTTTCACCTCCCCTCAACACTTCAGGAGAGATTTTTCGAGGCAAAACAATGGCTACGGAAGCGCTTCCATACCCCGATTCACCGGCAAACCCCACAGCACCCTTGCCTTGGCATACTGCTTTGGGCGTACAATCCCCCACAGGTATGACTGCGACCCGCGCCATCGGCGGACCCAAAAGCGCAACCGAGCGCCTCGCCTCCCGTGCGCCTGAGATCGAGCTGATCCGCGCCGCGCAGGCCGGCTCCCGCACCGCCTTTGACGCGCTCGTCCGTCAATACGAAAACCAGGTCCTCCGCCTCGCGCTCCACCTGACCGGCAGCGAGCATGACGCAGAAGACATCTATCAGGAAGCATTCCTCAAGGCGTACCGTTACATCGGCAACTTCCGCTTTGAGTGCTCCTTTTACACCTGGATTTACCGCATCGTCACCAATCTCTGCCTCGATCAGCTCCGCCGCCGCAAGACGCGCCGCGAAGATCAGGCCGTCATCCTCGACCACTCCGGCGACGAAATCGACATTCTCGCTTCGGTCTCCGATGACCGCTCTTTTTCCAACCCCGCGCGCGAGCTCGACCGCAAGTTTCTCGGACTCCGCATTCAAGATGCGCTCTCCAAGCTCACACCCCGCGAGCGCATGGTTTTTGAACTCAAGCACTACCAGGGTCTCCGCCTGCGCACCATCGGAGAAATGCTTTCTACCACCGAAGAAACCGCTAAAAACACATTATTCCGTGCGACAAAGAAACTCCGATCGCAACTGGCGGGCCTCCGGTAGCACTATTTGTTTCAAACCCCCGTGTTGTTCTTTTGAGGCATAAGGACGTACCCCATGAATTGCGAATTGGCGCACGAGCAAATCGTGATGGCCGAATACGGTGAGCTGTCTGACGACGCAGCCCACGAGCTCTCTCGGCATCTGGCCATCTGCCCCGAATGCGGCCACGAGCGCGAAACCTTACGCGCCATCAAGCTGCTGGCAGACGCGCATCCCACCGCTGAGCCCGATGCGAATATCATGGCTCGCTCCCGTCTGCGCCTCGAAGAAGCTCTCGACACCCTGCCGCCGCGCCGCTGGTATGAGCGTCTCGCGCGCTACACGGGCAATAGCTTCGCCCGCCTTCAGTCGGCGCCCCTGGCGGCCGCTCTCATGCTCGTCATCGGCGGAGCAGCCGGCACTCTCGGCGGCTATTACGTCTCGCAGAGCCACGTAGCCAAAGCCGGTGAAGCCGCACAGAATCAGGCCGGAGCACAGGCCGTCGTAGAGGCCGCCGCCCCCGCCGTCGCCGGCGAAATCGCCAGCATCTCCCGCATCGAGCGTGAGCCCAACTCCGAGCAGGTCGAAGTCAGCTACAAGCAGATCGTTCCGCGCCAGTTTTCCGGCTCACTCGATGATTCCAAGATCCGCCACTTTCTCACCCTGGCCGCCGTCCGCGCTGCCGCCTCCGGGGAAGACGATGGCTCCGTCGACCTCGTTGTTGCCGAGTGCCGCGCAGGCCACGGCTGCCGCGCCTCCGGCCTCAGCGATGCCCTGCTCATGGTACTCCGCTACGGCCGCAGCCCGCAGATGCGCCGCAAAGCCCTCGCCGGTCTCGCGCCCTATGTCGCGGACGATCTCGAAGTCCGCAACGCCGTTCTCGAAGCGGTCCTCTACGACTCCGACGTAGACATCCGCGCCGACGCCATCCACTCGCTCACTTCCGTCGAAGCCGACACCAGCGTCCGCCAGGTGCTCCACAACGTCGCCGGCTCCGACCCCAACCCGCAGATTCGTATCATCTCCCGCCAGGCTCTAAGCCAGGCCCCGGAGATTCAGTAAATAGGAGATTCAACAGTTAAGTCTCGGCTTGATTTGTATCAGGGCACGACTTTAAGTCGTGTGGAACATGGGCAAGTAAAAGTTTTGGGCTTTCGTTCTGTAACAGATTCTCAAGTTTAGACACTACCATTTAACCGCACCACCCCATAAGCCGCGCCAGAACGTCTAAAGAGAGCGCACCGGGGAGCACTCGGGGGAATTAGACATGCAGCACTTTTCGAGGCCCTGTCATCTCGGCAATCTGTTCTCCGGCTCGCTCCCGATAGCCGCCATTGCGCTCATTGCAGCCGCCGCGGCCATCGCGCCGTCACGCGCCTCGGCACAGGATCAGACCCTCCACGAGCTCCTGGACCGCCTGCACATGACCTCGCACGCCGCCACGCCCGGCTACCTCGGCGTCCTCGTCACAGACGTTGATAACGAGTCCTTCACCCGCCTGCGCCTCACTGAAAAGCGCGGCGCCGTCATCACCAATATCGATCATGACGCTCCCGCCGGCGGCCAGAAAGGCCTCCGCATCAATGACGTTGTGCTCTCCATCAACGGCCAGAACATTGAAAGCGCCACCCAATTCAACTCCACCCTGCATGAAGTGCCTTCGGGCCGCTGGGTCAGCCTCGTCATCATGCGTGAGGGAAATCAGGAAACTCTCTCCGTTCTGCTCGTGGATCGCCGCATCATGGAGCGCGACGTCTGGAACAAGCTCAATGCCCGTGAAGATTCCGGCGGCGGCAGCGGCCCCAACGGCAGTCTGAATATCCTCTCCGGTGCCAGTGGCGGCGGCGACGTGCCCCCCACCGGCGGCTTCCACGTACCCTTCTTCGGCAGCGAGCTGAAAGTCGGCGCAGTTGTCGAGCCGCTCACCCAGCAAATGTCCGATTACCTCGGCATCCCCTCCGGCCTGCTGGTCAAGCAGATAACCCGCCACACTGAAGCCGAATCCGCCGGCCTGCACGAGTACGACATCATCCTCCGCGTCGGCCCGGAAGCCATCAAAACCACCGCCGACTGGGACCGTACCCTCAAAGCCAACCAGGGCAAACAGGTCCAGCTAGCCATCCTAAGAGACAGCCGCCAGCAAACCCTAACCCTCCAGGTGGACAACAAACGCCATAAGTAGGTTTTCTGCTTCCGTCGGAACTGGATTCTTTCGCAGGCTCACTTCTGCTGGAGTTATCGTGTGCGGCTGTGCTGATTAAGATATTTATCTTGTGTCAATTGCGGATGATTACACAGTTTCCGGCGAAATCTTTATGCGATCTTCATTTCAAAACTGTGCAGTTTGCCGGCTTTCATTCTCGCTCCCTAAATGCGAGGGACCGGGCACCTGGACCGGCTTTGTAGATAGCCCGAAAGCTGAAACCCGGAGAAAACCGGTAATACCCGCAGAAACGGAAAAATGAATGTAACACGTTTCATTAGTCTAAACCCTTATTTATTTGATGTTTAAGGCATGATGGTTACCAATGCCCCAAAGTTTTTTGAATTTTAGCCAGAAAAGCGAACGGCCCGAATCCGGTGGGATTCGGGCCGTTGTTTTTCTACCTGTAATAAGTATGACAGATCGCGAGAAATAATGTGCAAACTGCGCAAAGCTTTTTGCGATTTAGAATCAATGAGTTACAAAATAATGTTGGATTTGGGGCTTGACAAGATTTTTTCCACAGGGGACCGAGTTGGGACTGGAGGAAGCCTACACCATCAAAACCACCGCCGACTGGGACCGCACTCTCAAAGCCAACCAGGGCAAACAGGTCCAGCTAGCCATCCTCCGCGACAGCCGCCAACAAACCCTAACCCTCCAAGTAGACAGCAAACACCACAAATAGAGGTATTTGCGGACGGGGCAATTTAATTTGTCCAGGTTTCAGCGCAAAATATCTCTATGGCAACGGGTCAAACTGAAATTCCGGGCGTTTCCCCTGCCCTTATGGCGCAGCTTGAAGAGCGCACGCAGACAGGAGCGCCCCGTGAGCCAGGTAATTACTGACGCCATTGACCGCTACATAGATAAGCAGGAGTGGGAGCGTCTGCACGCCTATGGCAAAGCTCAGGGGCACAGAAGCTCGGCTATACCGAAGACGACGTGGAACGCCTCATCGCCGAAGTACGGCAAGAGTACAGTGAGTGTCCAAGTCGCGGCGGACACTACGCCTATATCTCCGTCTTCAATGCCTAAGAATCCCCTACCCGCCGAAATCGATTAGGATGTTTGATCTGTTCAAGGACTTTCTTCTTTTTCCCACTAAGGAACCACTCTAGGCAAGTGCTCAGGTCGTCAGTCCATACCTCGTCCGGTTCGAGAGAGACAGGCTGGTGAATTTCAATTAAATCAGGAGCATTCAATCGCTCTAAAAGCCATGTACCAACTGTAAATCGGAACTCAGTCCACCGCTTAGTTGCAGGTTGCATATTAACTGCGAGAATGTCGAATGCGCCGAATGGGTAAGGGCGAGTAGCAATGGGGGGAACCATTTCGGGATCCGGGAGCGCCGACTGTACATTATCTTGTTTACGTAATCTCCGCTGACCGGTCCTCGTTTTCTGAACTTCAACGTCGTAATAAATTTGCTCGTAGTGCCGTGCGTGGAAACGCTTCGGTAGTCCTCGTTCGAGCCGTTGCAACTTGACTTGAATACTGACCCTTTTTCCATCACGCTCTAAGAGGCAATCATACGGCCAGTCACCCGCAGGAGTTTGTACGGAAGTCCAGCCCCTGCGTAATACAGAGGGTATGATGTTGGTTTCAAAAAAGTATTCTGCAAGCAGTCCGCGAATACCACGCCTCGACAAATCGCTGGCACGATAAATGGAACTCAATATGTCGTCGCCGTCAATCTCCCATTCCATCTCGAGCGGATGGGGAGGAAACAATCCTTGGCTTCTCAGTCCATCGAGAATCGCTTTGCGTCTTTGTAGTACGGATCCGTCGCTATTGTCATTGTTCTTTTTTGGTGTTTCGCTCATTTGAAGGTCGTCCCGCCTGCTCAGGCACAAAGTTCACAATTTCGGTTCGGTTCAGTAGCGCCTTTCCGCCGATTCTCAGCACTTGAAAGCGCCCCTTCTTGATCAGTCGAGAAATGGCCTGCCTCGTGACGCCGCGTAATCGGGCGGCTTCCGCTTGTGAAACCCAATCCGCACCGTTATGAAAATGGGTTGACAATGTAAACCTATTTCTGTTACCGTTTGAATCATCGAAGACGTATTATGACTACAACCGTGTCATCAAAACCGCAACTCGCACAAATCGACAATCGTATCCAGTCTGTCGCATCGCAGAACGGACATCGCATCTCACTGCCATCAGACCATCCGGCTTCACTTGTCAATCAAGACCCGTATTTCACGTCAAGGCTGGGTGCGGCTTACTGCGGCGACTCGCTCGATTTATTGCGAGCGCTCCCATCCGAAAGCATTAATTTGGTCGTAACTTCGCCTCCATACGCTTTGCATTTTAAGAAAGAATACGGCAACGAGCATAAGGACCGATATGTCGAATGGTTTCTGCCATTCGCAAAAGAGATTCTGCGTATTCTGACTGATGACGGAAGCTTCGTCTTAAACATTGGAGGAAGCTACAACAAGGGGACGCCGACTAGATCGATCTATCACTTTAAACTGATGATCGCTTTAGTTGAAGAAATAGGATTTCATCTTGCACAGGAGTGTTTTTGGCATAACCCTGCCAAGATGCCGGTTCCTGCCGAATGGGTTACTGTTCGCCGTGTGAGGGTTCGTGATTCTGTCGAATATGTCTGGTGGTTTTCCAAGACACCGCATCCAAAATCGTCGAATCTCAATGTACTTAAGGAATACAGCGAGGACATGATTCGTTTGAATCGGAACGGAGTCCGTGGAACCGTAAGGCCATCAGGGCACGTGATCCGAAACTCGTTTGACAAGATAAGTGCCGGCGGTTCGATTCCGTCAAATGTGACCGAGGCCGAGTTCGATATCCCGGAAAACATGCTGAAGATGGGGAATAACGCGGCAAATGACGCATATACCAAACGTTGCAAGGAAGAGGGAATCAAAATTCATCCTGCGCGGTTTCCTGCGTTGCTTCCGAAGTTCTTCATTAAGTTACTCACAGATCCCAATGACGTGGTCTTGGATCCGTTCGCTGGTTCATTGACTGCCGGAGCTGTTTGTGAAGAGCTGGATCGTAGATGGATTGCTGGAGAAGCGGTTGAAGAATATCTGAAAGCAGGTATTTTTCGTTTTGAAGAATACTCCACAAATCCAAAACTCTTTTAAGACGCCTCCAGCCCCTTTTCCCTTGCACCCTTTTCCACCCCAAAATCCTCTAAAATAGACAAGATGCCCAAGTTCCGCCGAGACACGGTCCGTGGTCGCGCCATCCGCGCCGCTCGCAAAGCCCGCGAGTACGCAATGGTCGCACGCGCCCTCGCCTCGACCTCGCACCCGGTCCTCGTCCAGATCGTTCCCGCGCGCTTCTGCAATCTCTCCTGCACCTACTGCAACGAGTTCGACAAAGTCTCCCCGCCCGTGCCCACAGACGAGATGCTCCGCCGCATCGACCATCTCGGCCGCCTCGGCACCGCCATGATCGGCATCTCCGGCGGCGAGCCCCTCACGCATCCCGATCTCGATCTCATCATCGCGCGCATGCGCAAAACCGGCGCCATCGCCGGCATGATCACCAACGGCTATCTGCTCAACGCCGAGCGCATCGAGCGCCTCAACCGCGCCGGCCTCGACCACATGCAGATCTCCATCGACAACATCAACCCCGATGAAGTCTCGAAAAAGTCCCTCAAAGTCCTCGACAAAAAGCTGCAAATGCTCGCCGAGCACGCCGAGTTCCACGTCAACATCAACTCCGTCGTCGGCGGCGGCTTCAAGGACCCCAATGACGCACTCGTCATCGGCAAGCGCGCCCTGGAGCTCGGCTTTGAGTCCACCATCGGCATCATTCACGACGGCGACGGCCAGCTCAAGCCGCTCGCCGAAGCTGACGCGCAGGTCTATTTCGCGATGCAGAACCGCAAAAAGACCAACTACGCGCAGTTCGATCACTTCCAGGAATCCATCGTCAAGGGCCTGCCCAACGACTGGCGCTGCCGCGCCGGCTCGCGCTACCTCTACATCTGCGAAGACGGCCTTGTGCACTATTGCAGTCAGCAGCGCGGCTACCCCGGCGTCCCTCTGGCCAACTACACCACCGCCGACGTCAAGCGCGAATTCCTCACCGCCAAGAGCTGCTCACCCAACTGCACCATTGGCTGCGTCCATCGCATCAGCCACATCGACCACTGGCGCGCCCCGCAGACCAGCGAAATCTCACCAGGCCACGGCGGCCTCGTGCAAATCAGCCATTAAACACAAAGGGCGCATCCAGTGGATGCGCCCTCGTTCTTTCTGTCACCTGTCTTACTTAACGCCCTTCGTATCTTCCAGCGCCTGATCAATCAATTGGTACAGCTTCGAGCGATCCACCACCTCGACAAACGGCGCCCCCTTCGAGTGCGAAGTCGCCACCCAGATCGTCGGCGTATGCTCAATCCCAATCCGCTGCCCCAGCGCATAATCTTCCTTCACCGCCGCGGCCAGCTTGCCCATCGGGTCCACCGCAAACGGAAGCGCCAGCCCATGCTCCTTTGCAAACTGCTGCGTAAACGCCGTCATCCGCGCCGGGTCCTCGCCAAAGCTCGGCTGGTTGGCAAAGATCGCATCGCGATACGCATCGCCCGTCTTCTTGCCACCCTTATCGTCGAACCACCGCGCATTCACCGCCGCCTGAAAACTCCACTGGTGCATTGGCAGCGGAAAATCATGCCGAACCCACGGAATCTTGTACTTGTCCGCAGCGTCCTTCAAAATCGGGTTCGCGCGCGCGCAGTCCGGGCACTGCATATCTTCAAACTCGATGATCGCCACCTTCGCACCAGCCGGCGGCTTCAGCGCGGAAGGATCGTGAACCTGCGTGGTAGGCGGCGGCCCAAACTGCGCCCGCGCCGGAGGCGCAAACACAAACAGCCCCGCGGGCACAGCCGCCAGCAGAGCAGCAAAAGCAACAGCGCCAACGCGGCGCGCAAAAAATCGTGAACTCGTCAAAGAAATCCCAAGCATGAGTATTGGACGGCTCCTGGCCTTATTTTAGCGTCATGATTCTCGAAACCCCACCCGCTGACTTGAGTTTTCAGCCATTCGGAGGATACAGCCCATCATTGCGCTCTCGCCGGCGCGCCTCTACCCACTTCCGCCACTTCCAGTCGGCAAAGACGCTCCCCGCAATCACGACAGCCACGACAATGATCAAAATCAGTTTCATAAGAGAGATCGGAGATCGGCGTTCAGAGATCGGTCAAGCCGCAACACAAAAGAAAAATGCCCAATAGCAATCTCTGAGCCTTCCACTCCCGCAGCAGTCAACGCGGATTTTACGGAACCCTGATCTCTGAACCCTGATCTCTTATCACCGGCCAATCACAATCACGCGGAAGCTATCAGGCAGCACCGGCGGCCTTGGCCGCGGATTCTCCGCCGTCGCCGCAGGAGCCGTGCCAAAGTCCGCCGTCACTGTATACACGCGATCCGAAGCCGGATCATAAGCCATCGTGCGCGCGCGTTTCTCAGTAGTCAGCGTCTGCACTGTCTTCAGACTCGCCGCATCCACCACATTCAGCACACCCTCCCCGCAGGAGGCAAACGCCAGCTTGTGCTTCGCCGAAAAGCCCGCGGCATCCGGCCCGTCCCCAATCGCCGGCGTAGCCAGCACCTTGCCGGTCTTTACATCAATAACGCTCATCGTCTTGTCGCACACGGCAAAAAGCTTCCCGCCCTCGCGATCGATCGCCAGCCCGCTCGGCCCTTCGCAACCAGCAGGCCAGGTCGCGGTAACGGTCTTCGTCTTCGCGTCAATCTTCACAATCTCGCTCTTGTCCTCAATGTTGTCGTAGATAAAGCCCTTGCCGTCAGCCGCGGGAAACTCCGGCTTGCCACCCAGCGCCACCGTCGCCACAACCTTCTGCGTCGCCGTGTCAATCACCGTCGCATCCTTGCTCCGTCCGTTAAAGGCCCACACTGTCTTCGTCACGGGCTCAAAGAGAATCGCATCCGGCCCCGTCCCCGCGGGAATTGTCGTCACAGTCGCCAGCGTCGTGCGGTCAAATACCACTACCTGGTTCGCCGCGCCCGCATCCGAGATGTACCCATACTTCCCCGCATCGTCAAACGCCACGCCATGCGTCCCATGCAGCCCCGCAATCGAGCCCACAACCTTGCCCGTCGCCGTATCCACCGCATCCACCCTCGCGCCGCGCGTAATGTACAACCGGTGCGTCGCCGGATCGACACTCAGGTAATCCCATCCGCCCTCGCCGCCCAGCTTCCAGGTATTCAGAACCTTGTACGGCCCCTCGGCAGACACCAGCGCCGGTGCCGCAAATACAGCAGTTAGAGCAACTCCAGCCAGTACAAGCCGGAATACGGAAAAAGAAAAAACCATTCGCATCGGATCTCCTGAGAATACGAACGCAGAATATCATCCGCAGTTGAAGCCAATCTAAAATCGCGCCCCATACGTTAATCTCATAGCTGTAGCTCCCGGATCCCAACCGTGCGCATCGTCCTCTCGAACATAGGTACCTACGGCGACATTCATCCCCTCATCGCCATCGCACTCGAGCTCAAGCGCCGGGGCCACACGCCTGTCATGGCGCTGCCCAACGTCTACCGCCCAAAAATCGAGCCCCTCGGCATCGAATTCCATCCCATCCGTCCCGACATCGACCCCGCCGATACGCGTCTCGTCGCCATGGTCTACGACGTAAAGAAGGGCACCGAAACCGGCCTGCGCGAATTCCTCTTTCCCTCCCTGCGCGAAACCTACGCCGACCTTCTCGACGCCGCCACCAACCCCATCCGCGCCGACCTGCTTCTCCTCGGCGAGCTCAACTACGCCGGTCCCCTCGTCGCTGAAATCACCGGCATTCCCTGGGCCAGCTACGTCCTCGCGCCGCTCTCTTTTTTCTCCGCCTTCGATCCACCCGTGCTGCCCATGTATCCGCGGCTCGCCCGCGCTGACCGCACCATCCCCGGCATGGGCCGCGCCATTCGTCGCCTCGCCCGCCTCGTCAGCCGCAAGTGGCCGCAGCCCATCTACGACCTCCGTCGCGAACTCGGCCTGCCGCGCGGCCCCAACCCGCTCTTTGACGCCAAGCACTCTCCCTATCTCGTCCTCGCGCTCTTCTCGCACCTCCTCGGCCACGAGCAGCGCGACTGGCCGCCCAAAACCCTCATCGCCGGCTTCTGTTTTTACGACGCTGAGAACGGCGACGCCAGCCTCCCAGCACACCTCAAGCAGTTCCTCGCATCAGGCCCCGCACCGCTCGTCTTCACTCTCGGTTCCGCTGCCGTCCTCGCCGCCGGCCGCTTCTATGAGTACTCCGCCCGCGCCGCAATCAAAGTTGGCATGCGCGCCGTCCTGCTCATCGGTAATGACGAGCGCAATCGCCCCCGCAACCCTCTGCCGGAATCCATCTGCGTCGCGCAATACGCGCCCTACTCTCAGCTCTTCCCCCACGCCGCGCTCATCATCCATCAGGGCGGCGTCGGAACCACCGCGCAGTGCCTCAAAGCCGGCAAGCCGCAGCTCATCATGCCCTACTCGCATGACCAGCCCGACAACGCCCGCCGCATGCGCCGCCTCAAAGTCGCCCGCACCATCTTCCGCAAGGACTACACACCCGTCCGCGTCGCCCGCAAAATCCGCTCCATACTGGAAAAGCCGCTCTACGCCCGCCGCGCCGCATCCATCCCCGCCCGCCTCGCCCACGAAGACGGCATCAAAACCGCCTGCGACGCCCTCGAACAGCTCTGCGCTAAGACCCGCCGGAAATAGTACTTCCGCCCATTCGCTAACCCAAATGTCATCCTGATTCTTCTCGCTGAATTTGCTCTGATTGCGGCGCTGTGTGCTCCTGTGTCTTCCTTCAATCCAGAAAGAAGGACTTTCTCGAAACGACGGGCATTTACTCTTCTCAAACCGCTCGCCGCGACCCGCGGAAAAACTTGTCAAGAGGCAAAAACAAAACTATTTTCTAACCCGCTTATTCTAAAGACACAAAAACTTCGTCCACTTTGCACATAATTAAGTGTCTTTATGCGTTAATAGAAATAGCTCGAAAAATTTCATCCAACCGAAGGCCCCGCCACTGCGGGGCCTTTGTGCTTTTAGTTCAGGCACAGAAGGAGATCATCATGTCCTCACCATAGGACCCTCTTCGCTTTCTCTTCGCCAACTTGCCAACTCGCTAACACGCGAAGCGCGGCGAACCCGCTAAAGGAACAAGACCCAATGTTTAAGGCATCTCCAGAAGCGCAGTT
>Ga0208193_1000201_pt1 | contig 39447 bp, 30 predicted proteins | sample June2015DPH_17_2_FD_184716 | JGI IMG/M metagenome (GOLD analysis project Ga0208193, IMG submission 184716) | Peatland microbial communities from SPRUCE experiment site at the Marcell Experimental Forest, Minnesota, USA - June2015DPH_17_10... | ecosystem: Environmental > Terrestrial > Soil >... | reverse complement strand
CTCCGCAACGCGCTTCAGCAACGGCGAATCGAAGTACCGGTTGTCGGAAGCGGAAGATGCCCGCGACTGCCAGAGATCGTGCGCCAATCCACGGCTCCACTCGCCGTAATTGTAGACGAACTCCTCGATGTAAGCGGCCTCAGAGAGTTGGCCCAACAGGAAATGGTGCAGCACCGAATCGTGCAGCACAACCACGCCGGGCTGCTCCAGGGCGCGCCGGTAAATAGCCGCATGGAGCGCGTTATTGCCCAGGTGATAGAGCGCAACGTCGCATCGCGCGGGCGCAATCTCCACCTTGCCGTGGCGGCGCAATTCGGCCAGCAACGCAGCCGCGTAATCGGCTACGCCCGTGCGCGCAGGCGGCAGGGGCGAGTAGAAGCCAGCCGTTAAAACCGTCGCAGTTTTCGCCGCAGCTTCGTTCACGCCTTCTTCCGCTTGCCGAACAGCGCCGTGCCCACGCGTACGCACGTGGACCCCTCTTCGATGGCGGCCTCAATATCGTGCGACATGCCCATGGAAAGCTCGCTCAGGCCGTGCCGCTCTCCCAGTTCGCGCAGGCGGCGGAAATAGGGCCGCGCAGCCTCGGGGTCGTCCGACCACGGCGGCATGGTCATCAGGCCGACCAGATGCAGGTTCGAACAGGCGCGCACCGCCGCGATAAGGTCCGGCAACTCCTCCGGCGCAGCCCCGCTCTTGGCGTCTTCGGAGGAAAGTTTCACCTCCAGCATCACGTCCAGCGCGCGGCCTTGTTCGTTCAGCCGGCGCGCGAGTTTCGGCGCATCCACAGTCTGGATGGCATCGAACAACTCGGCGGCCTTCTTCGATTTATTCGACTGCAAGTGGCCGATCAGATGGAAGCGCGCGCCGGCCAGGCCGCGCACTGCGGGGGCCTTGTCTTCGAATTCCTGAACGTAGTTCTCGCCGAAATTGCGCAGGCCCAGATCGTAAGCTTCCACTATGACGGAGGCGGGGAAAATCTTGGTGACAGCCAGCAGCAGAATAGTCGCGGGGTCGCGGCGTGAGCGCTCGGCCGCACGGGCCATCCGCGCGCGCACGGCGTCGAGCCTCTCTGGCAGCGTCTCCATCGCCGGTTGCACGCTTCAGTATACCGGGACCGCGTTGCGCAAGCCCATGCCCTGGGGCGTTGGTCCGCAAGCACACGCCCCGAACCCATCGCTTAGCCCCGCAAGCGGTATAATCTCAGCGGAGCGACCACAATGGACTTACGCAAGATAGCCGTGCTAGCGTTGGCGATTATGCCAGCATTTACCGCCGATCTTATGCCCTCGAAAGGTTGGGTGCTGGTGGCCAACAAGGGCGACCACACGCTCGGCATCATCGACCCCGTTTCCGGCGCGCAGGTAGCCGCCATCGATGAAGGCGGCGTCACCGGCCATGAAGTGATTGCCTCGCCGGATGGCCGCACGGCATACGTCCCCATCTACGGCAATTCCGGCGTCGGCAAGCCCGGCACCGACGGCACGAAGATGGTGGCCATCGATCTCGCGTCCCACAAGATAACCGGCGAGTTCGATTTCGGGCACGGCGTCCGCCCGCATTGCCCGCACTTCGGACCGAAGAACGGCCTGCTGTACGTGAGCACCGAGCTCGATAAGGCCATCGCCATCATCGATCCGCACACCATGAAAGAAGTTGGCAAAGTTCCCACCGGCCAGGCGGAATCGCACATGTTCGCCATCACGCGCGACGGCAAGCGGGCTTACACGGCGAACGTGGGCCCGGGAACGGTTTCCGTGCTCGATCTCGACGCCCGGAAGGTAATCACCATTATTCCGATCGCCAAGCAGACGCAGCGGATTTCGCTCTCCGTGGACGACAAACTGGCGTTCACTTCCGATGTGGATGCGCCGCGCCTCGCGGTGATCGACACGGCCGCCAATAAACTGAAGCAGTGGGTCGATCTGCCCGGCGAAGGCTATGGCACGGCGGTGACTCCCGACGGCAAGTGGCTGCTGGTTCCGATAACCAAGGGGAACATGGTAGCCGTGGTCGATCTGGGCGCGATGAAGGTCACGCATACCATCACGGTGCCCGCTGCGCCGCAGGAGATGCTGGTCCGCCCCGATGGCCGCACGGCTTACGTCTCATGCGATTCCAGCGCCAAGGTGGCCGAAATCTCGCTCAGCGATTGGAAGGTGACCCGGCTCATCGACGCCGGTAAAGGCGCCGACGGCCTGGCTTGGGCCGCGCAATAGCCGTAGCCCAGCAGCCGTGACCCAGCAGCCCTGATCCAGCAGCCATAGCCCAGCAGCCGTGGCGCACGCACTCGTGCGTGCAGCGTTCACACTCGTGTGAACGCGTCCTTTCCCGCCGAGAGCACCCGGCTGCTTTTGCTTACAACTGCGGCCGCGGCAACTTCAGATCTTCGAATCGCGCGAATCGCAGAAATAAACGTAGCCGTCGCGATCCACCACCCGTGCCCGATTCCAAGCCTTGGCTCTGATGCCGCGCCCGCACGACCAGATCGTCGGTTATGTTCCCGTCGGAGAAGGCCTTGAAGCGGGAGCCCGGACAAGCTGCGCGACATGACGGATGCCCATCCATGTTTCAAGCCGATACCGCAACTGATCGAGGAAGTGAACCGGCATCTAAAGGGATAGGCAAACTACTTCTCGATAGGATATCCACGAGTGGCCTTGCGGGTGATTAATACGTGAGCCAACACCGCGAGAGTGTAACGGCATCTCGGTGCTCGCCCTCTCCTACTCTACCGTCGAAAAGCCCCACTTTCCCAGAATTGGCTTCGTTCCACACTTTCCCCCTCGAATTTCTGTATAGTGCCCTAAGACATGCGAATCGAAAATTTTGAAATGGAACGAATGCAGTCCACCTGGGAAAACGTGGTCGAAATGGACATGAGCGAGAGCGGCGTCCGCCCCGTCAGTCTCCGCGAGTTGGCCGCCATGGGCCTCGACCTCGACGCCATCCTCGATATGCCGCTCGGCTACAGCCAGTCGAACGGCACCATCGCGCTGCGCGAAGGTCTCGCCGCCCTCTATCCCGGCGCCACGCCCGACCACATCGAGGTCACCAACGGCACATCCGAAGCCAACTACCTGCTGGCGCTCGCTCTCCTGCGCCCCGGCGACGAAGTGGCCTTTGAGGTCCCCAACTACATGCAGTACGGCGGGGTACCCGCGAGTCTCGGCGCCGCCGTGCGCCGCTTCAGCCTGCGCATCGAAGACAATTGGGAGCCCGATTGGGAGGAATTCCACCGCGCCGTCACTCCCAAAACGCGCCTCGTCTATCTCTCCAATCCCAACAATCCATCCGGCTCCGTGCTATCGCACAACGCCATGCAGCGCATTGTCGACCGCTGCGAACAGACGGGCGCTTACCTGCTCGCCGACGAGGTCTATCTCGGCGCCGAAATCCACTGCGAGCGCACGCGCAGTTTCTGGGGGATGAGCGACCGCGTCATCGTCACCAGCGGCCTGTCGAAGGCTTACGGAATCCCCGGCGTCCGCATCGGCTGGATCGTCGGGCCGCCCGGCGTCATCGCCGAATGCTGGACCCAGCACGATTACCTCACCATCGGCCCCAACAAAATTTCCGATGCCGTAGCGCGCATCGCCGTGCAACCCGAAAACCGCGAGAAACTCTACTCGCGCACGCGCTCCATCCTGCAGCACAATCTGCCCATCATGCGCGCATGGGTCGATAGCTTCGGCGGCTTCCTCACCTTCCGCGAGCCGCAAGCCGGCGCGCTCTGTCTCATGCAATATCACTCCAGCACGCCGAGTTATAAGTTAGCCGAGCGCGTCCGCATCAACCAAAGCGTCCTGATCGTCCCCGGCGCACACTTAGGCCTGGAAGGTTACCTGCGCCTGTGGCTAGGCGGCAAGCCCGAATTCCTGACCGAAGGCCTCCGCCGGATCCGCATCGAACTGAGCGGCGAATTGAGCACAGCAAATGCCTGAAGTAGGGCGGACCCCCTGGTCCGTGCGGGTCCCCCTGGACCCGCTCTTCGCCCTGCCAACGCGGCTTCATGTAATCTGCGAGAGGCCGGCGAGGGCGTCGGCCGCGGACCGGGGGGGCCGCCCTACTTTATGACTCTCCGCCGCGAGCTCGGTCTCCGCGACATCACCCTCTTCGCCATCAGTTGCATCGTTGGCACCCGTTGGATCCCCGCCGCCGCGCACGCCGGCCCCGGGTCGCTCACGCTCTGGGTCCTGGGCGCTCTCCTCTTCGTGATCCCCCTGGCAATCGCCGTAGGCACGCTCATCGTGAAATACCCCGGCGCCGGCGGCCTCTACGTCTGGACCCGCCACGATTTCGGTCCCTGGCACGGCTTCATCGCCTTCTGGCTCTACTGGCTGAGCATCGCCTTCTGGTTCCCCAGCGCGGCCATGTTCTACACCGGCGCCGCATTCTACACCCTGCATTGGACCCCCGGCCGCACCGGGGCACTCGCCATCTCTTTCCTCGCCATCTGGGTCGCCTTGGGCGCGAATCTCATCGGCATGAAAATCGGCAAGTGGACCGAAAACCTCGGCGGCGCATCCTCCTGGATTCTCTGCGCCCTGCTCGTCGCCGTAGCCGCGCTGGTATACATGAAGCGCGGCGCCGCCACGCCCCTCCATCTTGCGCCCAAATGGGATTGGGACACCGTCAACTTCTGGGCCACCATCGCCTGGGCCATGTCCGGTCTCGAGCTCGCAGGCATGATGGGCGGCGAAATCCGCGACCCCGAACGCACCCTGCCGCGCGCCGGATGGATCGCGTCTATCTTCATCACCGTTTTCTATATCGCCGCCACCGCGTCGCTGCTCGTGCTGCTGCGGCCCGAACGCATCAGCGAGCTCAATGGCTTCGCCGAAACCGCCGAATCCGCTGGAAATGCGCTCAGCGCAGGGTGGTTAGGTCCGTTGATCGCGCTGCTCGTCCTCGCGAGCGCCATCGGACAGTTCGGCGGCATGGCCACCGCCGTCTCGCGTCTGCCCTTCGCGGCCGGAGTCGATGGCCTGCTGCCCGCCGCGTTCGCGCGCGTCCATCCCCGCTGGGGTACGCCGTACGTTTCCATACTCGTGTTCGGCGGCGTGGCTTCGTTTTTGCTAATCGCCATGCAGCTTGGCGACACCATGCGAGCCGCCTACCAATCGCTGGTTTCGCTCATGGTGCTCGTCGGTTTCCCGCCGTTCCTCTACATCTTTGGCGGCGCCTGGAAGGCAGGCAAGCGCATCAGCGCGCTTTCCGGCGCCGCCGTCACCGTGCTCGCCATCGTCTGCTCCGTCGTACCCACCGCGGATATGACCAATGTATGGCTTTTCGAGGCCAAAATCGCCCTGGGAACGCTGGCGGCCATCGCTTCGGGCTGGCTGCTCTTCCGCCGCGGGAATCGTTGCTAACCGGTTTTGGCGTGAACAGTCTAACTGACAGCCGGATGGAAATGACGGACGCATCGTTTGTCGCCAGGGCGCGTGCAGGAGATGCGGACGCGTTTCGGGTGCTGGTGGAACGACATAGCCGTGCTCTGTTCCGGGTGGCTTTTCGTATGACTGGAAATCAACAGGACGCCGAGGACGTGGTGCAGGAGAGCTTCCTGCGCGCCTTCAAACAGCTCGCCAAGTTTGATGAGCGGGCCAGCTTCGGCACATGGCTTTACCGCATTGCGGCCAATTGTTCGCTGGATATGATGCGCGCCCGCAAGCGGCGTTCCGAACACGTGACCTCGGGCACGGACGACGGGGCGGAAGAGGTTGTTCTTTCGCTGCCCTCGCTGGACCCCACGCCGGAACGCATGGCGCTCAGCGGTGAAGTGCGCCAGCGCGTGCTCGAAGCCATGGACGATTTGAGCGCCACCGAAAGAACCGCTTTTGTATTGCGGCACTTCGAGGGCATGTGTATTGAGGAAGTGAGCCGCGTGCTCGAGTGTCAACCCGGCGCGGCCAAGCACAGCGTGTTTCGCGCCGTGCAGAAATTGCGGCGCAGTCTCGAGCCGCTAGTGAGTGCAGCAAGATGAATCACCTGACTGAAGAGCAACTGATTTTGCATTACTACGGCGAAGAGAGCGATGCTCTCTCCTCGGAAAAGCACCTGGAAGAGTGCTCTGGGTGCCGCGACCTGTACAGCTCGCTGCAGAGCGTATTGAACGTAGTCGACGCGCTGCCCGTTCCCGAGCTCGGCCCCGAGTATGGCGCCGAAGTCTGGCGCCGCATTCAAAGTGGGGCAGGCGCTTCCGCCTGGCGGCCCCGGCGCCGCTGGCTGCCGTCGTTCGAGTGGCGCTGGGCTGCGGCCACCGCGGCCATGGCGGGCCTGTTGATTGCCGCCTTCGTGGCCGGCCGGCACTATCCGCAGATAATGCCGCAAATCGCTCGTCGGCCGCAACCGCAGCTCACCGCTGCAGCCGATCCACAAGCCGGCGAGCGGGTGATGCTGGTGGCAGTCGGCGACTATCTGGAGCGGTCGCAGATGGTGCTCATCGAGCTGGCCAACGCCGATCCCGATCCCCACGCCAAGCTCGATATCTCCTCCGAGCAAGAGCGCGCCGCCGGCCTGGTCAGTGAGAGCCGCCTCTACCGCCAGACCGCCGAGCACACCGGCGATACGGCGGTGGCCAACGTGCTTGACGAGCTCGACCGCGTGCTGCTCGATATCGCTCACGGCCCATCCGAGGTTTCGCCCGCCGAGCTGGACGATTTACGCCAGAAGCTCAAGGCCGAAGGCATTCTGTTCAAGATACGGGTGCTGGGCTCCAACGTCCGCACTCAAGAGAAAGAAAAACCGAACGCCACTGGCGGCCGGCAAACACTTTAGGCAAGTAAGAGGGTAAAACGACATGAACTCACGACCAATCATTTTGATCTCCGCTGTTCTTGCGACCGCGGCATTAGCGGCGGCGCAATGGGAGACGCCCCCAGCGGCGCCCACGCCAGCGTCCGCCCCCGCAGCACGGGCGGCCCTGGCGCCGCGAACGCCGCCCGCCGCGCCGGCAGCACTATCCGCACAGGACGCTCCGTTCCCGCCCACGCCGCCCGCCGCGCCGGTCGCACTATTCGAGCAGGACCCCCCGTTCCCGCCCACGCCACCCGCCGCGCCGGCAGCGCCTGTCGCGCAAGACCCTCCGGTCCCTCCCGCGCCGCCCGCAGCGCCGGCAGCCCCAGTCGCACAGGACCCGCCGGTCCCACCGATGCCCGCTCCCGCGCCTCGGCCGATGAGGTTGCTACAGGGGCAGGGTGGACCCCAGCCCGACGGCGGCATCCAAATGGATTTCCAAGTAGATCAGGATCAAGTCCGCGATCTGGCGCAGCAGGCGCGCGAACAAGCACGAGAGGCCGCCGAGCAAGCGCGGGAACAGGCCCGCGAACTCAACGAGCAGGCACGCGAACAAGCCCGCGAGATGGACGAGGAGGCGCGCAAGCAAGTCGGCAATTTCAACTTCGACGCCTTTCGCACTCCTTTGGCGCTGGGACAAATCAAGATGGATGGTCCCCGGGCCGCCATGGTTCGCAACGACAACACTCTCTACGGCCGCGGCCTCACCGCGCTTGACGACCATCACTACGATCAAGCCCTCGACGACTTCACCGAAGTGGTCAGCCGCGGCGGACCGAAGGCCGATGGAGCGATCTACTGGAAGGCGTACACCCTCAACAAGCTCGGACGCCGCGACGAGGCTACCGCCGCCATCGCGCAATTGCGCACCGCCTACGCCAGCAGCCGTTGGCTTGAGGACGCCAAAGCGCTCGAGCTGGAGGTCAAGCAGGCATCGGGCAAGCCGGTCTCGCCCGAAAACGAGGCGGACGACGATCTGAAGCTCATGGCGCTCAACGGCCTGTCGCAATCCGATCCGGAGCGCACCTATCCCCTGATCGAGAAGCTTCTGAAAGGTCCGGCGTCGCCTAAGCTCAAGAAGAAGGCCATCTACGTACTGGCTACCAACAGTTCTCCCCGCGCCCAGCAGTTGCTCGAACAGATCGCGCGCGGCAACGGCAATCCCGATCTTCAATTGACCGCCATCCGGTACATGGTTGAGAACAAGCAGCAGCCGAACCGCTCGCAGGTTCTGATGGAGATCTACGCTTCCACCAGCGATGCGGCGGTAAAGCGCGAGATTCTGAACGCGTTCCAGAATAGCCGCGACACCGACCACCTGCTGCAGATCTTCAAATCCGAGAAGGATTCCGGATTGCGCAGCGACGCCCTTGGCGGACTGGGCGAAAATTCCGGCAACGCCGAGTTGTGGCAGCTCTTACAGGGCGAAGCGTCGCCCGAGGGCAGAATTCAGATCATCAACGCGATGTATAGGAACGGCAACACGGACAAGCTCACCGAAGTGGCCCGCACAGATAAAGACCCCAAAGTGCGCATGGCGGCTATCAATGTGCTCGCTTCCTATAGGGCGCCCAACATGGGCGAGACAATGGCTTCCCTCTACGCATCCGAGCAGGACCCGCAGGTGAAACGCTCCATCATCAATCACCTCGCAAACCAGCGGAATGCCAAAGCGCTGGTTGACGTATTCCACAAGGAGCCGAACATCGACCTGAAGAAAGACATCCTGCAGCGGCTTCAGAACATGCACACCACCGAAGCCAACGAGCTCTTTCTGGAGATCCTGAAATGACCCGGGCGCTCTGCCTGCCGGCCGCGGCCATCTGTCTGGTAGCCGCGGCGCTCCCGCTGGCCGCCCAGCCCAAGCTGCTGATGAACGCCAACCTGGACACGCGCTCCGCCGGCGCCGGTCTGGAAGCGCCCTTCCGCTCGCTGCTCACCGCGTCGCCGCAGCCGGCGTGGATCGGCTGGGCGGTTCCCTCCGTCCGCAGTTACAACATGGGATGCGAGTACGTCTTCCGCGACGGCCAATCGGTATCCGGCCAGGGCGTGGTGCATCTGGAGCCGCCCGATCACGCGATCATCATCGTTCGCGTCGATCAAAACGCGGTCAGCCGCATCCGCTACGTCTCGCCCGATTGCGAAATCGACGCGGGCGGCGTGCCGATGCACTGGCTCACCGATGTGCAGCCGGCGCAGAGCGTGGCCCTGCTCGCGACCTTTGTGACCGAGCGGGAACCGGGCAGTTCGAGCGCGATGGGCGCGATCGCCATGCACGCCGACGCCTCCGCCGATCAGACTCTCGACCGGCTGGCGGGCGCGCAGCAGCCGTTGTCGATCAGGCAGCGGGCCGTATCCCTACTGGCGTCGGAGCGCGGCCATCACGGTTTCGAGATGGTCAAGGATCTAATCGCCAACGATACTGATGAGAGGATCAAAGAACGCGCCGTACAGGCCCTGGGCAACAGCAAGGATCCCGCGGCGCTCGATCTGCTGCTCGAAACCGCACGCCGCAACAGCAACCCTAAGCTACGCGCGCAAGCCCTTAGCGCCCTGGTGCGCCGTCCCGAGCCGAAGATCCTCGACACGCTCAAGGCCGCGATCGACGACCCTGACGTCACCGTACAACGCCGCGCCATCTCCACCCTGAACTCACTGCCCGACGGCGAGGGCATTCCGCTGCTGATTCAAGTGATCAAGACCACGAAAAACGCCGAGGTGCGCAAGCAGGCGATGAACACTCTGCAAGGCTCACGCGACCCGCGCGCCCTGGCCTTCTTCGAAGACGTCCTCCGGTAACGCCGGCGGTCTTGCCGCCGGTGCTTTTTGCCGCGGTGGCTTTCACGCGCTTGACGAAAGACCGGCGGCAAGACCGCCGGCGTTACCGGCCCTTAAAAACCACTCCGCCCTTCATCACGAACAGCATCTTATCCAGCGCCGCGATATCCGCCGTGGGGTCTCCCGCCACGGCCACAATATCCGCAAACTTCCCCGCCTCAATCGACCCGAAGCGCTCCTGCTGCTCGATCACCGTCGCACCGCCAATTGTTGCCGATTGAATCGCCTGCATGGGCGTCATGCCCCACTTCACCATGATGGCGAAATCGCCCGTCTCCGTCTCCGTCCACGCATACCCGCCGATATCCGTCCCGTAGACAATCTTCACGCCCTTCTCCACCGCCCGCTTGAAATTCGCGGCGCGAAACTGGTTCAACTCCGAATTCGCATTGCGGCCGCCGCGCTGATAGATGTAAAGCGTCGGGCACCAGTACGTCCCCTGGCGGATCATCAGATCGATCAGCGCGTCGTCCACGCCATTGCCATGCTCGATCGAATCCACTCCCGCCTTCACCGCCTGTTCGATAGCCTCGCGGCCGCCGGCGTGCGCCGCCACCTTGTGGCCCAGCCGGTGCGCCTCATCCACAATGGCTTTGGCTTCCTCGTCCCTGAAATTCGGCCGCGAATGCACGCCCCCGTCGCGGAACTGCGTGCCTCCGTCGGCGTAGAACTTGATCCAATCCGCGCCGTACTTGATCTGCTCGCGGACGGCTTTGCGGATCTCGTCCGGCCCGTCCACGAACTGCGTCCCCGTCGGCATATTCTGCAGCTCCCACGCGAAGCGCGTCGGGTTATACATGCCCGTCGGCGCCAGCGAACGCGTGGCCACAAACATCCGCGGCCCCGGAATCACGCCGCGGTTAATCGCCGTCTTCACGTCGACATCGGCATACATCGCGCCCTCGGTCTCCAGGTCGCGAATCGCCGTAAACCCGTTGTTCAGCGCGATCTGCGCCGAGACCGTCGCGCGAATCGCCCGGTACGCAATCGATTCCTTGATCAACTGCTCGTCGTAATCGCTGGGCGTGGGATGCGCCTGCAGCAGAATGTGGGTGTGATTATCGATCAGCCCTGGCAGCACCGTGGCGTCGCTCAGGTCGATGGTGCGCGCGCCCGCCGGGGCTGCGATATCCGGCCCCACCTGCACGATCCGGTCGCCTTGTATCAGGATGCTCTGGTTCGACAGCACGCGCCCCGCGCGGACGTCCACCAGTTTCCCGGCTTTGATAAGGATCTTCTCTTGCGATTGCGACGCTTCCTGCTGCCGCCGCTGTTGTGCGGCAGGTTGCGCGGTAGCCGGCGCGGTAAACGGAACAACCCAGAGGACCAATAGAGCGGGTAGGCAAAGGTAACGCATAGCCCACTATTGTATGCGAACCTACATCAAGCGGGGGCGGTTCTGTTCGTTGAGGACGAGCCCGTCGAAAATCGCCAGTACCTGTTTCCGGTACTCGTAGACGCGCTGCAGGTTTTCGAGGAAACTGGCCTCGAAATCCCTGGCGCGCATCCACTTGTCGAGCATACTGCGGGGCACGTCGATATCCTGGCGGAGATCCTCTACGTCATGGCCGCGCAGAAACAGGCCGTAAAAGAACGCCGCCTCCCGTTGGGGCGCTAGGGGGTCGAAATCGTCTCTCGCCGTCATAAGACGTCTCAGCGAAAATGTCAGTATAACGGCGCGCGCAAGCCCATGGCAAGTCCATTTCTTTCGCGTTACGATTTCAAACCTTGGTACCCTTAACTATTTGGAGGATTCGCACGTTGCCAACCTTAATTCCCGCCCCGACCCGGGTTGAAGCCGCCGGCAATAAGCGCAAGCTCATCGACGAATACGTCGGCCGCGTGAACTCCGCGACTTCGGCCGCCAGCATCGCGCACATGCGCAGTCCGGGAGGCTGGCAGGAACCCGGACAAACGCCCGAGTTTGACGAATTCACTGTAGTTCTGAAAGGGATTCTACACGTGGAACACAGCGGCGGATCGATGGACGTCCGCCCCGGCCAAGCCGTGATTGCGCACCAGGGCGAGTGGATCCGGTACAGCACTCCGGAACCGGACGGCGCCGAATATATCGCCGTCTGCCTGCCCGCTTTCTCAATGGAAACCGTTCACCGCGACGCTTGATCCCGCAGCTCTCCTGAAGCAGCCGAGGCGATTTCGGCGCGGACCATTCTTTCTCCCGATGCGCGCGTCCGGAATTCGTACCGCTCGATGCGCACTGCGGCTATATCCGCTTCCGACCGGATCACGCGCCCTATCGCCACGAATTTCAACGGACAGGAGCCGTCCAGCTTCGCGGGCCAGTGTACCGATAACTCGACCGTACGGCCGAGCGGCAGTTGTTCCTCGGTGGTGAACAACACCCCACCGCTGCCGATATTTAAGGTCTTCCCCGTGCCGCTCACCCGGGATAATTTATGCATAACCCGGTAGCGCAGCTCTTCGCAAACGGGAAACCGTGTGGTGCGCCTCCGATTAGCGGGGCCTCCGGGTGTTTCTGTCACCTCGTACCTACGCAGTCCCATGATGTTGTTCATTGTGCTTCGGCAAGGCACGTCATTCAATAGCCCGAAAGCTTCATTAAGCTAAGGCCGGCGTGGTACTTTGGTATGCTTCTGCGCCCAAACTGTCCATCTAGTCCGTTTGTTATGCTGACGTAATGGACAGCGACCAGTTCCGGCTGCTTTTTGAGCAGGTGCGCAGCGGCTCGGTCGATATTGACGCGGCAGTGGACCGGGTGCGGCATCTTCCTTTCGAAGACCTCGGATTCGCCAAGATCGATCATCACCGCGCGCTCCGCCACGGCATGCCGGAAGTCGTCTTCGCCAAGGGGAAGACGCCCGGGCAGGTCGTGTCTATAGCCGAAAGATTACTCGACAACTCACCGAATGTTTTGATCACGCGCGCCGACGCAGAATGCGCCCAGGTCGTGACGGGGAAGTTCGAGACTGCCGAATACTTCCCCCTATCCGGAGTGGTGCGTTTCTGGCGTAACCGCGCCCTGCGCGGCAAGGGCAAAATCGCTGTAGTCTCTGCCGGCACCAGCGACATTCCCGTGGCGGAAGAGGCGCACATTACCGCCGAAACCATGGGGAATGAGGTGGATGTCATCTACGATATCGGCGTGGCCGGCATTCATCGGCTTATGCACAACCGCGAGCGCCTGACCCAATCCCGCGTGGTGGTTGTCTGCGCCGGAATGGAGGGCGCGCTGCCCAGCGTGGTAGGCGGCCTGGTCTCGTGCCCGGTGATCGCCGTCCCTACCAGCGTCGGCTATGGCGCCAGCTTCCATGGACTCGCGGCGCTGCTTGGCATGCTCAACAGTTGCGCCAGCAATGTGACCGTGGTCAATATCGATAACGGCTTCGGCGCGGGTTACGTCGCCAGCCTCATCAACCAGCTTTGAGAAAATACAGGCCGGCTCCGGCCGCGATCAGGATGCCGCCCAGTTCCAGCGCGTTGATCGGGCCGATCGGTTCTATCCGATTGCGTAGCGCGGTCATCACCAGCAATGCCAGCGGCGGAATCCCCAGGCCCACAGCGACCAGGGTTCCGCCGGGTATGCGAAAGGGCCGCGGCAATCGCGGTTCGCGGATGCGCAGCGCCGCCAGCGCGGCGAACTGCAGCAGTATACTCAGCCCGGTAAGCAGGACGTCCAGCACAATCAGTTTGACGAAGCTCAGCGTCAAACACAGCGCCCACGCGACGGCGCATACCAGCGTGGATACCCACGGCGCGCCCGCGGCGTTCTTCCGCGTGAATGCCTTCGGCAGATAGCCGTCTTCCGCCAGCACCACCGGCAGCCGGGCCAGCGTAAGCGTCAGCGCATCCAGCGATCCAAAAGCGGCAATCATGCCCACCGCTGTAATGGATAGCGCCAGCGCGGCCCCGGTTGCGCCCGGAATCACGGCGCTCGCCACGTCGGCCCATCCACCCGTCGACCAGCGATTCGGATCGAGCCCGGTCGCGCCCATCGCCGCCACCGGAAGCACGTAAGTCAGCGCGATCAGCGTGACGGAAGCCGCCATCGCCAGCGGATAGGTGCGCTGCGGCCGGTCCACATCGTTGGCGATGGTAGAGGTGTTATCCCAGCCCATGTAATTCCACATCGCCACCAGAATCCCGCCCATGATGTCGGCATTGCGCAAGGGGATAGAATGTCCGGCTGGAAGCGTGCCTGCCGTCCGGTGAAACAGCGCGAGCACCGTGAGCAAGGCGAACGGAGCCAGCAGCAGCACGCCCAGCGCGACCGAGCTTTCGCCCACCGCCTTCACTCCGAGCATGTTCCAAAGCGCGGCCAGCGCAATCAGCCCGGCGCCGATGGCGAAGCTCCTCCATCCCGATGTCACAGCCGGCGCGAAATGGCCCAGATAGCTGACGAACAGCGTCGGATAGATCGCCATGTCGAAGATACTGCCGACTAATGACAGCCACGCCTCCTGAAATCCCCAGAAGCGGCCTAACCCACGACTCACATAGACGTAATACCCGCCCTCTTCGGGAAACGCGCTGGCCAATTCCGCCACCATCAGCGCGGTAGGCATCGCCCAGATCAATGGAGTAATCAGCAGAATCAGAATGGCGCCTGCATAACCGGACTTGGACACGATGTCTTCCAGCCCGAACGGCCCGCCGGACACAATGAAGTAAGTCGCCGCCACAAGCGGCAGCAGCGTCAGCCTGCCGGATTTCACCACTTAGCGTTCACCATTTACAAAGCTTCCCACTTACAAAGCTTCCCCTAATTGAGTGACAGCCAAAGTGGGGCAGGCAATCTTGCCTGCAGCCGCCTTTCAGGCGGCTTTTCCGGGCCAAGCGCGAGTCTTTCGCACCCAACAGCGCCGGCTGAAAGCCGGCGGCAGCCAAGATTGGCCGCCCCACAAACTTAATTGAGCCCCAATAGCTTTATCGCATTGCCCCCGAAAATACCGGCCCGGTCCGCGTCCGACACCGGCAGCCCGCGCACCGTTTCCAGCATCTTCGGGATGCTCCCAATCTGATGCGGATAATCGCTGCCCGCCAGAATGTGGTCCGCGCCCGCGAAGGCGATCGCCAGTTCCACGGCCTTCAGGTCGAAATTGACCGTGTCGTAGTAAAACTTCTTCAGGTACTCCGTGGGCGGCTTCGGAATATTCGCGCGGCACTCGCTGAACGCTTCGAAGCCCCGGTCCAGCCGCTCGGCCAGGTAAGGAATAGCGCCGCCCATATGGCACAGCGCCCAGCGGATTCGTGGAAACCGCTCGGCTACGCCGCTGAACACGATCTTCGCCGCCGCCAGCGTGGTGTCGCACAGGAAGCCGACCAGCGGCATCAGCCAATAATCCGTCATCGCTTCCACGCCCACTGGATGCGTCGGATGGATATACAACACCGCGCCCAGGTCGTCCGCCGCCTCATAGAGCGGCCAGAACCGGCGGTCGTCCAGGCCCACGCCGTTCACGTTGCTGAACAGCATCGCGCCGGCCATGTGCAGGTCGCGGCAGGCGCGCCGCAGTTCCTTCACCGAAGCCTCGGGCGCGTTCAACGGCAACGTCGCCAGCGCCGTGAATCGCTCTCCCTTCGATGCCACCACGTCCGCGAATGCGTCGTTCACCAGCGCTGCGAATCGAATCGCGGTCTCCGGCGATTCCACGTGAGTACCGGGCGTAGTCAGCGTGATCACCTGCGTATCTACGCCGTAATCCTTCAGCGCCTGCTCGCGGTAATCGATATCGCGATGCCCCGGCACGCAGACGTTGTAATCGCCCGGATAGTAAATCCGCTGATTGCCATCGGCGTCCACCGATACCTCCACTGCGCTCGGCCCATTGCGAAGGGCGTCCAGATATGCGGGCGGATAGTAGTGGTTATGAAAGTCGACGATGCGCATGCGATCTGATCCAGAAGAGGTAGACAGGCAATCCTAACACGACCAGCCCGAGCCCGGACGCGGCCTGCAACGGGTCGGCGGCGATCTGTATCCCGGCTACCACCAGCGCCGCGATGCCGAATGTCAGCGGGACAAATGGAAAGCCCCACGCCCGGTACGCCGGCTTATATCCCCGCCGCTGGTGAAGCCGGAACAGCCCCACTGTCATCATCGCGAAGAACAGCCACTCGGTATAGACCACCCGCGTGAACAGCGCGCGGTAAGTGCCCGTAGCCACCAGCGCGCACGACCACACTGCTTGCAGCAGGATGGCCCAATATGGCGTGTGGTAGCGCGGATGGATGCGCGCCAGCCAGCCGAACGCCAATCCCTCTTCCGCCATCGCAAAGTAAGTGCGCGGCCCCGCGAGAATCACCCCGTTCAGCACGCCCACCGCCGAAAGAATCACCAGCGCGGATATCACTGCCGCGCCGCGCGAGCCCGCCACCGCAAAGGCCGCATCGGCGGCGACGCGCGTGGATGCTGTCACTCGCGCCAGCGGCAGTAAGTACAGATAAGCCGCATTCAGAGCGAGATAACACACCGTTACAATCGCCACTCCAATCAGCAGCGCCTTCGGTATGGTCTTCCGCGGATCGCGCGTTTCGCCAGCCGTATAGGTCACCATGTGCCATCCGCCAAACGCGAACAACGCCGCGCTCACGCCCAGCACGAACTCGCGGAAGCTGGCGCCGGATGTTAAAGGCGACAGGCCGGGAGGCCTATCCCACGTGCCATGCCCGAAGAGCAGCGCCATGGTCAGAAGCAGCGCGATGGCCGCTAGTTTCGCTGCCGTGACGCCCGTCTGCAGCCGGCTGCCTTGCCGCACGCCCAGGTAATTCACGAACGAGAGAAGCAGAATGGCGGCGACGGCGGTAGCCTTAATGCCCGTGTCACTCAAGGGGACAAAGAACGCCACATACCGCGCCAGCACCACTGACGACGCCGCGATGATTCCCGAGTGAGCGCTCCAGAACATCGCCCAGGCCCAAAGAAATCCCCATCCTGGCGAGAGCGTCTCTTTGAGAAAGACATATACGCCGCCGGTTTCCGGATAAACCGACGATAGCTCCGCGCACACCAGCGAGCCGAACAGAGTCAGCACGCCCGCCGCCAGCCACACGGAAAGGACGCCCGCTACGCTAGGCACATGCCGGTTGATTTCCGAAGGCTGCACAAAGATCGACGCCCCGATGATGATTCCCGCCACCATGGCGGTAGCTTGAATCAGTCCGATGGGTCGTTCGAGGTTGGTCATGCAATGTGCGACAGCCAAGCCGTGCAACAATCGGTTGGCAGGCGGAAGCGCCTGCCCCACAAAAAACGCAAACTAATGCGCGCCAACGTGGGACAGACGCTTTCGTCTGTCAACCCGGCGATCTCAGCCGTTTGCAGCTCCTCACAGAGCGAATTCAGTGCGCCCCAATCCACCGCGTTCACACGAGTGTGAACGCTGCACGCAGAGTGCGTGCGCCACGGTGTCGCTTGGGGCATATAGCAACTTAGACAACTTGTTACTTCAGATTCTTCTCATACAGCGCGAGGATCCGCTTATACTCGTCCGCCCAGCTCGAAGGCTGCACGAACCCGTGGTTTTCCACCGGATACACCGCCAGTTGCCAATTCTCTTTGTGCAACTCGATGAGCCGCTGCGTCAGCCTTACGGTATCTTCGAACTCCACGTTGGTATCCACCATGCCATGGCAGATCAGTAGCGCGCCCTTCAGATTCTGCGCGAAGAAGATCGGCGAAGACTTGCGGTACGCCTCCGGATCGTTCTGCGGCTCGTTCAAAATCGCCGAAGTGTACCCGTGGTTATAGAGCGCCCAATCCGAAACCGGCCGTAGCGCCGCGCCCGCCGCAAAGGTATCCGGCTGCGTGAAAAGCGCCATCAATGTGAGGAAGCCGCCATAGCTTCCGCCATACGTGCCGATCTTCTTCGGGTCCACGCCATACTGCGCCACAACGTATTTCGCGGCATCCACGATATCGTCCAGATCTTTGCCGCCCATATGCTCGTAAACGGCCGTGCGCCAGTCGCGGCCATAGCCCGCCGAGCCGCGGTAATCCACGTCGATCACCAGGTATCCGCGATCCATCAGAATGTGATCGAACATATACTCGTGGTAGTAACTGCTGGACCACCAGCGGTCCACGTTCTGTAAGTAGCCGGCTCCGTGGATAAAGATCACCGCCGGTCCGCCTCTCTTGAAACTGGCCGGTTTGAAAAGCCGCGCGGGAACCTTCACGCCATCGCGCGCCGCGAATTCCACGATGGGCGCGTCGAGCCACGAGTATTGCGAAAACTCCGCCGACGGCGACGTGGTCAGCCGCTTCGCATCCGCCATCGGCCGATTCTCCTGCACATATACATCCGGCGGCTTGTTGGTATAGGAGTAGATATCGGCGACCCACTTCTCATCCGGCGCTATCGTGGTGGTATGCTTGCCGGGCGTCTTAGTGATCCGCGTCAAGTCGCCGCCGTTGCCATCCATCGTGTATAAGTGGTTCTCATACGGAGTATCTTTGCTGGCCGTGATATAAAACCGCGACTTATCGTCCGATTGACGCACCGCCAGAACTTCCCACTTACCCGTTGTATTACCCGTAGTCAATGCGCGCGGTTCGCCGCCCTCGAAGGCCACGGCGTAAAGCTGCGCGTATCCGGTCCGCTCCGATTGAAAATAGACTTCGCGCCCGTTCTTCATCCACCCAAGGGTATTGGCAGCGGGTCCGCCCACCCAGGCGTTGTCGTGTTCAGCGTCGAGCACGCGCGTAGCGCCCGTGGCCGGATCGAGCGCGAATATCCAGCGGTCTTTGTTATCGGCCGAGCGGCCGGCCAGCACGGCCTTGGACCCGTCTTCCGACCATACGGGCTCGGAGAGTTGCACCTCGCGAGGCAGCACGCCCGATTTCTGCCCGTGGTCCACCCACTTCACGTCGCCCGTTTCCACGCTGAGAATCGCCAGGCGGCTGCGCCCCTGCACGTCGCCCACATTGGTGCGCCCGGGGATTTCCTCCGTGTATCCGGAATCGGTTATGTAATTGGGTACGGCGTTGCTCTTGGCATTGGCCGCCGATTCGAACACGCTCGCGATGACGTACTTGCCATCGGGTGAGAGTTGCAGCGCGCCCGCGGATTCGCGCGCCTGCAAGGTGAACGGCTTGCGCGCCGGCGGCTCCGCCTTGCGCTTGGCCGCTTCTTCATCGCGCAACGCCGCACGCTCGCGGACGTATTCCAGCAGCTCCTTCTGTTCCTTCTTCAGATACTCCTGCGCCGGCGTTCCCACTTGCTGGTCGACGGATGCCGCCGCGCCATCGCCGCGCCCGCCGCCTCCGCCTCCACGTCCGCCTCCCCCGCCACCGCCGCGCCCACCGCGCCCGCCGCCCGCCGCCGCCGCGGGAGCAGCCCCCGCCACAGCCGCCGCGCGTATATCGGTCACCTGCTCCAGATAACCGTTATCCAGCGACATCACAAAAAGATTCCCGCCGCGCGTGAACGAGATGCGCTTGCCGCCGGGCAGGAACCGCGGATTCAACTCCGCGTCGGCCGTCTTCGTGATCTGCCGGATAGCGCCGCTCGAATTATCGAACAGAAACACGTCGCCGGCCTGCGAGTAGACAGTCCAGCGGCGGTCTTTCGAAGTGTCGCCATTAGCGGGCGGGATGCGCTTGATTTCGTCGTCCGTCAGCTTGCGTAGACCCGAGCCATCGCGGTTGACTTCATACGTCGCCATGGGCGCATCCACCTGGTCGGTGGCCTGTTTCCATTGAAAGAAGATTCGCTGGCTGTCATGCGACCAGCGCACGCCCGCGGGTTCGTACCCCACCAGCGCGGGACCGCGCATGATGTTGTCTATGGTGAGCGAAAAGTTGCCGGCAGGCCGGGCCTGGAAAGCGAACAGCGCAAGGCCAAGAAACACTAAAGTTTTTCGCATAAAGAGAGAATCATACCGCAACCGGGTGCGCGGGTACGGGATGCCGCAGGGCACGGCCCCGCGCCACTATCGCGATTATCTTGATTATTGACTCCGGCCAGCCATTTTCAATAAGATATAGCCCACGTCGTCTGGAGGAATTATGCCGCGAATTTCTTTGCCCGTTGAGCAGATTCAAAATCACTACACGGTCGTCGTAATCGGGTCGGGTTATGGCGGCGGCATTGCCGCTTCGCGCATGGCGCGCGCCGGGCAGAAAGTGTGTGTGCTGGAACGCGGCAAGGAATTGCAGCCCGGCGAATATCCCAACACACTCGAAGAGGCCATCCGCGAGTTCCAGACCGATGCGCCCGAGGCCCACATCGGCTCGGACACCGGCCTGTTCGACTTCCGCGTCAATGAAGATATCAACGTCGTGTTGGGCTGCGGGCTGGGCGGAACCTCGCTCATCAACGCCAACGTGGGGCTGCGCGCCGAGCCGCGCGTTTTCCAGGACCCGGCCTGGCCTGCGGACTTCCGCAATGACACCGCGCTGCTGGAAGAGTGCTATCGCCACGCGGAAGACGTGCTGCAACCGCGGCCCGTGCCCAACGATTACGACCCGCTGCCCAAGATGGAGGCCCTGCAGCGCTCGGCCGAGTTCATGGGCGCCAAGTGGTACCGCACTCCGATCTATGTTACGTTTGAGGACCCCAAGGACGGCGTCAATCCGTTCGGCGTACCGCAGAAAGCTTGCATCGGATGCGGCGATTGCGTCTCCGGATGTAACTTCCACGCCAAGAATACTACGCTGATGAATTACCTGCCGGACGCCGTGAATTTGGGCGCGGAGATCTTTACCGAAGTTTCGGTGCGCTATCTGGAGCGCTCCGGCGACGGCTGGCTGGTGCACTTTGAGCCGCTCGGCGTAGGGCGCGAAAAGTTCGGCGCCCCCGACCTTTTCGTCAGCGCCGATATCGTGATTCTGGGCGCGGGCGCGCTGGGCTCCACGGAAATTCTTCTGCGCTCGGCGCAGCAGGGCCTGCCGCTTTCGCCAATGGTGGGCCAACGGTTCACCGGCAATGGCGACGTGCTTGGCTTCGGCTACAACACCGATGACGCGATCAACGGCATCGGCTTCGGCAGCCACAACCCCCTGGGACGCAAGAAGGTGGGCCCGTGCATCACCAGCGTGATCGATCTGCGCGAGCAGCCCGAACTTAACCAGGGCATGGTGATCGAAGAGGGCTCCGTTCCAGGCGCGATTGCCGCCTTGCTGCCGGTGGGTCTCGAAGCCGCGGATACGCTGGGCGGCAACCAGCCCAAAGGCCTCTACGAAACCATCTGCATGAAGAAGCGCGAGGTGGAAAGCCTGGCCGGCGACCCGTACATTGGAGCCATCGGCGACACTCAGACTTACCTGATCATGACGCACGACAACGGCCGCGGCCGCATGTACCTGGAAAACGACCGCCTGCGCATCTCCTGGCCGGATGTAGGCGACGAGCATATCTTTTTCGAGGCCAACAGCAACCTGAAAAAAGCCACCGAGCCGTTGGGCGGCGTGTACACTCCTAACCCCACGTGGCATTCTCTGCAAACGAAATCGTTGGTGAGCGTGCATCCGCTGGGCGGCTGCGCGATGGGGGAAGACGCCGCCAGCGGGGCGGTGAATCACAAGGGCCAGGTGTTCGCCGGCGCTACCGGCACGGCGGTTTATCCCAACCTATATGTCGACGATGGCGCGGCGCTGCCGCGTCCGCTGGGCGTGAATCCCTCGCTCACCATCTCCGCGGTTGCCGAGCGTACCTGCGCGCTGATCGCGAAAGACCGCGGCTGGAATATCGATTACACTTTGGGATCGAAGCCACAGAAGGCGATGGCCGCGGGCGTGGCGGGCGTGGAGTTCACCGAGACCATGAAGGGCTTCTGGGCGCAAGGCGCGGTCGATTATACGTCCGGCGCGCAGCAGGGTAAGGCCGCCAATAATTCCTTTCAGTTCACGCTCACCATCCGCGGCGACGACGTCAACCGGATGCTTACAGAACCGGGGCACGAGGCGCGTATGGCGGGCACGGTGCTGGCCCCCCGCCTTTCCGCCAAACCCCTGACCGTGGATGGCGGCGTCTTCCAGCTCTTCGTGGTCAACCCGGACCAGGTGGAGACGCGCAACATGGTGTACCGCATGACCGTGGTCTCGGAAGAAGGCGAGCGCTGGTACTTCGACGGCTTCAAAGTGGTTCACGAAGCCGCGGTGACTGAGATCTGGCACGATACCAGCACGCTCTACATCACGCTGCGCGAGAACGACCAGACTGGTCCGGTGGCCGGCATGGGCATTCTGCACATCGAGCCGGCGGATTTCGCCAAGCAGATGACCACCATGCAGGTGACCAACGCGTCCAGCGCCGAGGAGCGTCTGAAGACTCTGGCTCGGTTTGGCGGGTTCTTCGCGGGCACGCTGTTTGAAACCTACGGCGGCATCTTCGCGCGGCCCACCGCGTTCAATCCCGATGCGCCGCCGCGTAAGAAGCGCGCGCTGCGGGCGGGCGCTCCGGTGGTGTATTCTTTCCTGGCGAAGGACGGCGTGCCGCTGCGCCTCACACGCTACCAGGGCGGCTCCAAAGGCCCGGTGATCCTGTCGCACGGGCTGGGCGTTTCCAGCTTGATTTTCTCGCTGGACACCATCGACACCAACATGCTGGAGTACCTCTACGCTCACGGGTACGACGTGTGGCTGCTCGATTACCGCAACTCCATCGCGCTGCCATCCGACGCCGCGCTGCAGGCCTCCGGCGACGATGTGGCGCTGAACGATTATCCGGCGGCCGTGGACAAAGTGCGCGAAGTCACGGGCGCGCGCGACGTCCAGATGGTGGTGCACTGCTGGGGCTCCACTACGTTTTTCATGGCCATGCTGGCCGGTCTTCAGGGTGTCCGCTCGGCGGTTTGCTCGCAAATCGCCACGCACGTGGTGGCGCCCATTGCCACGCACTTGAAGACTGGTCTGCACGTGCCTTCATTCCTCGACGCGCTGGGAATCAAGGCGCTGAGCGCTTTCGCATCCACGCAGGAAAGCCTCATCGAGAAGGTCTACGACGGCGCTTTGCGTCTCTATCCCACCCAGGCCCGCGAGCGCTGTGAGAATCTTACCTGTCACCGCATCACGTTCATGTACGCGCCGCTTTATGACCACGCGCAGTTGAACGAAGCGACGCATGAGACGCTCTACGAGACCTTCGGCGTGGCCAACATGAAAGCCTTCGAGCACCTGGCGCTGCTGACTAACAAGGGGCATCTGCTCAACTCCGCCGGCGAGGACGTGTATCTGCCGCACCTGGACCGGCTGGCGCTGCCCATCACGTTTATTCACGGCGCCGATAACGAGTGTTTCGAGCCCGAGAGTACGCGCATCACCTACGACCTGTTGCGCCAGACCAATGGCACGAGCTTCTACGACCGGCACGTGATTCCGGGCTACGGACACATCGACTGCATCTTCGGAAAGAACGCCTCGCGCGACATCTTCCCGATAGTTCTTAACGCGCTGGACCAGGCCAAGCCAAGGTCGGTGGCGGTAGGAGCCTGAGGTGAGGAGTCGTGGGGCACGCACTATGCGTGCAGCGTTCACACTCGTGTGAACGCGCTTAGCCTGGATTTTATTGGAAGGAGAGCTTATGTCCATCATCACCCAGATTCATCATCCGGATTTTTCTCTGTGGCAATCAGCCGTGGAACAGACAGTTGCGAACACAGTTGCGAACATCGAGGGCTCGGCCGACCAGCTCCGCGGCGATAGCGTTCATGCCATGATCGCGGCCACCAACTCAGTTGCTTCGGACCTAATAAACGGCGTCTCGCCGGCCCATGTAGCTCAGGCGGGGGGCGCCAACGACAGCGGGGACTGGGCCAAGTACTGCTCGTCCATCTGGTGGGAAATCGCCAAGGCCCAGGCGGAAGGCAACCAGCAGGCGGTGCAGAATTGGCAGAACCAACTAGGCCAATTCACCACTTGCGACATCCGCTATGCGCAGGCCGCCGAGCAATATGTGGCATTCCAGCTCAAGAAAGAAAGGATACCCTACAAGGTCTGGCACAATCTGAGCGACTTCATCGTCGATTGGAAAGTGCCGGCCCAGGCGCGCATCGCCATCGTGGGCGACTGGGGCACCGGGCAACCCGATGCCCGCGCCCTGCTGCAGGCCATCGCCCGCAAGAATCCCGATCTGGTGATTCACCTCGGCGACATCTACTATGCGGGTACCGAGTTCGAAATGGAGAACTACTTCCTGAACATCTGGAAGAGCACGTTCGATCTCAGCAAGATTCGCACCTTCACCATGGCCGGCAACCACGATATGTACTCCGGCGGCGCCCCTTATTACGAACTGATCCAGGATCTGGGCCAGCCCGCCAGTTACTTCTGCCTGCGCAACGACGACTGGCAGTTTGTAGCGCTGGACACCGGCCTGCACGACGACGACGCGCTGGCCGCCAAGCCGACCTTCCTGGAAGACACCGAAGTGGCATGGCTCAACGACAAGATCGCGACTGCCGGCCAGCGGCGCACCGTGCTGCTGAGCCACCACCAGCTTTTCACGGCCATCGAGGACATCGGCGGCCAGAGCGTCAACGTCAGGTTGCAAGCGCAAGTGGGGCCCATCCTGCCGAAAGTGGACGTGTGGTTCTGGGGTCATGAGCACAACCAGGTAATATACAAGCCGTGGGAGGGTGTGCTGGCGCGATGTCTGGGCCATGGCGCGTATCCTGTGGGTCTCGACGAGATTCCCGCCAAGCCGAAGTTCGACGTACCCATGGAGAATGTCTTCCTGACTAAGGGCAGCGCCTTTCACTCTCACGGCTACGCCATCATGGATCTGGACGGCCCGGCGGCGCGCGTTTCCTATTACCAGGACAGCGACCCCGAAAATCGGCCGATGTTTGTGGAAAGCTTCGGCGCCGCAGCAGCAGGACACTAGATATGTACGACAGGCCTCCCAGCCTGTCGCTCTTCGGACACTAGACTAGAAACGCAGGAGGCAACGTGACGCCGCAACCGCAACTGATTCACGCAGAGAGCTCGCCCAACTCCGCCGCCCGGTGGTTCAGCCGCGTGGTGTGGCTGGGCATCGTGTTCAACCTGTTCTTCGTGCTGGCGCAGTTGTTCGCGCCCGATTCCGTCAACGTGGCGGTAGGCCTCGCGCCGGGCTTCCCCACCGTGTGGAACCGCGCTCACGGCATGATGGTGCTGGCGCTTTCCATCCTCTATATCCCTGCCGCCGTCTATCCGCTGCGCTATCCGGGATATTCGTGGCTGCTGGTGGTATCGCGCCTGGCAGCGGCGAGCTTCTGGGCCTGGTGTCTGGCCAGCGGACAAGGCGCGTTCGGCTCATACCTGGCCATGGACGGCGCGTTCTGCGTGGTGCAGGGCATTCTATTGCAGGTGGCCTTACCCGCGGAGCAGAAGCTGCCGGCCGCGCTGGGGCGCCTGTTCGCCGGAATTGGCGCCGGCCTGAAGGCTGCGTACCAGCGGACCGCCGTGCGCCTCGCGACGGCCGCGGTAGTGGTTCTATTGCTGCTGGCCGGGTGGGCCTTCTACGACAACCTGCTGCGGCCTCGGCCCGATCTGGTGTATGCCGATATCGTGCAGCACTACAAATATGCGGCCATCGGGCTGGGCTCCGGCAGCCGCGTTCCGTATTGGATTTTCAAAGTGCTGCCGGATGTCTTCGCCGACAAGCTGCCCGGCCCCGGCGGCTATGCCTCGCTGGGTCTGATCATAGAGGATGGCGCCGACCGGCCGGTGGGCTTCGCCAAGCGCGTCTTCGGCTATGAGTGTCTGGAGGCGAACTGCTCGCTTTGCCACACTGCGTCGTATCGCACTGCGCCCGGCGCCAAGCCCGTGATTGTGCCGGGCGGACCTGCCCACACCATGGACTTGCAAGGCTTCCAGCGCTTCCTTTTTAGCGCGGCGGGCGACCCCCGATTCAACGCCGCCATCCTGATGGAAGCCATCGGCAAGGTACACCAGTTCTCGTGGATCGAGGGACTGTTCTACCGCTATCTGATCATTCCCGCCACCAAGGTGGCGCTGCTGGAACAGAAGGCGCAATACGCCTGGCAGGATAGCCGGCCGCCGCAGGGAAGAGGCCGCACCGATACTTTCAACCCCACCAAGATCGTAGTCTTCCACATGCCCGACGATGGCACCATCGGCACCACCGACCTGCCACAGGTGTGGAACCAGAAGCCCCGCGAACACATGTGGCTGCACTGGGACGGCAACAACGACGAGATCACCGAGCGCAATTACGCCGCGGCCATGGCCGTGGGCGCCACGCCGAGCTCGGTGCTGCCCGAGAGCTTCACGCGCGTCACCGATTACCTGCTGCAACTGCAGCCGCCGCCGTTCCCCTTACCCATCGATCGGGTGAAGGCCGGGCGCGGCGCCACCATCTACCAATCCGCGTGCGCCGGTTGCCACGCCTTCGGCAGCGCAGGCGTGGGACAGGTGGAGGACATCGCGCAGATTGGCACCGATCCCAACCGCCTGAGTTCGTTTAGCCAGAGCCTGGTGGATCGCTTCCACACCTTCACCACGCCGCCCTTCGTGTTCACTGCTTACCGCAAGACTAATGGTTACTCGCGCGTGCCTATCGACGGCATCTGGCTGCGCGGTCCCTATCTGCATAACGGCTCGGTACCCACTTTGCGCGCGCTGCTGCTGCCCGAGAATCAGCGCCCCAAGGTCTTCTATCGCGGCTACGACGTGCTGGACCCGGTGAACGTAGGGTTCATCTCCGACGGACCCGAGGCCGCTAGCGCAGGCTTCCGGCTGGACACGTCCGTGCCCGGTAACTCGAACCGCGGCCACGCATACGGAACCGAACTCACGGCGCCGCAGAAAGACGATTTGCTGGAGTATCTGAAGACGTTGTAACTAGCCAAGCTAAGCAAGGCGCATCGCCTATCCAGTAAGACCCTTTAGCGCCGCCGCGCCCAGCACAAAGACCCCCCAGGGCAAAAACACGGCGAAGAATGCTCCGCCGAAAGAAAGCTTCTTGCCCGCCGCTGCCTTCAGGCCTACGGCGATCAGGAGCATGATCCAGATTGAAAAGAGATCGAGCGAGGTGGCCAGCGAATAGAGGAACTTGGAACTCCCCTTCGGGTCCATAAAGTAGCCCGGATTGAACATCAGCGCATTATTGAGATCGAAGTCCGCGAGGCTTTTCATCTGCATCACGACCATGGTGAGCGCCGCCTTGATGATCCCCGGCAGATTCGCATAACAGACGATCGCGAACACCTGAAAGAACTTCACCGGGGCCGAAAGAATCCCGGCGGTGATGCCGGTGAGCACTCCGGCAATGATCAGGAACATCACGGGAATGATCAGCGGAATGACATACCCGATGACGGAAGCGATCTTCACGCCCAGTTCGATGCCCTGCTGCTGCTGCTCCGGCGTGCCCTGAGGCTGCCGCGAACTGTTGGCGATCTGTTGCTCGATCATGACCCGCCAGCCGCCGCGCTGCGTATACATGAAGGTCAGGCACATCGATACCAGCGCGATCAGAAGCACGGGCACAATCCACCGCGGCCGCGCCGCAATGTCGGCGAACGCTTTCTGCGGCTCGAAGAAGACGCCGGTGATCCGCGAGAACTCACCCATTCCCGCCGGTTGAGGTTCGATAACTGCTGCGCTTTGAGGTTGCATATTAGGAAGATTGTACTCCAGTACGAAAAGGCACGCTCCACGCCTCCCCCAACCCTGATTAATCATGGTAATATGACCATAGTCATGCCACATGCACTCGCGCAACACAAAATCGGCGCTGGAGAATTCAAGGCCAAGTGTCTGCACCTGCTCGATGAGGTCCAGCAGAGCCGCCATGAAATCGTAATCACCAAGCGGGGCAAGCCCGTGGCGCGGTTGGTTCCACTGGACGAAGAACCGCCAACCATTTTCGGACGGATGAAGGGCACAGTGAAGATCCTCGGCGACATCGTGGGCCCAACCGGCGAGAAGTGGTTCGCGGAATCCGGCGATGACTGGTGATGGCCGGGTTCCGCTGCTGCTCGATACCCATTTCTGGATCTGGCTGCAAAACGGCGAGCCCGGGGTGTTCACTGCGCCAATCCGGCGAGCCATTGACGCATCCGCTGCCGGCGGCAGGCTTTACCTATCCATCATTTCCGTATGGGAAGTGGCCTTGCTGGAATCTAAAGGCCGCATCGAGTTGAGCCTCCCCTGCGGCTTGTGGGTGCAGCAGGCTTTGGCTATCCCGGGCTTGGCCGTTGCTCCCTTGACGCCCGAAATCGCCATCGAAAGCTGCAACCTTCCTCCACCCTTCCACGGCGATCCAGCCGACCGGATCATCGTAGCCACCGCTCGAAACTTGGGCGCGAGATTGCTTACCCGAGATCGGAACATTATCGAATACGGACGCAAGCGCCACTTCTCACTCCTCTGACTTTTCACGATCCGGCTCTCCGAGCCTCTCCGATTGCGTTATGGAACTGCCCTCCCACCACTGATACACTACGAATATCGGGGTGTAATTTGGTGCGCTTTACCCTTGTCTCGTTGCCGTTACTTGCTCTTCTCACGCTCAGCGGCTGCCAAAAGCCGGCGCCGCAACAGGCCACGGCCGGTCCGCCGGTCATGCCGGTCTCGGTCGCCAAAGTTGTCCAGCAAGCCGTCCCCACGGAATTGCGCGTTATAGGCACGGTGGAAGCGTCCGCCATTGTGCAGATCAAATCGCAGATCGCCGGCGAGTTGACCGCCGTCGCCTTCACCGAAGGCCAGAATGTTAACAAGGGTGAACTGCTTTTCCGCATCGATTCGCGCCCTTATGAAGATGCCGTACAGCAGGCGGAAGCCGCCGTGGAGCGCGACAAGGCGCAGATCGCCCAAGCCGAAGCCACCCTGGCTCGCGATACCGCGCAGGCGAAGTACGCCGAGACCGACGCCTCGCTGCAATCCGAATTGAGCAAAGGCGGCCTCACGTCTAAGTCGCAGTTCGATCAATCGAAGACCAATGCGGACGTGGCGCAAGCGTCGGCGAAGGCCACGCAAGCCACCATCGAAAGCGCCCGCGCCGCGCTGCGCGCCGATCAAGTCGCCATCGAGACGGCCAAGCTCAATTTGAGCTACTGCGAGATCCGCGCGCCCCTTTCCGGACGCACCGGAAACCTGTTGGTGCATGCGGGAAACCTGGTCAAGGTCAACGATGTGCCGCTGGTGGTGATCCATCAGGTGTCGCCCATCTTCGTCGATTTCAGCGTGCCCGAGCAGCATCTGGGCGCCATCCGCCGTTTGAACGCGAGCCATAAGCTGACGGTGCGCGTCTCTTCGCAGGACGACCCCGGCCACACCGCATCCGGCGTTCTTTCTGTGATCGACAACACCGTGGATGCGGCCACCGGTACCATCCACTTGAAAGCCACATTCGAAAACAGCGATGGCATGCTGTGGCCCGGCCAGTTCGTCACGGCCGTGTTGACGCTCGATACCATTCAGAACGCATCCGTGGTTCCCGCGGTTGCTGTGCAGACCGGTCAACAAGGCCCATACGTATTCGCCCTGAAAGCCAACAACACGGTGGAGATCCGCCCGGTGACCGTGGGCCGCACCTTCGGCGACAAAGTGGTGATCGAAAAGGGCGTCGGGGCGGGTGACACCGTGGTCACTGACGGCTTCCTGGTGTTGTTCCCCGGAGCTACCGTTCGCGTAGTAGACGCGTCCAAAGTGGGAGCGGGGGCGTTATGAATCTGTCGCGCATCTTCATTGAGCGGCCGGTAATGACCGCGCTGGTCTGCCTCGCCATTCTGGTATTCGGAACCGTCGCGTTTCGGGGCTTGCCCGTGGCCGCCCTGCCCAGCGTGGATTATCCCACCATCCAGGTGAGCGCCGCGGTGCCGGGCGCAAACCCCGAGACCATGGCGTCGAGCGTAGCCACGCCGCTCGAAAAGGAATTCTCCACCATCGCTGGAATTCAGTCGATGAGCTCGAGCAATTCGCAGGGCAGCACCACCATCACCGTGCAGTTCGACCTAAGCCGGAATATCGATGCGGCCGCCCAGGATATTCAAGCCGCTATCTCAGCGGCCGGCGGTAGTCTGCCGCCCAGCATGCCGCGGCCGCCTACCTATTCGAAGGTCAATCCGGCCGAACAGCCAATTTATTTTCTGGCCATCACTTCGGCTACGCTGCCGTTTTACGAAGTCACGAATTACGCCGATACGCTATTAGCCGAGCGCATCTCCATGGTGAGCGGCGTTTCGCGCGTCCAGGTGTTCGGCGAACAGAAGTATGCGGTCCGCGCGCAGGTGGACCCGGATCAGCTCGCCGCCCACAATATCGGCATCGACGAAGTACAGAAGGCTATATCCAGCGCCAATAGCAATCTGCCCACGGGCCGCCTGCAGGGCGCGCAGCAGGCGTTCACCATCGAATCGAACGGTTCGCTTTTCAACGCGGCGGCGTACCGGCCGCTGATCGTGGCTTACCGCAACGGCGCGCCGGTACGGCTGGAACAACTGGGCAACGTGGTGGACGGCGTGGAGAACGACCGCCAAATCGCGTGGGTGAACGATGCGCGCTGCCTGTTTCTGGCCATCAACAAGCAACCCGGAACCAATACCGTGGAAGTGGTGGAGAACATCCAGAAGCTGCTGCCTGTGTTCCGGCGCGAGATTCCCGCCTCGGTGCAGTTCGCGACCGCATTCGACTCTTCCACTTCCATCCGCAATTCCATTCGCGATGTGGAGTTCACCCTGGTGCTCACGGTGTGCGTGGTGGTGATGGTGATCTTCCTGTTTCTGCGCAACCTTTCCGCCACCGTCATTCCCGGATGCGCGGTGCCGTTTTCCATCGTCGGCACGTTCGCCGTGATGTCGCTGCTGCATTACAGCCTGAACAATCTCTCGCTGATGGCGCTCACTCTCTCGGTGGGTTTTGTGGTGGATGACGCCATCGTGATGCTCGAAAACATTGTGCGCCACATGGAGATGGGCAAATCGCGCATGGAAGCGGCCTTTGCCGCGTCGCGCGAGATCGGCTTCACCATTCTTTCGATGACGTTTTCGCTGGTGGCCGTATTCATTCCGGTGCTCTTCATGCAAGGCATCGTAGGCCGCCTGCTGCACGAATTCTCGGTGACCATCGTGGTAGCCATTCTTATCTCGGGCTTCGTGTCGTTGAGTCTGACTCCCATGCTGGGCAGCCGCTTCCTCAAGAGCGACCACGCCCGCCGGCACGGCTTCGTTTACAACACGCTCGAAGGCGGCTTCAACCTGCTGGCGCGCGGGTATGAGCGCTCGCTGGCCGCGGCCATGCGCTTCCACCCCGTGACTTTCGCGGTTGCGGTTCTGATGTTGGCAGGCACAGTCTACTTATTCAAGACGATGCCCACGGGCTTCATTCCCAGCCAGGACAGCGGCGTGATTTTCGGGGGCACGCTGGGCCCGCAAGGCATCTCGTTCGAATCCATGGCGAGGCACCAGAAGGCGGTGGCCGACGTAGTCAAATCGGACCCCGATATTACCGATGTGGGCGCGTTCATTTCGGATAGCAACTCGGGCTTTATTTTCGCCGTACTGAAACCGCGCGCCGAGCGCACTCGCTCAGTGGATCAAGTGATCGAAGGCCTCCGCCCCAAGCTGTTTACGGTTCCGGGCATTCTCACGTTCCTGCAGAACCCGCCGCCGATTACGGTGAGCGGCCAGAACTCGACCAGCGTGTACCAGTTGACGATGCAGAGCCCGAACCTCGCCGAGCTATACTCCTGGGCGCCGCGCCTGACCGCCGCCATGGCGAAACTGCCCGGCTTCGTGGACGTGCAACCCGACATGCAAGTCTCCAGCCCGCAAGTGATGGTGGATATCGACCGCGACCGCGCGCTGGCCTTGGGCCTCACGCCGGAGCAGGTGCAAGATGCGCTCTTCAGCGCCTACGGGGAGCGCCAGGCGTCGGTGATTTATGCGGCCGCGGATCAATACTCGGTGATTCTGCAAGTCGATCCGAAAGATCAGCGCAACCCGGATGCCCTCTCGAAGCTATATATCCGCTCGACCAACGGTTCGCTGGTTCCGCTCGATGCCGTAGTCAAGACGAAGCAGCAGACCGGGCCGCTCACCATCAACCACTTCGGACAGCTTCCGGCAGTGACCATTTCGTTCAACCTGCGTCCCGGATTCTCACTCGGGCAAGCCACCGAACAAGTGGATAACGCCGTTCGCGACCTGCGCATTCCGCAGACTATCGGCACAACGTTCCAGGGCACGGTGAAGGAATTCCAGAACTCATTCCAGAACCTGACAGTTCTGCTGATTGTGGCAATCCTGGTGATCTACATTGTGCTGGGCATACTCTACGAGAGCTTCATCCATCCCATCACGATTCTCTCGGGCCTGCCGTCGGCAGTCTTCGGCGCTCTGCTCACGCTGATGTTGTTCCACAAGGAGCTGGACCTCTACGCCTTCGTCGGCATCATCATGTTATTCGGCGTGGTAAAGAAGAACGCGATCATGATGATCGATTTCGCCATCGGGGCGCGCCATCACGGCCACACCGCGTACGACGCCATCTGGCAAGGCTGCCTGTTGCGCTTTCGCCCCATCATGATGACCACCGTGGCGGCGCTCTTCGGCACCCTGCCCATCGCGCTCGGCTACGGCGAAGGCGCGGATGCGCGCCAGCCTCTGGGGCTCGCGGTGGTAGGCGGCCTGGTAGTGAGTCAGTTCCTGACTCTCTACATCACTCCCGTGATCTATCTCTATCTCGACCGCCTGCAGGAGAAGCTACGCGGGTCGAAGACAGCTACGCAACCCGAGCCGGCCCTGGTAGCATGACCGCGTGAGTTAGTGACCGCTTGAATTAGTAACTGCCTGACTCAGCTACGTGGCGCATGCACTCGTGCGTGCAGCATTCACACTCGTGTGAATGCGACATGTGTCTTCGACGAGATGGGCACACTTCCGCATCCGCCGAAAACGCGTTCCCATGAGTGTGAACGCAGCACGCAAAAGTGCGTGCGCCACGCCCCGCGCTCATAGCAATCTGAAGTTCACCTCCACCATCGCCCGGGTGGCGACAGCTCTGCCATCCACAGTGCCCGGGCGGAACTTCCACTGGCGCACGGCATCGATGGCGCGCTCATCGAGGCCCAGTCCCAAACCGCGCAGCACGCGAATATTGGTCACCTGACCCGCCGCGTTGACCTCGATGCCCAGTTCCACAATGCCTTGTAGCTTGGCCTTGCGGGCTTCGTCACTGTATTCCGGATCCCTCCGCGAGAGCAGCACAGGCCGAGTGACATTCCTGCCGTGAAGACCGATGAAGCCGTCGGGCCCGTCGCCGCCTCCAGGACCGTCCTTGTCGCCGTTGCCGCCGTGATCTCCATAGCCGATCCCGCCGCTTCTTCCGGGCCCGCCCGATGGCGGACCACTCACTCCCGTGAGGCTGCCCAGCGGCAGATTGAGCGCGGGTAGCTGAGTGTCCACCGCTGAGAGGACGGTTGGCGGCATCTCTATCAGCGGATGCGTGTCTTGAATCGTCATAACCGGCGGAGTGAATACGCGCGGCGCGGACTTAGGTGGATGGCCCTTGCTTGGCGGCAGCGGCGAGCGTTGCCCCCCACCTCCCGCGAGCCCTTGCACGTGGATGCGAATCGGCAGGTAGACTGGGGTTTCACGGATTGGAATCAGCTCCGTGAGAACAGAGTGCTTGGAAGCGGCCACAATCAGAATGAGCACGATCGCGAACGCATGAATAAGCGCCGATAACAAGGCGGAGCGTTTGGGGGAACCGAGCATGGTGGTCACCTCGTAATAGCTTGTATGCAGATCGAGCGCCACAAGAGCAAATACCGGTTTTGCGGGGTTTGCGCGCGCCAGGGGAGTATAGTGCGGACGACACTGTGGGCCCAGATATGACACTCAAGCGACTCTTGAGCGCCGTTCTGATCGGGTTACTGATCTCCACCGCCGCAGTGCCGGTATTCATCGCCGAAGGCTCGCTGCATATCCACAACCGCATCGTTCCCGATTCGCACGCGGCGGATTACTTCGCTCGCCAGAACGACGTAACCTGGCAGCCCGCCGTTCTAAGAGCAGCCGACGGCATCCAGTTGCAAGCCTGGTTCTTTCGCCCGGCCGAATTCAACGGCGCCGCCGTATTGCTGCTGCATGGAGTGGGCGACACGCGGCTCGGCATGACCGGGCACTTACAGTACCTGTTGCGGAACGGATACGCGGCGCTGATGCCGGATGCGCGCGGCCACGGTTCGAGCGGTGGCGACTTAGTAACATACGGGCTGAAAGAAGCGCGCGATACGGCAATGTGGGCGCAGTGGCTGGACGGGCAACGGGGGGTCGAGCGCATCTACGGGCTGGGCGAATCGATGGGCGCCGGCGTATTGATTCAATCGCTGGCCTATCGCCCGGGGTTCCGGGCAATTGTCGCCGAGTGTCCCTTTTCCACCTTTGAGGACGTGGCCGAGTACCGCGTAGGCGCCCGTCTTCTGCCGATAGTCGCGTGGCCGGTGACGCGGATGGCATCCTGGTATTCGCACTTACGCTATGGCGTGGACGTGATGCAGGCATCGCCGATTGACGCGCTGCGCCGAAGCAACACTCCGGTGTTGCTGATCCATGGCACGGCCGATGTGAACATACCGCCCCAGGAATCGCGCGACTTACACGCAGCGAATCCGTCATCGACGGTGTTATGGGAAGTTAAGGGAGCCACTCATGTCGCTGCTCAGACCGCCGAGCCGCACGAATACCAGCGCCGCGTACTAAGCTGGTTCGCCACTCACTAACCCTCATTTCCAATCCAACTCAGGAACGTAGTGTTATCACTTGTGCGTCGCCCAGCAACACGGGGAGGGCACGGCCCCACGCCACTGTATACTGAAGCCGGGAGCGAAAATGGAGAGGGCATTCACTCGGTTCCCAAGCGGTTCCAACAAAGGAGTGTCGCATGTCACGAAAAGTTGCAGACGTCCTGTGGGAGATGCTGGCCAAGGCCGGCGTCAAACGCTGCTATGGCATCGTCGGAGATGCGCTGAACCCGGTGATCGACGCGCTGCGGCGCAACGGCAAGATCGAGTTCATCCATGTTCGCCATGAAGAGTACGGAGTCTTCGCCGCGGTCGCCGATGCTTACCTTAGCGGCAACCCCGTGGTGGTATGCGGCACGGCCGGCCCAGGCGTGACCCACCTTTTCAATGGACTGATGGACGCGCGCAAAGAGGGCGCGCCGATCATCGCGATCGCCGGCGACGTCGAGACCAGGCTCATGGACAGCGCCGCCCTCGAAGAGCTGAATCCATACAAGTTTTTCGATACCGCATGCCTCTATGTCGGGCGAGTCGTCAACCCGGAACAGGCGCGGGCCGTGTTCACGACGGCGATTCTGACTGCCGTTGCCGACAAGGGGCCGACAGTGATTTCGCTGCCCGGCGATATCGCGTCGGCGAACGCGCCGAGCGATTCTCCTCACGAGGTAGCCGTTCCCGCTCCGCCGGTGTTTCGCCCAGCTGACGCCGATCTCGACACGCTGGCCGAGATGATCGAGGCTGCGAAAAACGTGGCGATTTTTGGCGGTGACGGTTGCCGCGATGCGCGCGATGAGGTGCTGCAGCTCGCGGCCAGGCTGAAGGCGCCGGTGGGATACTCTTTTCGCGGGAAGCAATGGCTGGAGCATGACAATCCCAATGCAGTCGGCATGACCGGTCTTCTCGGCTACGGCGGAGCTTATAAAGCCATTCACGATGCAGACCTTTTGCTGCTGCTCGGAACCGATTTTCCGTTCTCGGAATTCCTGCCGGGCGACGGCGTGAAGAAAGTCCAGATCGATAGGAACCCGAAGCACATCGGACGGCGGACAGCGGTCGATCTGGCGCTTGTGGGCGACATCAAGGCGACTGTCGCCGCGCTGCTTCCCAAAGTGCGCGACAAGACCGAGACCCGCTTTCTCGAAAAACACGTCGCCGAGACCGACTCGTTCCATGAGCTTCTGCAGCACTACGTCGAGAAGGGGCCGGGCATCAAGCCGATCCGTCCGGAATTCCTCGCCGCGACGCTGAGCGAGCTTGCCTCCGACGACGCCTTGTTCTTCGTGGACACAGGTACCGCTTGCATCTGGGCCGCGCGGCATTTGAAGGGCGGCGCGAACCGGCGGATCTTCGGCTCGTTTTCATGGGCCTCTATGGCCAACGCCGCTCCCAACGCATTCGGCGCGCAACTCGCATTCCCCGGCCGCCAGACAATCGCGCTGTGCGGCGACGGAGGGTTCACCATGCTCGCTCTCGGCGACCTGCTGACGCAAGTACAGCGGAAGACGCCGGTAGTGCAGATCATTCTAAATAACGAATCGCTCGACTTCGTCAACATTGAGATGCAGGAAGCCGGCGTGGTCCCATTCGGCGTCGATTTCAAGAACCCGAACTTCGCCAAAGTAGCCGAGGCGATGGGCGCGAAGGGCATCCGCGTTGAAGACCCAGGCGATGTAAGAGAAGCTCTGGCCGTGGCGCTGGCGCATAAAGGTGGTCCAGTGGTAGTGGATGCGGTGGTCGATCCTTACGCGCTCTCGTTGCCGTCGCACATACCCTTCCATGCGGCAACAGGTTTCACCCTCAGCCTCGCGAAACAGGTTTTGAACGGGAAAATGGACTCCGTGATCAAGACCATAGAACGCAACGTCGGGTTGGTCTGAGCGGCTCTGTTCAGAGCCACGACCGTCAGGGAGCGCCCTGATTCAAATACGCCACCGTAAGCGGCACGCATAGGCTCCGGATGGGCTCGAAAGGGCGCACGCCGTGCTCAACGGCTGCTAATTCAACGCCTGCGTTTTCCAAGCCATCTTCCAGCCCTTGGGAATTTCAAAATGCGCGCCGCGCATGAAGAACGTTCCGACGCCCGGCAGCGCAGGGCCGGTTATGGTCTCGTGCTCGATTTGGGTTATTTGGCCGCCACGTAACGTCCGGGAAGTTCCGCTGGACATGCTCCATTCGAAGCCCGTGAGCGGCCCAGCGGAATCCAGATTTGCAAAAAAGCGCGTCGACGCCCCTCCCGCTTCGATCTCGGTAAATTCGAACCCCAACGTGAAATAGCCGCCCATGTCGCTGTACCGCTCCATCCGGCGTATGCGGCCGTGAACAGCGGCGCCGTCCGGGATTATGGTCTTTCCCTGGAAGATCACATTGCCCGCCACGCGCCCTTCGATCAACTCGCCCACGGCCGCGCGATCCGTAACCGCCGCCGCGAGTGCGATAACTACGGTGAGGCCGCCGGGAAACGAAAGCTCTCTCGCAAGGGCCGAGGCCGCACGGTTCGGCGTTGCGGCCGCTGCCGTGGCTGGCTGCGCTATGGCATCCGGCTGGTCGAAGCTGATGCTCGTCTCGGCTTGAAATGAACGGCAGTGGGTAAACTCGAAGCGATCGATCGCCTCCTCTCCCGATGTGCCCAGCAGCCGCAACTCGCCGGTCTGCGGCAGCAGGACGTCGGTCTGGCCAATGCGCGTGCGGGCATATTCCATGGTGGTTATGGCGTCGTTGACTTGAAGCAGGGGCGGAATCTCGTCGGCCCGAACTTCCAGGCGGATCAGATCGAAGGTGACCGGGTCGGCCCAGAATGTGCCCTTCATCGAAACCACCGCGCTGCCCGAAGGCGTATTAATTGTATAGAGGCTCGACAGGAAAGGTACGCGAAAATCCCACTTCGCAGCGGGGCGGCCGGCGAGCGGTTCCTCGCCGCGATAGGTGAAGAGCCCCTGATCGCTCACAAACAAAGTTTGCAAGTGTCCGGCAAACATGCCGTTGCCGATGAGGCCGCTGCCGACGAAAACGCGAGGGTCTTCCTCCTTGAAATCGCGGCCGCCGGGCGAATCGAAGAACTCCTTCCTGCCGGTGAACAGGACCTCGAGGCGGACTGTATCCTGTGACTTCAATTCGCCCTTCGGTCCGCCGCGTTTGCGCGAACGCTCGAACGTTTCCAGGCACGTGTATTGCGGCATGTGCGCGATCTGCTCTTTGACGCGGGCCTTGACTCGCGAAACCAGTAGGACGCCGGGCGGCAGATCCTGCGGCGCCGCGGTGAAGGCCGCGAGCAGAGCGCAGAATAAGAAGCCGCGGGATTTCATGGGCAAATCTATTATCAGCGTACAATGGACCGATTGGAATGCTCTAATTCGAGCGAGAGATTCCGCGCCGCCTCCGATCGGAGCCACGACCGTAAGGGAGTGGTCTCCAGTTGGATCTCAAGATCGCGCGGTCACAGCGCTACTCTCATTTTCGCGGCAGTGTTAGCTCTAGCGATCCCGGCCGCCGGCGCTGAGCCGGAACGCCGCGCCGTAGCCTACCTGGCGCAGGAGACGCCGAAGTGGTTCGCCGGGAATCACTGCTTCTCATGCCACAACAACGGCGATGGCGCGCGCGCCCTGTTCCTCGCCGTGCAGCGCGGATACGCCGTCCCCGCGAAGGCGCTGGAGGATACGCTGCGCTGGCTGCGCGACCCCGCCGGCTGGGATCACAACCCCGGCAACCCTGGCTTCAGCGACAAACGGCTGGCGCGGATTCAATTCGCGGCCGCTCTGGCGGAAGCCTGGCGCACGGGCTACACCCACGATCGCGATGCGCTTTTACTCGCCGCCGAGTCGCTTGTCTCCGAGCAGGAGCGCGACGGAGCATTTCCGGGAGCCTGGAAGATCGATACCGGCGGCGTGGCCGGCGCGCCCGCCACGTATGGTTCGGCGCTGGCGACTTACATGGCGCGCCGCACGCTCGAAATCGCCGATGCCCACCGCTTCGCGCAGCCGATTGGCCGCGCCAACCAGTGGTTGAATTTTATGCAGCCACAGAACGTCTTGGACCGCGCTGCGATTCTTCTCGCCCTGCCCGATTCTGCGCCGAAGCATCTGGACGCCCTGTTGGCTGCGCAGACCAGCGATGGCGGTTGGGGTCCACAGCCGCACGCACCGGCGGAAGCTTTCGATACCGCCTTGGCGCTGCTCGCGCTGCACGGCGTTGTCCGGCCAGAGGCGGGTGCGAATCTTCGCGACGCGCATAACCCCGCCGCTGCCATTGAGCGCGGCCGCGCATTCCTGGTGAAGTTTCAATTGGCGGATGGCTCGTGGCCCGAAACCACGCGGCCCGCTGGGTTCACCAGCTATGCGGAGCGAATCTCCACGGCGGCTTGGGCGGCTTACGCGCTATTGACTACCGATCCGAAAGGGAATTGAGACAGTTTCCGTTTGGATCTGCGCCGTCACTTCCTGGAACTTGTCCACGTCAAAAGCGCGGCCCACTCGATTGCCGGCCAAGTCTTCCAGCGTCGTATTCACGGTCAATCGATACTCCGCCCGCTTCCACGGAGCCTCCGGCGTGAAGCGCCATTGCGTCTCGCCGCGCGCCACCTCCACTTTGCCGCTGACGCCGTCGACGGCGATGGCGTGTTGCAGCAGCGCATAGTCGAGCGGCCTCGGAAAATCGACGACCAGCGCATCGGCCGTTCCCGGGCGGGGTGGGGAAATTCGCCACTGCGCGGGGTCCACCGGCGCGCGCTCCGCCTCAACCACGCGGAACGGCTTGGCGAAATTGGCGGCCAGCGGCTCGCCGTTCGCGTCCAGCCATTCATGCCCGATCGCCAGCGTGTACTGCCGGCCTTCTTCAATGTTCGGACCCGATTCGCGCAGCGGCAACAGTCCGCGCTTGATGCGGCCCGGGTCGAAGAGCACGGTCAGGCGCGTGTTGGCTGGGTCCCAAAGCTCCTGATCGATTTCGAGGAACGGCAACTTCACCGCCACTCCCTGGCTGTCCAGCAAACGAATGTGCTGCCACGCTTCGCCGCGGCGCATGGCGGCAGAGAAGTAAATATAAAGCTTGAGCGTGTTCGAAGGCAGAACGTCCGCCGTCGGATATACGTGTTCGATTCGCGTCGCGGCGGCAGGAGCGGATTTTGGCGTGTCGAACGCGGCTTCCACCG
>Ga0208193_1000199_pt1 | contig 40026 bp, 24 predicted proteins | sample June2015DPH_17_2_FD_184716 | JGI IMG/M metagenome (GOLD analysis project Ga0208193, IMG submission 184716) | Peatland microbial communities from SPRUCE experiment site at the Marcell Experimental Forest, Minnesota, USA - June2015DPH_17_10... | ecosystem: Environmental > Terrestrial > Soil >... | reverse complement strand
CAAGTTGACGCTGACCAAAGCCACCCGACGAGAAAATAGCAGGCGGCTCCAGCCAGCGAAATAATCAGGTTGACAGTCGCACTTACAGTATTGGGTGTCATTAGAATGCACACCCGACCAAACCATGGAACAAGCCAACTGGAACACCCAAGACGAGAGAGTCCACGGCTGCTCCTGGAGCGATTGCTACCCCAACTGCAAAGCCGAGTCCCCCTCCTGCCACAGTACCTTCAGGTCCAATACTTGAACCAGCGACCGCAAAGGCCACGGTAGGCACCACAACAGCAACAGCCGCGGTACCGGCTGCACCCCATGCTGCATCCTCAAGAGTCGTCTTTCCAACACACTTCCAATATGGCTCTTTTTCAGGTTGCGGAGTTGGCTGCGTCGGGTTATTTGGGGCTACAACAGTACCCGACACAAATTCATCGCTCATCGTAACTGTACCGGGGCAGCAAGGCCGCCCCCGAAGGGACGGCCTTGCTGGCTGCTATGGCCACCCACCGACAACTAGAACGCCCCCACAATTGCACAGACGGTCATGAAGACAGCTCCGGCCATTAGCAGAGGAATAGCGCGCCTGTTTTCGCGAACTGACGTCAGCCACCAAAGACTGAAGAACAGCATGAATAAGCTTATGGGGACACGAACATTTGATCCCATAAAACTCCATCGCGTAATCAGGCGAACGAGGAAACGCACCCAGACTGCCGCTAAAGCAACATTGAGGAAGACGAACACAACCTTCTCGCTCTTATCGACCGTAATCAATGGCGTTCACGTCCTTTCCTGTGATCGTTTCCTGTCTATTGACACACAAATCCAGCCATCATGCCCTCAAAACCGGCAGATATTGCGGCGACTTGGGCAACCGGATTCCATACCTTACCTCCTCCGGAAGCTACCGCTGCAACAAACGCATCGCTTCCTGCCCAGAGTGTCCATTGATGGCATGTGGGCGGAGTCAAAGGATGGGACCAGGAATTACCCTGCGGTGGTGCTGGTGCTGGCGTCGGATTATTTGGAATGTTACTTGGGGCGATGATACCTGTGCTAGAGGGTCCGTTGGCACTGACCGTAACTGTGAAGTCTTCCGATACCGTTATCGATCCACAGATCGATCCGTCGCTGCAGATAAGGTTGCCGTTGCCGTCGAGCGATAATCCTGCACCGAGGCCATTTGCGACCAGCTGATTATAGGCATCGTCGCTGTAGGTGTAGCAGTTCCCGGAATTGTCACATACAGTCACCCCCTGGCCCAGCGGATCGATAAAACTCAGCGGATTATTCAAGGCATACACATACCGGTTAAAGCTCTGCGGATTGAAGAAGTCATAGCTTCCGTAGTACGGGTCAGGCGAAAGCCACCTTCCCTGCGTGCTGTTGTACTGCCGGAACTGTGCATGATCCGTGTCGGATTCTGAATCGGAATCGAGCATGGCATAGTGATATGCGTCCGTATCCGAACCGGAGGCCGTCATCTGAGCGTCGCCAAAGGGCAGACTGGTGAAGGTAGCCGCCACGCTGCCATTATAGGCCGTCCGCATCCGCTCCGTGCCTTCCCAATCCTGGTGCTGGAAGTAGGTCTGCCCGTTATAGTAAAAGGCCACCGGCTTTGAGCCCCAGTAGTACTCGCCGCGGTATTCAGTGTTATTGGCCCCATTCCAGACCGAGACCCGCTGGCCGTTGGCGTTGAACAAAAATTCCGTAGTCGCACCGCCTACCACAGTTTGCACGCGGTGGTTCAGCGCGTCGTAGGTATAGGTCGCCGTCGAGCCGCCATCGACCGCCGTAATGTTTCCGTTGGCATCGTAAGTGTAGCTGTGTGTGCCGTCATTGGTCATGTTGCCTGCCGCGTCGTAGCTATAGCCGGTTATCTGGTTGTTGAGGTTCGTGCTATCCCAGGTTCCAACAGCAGGAACCTGGGGCACTCGGCGTTGACGATCGCTTCCATCCCCGGTCCTCAAAAGCGAGGGACCGGGGGCACCCTCAGTGTTGCTTGGAGCGCAGCGGGATCGGGGCCACCCGCCGGATTCTCTGCGCTACAGGTCATCGTCGTCGTTGTCTGCGGGATTCGGCGCGGATCCGGGAGGAGGATTGCGCGGATCGGGCTTGACGGTGACCGGTGCGGTGTAGGTTTTGCCGTCCACGGTCAGGCGAACGGTATAGTTGCCGGGCTGGAGGCCAAGGGCGCTGCGCGATCCGCCGCCTGCACCGCCACCGGGACCGCCTGCACCAGGACTGCCTGCACCAGGACTGCCTGCACCAGGCCGACCTGCACTGGGCCGACCTGGACCGGGCTGACCTGTATTGGGCTCAGGCGTGGAACCTGCGGGATGGCAGGCGTCGATGGGAGGCGGCGCTGTCGCGCCGCGGGGACCGCCGAATCCGCGCGCGACGGCAATGTCGAGCGTGACGCGGTGGGTTCCGGGCGCAACCGCTGGCGGCGGCGCGGGCTTCTCCCAGTAAGCCTGCACGTTAATGGCTTCCGTATCGACGGGCTTGAAGGGCGCGTCGCTGGCGAGACACGCTGCCACGCGTCCGCTGCCCGTCACAAGCTCAATCTTGATGGGTGAGGACGGCGCGGTCTTGAGCCAGTAGTAAGCCACCACACCCGAGGGAGGATTCTCCCCCTGCGGTTCCTCGTGCGGCAACGGCGTGCCGTTCTGGCCGCCCGCACGAATAGCGTAGGTTTCGCCGGGCGTAAAGAGGTACGCGTCGGAAGTGGCGATCCGCGATCCTTTAGCGGCAACCTCACGCAGGGCGCCGATCTGGTCCAGAACCCAGAAGCCGCGGCCGTGCGTGGCAACGTCGAGATCGTCGCCATGCACCAGAACGTCACGCACGGAGGTGACCGGCATGTTCCGCTGCAGAGACTGCCAGTGGTCGCCGTCGTCGAAGGAGACGTAGAGGCGCAGCTCCGTGGCGGCGTAGAGCAGTCCCTTTTGCACGGGGTCTTCTTTGACAGAGTTGACATAAGCCCCTTCGGGAATTCCGTTCGAGACTTCCTGCCAAGTGTTGCCGCCGTCGCGCGTGCGGTAGATGTAGGCCTTGTTGTCGCCGAGGCGATGGCGGTCAACGGAGGCGTAAGCGGCGCCGGCGTCGAAGTGGCCGGCCTCAATCTGCGAAATCTTGCTCCAGGCGGTCAGCTCCGGAGGAGTCACGTTTAACCAATGAGCGCCATCGTCACGAGTGACGTGGACGAGGCCATCGTCTGTACCCACCCAAACAGTTTTCGCATCCAGCGGCGAGGGGCCAATGGTGTAAACCACGCCAAAGCGGTCGGTCATCGTCTCGTCGATGTCTTTCGCCGTAATTGGATCGAGGTTCTTTGGCACCTCGGGATGGAGGCGCGCAAGATCCGGGCTGATCTTCTCCCAGGTCTTGCCGCGGTCGCGGCTGCGGAAGACGAACTGATTGGAGTAATAGAGAGCCTCGTCGGCCAGCGAAAAGATCTCGGGCAGCGTCCAGGTCTTGCGATTGGGGTCGCTGGGATCGGCCTCGGGCAGCTCGCCGCGCGTAATGCGAAGGTTCAGCGCCTGGTTGCAGACGCCCGCACCGCTGCCGTAAAGAATGTCACCGTCCTTCGGATCGGGCACGACGGTATTGCTTTCGCCAGCCAGGCACGCAGGCTTCCAGTCGCGAAAGGAGAGGGTGCCGGCCTCCGACCAGACGCGCACTCCCACGCCGCCCGAGTCCTGCTGCGCGCCGTAGAGCCAGTACGGATAACCGCTGGTGGCGGCAATGTGGTAAATCTCCGCCGTGGGCTGGTTGTACCAGGTTGTCCAGGTCTTTGCGCCATCCAGGCTGATGACCGTGCCCTGGTCGCTCGAAAGTGCGACGTAGCTACCGTCGCTGGGATTGACCCAGGCCTGGTGGTAGTCGTCGCCGCCGGGCGCGCCCTTCACGGGAACCCAGGTCTTGCCCGCGTCGCGCGTCTCATAGGTGGCGGTATTGATGTTGTAGGCGCGGTCGGGATTCGTGGGATCGACGGCAATCTGGCCGAAGTACCATCCGCGGCCCCAGAGGCGCTGTTCTGTGTTGACCAGCCGCCAGGTAGCGCCGGCGTCGTCGGAGAGATAAATGCCGCCGGAGGGTTTGGACGCCTTGGCGTCGTCGGCGTCCGGGCCGAAGCGCAGCGGCCTGGCAATGGCAGAGCCTGTGTCATCGACGACGGCATAGAGGCGCCTGGGATTGCTGGGCGCAACGGCAATGCCGATCTTGCCCACGTAGTCGTCGGAAGGCAGACCGCCGCCGAGTTTGTGCCAGCTCTCGCCGCCGTCGGTGGATTTGTACAATCCGCCGCCGGGCAGGTTAGAGGGCGCATACACAGACCACGGTGGACGGCGCGTGGCCCACAGCGAGGCATAGATTGTGCGCGGATTCCGCCGATCGAGCGCCAGGTCGATTGCTCCCACGCTGCCGGGATTGGCCTGGCTGAAGAGAACCTTCTTCCAGCTCTTGCCGCCATCGATGGAGCGGTAAACGCCGCGCTCGTTGTTGTCCTGGTAAGCGCTGCCGAGCGCCGCGACGTAGACGCGGCCAGCGTCATGCGGATCGACCTCGATCTTGCCAATGTGCTCCGTCTTGACCAGTCCGATGGCCTGCCAGGTTTTGCCCGCGTCCGTGGACTTGTAAACGCCGATACCGTAAGAGTGCTGGCTGCGGATGTCGGGCTCGCCGGTTCCCACATAGACGATGTTGGGATCGGACGGCGCTACGGCGATGGCACCGATGGAGCCGATGGGAATGCCGGTCCTGGGATCATCGGAAACAGGAAACCAGGTGCGGCCGGCATTTTCCGTCTTCCAGACGCCGCCGCCAACGGAACCGGTGTAGAAGGTGTTCGGCTGGGTCGGCACACCCGCGATCGCGTAACTACGCCCGGCGCGGTAAGGACCCACGTCGCGCCAGCGCAGGCCGTCGAGCAGGCTGGGCGGATATTGGTCCTGCGCCGCCGCAAAGAACGATCCCGGCAGAATCACCAGGCCGAGCGTAAGAAGTGAGAGAGACCAGAGACGCCGCAGTCGCATTACGATTGCTCCTCAAATTAGGTTCAGCACTGGCAAGTCAGGCGTTCCGCCGGGTGTCAGAATCCTACCAGCCGGACGGTGAATTGCGCGGTTCTCGCTCCGCCGGGGCGCGTAATGCCCGAAGCGAAGAGTGGAGTAAGAGCGGAGTAGACGGGGTTTTCCGCATCTCCGCAGTAACTGAAGCCGTTTGCGTCGAAGCGCCGATTCTGCGCGCCGGCAAGGTTAAAGAAATCCAGGAAGAGATCGAGGTGATGGCCTTCTCCCTTGAGTGTGAAGTCCTTTACGAAGCGCGCGTCTAGCGAGGAAAAGGCAGGTTGGCGCAGGGAGTTGCGCGCGGCAACGTTGCCGTTGACCGTGGCGCGGTCGTTCGTGTCGTTCGCGTCGTTGCTCGTATCGAAGCCGATGATAGGCGTATACGGCTGCCCGGAGCGCGCCGAAAAGAGCGGGTTGGCCTTGAATCCCAGCGGCAGATTAAAAATCGCATTCAAATTAAGAGTGCTTCGCGCATCGAGCAGAGAGTAGGCGCGCTCCTGCGCGAGTGAGAAGGGATTGACGGCCGTGACCGGGCTGTATGGGCCGGTGCTGTCGTCATCGCTCTCATTGCGGGAGAGCGTATACGCCGCGATGAGCGTGGAGCGCGCGTTGATCGGCGCGCGGAGATTCAAAAAGCCGCCGTCGTAAGTGGAGTGCGCGTTGGACTGCTCGACGAGCAGGCGGCCAACGCCGGCAATCGGACGGGCGGAGGGAAAGACGGGATTTCCGTTGAGCGAAGCGACCGGCGCGTTGAGATTTTCATCAAGCCGGCGCTCCAGTCCCCAGGTGCCGCCGCGCAGATAACCGAAGGTAAGATCGAGCTTCGGATCGATCTGCTGTTCCACGCTGGCCGCCGCCTGCAACGATGCGGGATTGCGGAAGCCGGGACTGATGCCAACGACATTCGCGTAATACGTTGTCAGCCCGGCGGGCAGGCCACCGAGCGCGCGCGGCGACGCAGTATTGCCGCCGCTGAGCGCAATCAGCGACGGATCGAAGTAGCTGTCGAGTGTGTAGGCGTCGCTGCCGCCGTCGGTAAAGACGCGATGGAAGAAGGCGGCGGGAGTGGGCGTGTCGTAGATTCCGGCGGAAAGCCGGAGCGTCGTCTTGCTCGACAGATTCCACGCCAGGCCGAGCCTCGGCTGCCACTGCTTGAGGTCGTCGGGAACTTTAAGCGTGTATCGCGCGACGGCGGCGGGAAGGCTTGCCGCGGCGGCTGCGGTCTGCCGCGGATTCCATTGGCCGTTCCAGCGCAGGCCGGCGGTGAGAAAGAGCGTCTGTGTCAGCGCGATGCGCGCATTGGCGAAGAGGCCGAAATCGTAAACCGTTTCCTGGTACGCGGGAACGCCAGCGCCAGGAATCGTCTGCTGAAAGCGGCGTGGATTGGCGGCAAGGTAATCGGCGAGCGAGTTGTAGTCAAAGCGCGCGTTGAGGTTCGGCTCGCGCCGCTCATCGGCAGGCGAAGCCGCAAAGCGGCCTCCGAGGGCGAATTCGTTGCGCCCGCGCGCCAGAGTCACGTTGTCGATCGCCTGCCACTGCCCGGAGGTGTAGCGATGCGCGCCTGCGCCGTCTCCGCCCAGGATGCCGAAGCCGTTGATGAATAACTCCGGCGCATCCGAGAGCGGTGTGCGCTGGCGGTGATCGCCGGAATAAGCCAGCATGGCCTGGTTAAACGCGTTAGACGAGAGCACGGTGGTGAGACCGATGCGCGCCGAGGCGCTCTGGCCGCCAAAGCGCGAGGCATGAAGCGGCACGGCAAGCGTTCGCGCCAGGCCGTCGCCGGCATTGGTCGAACGAATCCTGTCCAGCGCCAGCGAAGCTGTCAGCGTGTTGCGCTGGCTCAGCACCCAATCCAGCCGTCCGAAGCCCAGTGTCGGCGATTGCTCTTCGACAATCTGCCCCTGCTCGGCGGCCATTTCGGCTGGAATAGCGGCGCTGGAAGGATTTTGCGGAGCGAAAGTGGCGTAATACGGCGCGTGGATGAAGTCCTGCTCCAATCCGACAGAATAAAAGAGCAGGTTCTTGCGAATTGGACCGCTTTCCGCCAGGCCGAAGGAGTTAAGCAGCGCATCGAGCGTATTGCCAAATGCGTCGGCGGAGGTGAACGGGGTGGGGCGCACGGTGTAAAAGGCGTCACCTCGCGGGCGATTGGCGCCTCCCTTGGTGGCCACGTTCACCAGGCCCGCGCCGGTCTGCCCTACAGTCGCGTCGTTGCCGCCTGGCACAAGCTCAAACTCGCGCACTACGCCGATAGGCAGCGCAACCCCACCGTCTTCTGCGCCGCGCGGACCGCCCAGCAGCGGATCGTTGTAGCTTACGCCGTCCACCTGCATCGCGGAGGCCGCTGCGCGCTGGCCGGCAAAACTCACGCCGCCCAATCCGTCGTCGTCCGCGCCCGGCGTCTGGCTGGTGAACTGCGTAAAGTCGCGGTCGCGATTGGGCAGGTATGTGACGGTGAGGCCGGGAAAGAAGGTCGTCACCGCGGACTCGGCGGTATTGGCGACCGGCGCGACGGTATTGCCTTCCACCAGCCCCGCGCGGCCGCGCACGGTGACGGATTGCCGGTCGCGCGCGACTTCAAGACTGAGCGCGAGCTGTACACTGCTGCCCACGGTCAGCGTTACGCGCACCGGGCGGCGCAGTTCGAGCTTGTTTGCCTTCGCCTCAACGGAATACGCGCCGGGAATAAGGCCGCTCACGTTGAAGGCTCCGGCGCGGTCCGTCGAAACCGCGCGCACAGTGGCGAGATCGGTGTTGCGAACGGTAATGGAGGCGCCGGGAACAGCCGCTCCGGTACTATCCGTCACGCTGCCGGCTATGGAGGCGCCAGCCGCCTGCGCGCCACCGCGAAGCGTAAGCGCGCACAGCAGCAGGAGAGGAAGAACCGCGTTCACCGGAAACCGTATTCGCATCGTTACAACGTGTTTCATAAACCGGTTTTGCCCTCTGCAATCAACCTGGTGATGGAAGTATTTATGAAACACGCACTAGAAGCTCACCTGTGCGGAGAACTGCAGTTCGCGCGCGTTCAATTGCGAAGTGACGCCGGGCAGCGGCGCGCCGAAGCCCGTGCCCGCCGTTGCGCCGTTGCCCCAGGTGCCGCTGTAGTTGGTAAAGTTGGCGTGGTTGAGCGCGTTGAAGGCCTCGGCGCGCAGATCGAGCTTCACGTTTTCGGGGCCCAGTGTAAATGCGCGCGCCAGGAAAGGATCGACGGAGTAAATTCCATTGCCGAGGCCGGCGTTGCGGCCGATGACAACTCCGTTGATAACCGGGCGGTCGGTGGTCGCGCCGGTGTTGCCGCTGTTGGTGGTGCCGGTGACGATGTTGTACGGCAGGCCGCTGGCGAAAGTGCCGATGCCGCCGAAGCGCACCCTGGCTAAAGGAACAAGGTATTCGCCGCTCAACACAAAACGGTTCCGCTGGTCGTATATCGCCGGCCCGTACTCCTCATGCTGCGTGAAGTTGGTGTCGTCAGGGTTCTGGGATGTGGTGTCGGGATCGACGTTGTCGAGCGTGTGCGACCAGGTGTAACTGGCCAGCAAGTGGAAGCCGCTCGCAAAGCTGTGCGCAAGGTTGAGATCGAGCGCGTTGTAATGCAGGTAGCCGTCGTTCACGTCGGTCTGGATCACGGAATATGGCGGCTGCGGATTGCTCGCCGTCGTCGCGCCGCACGTCATGCCGTTGGTGTCGTACCAGTAGATCCAATAAGGACGGGTGCAGTTGGCCGCCTGCGCGGTGCGCGACTGGTTCGGCGTGGTGCGGATAAAGGGCGAGGGGCCGTCCACGTCGAGCGGACGGATATTGCGCAGCGTGTGCGCGCCCACGTAGTCCACGGTCAGAGTCCAGCGCTGTGCCAGGCGCTGCTCAATGCTGGCGGTGTACTGCTGGGAGTAGGGGTTGAGCATTCTGGCCGGATAGCCTTTCAACACGCTGGCGGGAAACCACTGCGAGAGGTACTTCGGCTGCCCCGGACGGACATAGAGGCTGCGGACCGGCGCCTGCGCTCCGGCAGGAAACGCGGGCAGCGGCGCGGCAGCGATGCTTGACGGGAATCCTATCTGGCCAGGCGTGGCTGTGTAAGTAAATACGCCGGTCGGCTCGCCCAGCGCATAGCTGGCATCGGAGTTGTCCACGATCTGCGAATAGTAAATTCCGTAGCCCGCGCGGAAGATGGTGTCGCCCTTGCCGGTAATGTCGTAGGCAAAGCCGGCGCGCGGACCGAAGTTTTTGCGCGCGTCGGTGAAGGTCTGCAGCTCATAGCGCAGGCCCAGGTTGACGGTCAGCCGGCGGGTCGCGCGGTAATCGTCCTGCGCAAAGATGCCGGCAAGCTGATCGTCCACCGTGTAGCTCTGATTGCCGTAGCTTTGCTGGTAGTTGGCCACATTGTCAATGTTGTCCAGATAGGTGGAGCTTTCGCAGACGCCGGGCGCGTCGGTGCAGGTGTTGTACGTGAATTTGCCCAGCAGGAGCGGGCCGCCGAACTCCTTGCTGTTGCCGCCGTTGTGCGCGGCGACCACGCTGCCGCCAATCGAGATCGAGTGACGGTCCTTGTCGAGCGAAAGGATCTCCGAGATTTCGTACTGGCGGTTCATCAGCAGCGCGCTCTGCGAAGTTCCCGAGGTAAAGGTGCCTCCCGACGAGATGGGAACAACAAACTGCGTTCCGTAAACCACAGGGTCGAATTCCGTGATGGGCGAGGCAAGCTGGAACTGCAGGCGAAGATTATTGAGCAGATTCGGAGTCAGCACGGCGGTTTCGCCGATCTCCGTCGTATAGGTGCGGCGATGAAAGATGCGCGCCACGCTGGGCAGGCTCGCGCCGCCCACGATGCCGTTGGGGTTGGTATCGGTAAAGTTGTCGAAGTTCACGCGGAGAAAGCCGAGATTGCTCTCGTTCATCTGATGGTCGAGGCGGGCAAGGCCATCCCAGCCGCGATAGTGGCCCACGTAGCTTCCGGGATCGAGCGGCGAAGTGACCGGGGAAGCCTTGGCCTCGCGGTTCCACTCGCCGGTGGCGAAGAAGTGCGTCTTGTTCGAGAGTATCGGGCCAGCGACGGCAAGCGCGGTCTGACCCAGCACGTCGCTTGTAATCTCATTGCCGCTGGTGGCGTTGCCATTGGTAAAGCCGAAGAGCGAAGCCTCCGATGCGGCCGGACGCCACAATTCCAGCAACTGGCCGTGATAGCGATTGCCTCCGGAGCGCGTTACAACATTGACGACCGAACCGGTTCCGCCGCCGTACTCCGCGCTGAAGGCATTGGTCAGGACGCTCATCTCGCTCACGGCAAAGAGAGGGATATTCGAGAAGATCGTCTGCCGTCCCCACATGTCCACGCCATTCACCCCGTCGATCTCGAACCATGTCTGGCGGCGGCCGGCGCCGTTGGTATTAAAGAGGACCTGGTTCATGAAGATGTCGCCCTGGCTGACCGTGGGCCGGTTGGCTGCGTTCAGCATGGGCAGGTTCGAAATGCGGCGCGTTTCGAGCGGGAGTTCGTTGACCTGCCGCTGGCTGAGATAAATGCCAAGCTGCGGCTGGTCGGCGCGCACGCCTTCCGCTGTGCCTTCGACGATCACTTGCGAGTTCTGTCCGGCGAGCTTCAGATCGACGTTGAACGCAGCCGTGCTGCCGCCGGCGAAGTGCAGGCCCGTGGTCCGCGCATCGGCAAAGCCGGTCCTGACGATGGAGACGGTGTACGTGCCCGCCGTGGGCAGGCCGGCAAAGTTGAAGCGCCCGCCCGCGTCGCTGACCGAGCTCCGCGTCAGGCCGGTCAGTTCATTGGTCACGGTGACCTGCGCGCCAGGAACCGCCGCGTGCGCGGGATCAAAGACCGTGCCGGTGAGCATGACCGTGTCGGGTGTCTGCGCGCGGAGCGCAGCGGCGCACAAACATGCGAGGGAAAAGAGAATTGTGCGGAATCGAATCATCTGGAAATGCGCCTCAAACAGAAATTCATTGCGTCCAGTATGGCTGGAAACGCGAGAAAGCAAAAACCCGCGGCTGCCGGAAGGTTGCCGCGGGTCTTGCAATGCAGCGGGTTTGAAACATTCTAAAGCAGCTCTCTTTCAGTCCCATGCGAACATCGGATGCCCCATCCTCGGCGCGTCTTTGTTCTTGCGCCTGGGGTGGGATCGAATGCAGCGAAAAGCAGAGCCGGAATAGGAACCGTTCTATTGATCGTCGTCGCCGCCCATCACGAGGCCCTCGACTTCGTCCTCGTCGATTCGTCTGACGTCAAGATCGAGCAGCGCCAGATGGGATTGCTTCAACTGTTCGTTCAGGGACTTCAGATCGTTCCGCTTCACCTGTTCCCACTGCTGAAGCAGGTCCGCGAGCGGCTTGCCCGCCGATTGCGCCGCCTGTACCTGCGTGGTTGTCGGAGCACAGTCGGCGGCCTCAATCTCCCGCTCACTGCCGAGCAGCGACATGCGAACCGAGCTGAGGGTCGCCGGGTCGCTGCCGAGTCCACCGCGTCCGCCGCCGCCGCCTCCTCCCCGTCCGCCGCGCTCTGCCCTGCCGGCAATGGCATCGAGCCTGGACTCAAGCGACGGGCCGGAAGCCGCCACCGGAGCCTGCCCCTGCCGCTCGCGAAGTTGCTTGCGGAGCGCGGCAATCTGCTCAATGGCCTGCGTGGCCTTGACCGCATCGTCGTACAGCGACCTGGCCAGCGTGAACTGTGTTTCCAGGTCGGCGGGCGGCGTCTTGACGCGCGGGTCAATCACCACCTTGAGCGGCTGGATAAAGCTCTCCCCACCAGCGGTCAGGCGCACGGAGTAGCTGCCGGGAAGAACCCAGGGTGCGGTCGAGGCATTCGGAGTGTTGAAAGGCACGGCCTCGTCCGCTGACGGCTCGGTGGAAACACCGGGAATCTGCGCGTATTGCACGTCCCACAGAAAGCGGTGGTGCCCCGGAGCGGCAGACAGAACCTGCGGCGGCCGCGCCCAGTAAACCGGGACGGAGTAATGGAGGGGATCGATCTCATCCACCGGGTCCATACTGCTGTAATGCGATACAACCTGTCCTTTGGAATCGAGGATTTCCAGCGTTACCGCACCGGAGAACTTTGGCCCCAGATAGTAGTCGATAACCGCGCCCGGCGGAGGATTCTCGCCGGTCGCCATGTCCGGCGGCCAGGGAGTGGGGGGATTCATGTTATTACGAATGCGAAGAGCCGTCTGTGGCGCATAGAGATACGCCTTCTTGTCTGCAAGCCCGGCGGCGATCTGGCGCAGCGGCGTCAGGTCGTCAAGGATGAGGAAGCCTCGTCCGTGCGTGCCGGCGATCAGGTCGTCGTCCTTGATTTGCAAGTCGCGCACAGAGCTTGCCGGGAGGTTGAGCCGCAGAGACTGCCAGTGATCGCCGTCGTCGAAGGAGACGTATACCTGCGTCTCGGTGCCCGCGTAGAGCAAGCCTTTCTTTTTGGGGTCTTCGCGGATGGTGCTGGTCGCCGCGCCGGCGGGAATGCCGTTGTCAATCTCCGTCCATGTCTTGCCGCTGTCGCGCGTGCGGAAGAGATGCGGCCGCATATCGTCGAGACGCAGCGTGTTCACCGCGGCGTAGAGAGTTCCGGTGTCAAAGTGGCCGGGGTCGATATTGAAGACCTTCCAGAAAGGTTTCAATGCGGGCGGGGTCACGTTCTGCCAGTTCGCGCCGCCGTCGGTCGTGGTCCAGATGAGTCCGTCGTCAGTGCCCGCCCAGATGCGGTTGCCGTCGAGCGGTGAGAGACCGATCGAGTAAATGACGCCTCTGCGGCTGGGCTGCGCATCTGGAGAATTCTTGTAATCATCGACGACGGCGGGCGACTCCCACGTCTCGCGGCTCAGGTCGGGGCTGACCTTCTTCCAGTTCTTGCCGCCGTCCTCGGTCAGCCACAGGAAATTCGAGGCGAAATAGAGCTTATGCGAATCAACCGGCGAGAATTGCAGCGGCTCGGTGCGCACCGTTCGATAGCTGCCGCGCTGTGCGTCCGGTTCCACGTGTTGGATCTGGCCGGTGCGGCGGTCGTAACGCGTCACCTTGCCGCCATACACAATTTCGGGATCGAGTGGATCGGGAGCCGCGTAGCCATATTCCTCAATGCCGGCAGGATGCCAGTCGTGAAACGTGATGACGCCATCATTGCTGCGGCTGGAAACGCAGGCCGAGCCGGAATCCTGCTGCCCGCCGCAGACGCGGTACGGGAACGCATTGTCGGCCGTGACGTGATAGACGGCAGCCGTGGCCTGGTTGTACCACTGCGTCCAGCTTTGGCCGCCGTTCTCCGAGACGACCGCTCCCTGATCGCTGGCCAGCGCGATGACTTGATTGTTATTCGGGTTGACCCAGACATTCTGGTAGTCGTCTCCGCCGGGCGCGCCGCGCAGGGCCGTCCAGGTCTTGCCGCCATCGGTGGACTTCCAGGAGACGATGCTGGCCACGTAAACGGTATCGCGCTCCCTGGGGTCGGCCTTCGGGACCGGCACGTCACCGCCGCCGATGCGTCCTTCGGGCCGGGTATCGGTGGAGACATGCGCCCAGGTCTTGCCGGCGTCGTCAGAGCGGTAAAAGCCCACTCTACGGTCGGTGGTTGAGATTTCGGCGTAGATGCGATCCGAATCGGCGGGCGAAATGCTCAGTTGCAACTGGAGAATGTTGTCCGGAAGCCCGTTTCCGGTAAGTTTTGTCCAGGTCTCGCCGCCGTCGGAGGACTTATACAGTCCTCCCTCAGAGCCGCCGAAGGAGCCGTTTTCCCACGGAGCCTCCTGCCGCTGCCACAAGCCGGCATAAACGATGTTGGGATGATGCGGATCAATCTGCACCTCGGAGGCTCCGGTGAGCTTGCTGCCGTTAATCACACGCCGAAAAGTCTTGCCGCCATCCGTTGAGAGGTAAAGTCCGCGCTGCTCGCTTGGTCCGTAGGGATGGCCCTCGGCGGCGACAAAGACCTTATCCGGATTGGTGGGATCAACGGCCACCTGACCGATCTGCTGGGTGTCGCGCAGGTCTGCCAAGTGAACCCAGGTTTTGCCCGCGTCGGTGGACTTATAGACGCCGTCGCCGGTGGAGAGGTCGGGGCGCTGCTGGCCTTCGCCACTGCCCACGTACACGACATTGGGATCGCTCTCGGAGACGGCAATCGAGCCGATGGAGCCGGTGGGCTGGCTGTTCCAGATGCTGAACCAGGTTGCGCCCGCGTCGGTGGTCTTCCACACTCCGCCACCCACGGCTCCCAGGTAAAAGGTGGCCGGCTGGCTGGAAACGCCGGCCAGCGCGCGGGTGCGGCCAGCGCGCAGCGGGCCGATCTCGCGCCAGCGCATGTCGGAGTAGAGGGCTGGATCGACCTGCGCTCCGGCGGAGGCGGCGAGAGCGAAAACCATAGCGGAAAACAGCAGAATGCGACTGCGGACAGTCATAACTCTCCTCGAAATACTATTGTGAAACTTCGGCGGTGAAAGTCCCAGCTCATTTTGCAAGATTGATTGCCGACGATGAATCCCCATCCTATCCGGTTACCCCAGGTCTCCAAAACCGGGAAAACCGGGGCAAGCGATTCGCCCATCCCCGCAATTGTGAAGAGGGTTTGCAGGACGCGGACTCTCTTCTGTTGGGCTGCGGAAGAGGGTAAGGGCTGGAAGACGATCTTCGCCTGCATCCGCACGATGCGCGGAGAGTCTGAGGACGCTGGCTTGCCAGTGGAGGGGAATCCGCCAGCTTTGCGCGGAGCAAGCTATACCGGATTCGCAGTTGCCATGTTCTCGTTCCGAAGGCAATGAATCGACAAAAACGAAGCGCCCCTGGATCGTGAGATCCCGAGGCGCTTAATCAACAACCGCCGCGTTACTTGCGGACCTTCTTTGCCGGAGCGGCACCCAGGCTGCACGCCGCCTCCGTCACCTTCGACGGATCGACTTTGATCGCGGGAAGGCTGCTTTTCTCGAGCGCTGCGTTCAGGTCCGCGACCTGCTTCTGCGCGTCCTTCCAGGCGGCAACCGTCTTGTTGTAGTCCGAGCAGTTGCTCTCCCAGGTTGCTGTCTGTGCGGGCGTGGGAGCCATGTCGATGCCAACCTGCACCATGCTGACAAGCACGCTGAAGGAGTTGTTGAGTTCGGTGAAGGGTTGCAGCGCGCCTGCTTCCGGTGCGCCGCGACGTGGGCCACCGCCGCCGCCGCCGAAGCCGGTCTGAACCACGCCGCCGATCTTCGCCAGGCTGGCATCGAGCGCCTTGGCCTGCGTGGCAACGTCGTCCGGCACAGAGCCTTTGAGAAGCGCGGCAATCTGATCGCGCACCGCCGAGGCTTCCTCATGGCCGGCGTAGCTCTGCTCCATGCCTTTGGCCGAGAGCAGATTCAGCTTGTTCTGCGCCTCAAGCCCGGCAAGGATCTCGCGGCTCTCGCCAACGCGCGGATCATTGGCCACCTTCAGCGTCTGCGCATAGGTCTGCCCATCGACGGTGAGCTTCAGCGTGTAGGAGCCCGGGATCACCTGCGGCCCGTGCGGCCCCGGCGTCGTTGTCCCCTCCACATTGTTCATCTGGTTTTCGAGGTCGTGCCGGAAGGAGGGCGGATCGTCGTAGAGCAGGTCCCAGTACACGCGGTTCAGGCCGACGTGCATGCCGAGCGCCCGCGACTCGGGCGTGGCAAGCCAGTAATCGGGGTAGAGCGCGCCCTCAATCTTCGGCGGCAGCTCGCTCGTAATCGTCCGAACCGGATTGCCTTTGGCGTCGAAGACCTCAAGCTTGATGGGCCCGCTCGGCTGGCGGCTCAGGTAGTAGTCGAGCGTTGCGCCGTAGGGCACGTTCGGCACGTGCGGTACCTCGATCGAGATTGGCTGGTCCCAGTTGCTGTTCCTGCGGGCGCGTATCGCGACGGCCGGCGGGTAAAGGTAAGCCGAGGACGAGCCGACTTCCTTCGCCCTGGCAGCAATCTCGCGCAGCGGAGCGATGTCGTCGAGCACCCAGAAGCCACGCCCGTAGGTTCCAATCACGAGATCGTTAAGGTCGCTCTCGGTATGGACCGTAAGGTCGCGGATGGAAGTGCTTGGCAGGTTCTGGCGCAGGCTCTGCCAGTGATCGCCGTTGTCGAAGCTGACGTAGACGGTGGTCTCAGTGCCAGCAAAGAGCAACCCCGGCTGCACGGGATCGACACGAATGCTATTGACCCAGCTTCCGGTGCGCTCGTCCTTCGGCAGGCCGTTCACAATGCTCGTCCATGTCTTGCCGCCGTCGGTGGTGCGCCAGATCAGCGGCACATTCGTGTCGAGATTTGGCGGCAGCGCCTCACCGCGCGTGAGGCCGATTCGTCCGGCTACGAACGCCGTGTTCGCGTTGCTGCCCGTCTCGATGGTATGGAGGTTCGTATGCTCGGGAATGTCGGCGATATTCGTAACATTCGTCCACGTCTTACCGTGATCCGCGGTCATGTAAATCTGTCCGTTGCTGCTCGCCGACCACCAGACGCCCTTCTTGACGCGCGAGATCGAAAAATCGCTGATCGAAGGCGGGGCCCCGGGCGGTCTGACGACCGGAGGCGTGGAGCGGGGCCCTGGCGTGTTGTCGATGGCGGTGCTGCGCGCGCCGCAGGCCAAGGCGGGCGCACCCTTCGGCGTTGTCAGGTCGGGACTGGCCACCGTCCAGGTACGAGCCCCGTCGCTGGTCACCAGGAGACACTGGTAGGCGACGTAGAGCGCGCCGGGATCGAACTCCGTATCGAACTTCTTCTGGAAGTCGCGGCCGGCGGTGTACTTCGTCGCCTCGGAGCCGAAGTTCGGAGCGACGTTCTGCCACTGGCCGGTTCGCATATCAATCTTTACCAGGCCTCCGCCGCCTCCGCCCGCGCCGTAACCCACGCCGTAGATGATGTTGGGATCCTTCGGATCCGAGCGCACGATGCCGAACTCGGAGGAAGGCACCGGGCTCCAGTCAGTGAAGTTCACCTGACCCCAGTTGCCGCGGCTGCTGATGAGAACCGCGCCCGTGTCCTGCTGCGCCGCCATGATGTGGTAGGGATACTGGCTGTCCGTTGCCACATGGTAGACCTGCGCGATCGGCTGCGTGTACCAGAGGCTCCATGTCTTGCCGCCGTCCAGGGTGACGCTTGCACCCTGGTCGGTGCCGACGATCATCCGATTGCCGCTCGTCGGATCAACCCAGAGCTTGTGGTAGTCCTCTCCGCCGGGTGCGCCCTTGTAGGCCTCAAAGGTCTCGCCGCCATCCCTGGACTGATACATGGCGGTGCTGACGGTATAGAGAATATCCGGATTCTGCGAGTCCACCCAGACGCCGCTCGAATAGGCTCCCTGGCCGTTGCTGACGCGGGTGTCTTTGCCCGCCATGTGCCGCCAAGTTGCGCCGCCGTCGTCGGAGCGGTAGAGCCCGGAGCCGTTGTCGATGTTGTTGCCGACAATATAGAAGCGCTGGCCCCTGGTCTGCATTGCCACCGCGGCCGAGATGCGGCCTTCGTAGCGCGGAATCTTGACCTCGGTCCAGGTCTTGCCTTCGTCGGTGGACTTGAAGAGCAGCGCGGGCTTTACGGTAGCGCCCCCTGGGCGAGCGCCGCCTCCAATCGCCGCGCCCGAGCCCTGCGTTGCGGCCAGCATCACGTCCGGCGCGTCAAAGGCCGACTGCAGGTCACGCACGCCATCATAGCCATCCGGCTGCAGGACGCGCGTCCAACTTGCGCCGCCGTCGGTGGAGCGGTAGATGCCGCCGCCGCTGTGCCTGGCATCGCCGATCGCGGAGACCAGCACCAGGTTCTCGTCCTTCGGATCGATGATGATGCCAGAGATCTTGACCGTCTCTTCGAGGCCAATGTGCTTCCAGGTCTTGCCCGCGTCGGTGGATTTCCAGATGCCGTTGCCCTGGGGCCCCTGAATCGGGTCGCCCGTGCCGGCGTATAGGACATCCGGATTCGTGGGCGCAACGGCCAGAGCGCCAATGCTATCGGCGCTTGTCTCGGAGTCAAAGACCGGGAACCAGGTCACGCCCGCGCTGGTGGTCTTCCAGATACCGCCGATCGGCGCGCCGAAATAAAAGACGCCGGGCTGTCCGATGACGCCAGCGACGGCCGAGATGCGTCCGCCATGAAAGGGGCCGACGTTGCGCCACTTGAGTCCCGAGTAGAGCGCAGGATCAACCTGCGCGAAGCCGGTCCATGCAACGAAGAGAAGACAAAGGAAAAACACACCTCGACTCGTTGCCGAAGAAAGCTGCTTCATGATGGAATCTGCCTTTGGAAGAAAATGGGCGTGCGTTATTCGCGCAGTATATAGGACCACTGGCGGAAACGCACAGTGCGCGCACCGTGCCGGTTTTGCCGGTCAGGATGGCTCATAAGCCTTATCCTTTAATCAGGACAGGCATTGGGTACTTCCTGGCATGGAAGAGGTATCGGTTCGATCCCGATGGACCTCTCAACATCTGAAGCCAATTGCGGGACGGCCAAAGGTTGGCATGAGATAGTTCCGTGATAAGCTTTCATCGCCGATCCGGCGATCTTTGGCTGTAACCTCACTGCATGTTGGCGCGTCTACCGCACGGCAGATAAACTCTCACAATGAGGATAGGCATATCGTGACAGAGCACATCGGAGTACCTACACCAAAAGGACAGCGGCAGGGTTCCTGGCTTATCGGTCTAACGAGCTTCCTCTTTATCTTGTTGCAGAGCGCATGTTCCGCAGTGATGGCGGTCAGCGGCCTTCGATTGCTGATCGGGCTGGGTTCGCTGGCGGCTGCTTCTTTCATTCCCGGATTTATATTATCCATTCATGCCGACAAAATCCGCATTCCGATGATGGTTATCGCCGTCCTTGGGTCTGTTCTCAATCTTTATGTCGTATGGAGGATACGGTCCCTGCGAGCGCGACCGGCATCACAATGGAGAGCACAGCCGGTCACTGCCAAACAACGCCGGTCGGAGACGATTCAAATCGCGCTCTCTATTCTGACTCTCCTGCTGGTTGCAGCCGAGATGCTCTCGCACCATGTCTTACACGGCTCATATTTGTAGCACGCTAGTCTCCTTCGTTTTCTCCCAATTCCAGGTCAATACGCGCATGCAGGCGTTCGCTGAAGCCAGCCGGCAACTCAAACACGCGTTCATCCGCGGTGAGGATGATGATGTTGCGAGTGGAGTCCAGAATGGCAGAGCATATCTCGCAGTGTTCGAGATGCTTTTGAACATCCAGCCGGATATCCTCCGGCAATGCGGCATCCAGATAGTCGGAGATGTAACCCCAAACGTGTTTGCACTCTATAACCATGGGAGCCACCTCCTCTTTGGGCCTGGTTTGACACTCTTCAAGAGCGGGCTAAGTTGCTTCTGCAACATCATGCGTGCGCGATGAAGCCGCACCTTAACAGACGGGACACTGATGCCGAGCGCTTCCGCGGTTTCCTGGACGCTGAGTTCTTCAACATCGCGCAACTGAAAGATCTGGCGGTAAATTGGGGGGAGGCCGATAACCGCTTCCCGAAGCATCAGACAAATCTCCTGCCTCTCCACAGCTTCCGAAGGAATTTCGCGCCAATCCCGGAGCAAAGCCGGAGATATAACTCCTCCCTCCTCGGGAGGCTCGTCAAGTGATTCCATGCGAACGATCGCCTGTCGCCGAAGCCGGCTTCTTGCTTCGTTGAGTGTAATGCTGATGAGCCAGGTGCTGAATTTGGATTCCGCCCTGAATGTGGATAGGTTACGAAAGGCCTTCAGGAAGGCCTCTTGTGCGATATCCTCCGCGTCGGCCTCGTTCTTCACAAAGGAGAGCGCCATCATGTAGACACTCCGCTCATGCTGACGGATGAGGTCGTGATACAAACGAGTGTCTCCCGCCAGAATCGACGCAATCATCGCGGCCTCGTTCTCGTTCTGTTTCGTCATCCTTACGCCGTTTCTTTCAACCGTTTTGCGATGAGCCTATCCATTGCGAAGTAACCGGGGCCAAATATCAGAATCATCAAGGATGCGAACAGAAACGTATATGGATCGGCTGCATAGAACTTGCCTGGATCGGAAACAATGGAAGTCAGCGCTTCGTGATCGGCAGTCCAGTAGGCCACGAGCATGTTGCCGGCAAGAAGAAACCCGATGATACGAGAACCAAGGCCGAGCATCAAAAGGATGCCGCCTATAAATTCGAGACCAGCGATAAAGTGCGCGTTGAGCCCAGGAAATGGGATGTTCAGGCTCGCGAAAAATGCCACGATCTTCGGCAGGTTGTGAAGCTTGCCCCAGCCTGTCTGGGCAAACTGAAATCCCCAGTAGAGACGCACGGCCAGCAACATAGGGGATCGCAGCGTAGAGGCGGCCTCAGCAAATCGAAGATAGAAACGAACCAGCATACTCATGAATAACCTCTTCGCGGGAGTCCGCTCATAATGCATTCCATTATGGGCGACTGCCGACCTTGTTCATTAGAGCCGACGCGCGAGATTTGGTTACGGGCAATCCGAACATCCCTGGGAGTATAATCTGACAGCTCATCGGGGCCGCACTTCATCGTACTGCGGTGAATTGCTCCCCAGGTGTGCCGGCGCTTCATCCGCATCGGAATCGTTCAGGCGGGTGTAACCATTTCCTGCCCTGAGCCTCCAATGAGCAGTACGGGAAACGCAAAACCGTTCTTCTGGATCTCCGTGGGGGTCTTCTTTCGTACCATCGCCACGACTTCCTCGACTACAACACCCAGAGCGCAATGCCTGGCCTAACTAAGAAAGGAACTCCGATGAAGACCACCTCAATAAGTTCTCTCGCTCTGGCCGCGGCATTCGCGGGCCTGCTTGGCGGTACTACGGCCCGCCTCAACGCTCAGCCGGTTTCCGGCCACTCGGACGCGACTGCGAATACGTCCGCAAGCGCCGGTGTCCTGGCCGGGCAGGATACGCCGGCCCCGCCCAAGCACTCCTGCAAGGGCAAGAACGACTGTAAGGGACAGGGCGGCGGCGATGCGAAGCATGCCGGAAAGAACTCCTGCAAGGGCAAGGGCGCTTGCGCGACCGACGGTTCCAAGCCTCCCAAGGCCTAGCCACATCTGAGCAGGAGGCTTGGCAGGTTTCAAGCCTCCTGCTCACTATCTGTACACTCGGAGCGGAGTTCACATGCCTGCCAATCGATTCAACGGATACACCGATTATGGCGTCGGCATCGGCCTGCGGGTACCGCATTACGACCATATCTTGTCGAAGAAGCCTGTTGTGGATTGGTTCGAGATCATCTCGGAAAACTATATGGTCGACGGCGGCCGTCCTCTCAAGATGCTCGATCAGATTCTCGATCAATATCGCGTTGTGCAGCATGGCGTATCCATGTATTTTGGCAGCGCGCAGCAACTGAACCGCGATCACCTGAAACGGCTCAAGGAGCTGACAAAGCGAACCAGGACACCGTGGCTCTCCGATCACCTGTGCTGGGGAAGCGTCGATGGACGGTATACCCACGACTTGCTGCCCCTGCCTTATACATTCGAAGCGGCACGCATAACCGCAGAACGCATTCGCCAGGTGCAGGATTATCTGGAGATCCCGATTGCTGTTGAAAATGTCAGCAGCTATGCGGAGTTTCACGAGTCGCAGATGACCGAGTGGGAGTTCCTGAACGAGGTGGTGCATGCGGCAGACTGCGGCATTCTTCTCGACGTAAATAACATCTATGTCTCGTCGCAGAATCACGGCTTCGATCCGATGGAATACGTAAACAGTATTGTGGTTGACCGGGTTGCTCAGATCCACATCGCAGGCCACTCAAAGTTCGAAAAGTACACTTTGGATACGCACGATCATCCCGTGCTTGATCCGGTATGGAATATGTATGCCAGGGCTATTGAGCGCATTGGGCCTACAGCAACATTGCTCGAATGGGATGACAATATTCCATCATTCGATGAAGTCCACAACGAAGCTCTGAAGGCAAATTGCTACCTGAAGGGCGAACCGTCGCGATATGCAGAGATTGAGGAGAAAGCTTTCGCATGAATCTCCTGGAGATACAGCGGCGAATGGCTGAAGACGTGCGCCGTCCGCTGACACCCGACTTTGAAATGCAACAAGAAACGGAAAGCGGAGCATCCACGAAGGAGCTGGCCGCCAGTTACATCGCTCCAAATGCTCTGTTGACATCCTTTGAGCGGTTGGAGATTTACAACCGCCAATACTGGTTTCGCCTGATCGATGCTGTATCCGACGATTTCCCGGCACTGAATGCCATGCTGGGCGCAAAACGCTTCAATTCCCTGGTGCCGGCCTATATCCGCGAGAACCCATCTACGTCATGGACATTGCGCGATCTTAGTAGCAAACTGCCGGAGTGGCTGACCAGACATCCGGAGTTCACAGGCAAGCGCCATCTTCTTGCGATTGATATTGCCAGGCTTGAATGGGCCTATGTGGAGGCTTACGATCGCAAGAAAATTGCTCCGCTCGGTGCGGAAGATATTCAAGAACTCGGCCCCGATGCGAGGATTGCGTTACAGCCGCATATTCAGTTGCTCGAACTTAGATACCCCGTGGATGAACTGGTGATGGCTGTGCATAGAGCCGCGCCTGAGACAGACATTGTCAGTAACGCCGCAATGGCGAAAAAGCAGCGGAACAGGATACCGCTGCCCCCCATGCGCCGCACCCCAATTTTCCTGGCGGTGCATCGCTTCGACGATCAGGTTTACTACCGTCGTGTCGAATGCGAGGCGTACCGAATGCTTTCAGCTCTGCGCAATGGCTCTTCCATCTCGGATGCTATTGAGATCGCCTTCTCCGGCAGCGACTTTGCCGAAGCGCATCTGGCAATGAAGGTCCAGGAGTATTTCACTCATGCCGCGCAACTCGGCTGGTTCTGCCGCGCTCTTGAGTTGCAGAGCTAGAACGCCTTCGTATCGACTCCGAGGGCGCGACCGAGGTCAGGGCTATCAGGCTTCTGGGCGCTAGTTGGTACCGTGGAACCTATGCACTATAGAAGCCTCAAGGCAGAGGCTCGTTGAAAAAAATCGCCCACGCAGGCAAAGGAATCACCGGCGTGGGCGGCAACGGGCCTGAGCCCGATTGCAAATTACAGAGCTGCGATGCCGTTGAAGCCCACCGCCGCGGTGAAGCCTGGGATCTCTTCCACTTCCGATAGCGTTCCGTTGGGCTGGATGGCAAAGACACCCACGGTTCCGACCATCGCGTTGAGCGAGTAGAAGAACTTGCCATCGCCGCTGGTCGTGATGTCGAGGTTGGTGGCGCCCTCCGGATTGTCTGCGACGATAGAGGACGAGTTGAGCGCGGTCAAGGCGCCGCTCTTGCCGATCGAAAATCCGGAGATGTTCGAGCTGCCGGCATTCGATGCATAGACAAAGGCGCCGTTCGGAGCGATGGCATTCCAGCAGTTGGCTTCGCCGTTGGTCGTCAAGCTCTGCGTGACCGCGGAAAGCGTTCCATTGGAGTTCACCGTGTAGGAAGAGATTGCGGAAATGCTGGAACCCGTCTCAGAAACAATCAGCTTTCCATCGGGAGCGAACCTGCCTGAGAAGGCTCCAACCCCAGCGCTGTGATTGACAACAATGGGGCCCAACGTACCGTTCGGATTAATGTGGAACGTATCGATATTGTCGTTGAGACGCTCCACCACGGCGAGGGTCTGGCCGTCGGGGCTGATCGAAATCGACGATCCGCCGGCCGCATTGGCAGAGAGAAATGTGGTGGAGTCAGCAATGGGAGACAGACGCCCATCGTAGCCCATCTGGAAGCCGACGACACTGCCCGCGCCGCCCTGGTTGAGGACGTACAGACGATTCTGCGTTTGAGCAACAGCAACGGGATTGCTGCCGCCGGAGGGTTGCTTATCCAGGAAAATCAGCCGTCCCTCAATCACCTGAAAGATAGTGATATCGCCGCTTCCCGCGTTCGCGGCAAACAGGAGCGAGTGGTCTGCGCTCAAGGTCAGCGAGCCCTGCGCTTCAAGAGGATCGTTCACTCCACCAGTGCCTCTGCCTCGCGTATCGAAGGCTTCCTTTGCGATAACTGTTCCATCGGAGGTATGAACGAATTCAGTTACCTGGTTTTTGTCGGCATTATTCGACATGACAAAGAATGTTTCTAGTCCTCTGGTTTGCGCGCTGACGATCATGGCTGGAAACAAACATCCAATCGCGATCGTCGATAGGCTGCGAATTGCTTTCAACATTTGCTACTCCTTGGAAGGGCGAGAATTTGCGCGCAAAAAAGGCACTGACGCTGTCTGCGAAGGCAGCTCTGAAGCAATATCCGCTTTGTGCGCAGGTATTGGAGAGGCCAAGGCAGGAAAGGTTACAGGCTTGCGCATGGAATGCCGAAAAAGTAATGGCGCAGTTTTCCGGCCACTTTGATATGCAGAAAAATGGTGTCAAGACATGCACGTCATGATGCCGCGGAGGCAAAATCATCCTGAGCCCTGGGGTGTATCCACATATAGCTTGAGTCTGAGCCAAGGACAGGCGAGTGCGGTCAAGGATCGGAAGACCTGGATGGTTTTGCAAGAGCGGGCGAGAGTATCGGCGTCTTTAACTTAGACTGGCACACATTCGGACTCACGTATCGTTCACTACTGGACGAGACTGGTGATCCAATTGGTGTGCAGCTTGGTGTGCAGCAAAAGCTCGTGCGCCACAGCAATGTTGTAACGACGATGAACGAGCATGGCAACGCAACTTTGCGAGCGGAGCGGCAGGCTAACTCGCGTGTTGTGGAGATGGTGATGTCGCAGCAAGAACAGCCGCAATCCGGTGGCCAGAAAACGGTTGCTTAACCTTAAGGTGGGGTTCTGTGGAGTTGGCCGATTCGACCGAATCTACCAAGTTTTTTGTTATCTGGTGGACGCGGTAGGAATCGAACCTACAACCTGTCGGTTAAGAGCCGAATGCTCTGCCAGTTGAGCTACGCGTCCGGGAGGATTGGAATCGGGCTTTTGCGCACTCAGATTCGGTCCGGAAAGACGCGCTCAGAGCAGCAAAAATGCTTCAGCCACCTCAATGAATATAGCACAGAGTTGCATTGGTCCCAAAGCGCGCGTGAAGCGATTTAGAAGGTAAACCCGAGCCCCGCGCTCATGCTGCGCTGCTCCTGGGCAAAGATCAGCAGCGATCCATCATTGAGCACAAATGACCTGTATCCCTGCGCCAGCAGATTGCGCGCGTCCACTATCGCATCAATGCTGTGCGCGCGCTCTCCGCGCACGCGGCATAGGGGCTGCCGCAGATGCAAATTCATGAACGGCTCGGCGGCATCGAGCGCATAGGGCGACACCCGCGTCAGCGTCTCCTCCGGCTGCCAGCGATAACTGGCGCGCCAGCGAGTTCCAGTGCCCTCAATTGTTCCCGAAAGCGAGAGCGAATACATCTGCGTCCGCCGCGGCCTGGCCGCGCCCGCCAGCGCACTCAGTGACATGGCTCCGCGCGCGCCGGAAATCACAAGCGCATCGCCATTGGCATAGCTCAATCGCACGGAGTTGCCGCCGGGCAGCCGATGCTCCACGCTGGCCACCACGCCCGCCGTGGAGAATCCTTCTCCCGCGGTTCGTATCAAGCCGCTGGCCGGATCCATAAGCGCCTGTCCGGCAAAATCCATTCCACCCGCCGGGCGCGCGCTGGCTTCCAGCATCGGATTGCCGATCGAATCGGCATACACCAGAATCTGCACGCCGGAAGCATCCGTGCGGCGCTCCCAGCCAATCTCCTGGTGCGTGCCGCGCTCCACAACGAGCTTTCCATTCGCCATTTCCAGTGCAGGCAGCACGCCCGCGGTTCCTGAAGCATCCATTCCCGGAGCCGGCACGGCTGTCGCCATCCGGTAGTGAATTTCGTTGTTGCCCGTCCGCCAGCCTACCGTGGCAAACGGCATCTCAGACAGGATCGTGTTCGGGCTGTTCTGTGCAAAGCGCGCCATCACCTGCTGCGTGCCAACTTCCGCCTCAGCCGCATCGCCGAACTGCATCCGCTCCGTTGTCCGAACCGCAACCTCTTCCAGCCCCGACCCCGCTCCATTACCGCCGGCGTCCTCAATCTCCGGATGCATTGCAACCGCGGCTACCGACTCAACCGATCCGGCAAATCCAAGATCCTGCCGGAAGCCAAGCATTGACTCCATGCCGGCATTGGTCGTGGGATCGAAGTCCACGCGCGCCAGCAGCTCACGGCTGGTTGATGGCGTATCTTCTATCTCCATCGTGATCCGCTGGCCGTCTTCGCCAAATGTGCCCTGTTGCCCGCTGGCAACTAAACGCGCCTTCAGCCTGGGCTGCGAATTAGGCCCTTCGGAAACCACCACCAGCGGACCATCTTCCAGACAGCGCAGCAGCGGACGGTTTGCCGCCGAGCGCAGCGTCCACGCCCAATCGTCCTTTTGCGTGCTCGCACTGCGCGGCTGCGCCGGGAGCCACTGCATCACTTCATAGAGAGTATTCAGAGTAAGATTGACAACTGTCGCCGAGCGGACACGAACATTTTCGCGCAGCGATGGCAGAAAGGTGCTCGCGATAGCCTTCACGGCGTAGGAGCCGGGCAGCACAGAAGCAAATACAAAATGTCCCTTGCTGTTCGTATATACGTTCGCCGCTACCGTCAGATCGGACTTTATCAACTGCACCTGGGCGCCGATTTGCGGCACTCCCGCCGAGTCGCGCACCATTCCCGATACTGACGACTGTGCGCCGGCTTCGACCGAAGCCGCGGCCAGACCGGCCAGCATAAGAAACAACGCGAGATGGAGCGTGCGTACTATCACTCTTGGCATCTGTGACTGCGCGGCATCTCTGGCAAATCCGAAGTACAAGCTCAACTGCATTTTCCTCCGCACGGGATTCCGGTCTGAAGCCGGTTTACCGGGTTTGCGGGGGAGTGTTCACTATTCCACGACAAAGGGAGCCGATTGCGCAATCTCTTGTTTCGAGATTGTGTCGTTGACCTTGATGGTTACCTTGTACTTGCCCGGCTGAAGGCCTGCGATCGGGAGCAACTTCTCCACGGTCAACTGGCTGCTGTGAGAGCCTAGCTCCTTGGATTCCATCTCTTTCTCAAAGATGACGCTATTCGTAGTCGAATCCGTGATCTGATAGGTCACCTTGGCCAGATTGCTCTTGCTCTGCTCGTCAATGCCCAGGTTGTACACCTGCATCCAGAAAGCCAGATTCTGGTTTCGCTTGTAGCTCACCGGCGTGGTCGGGGTGGTCTGCACGCGCGGGCATATCTTGATGTCGCCAATGACACACGTGCCTGTGCCCACCGAGTGCGAGTCAACGGGCGTCAGATTATCGGAGAGAATCAGCGATGAGGTGGAAAGCTTCTCATCGTCGAATGTCGGCACATTGATGCCGCGTCCGTAGAGGCCCACGTGATCCGGATTGTTCACGTCCTTGATGGCAATGTCGATGCGATAGAGGCCGGGAAGAAGCGGCAGCGCCTGCCAGTAGATATTCTTGCTGTCCAGTGCCTTCTCCAGCAGCTCGGCCGGCTCCTGCACAGAGACCGTAGACTCGAAGGACTGCACCGTCTTGTGCGTCAGCGTAGTCACCTTGCCGAGAATGTTGACGCTGGCACTCGAAACGCCATCCTTGGTCACAAAGGTCAAATCACGGTTCCTGAGCTGTACCGTCACGGGCACCAGTACGGTGCTCTCCGTCACCCGGACAAAATCCGTACGCACATCGAACGGCAGCGGCGGCCCGGTCAGAATCGTGTGCTCGGAGATGAATCCTTCCAGGTCCGTGAATTTGATCGGCGGCGGCGCAAAGAGCTTCGCAGCCAGTTCGATGCGGTCAAACTCCTTGGTATTCTGCCCGCTCGCTTGCGGTCCCAGACCAAGCGACTCGCCGCCGCCTTTGAAGCGGTCAGCCTTCTTTGACATGCCCATCTCTTCCGACTGGGTCAGGCCCGCGCCCGGCACGCGCAGCAGCGCGTCCTTTTCGCTGCGATCAATGGTGAAGTGATAGTCGCCGCACTGGCAGGTATCTACAAACTCGATATCGATGTTGTCGCCGATGCCCTCAAGATAACGGTAATGCCATGTCTCAAAGGGGAAGGTCGAGGTCTGGCCGCCGCCTTCTTCAATCGGACGCTGGTACGCGCCGCCGGAAGGATGTGATTCTTTCGAGTCCGGCGCACCAAAGGCGATATAAATATGACCGCGATCCGTCTTCCATCCCGGCTTGCCCGCCGCAAAGTGGTCGTTTGCATATTGAATGCGGCGATAGTGCTCATCGCGGAACTCATTCTCAGGAGAATCGGGATTGGGATTGCGCCGCAGCCAGAAATTCTCGATGAACGACTCGCGCTCCTCATCGTTCGAGAGGCTCTTGAAAGCCCTCCGCTCCTCGTCCGTAATGATGTAGGAGACATCCTGTTCCAGCCAGCTCTTGTATGCGCCCTTCAACTCCTGCCGGTATTCTTTGCGCGCGTCGAGTGTTTCCTTGTCGCTGCGCTTGCGCTTCAGGGGGTCCTGATCGTCTTGCGCCGCTGTTCCGGCGCTCGGCGCGGGAGTAGACTGCTGTGCTGCCACCCTGGCAGCGGGAACGGCAAACAAACCGCACAGTACTGCGGTGGCAAACAAGGAACTGCGGCTGTACGTCATAACTCTCAAAGAACTCCTGAATCCCCGATGCTGATTGCCATATTCTACGGTCCGGAAGCAGCGACGGCAAGATATTCCCGGAGCATGTTTCCCGCCTTGCCCCCTCTTTAACACGGACAAATCTTAGCGATTCGACTCTCCGAGCGCAGGAAAGTCATCAATCAGGGCTGAATCAGCCCCCCTTATTCCCCGCGATATAGGCTCCATTGCGCCGGAACATAACACTTTTCGGCAATTCGAGGAACTTCAAACGAAGTTTTTGCGTACACTGGAACGGTACCCCCTCGGGAGTAAAAGTCGCACATGAAGAAGATTCTTTTGATTGCCCTCATTCTGCTTGCGGTCGCCGGCGCAGTCACCTTTTACGTCATCAAGCAACAATCCGGCTATACCAAAGTGCTTACGGCCAAGATCGCCCGTCAGGAATTGACCACAGTGGTCAGCGGCACCGGCCAGATCAAGCCCAAAACCTTCGTCGTTCTCGGCGCCACGGCCATGGGCCGCATCACGCACCTTTACGTGAAGGAAGGCGACCACGTGAAGAAGGGTCAGCTTGTGGCCACCGTGGAGAACGTACAGCAGACGGCCCAGGTCACTGGCCAACAGGCAGCCATCGATGCCGCCAAGACGGACATTAACAGCTACATCGCCGCCGAAAAGACTGCCGAAGCCAATATCGAGCACGCCAAGGCCGACCTCGAGCAGAAAAAGCTCGACTGGGATCGCGCCCAGGGTCTCTACAAGGCCGGCATCATGGCCAAGCAGGACTTCGACGCCAAAAAGGCCGCCTACGACACCGATGTCGCCACGCTCGATCAGAATATCGCGCAGCTCAATCAGGCCAAGGCGCAGACCGACTCGGCACGCGGCCATCTGGGCACACAAGTGGCCACACTGCAGGCCAACAAGAACATGCTGGACCTGACGAATGCCATTGCGCCCTTTGACGGCATCGTCACCAATCAACCCGTCCGCGAAGGCGAAACCGTGGTCGAAGGCATCCAGAACACCCAGGGCTCGACCTTCATGACCATCGCCGACATGAGCGTCGTTACCGCTGAGGTCAAGGTGGACGAAACCGACATCGTCAATGTCCAGATGGGCCAGCCTGTGGATGTCACCGTGGACGCCCTGCCGGGCAGGGTATTCAAAGGCCACGTCACTCTCGTCGGCGACCAGGCTTTGCTGCGCTCCACCGGCATTGCCACATCGCAATCCACCTCCGGCACGGAAGAAGCCAAGGACTTCAAGGTCGTCGTCACGCTCGATCAGCCGGACGATTCCCTGCGCCCCGGCCTCTCTACCACGGCCAAGATCACAACGGCACACAAGTCCGGCGTTCTAGCGCTGCCCATCCAGGCGCTCACCATCAAGACGGTCGAGACCCCGGCATCCGGCAATGTACAGGCCGCCACCAAGCCTGCAGGCGCTCCTGAACCGCAGGGTGTTTATGTTGTCGATAAGGACAAGTCCGGCAATCTCCGTGTACACTTCGTCACCGTCACCACCGGCATCACCGGCGCCACGCAGATTGAAGTGCTCTCCGGTCTCACGGATGGCCAGGAGATCGTCGTCGGTCCCTTCAAGACACTGCGTGCCCTGAAAGAGAACGCGCTCATCAAGCGCGATACCGAGAAGCCCGCGCCGATACCTTCCTCGACCACGTAAGTGGAAGAGGAACGAAGCCGGTTTGATCTGCGTACGTCTTAATACAGGTGACAGATAACAGGTGTCAGTCGACAGAGGATGACAACTAAGAGCTGGATGCGATTTTTTACTCTCACCTTCAACCTGTCACCTATGCACTGAGGAAGAAATGAACATGGCTCTCGACAGCGTCGGAACCGAAGAAAGCACACAGCAGGCAGCTCCGCCAACGGGCGACGTCATTGTCGTCGAAAACCTCTGGCGCACCTACGACATGGGCTCAGAGCAGCAGGTGCACGCCCTCCGCGGCCTCAACCTCCGCATCCGCCACAATGAATACGTGGCCATCATGGGTCCCTCCGGCTCCGGCAAATCCACGCTGATGAACCTCATCGGCTGCCTGGACACGCCTTCGCAGGGCAAGTACTGGCTCAACAACCAGCTCGTCAGCGATCTTGACGACGACCAGCTCGCGCGCATCCGCAACAAGGAAATCGGCTTCGTCTTCCAGACCTTCAACCTGCTGGCCCGCGCCACTTCGCTGCACAATGTCGAGCTGCCGCTCATCTACAACGGCACCCCCGCCGCCGAGCGCATCGAGCGCGCCAAAGCCTCCCTCGCCAGCGTCAATCTTGAAGATCGCATGATGCACAAGCCAAACGAGCTCTCCGGCGGCCAGCGTCAGCGCGTCGCCATCGCCCGCGCGCTCGTCAACCATCCGTCCATCATCCTGGCCGACGAGCCGACCGGCAACCTCGACTCCAAGACCGGCGTCGAGATCATGGGCCTCTTCGATGCGCTCCACGCCAGAGGCAACACCATCGTCCTCGTCACCCACGAGCCGGACATCGCCGACTACGCCCACCGCGTCGTCATGATCCGCGACGGACAGCTCTTCTCCGATACCCCAAGCAAGAGGTTCCAGAGCAGCCAGGGATAAGGGACAAGCAAAATGCGCTGGTTATCCTGAATTACTGTTGATGATTGCGGTGGTTGTGGCAATCGCCACGTACGCAATGACGCTGGCTCCGGTTACATGGGTTGTGCTCTCGGAAATCTTCCCGACTGAGGTACGCGCAACCTTCATGGCCGTTTGCACAGCGGCACTTTGGGGCGCATCTGACAACGCCGAGCCGCCGCTGCTTACAGAGAATCCGAGTAACAAAGCTTAGCAATTTCACACAGGATTAGAGACTGCTGCCGGCGATCCGATTCTTCCTTGCGATTGATATCCCTTGCGTAGAAGATGTCAGTGGCAAGAAGCTCATTGCAAGGCGGAAAAATGGCTCCGGCGATGTACGAGTTGCCGGCTGCATCTGCTCCTCTCCATGAGCAAGATGTACGCGATGGAACGCTGTGCGCAGAGAGGTAGAGCTGCGCGACAATTGGCGCAGCGGTGGAGTGCATCAGAATCATGAGAGCGGCGAGTCGGCGGAGGCCATGAGAACGCAGGACGTAGAACATGCTTGACAAGTCTCCGCGGGCAGTCTATTGGTTCAACCTATGGGAATGAGGAGTTTATGGACTTGTTGCGCGCGTGTCAATCGGCGCGGGCTGCATCTTGCGGTGACGGCGCTTCTGCTGCTGGCCGGTAATCATTCTCTTGCAGCGCAGGGTCAACGAGACAATCCGATAGTGGCCAGATGGAATTTTCATGTAGAAAATGGGGCAATCACAGAACAGGTGGGCGGAAGCCATGCAAAGGTGAAGGGAAACGTGTACGCCGCCAAAGGACCGGTGGCGGATGCCCTGCAAATGGATGGCTATACAGCGGCAATTTCCGGCTCACCTTTGGCAATACTCGATCATCCGCGAGAGCTGGGCATTTCGGTATGGATTGAGCTGAATGCATATCCCTGGAATCGGGCTCCGATTCTCGATCAGCGAACGTCTAACGGATCGTTTTTCTTCGGGGTGGATGCGACGGGCCACCTGGTGGTGAAAGCAGATGTCGGCAGCGAAGCGGTTTCCGTGAAGGCGGTCCCGCTTCGCAAGTGGACCCTGGTTACGCTTGGAATCGTCAATGGAAAGGCGGATTTTGCGATCGATGGTTCATCCATTTTGGCAGTCACTGGTGAACCATCTGCGGAAGCGCAGGACAAGGCGATCTCCGCGAATGACTTGCTCATTGGGCATGTGCGAACTGCATTGTTACCGGGGCCGGCGAATCGAATTCATCCGGACTTACCTGTGGAGTTCTCGATTGAAGGCGCTTTAAGCGATCTCACAATCTACCGCTCTCCTTTATCGGATGCGGCAGTGCTGAGCCTGCTGCATTCCGCAGCGCCGGATCTGCTGCAGCCGGCTCCGTGGCCGGAGCTGCCCCGGTGGAAAGATGGTCCGGGAAGCTTTGGCGCATTTTATACAACGTTGCGTTTTGATCCGTTATGGGATCAGTCACGACGCACGGCTCCCGACTCCGATGTTGTAGTGCGCTTTGACGACTCGCCAGTACAACTCATCTTTTGGCAAGGGACAAACTACGTTCCGGCGTGGGTTACGGAGAATAACAACTGGTATACCGATGAGTTTATGGAGATCTTCGGGCATCCGCGTTGTCCTTACGGTGAGGATTGCGAGCCTATGTCGGATAAGCAGTCGCGCTATTCTCACGTGCGCATTCTTGAGAGCACACCGGCACGCACAGTGGTGCATTGGCGCTATGCGCTCTCAGAGGTTGAGCAGTATGCGATTGGCGATGCGTCTACGCCGACTGCGTGGGGCGATTGGGCGGATGAGTATTGGACGATCTATCCGGACCATACCGCAGTGCGTAAATCCGTCCTCTGGAGCACAGCAGTTGAACGTGAAAAGACTGAGTTTCAGGAATCCATTGTCATTATTCCTCCAGGAAAGACGCCGGAAGATTGCCTGAACTTTGATGCGCTGACCTTTGCAAATCTACGCGGTGAAACGAAGGCTTATGCATGGCAGCAGAAAAGCGCGGCAGGGCTGCAAATGCCGAAGGGGCCATCCAGCTTTCCTGAACCCAAAGATGCAGTCATTCAGCGGGTAAATCTTAAATCGGAGTGGAAACCGTTTGAGGTAGTTTGGGGAGATAGCGTTTCGTCCGATGCGTATAACGGAGAAGCTTCTATATCGAGCTTTGAATGGTGGAATCACTGGCCCGTGGCGCAAATTCCGTCCAGCGGCAGACCTGCGCTGGCAGCAGATCGCGCAGGGCATACGTCGGTTTCCCATTTGTATTGGCCCGCGTATCAAAAGACAGATACAACGCTCACGAAACTTTTATTGACCGGTTTGACAACTCTACCCGCCGGGCAGCTTGTGCCGTTGGCGAAGTCGTGGCGTAGTCCAGCGCAATTGCGTGCGCAGGATGGAGTTGTATATGACTACGATGCGGCGCAACGCGCTTATCTTATCCCGGCGAATCTGCCTATGCCTCTGCGGCTGACGCTGGAAGGCAGTGCGGATCATCCGATCTATCATCCAGCGTTTGTGGTAACGGGATGGACAGGCGAAGCGAGAGTCACTGTGATACGCGGCGCCAAAAGCGAAGGGACAGCACGCCAGGGAGTGGTAGAAGATTTGAACGGCAGGCGGCTGGTCGTTTATCTGCCCATTGTGGCAGAGAACGCGGTAGAGATTAAGATCGAAAGGCCCTAACGCCGATCAAAAGCGAACCATGTGATGTTGAACAGCCGGCGCTGCATAGTAGTGGATTGCCCGCGGGCAACCAGGCAAAGGTCATGCACGCCTTTTGCATTGTCAGCAACGGGCCCCGTAAGGATGCGATACGATGTGCGTCCTCCGGTTGGGATGATGTCGATAGCGGCAATCAAGGGGCCGGATGGATTATCGAGATGGACTTCAAGTTTTCCATTGCTCAAGGACTTATTTTCCGAACTGACTTCAACGCGAAACCGCGAGGCGCCGGAGCCGAAATCTACCTGATGAAACTGTAAATAGCCTCCATCTCCCATCTTCATCTGATATTCACCATGCAGGCCAGGCTCGCCTTCCGCATTCACTCGCAGGTGGAACTCCGCAGCCTCGCGACGCGGCGCAAAAGCGTCCAGTATTAAATGGGTAACGCCGGGTGTGCCAGCTCCCTTGTCGCGGCTCGGATAGACAGGAGCCAATGTTCCATCAGACAGCACAGCGAGCTCTGTAACGGCTACCTGACGATGATGGTCGTTTTCTCCGACGACATTTTCGTAAGGAACGTGATAGGCCAGATACGTATGTCCACGATAGGAGCAGATGCCTTGCTGCACAGACTCTTCACCATTGCCGGCAGGATAGACGAGGTGATGAACAGGTCCATTGAATGGCCCGAAGACACTGCTGGACATCGCATAATTTACGTAGGAGCCATTGGCATCGCAGTGCGGCCCCTTGTCGTCTTTATAAGCTACCCAGGTCAGGTACCAGATATTGCCGGAATGGAAGAGAACCGGGCTCTCAAAGTATTCAAGATTGCCGCACGAGTCGGTTGCGGGAACTTCCAGCCTCCGTGGAGCTTCGGCAAGCTGCGTCATGTCTGGCTTTAGTCTGGCCAGCATGACTTCGTGTTTCGCAGTATCGCCCGAACCCCATATAAGATAAGCCGATCCATTTTCATCGCGGACAACAGACGGGCTTAGGCCTTCCAATGGTTTGCCGTCGGCCATTTTCATGGGTGCGTTGTAAACATCCTTGTATGGGCCAAATGGGTTGACTGCGGTAAAAGCACCGATGTCATAGGTGCCGTAGTTGTTTTCGCTCGCGGAATTGATGCGGAAAGGCGCGTAAGCGTAATAGCCGGATGCTCCCGGTATGCCCGCATCGCCATCCCACAAAGCATCCCCGCCATTCCAACTCACATCCCGGCCGGTCAGGATTGAACCATGATCGACCCAGTTGTCAAAGTCGGTGGTGGTAAGGGCGTGATAAGCGTACATCCCTTTGTAGAAGGCGTTAGGAATTTCAAAATTTACTGTGAACGGGTCCTGCGTGGTGAAGAGATAAAATTCTCCATTCATCTCGCGGCAGGTTGGGTCGGAGTTGAAGAGGTAACCAGGAGTTACAAGTTTTTGCCCAGCAACAGGAAGCGCAAATAAGCCAGCAATTACAGCTACAATGAGCCCAGGTAACGCATATCGCTTCATATCAATCTCCTGTAGGAATCGCTTGCTACGGCCAGCCATAATTAAAGCCGGTAAACGCGGATAGCGGTGTCTCTGCGAATTGCATTCGCTTCAGTCTCGCTCAGTTCTGAGAGCCACTGATCGACGATTTGCACCCAGGCGACATAGCTGCCTGCAAGATTGAGAACGGGCCAGTCAGAGCCAAACATGATTCGCGAAGGCTCGAAAACTTCCAAAACATGATCGAAATATGGTTTGAGCTGTTCAGAACTCCAGTTATTCCAGGCAGCTTCTGTCGCCATACCCGACAACTTGCAGTAAACATGAGGACGCTCGGCGAGAAGGGCAATGTTTGTTTTCCACGGCTCAAAAATGCCTTCGCCGATGCGCGGTTTGGCAATATGGTCAAGGATAAATATCTGATTTGGGTGCCTATCGACAAACGAGATGGTTTGAGGCAGATGCCGCTCAAAGATGAGCAAGTCGTAGCATAATCCGTAGGAGTCGAGCGCGCGAATCCCGGCATTGAAGTCCGGGCGCAGCATATATTCGTCGTCCGCTTCATCGTGCAGAACGTGGCGCACTCCTTTCAGCAGCGAATTATTTCTCCATTGATCGAGCCATGCGGTGACATTCGCATCGATGAGAGGCGCCCAGCCAACGACGCCTTTCACCAAAGGCAAATTTTTTGCGAGCGACAGCAGCCACTCTGTCTCTTCGACCGACTGGCGCGCCTGCACTGCGACAGTGCCGACTACGCCGACTGCATTTGCTTCGATGGCGAGGTCATGAATACTGAAGTCACGCTGGAGCACCTGCATTTGCGCCGACATCCACGGGTACTCCGACGCCGAGTAGTGCCAGAGATGATGGTGAGAATCGATCCAACTAGCTGAGGGGTAGTGCATATTTGGAATTAGCCGGGCTCGTTTTATGTTTACCAGGCGATCGTTGCCGGAAAGAATTCGGCGAACAGTTCGTCGTAATAGGGTTTGAGTTCTTTCAGGTTCGGCTTGGTGTGCCCTTTGGAGTAGAGATCATACTTGTTGAACTCGTTCACCCAGCGAAACATTTCACGGTCCTGTTCATTCATCAGATAACCGTAAGCGCCATGTTTGTGCGCGGGATAGAAGGAGTGATAACGAAGCATGTAGAGCGCTTCCTTCGGAAGGTAGTTCTTCATCGCCTCGTAAATATAGCCGTCATGACCGAAGGACATGTGGACATTGTCCAGGCCGCAATTTGGCTCGTAGATGCCATACCTGGTTGAGTAGACCGGATGATGAAGGTCCGGGTTGTTCTTGAAGTATTCCGGAAAGACGATGTCCTCCGAAAAGGCGCAGCCCACGGGAAACGTGTCGCCTACAACGCTCCATTGCGGCTCGCCCCAGAGGCAAAGTACCTTGCCCAGATCATGCACGAAACCAGTCAACACGAACCAGCGGGGATGACCGTCGGCACGGATAGCTTCTGAGGTTTGCAGGAGATGTTCGATCTGCGTCAAATCGGTATCCGGGTCGCTGTCATCCACCAGCGTGTTGAGAAACTCCGCTGCCTCCCAGATGGTCTTTTGCCCTTTGTTCAGAGCAAAGTACTCTTTTTCCTTGGCAATCACATAATCGAAGCTTTGATTTTCATGGTTCTGTAAATAAAAGTGGGCGACGCCCGGGTTTGCCTGCGCGTCGTACTGGCGAAACTCCTCTTTGGACTTGCCTTGCTTATAGCGCCCCTTGAGGAATTCGTCCCACTGCTCCATATCGGCGCCAAGTGGAGCATCCTGTGTGTTTGCGGTTGCCATACGTCTCCTTCTTAAGTTGTGTTGTTACCGGTAACGATAGCGTTTTCCCGTCGATTTTCCAGCACTTTCTTTGATGCGGTTCTTAGACCGAATGGTGTTGATTGAACGGCAGCGTGATTCCGTCAGCTGAAATTTGTATCGCGCCGCAGCCGCCATGTTCCAACAACCAGGATGGCAAGCAGGATCACACTTAAAATGATAAGCCACAAACGATTCATTGCGATTGCCGGAATGGCCGCCGTACGTGCAAAGTACACGAAAAACGCGATGGCGGCGAGCATGATCACCAGATCGAGCCAGCGTCTGCTTGCGTCAGGGTGCTCATGCGGCTTGCCGCTCATAACGCGGAGAGTTTCAAGGTAATCCAGGTTGTATCGCGTGCATTCGCGCAAGATCGCTTCATTCCGCGAGGTGTTTTCCCGTGCGGAAGCCACTGCGGAGCCAAGCAGGATTGCTCCGAGAATCATGCCCAGAGAGCCGCCGATGACAAGGAACATCTGGCTATGAGTGGCGTGCCGCAGCTCATTGAAGACAAGCGCTGCCCATGCCAGGCCCCATATTTGGTTGGTGCTGGTGAGCGGAATACCGCGGCCAATACCAAGATATTTGGCGGCGAATTGCTGGAAGAGGTCGCCGACCACCCAGACAAATCCGCCGAGAAAAAGCCAGAAAAGAAGATGCCGCGCACCGTGCAGCTCTACGGACAGTGCATGCACGCCGCCGCCCAGAGTTACTGCAAGCGCAGCAACAGTTGCAAGCTCGCCAAAGGTAAAGGCTGTGACAAATGAAAGCGGATTCAGGCCGCTTATGTATGCCTTGCGATAAGGGATGTACATTGTTCCCCACAGAACACATGCTCCGAGCGCTGCAAGGATTCCGCGGCCCGCGTGACCGCCCGTGATCGAAGGATGGTGCATGCTGCTGAAACCGAGCAGCACTGCGGAGAACACAATGGCCAAGGCTCCGGAAATAACACGAATGCGTGTGCTTAATCCAGCGCCCTTGAGCTCGCCGAAAAAGACACGGCCCCAGATAATGCCTACCAGTGCATTGGCATTCCAGAGAGGAAAAGCAACAGAGAGACCCACGTCGCGGATGGCAATCACGGTAAGAGTATTTGCGACGGCCCAGAGGGCTCCGGCCAGCAGTGCCCAGACAATGAGATGTCGCCTGCGGCTTAAGTCGCTGAAGATGTAGCCGGTGCCTTTGAGCAGCGTGGGAAAGGTCCAGCGCGCGACAAATACGCCTGTCACCATGCAGAGAGATATGGCAAACGGCGAAAGGCCAATTGTGACGAGTTTTGTGGGTGCTTCCGCTGCGCCAAGCCATGCTCCGGCGACAAGCGCGCAATAGATGCCGAGCCAATGCAGATGGCTCTCTTCATGATGGCCAGAGGTTTGGCTCATAGGTTGATGCTCCGTTTAACTCAAAATGACGAGCAGCAGAATGCCCAGCAGAAGAACTACAGCTGGGACGAGGAAGTGGATGTCTAGAACGATGGTCCTGAAGCTATTGGGGTTCAATGGAGTCTTATTTCTCACTTTGCATTGCGGGTAAGAAAGAAGAACTTTATTCTTCCTGCGGAAGCACTGTCAATTCTCTTTGCCATTGGGTAGTGGGTCAGTTTGAATCCACAGACCGAATGCCGTAGCCTTTTCTCTGCTCCCATTCTGGAAGATTCACGCCCTTCGCGATCAACCACACGCACAGCACTAATTCCGCAATGAGGTCCGGCAGAAGAATGAACTCGGGTATCAATCCAGGCGCAAGAAAGTACCCAAAGCTATTAATCAAAAGGCACAAAGAGGCGATCACCAGAAGGATGCCAATGGCCTTTGGAAGATAGCGCGACTTGAAGATCAAGTATCCCAGAAAGAAGCAGTGAAAGCCGAAGAACACCATGCTCGTTATCAAACCGACGGTAAGCGAATTCATGTTTAGCAGAGCCAAGGCTTGTAGCTGATTGTTACTGAAGACCGTCAGGTATTGGGTGCCGCTCAGGATGAGTAGTGGTATGAAACCGTGGAGTTCGCTGACCGCCATGATGGCATCGCCTAAGAACGCGAAAACAATGACGAGAAGTGCCAAGTTCTTAGCCACGGGCCGGAGCAACACGTAAAACATAAGCTCCATCGGGATGTCACACACAATCGTTGTCAGGTCGGCGGAAAATCCGAGGCGGAACAATAGCCCGTGGGCCATAATGGCATGAGCAGTGGCCGAAGCATCGCCATAATCGATTAGCCTTTCGCGGACAAAGAACTCAGCGAAAAAGCCCGCTGCGATGACAATCAGATACAGCCACCCGGCTGTCCTGGCATAGACTTGTGGCGAGGTAGTGTCCCTGCGATCTGTCATGGTGCCTTTCCTTTGCCCTAAGCATATACGTGCTATGTCGGGTGCCTGCGCTAAAAATCTGCATGGTCAAATCGTAGCTGCGGTTCAAGAGCGTCTGCCCATCTGGTCTTGCCTGCAAACTCTTTTCGGAAACTTCAGTCATCTACTCCAAACTGACCCACTACCTGCCATTGCCCGGGAACTATGGATGAGAGATCAGCAAAATCGGATCGGATACTGCAAATATGACTTTAACTGTTCTCCGTTCGGCCCGTTTGCCATGTGTGATTATGAATTGGCTCCAGGATGTGTAGCGTCTCATGAAGCAGTTCGTCGTCCATCGGAGTTTCAATTGCGTTTACTGCAGACTCAACCTGACGAGCATTCGTAATTCCTATCAGAGTCGAGGCAATTCCGGTTTGTGCGGCTGCATACTGAATAGCAAGTGTTGCGGGATCTGCACCCCGGCAGCGAAGAAAGTTAACTGCATCTGCACAAGCTTTGCGGACATTTGGCGGAGCGGGATGCCACAGCGGTAATACCGTAC
>Ga0208193_1000198_pt1 | contig 40273 bp, 40 predicted proteins | sample June2015DPH_17_2_FD_184716 | JGI IMG/M metagenome (GOLD analysis project Ga0208193, IMG submission 184716) | Peatland microbial communities from SPRUCE experiment site at the Marcell Experimental Forest, Minnesota, USA - June2015DPH_17_10... | ecosystem: Environmental > Terrestrial > Soil >... | reverse complement strand
TATGTACAAGGCGAATGCGAATGCTGCTACTCCAGATGCTGCTGCGGCGGGCGAACCTGCTGCCGAGCAGAAGAAGGATGAAGGCGTGATTGACGCTGAGTATGTGGACGTCGAGGATAAGAAGTAAGCAAGTCGGCTAGTTAGCAGTTAGCGGGGTGGGCGATACTTGTCGCCCACCCTTAGCTTATTGGGTGAATTGCGAGGGGTAAATGGGGCAGTTCGATTCTCCAAGTGAAGGCGCTTTGTCGCGGCTCAAAAGTGAATCCTTATCTGCTTCGGTTGTCGATAATCCGGCCTCGAGCCTCGCGAGCATTGGTGCAAAAATACTTGAATTGGCGGCCTTTACCGGTATATCAACGCTGACAGATTTGCTTCTGACATTGAAGAGCATTGCTGCGGGTAAAGATGAAGCTAATTTGATCTATTTTGGTGAAGCACTCGTTGACGATTTTCGGCGGTTGTATCGGCTGAACGAAGAGACAAGACGGATATTGAAGGACCAGCTCAGCTCGAAAGAATTTGATCAGGCGGTAGCGAATGCAACACTTCACATTGTTCGTACCAATGTAGAGGTCAGGCTTAAGCGGCTCGCTAATTTGCTCGCAAATGGTGTCAAATCTCAAGATCTTGAACCCGAAAGCCTTGATGACATGATGAGAGCAGCGGTGGAACTGAAAGATCGAGATATTGAATTGCTCAAGAAGCTTTACAAGTCACAGGTGGGATTACTGACATCACAGCAAGCGCTTTCGTCCGACTGGAGCCAGCAGGTTGCTGCTTCCTGGGCGAACAATTTCTCGTTTTTGGACGCGTCTAACAGTCGAGATGCAAGAAGCTCATTGATGCGCTTGCAATCTGTCGGATTGGTGCAGGAGGTGAGGACGATGATGACACCGACCGGGAGGGCTGCCGCACAACCGTTCGGCCTATTGCCGGATGGCATGAAGTTCTACGAGCGTCTTCAAGAAATTGCCACTTCTGAGGGGATTACTTAGTACGGATCGAACTCCACGCGGATGGTGGTGTGCATCTGTACTGGTTCGCCGTTGAGCAGGTAGGGGCGGTACTCCCAGCTATGGACGGCTTCTACGGCGGCGGGTTGCAGGAGCAGCGGGCCGTTGAGGATTTTGGTTTCCTGCACGCGGCCATCGGTGTCGATGGTGGCCTCAAGCGTAACGGTTCCTACGGTGCCGGATTGCAGGGCTTCCATGGGCGGCTGGGGATTGGCCTGGTGCATGAGTTGGCCTTGCGCCACGGCGGTGGATACATTGACGGTTTGCGGCGGAACGGCGTCGGAGGTGGGAGCGATGGAGAGAGTGTCCGCTGCGTTGAGTGGCTCGATGGTGTCAAGCCTGGCTACGGCGGCAGGCTTGCCGGAACGGCTGATTCGCAGGTCGCTGCCGATGAATTTACCCTGGAAGCTGGCGACGGTGTTGTAGAGAACGCGCGTGGATTCCGTTGTGCTCTCGCTGATGCGGAGGACGGGCTTTGCCGGGTCAAAGCAATAGATAAGGCCCGTGGCGATGGAGCTGCCTTGAGTGGCTTGCTGGCCGTGCAGGACGCGGCAGTTGAAGGCGACGTTGTTGAATTTGATCTGCTCCGGTGTGTAGGAGTAGAGCGCAACGGCTTCAGGAGTGGGCAGAGGGTCAGTGAATGCGTGGTTGAGCCGGCCAACGAGTGCGGGAACCTGGCCGGAGACGCCGGAAAAGAGGACTCCTTTATCTGTGCCGTAAACGGTTCGCTTGTAGTTGGAGCCGGCAATGACGAGCTTGTAGCGTTTGGAGCCGATCCAGAATTCTTCGATGGTCCCGCGGTCGGTGACGGCGCCTTTTTCGTCGGCGAGGACGTAGCTGACCTTCATGTGCCAGGGCTTTACATCGGGGCCGAGAAGGCTGTTGGCCGCTGCCGCGGCACGCATCAGGATTCTGGGGTCTTCATCCGCCGCGGAGGCCTTCTGCAGGTACGGAACGAAGGAGAAAAAAGTCGCGATGGCAAGCAGCATCCACAGGCGGAGGCGCCGGGAGTGAACTGGATTCATGGCGAAACGATAGCATACTCATGAGCAGCAACTTTGTTTCGTTTTCCGTGTTACGATAAACGTTAAGCATGATCCAATCCTTTGCCGACGAGGAAACGAGAGTTGTATACCGGACTGGGTCGAGCCGCCGCTGGGCCAACATTGCCCGCGTAGCGGCGCGGCGGCTACAGGCGATTGATTTTGCATCGTCCATTGAGGACTTGACGAGTCCTCCCGGTAATCGGCTGGAAAAGCTCAATGGCGATCGCGAGGGGCAGTGGAGCATCCGGATTAATGACCAGTTCCGCGTGTGCTTTCGATGGGATGGCAAGGATGCCTGGGATGTTGAGATTGTGGACTATCACTAAGGAGATTGGACGATGAGCATTCCACGCAAGCCGAATGAGCGCGGGGTTCCAATTCATCCGGGCGAGTTTTTGCGCGAAGACTTTCTGGTGCCGCTGGGGCTTTCGGCGAATGCGCTGGCGATTGCGCTGCGGGTGCCGGTGACGCGCATTTCCGAGATTGTGCGGGAGCGGCGGGGAATTACAGCGGATACCGCGCTGCGACTTGCGCGGTATTTCAACATGACACCGGAGTTCTGGATGCGCTTGCAGATGAATTACGACCTGGAGTCGGCATCGAATGCAATCGAAATCACTCTGCGCGATGAGATTCGTCCGCGCCCGGCAGCGGCAGGAGCGGCGGGCCGGGGAACGCGGCGAATCGCCTGAAGCGGAAAACTGCCGATAGAGAATTGGCAGAACAGGAAAATCAATGGCAACGACGACTCAAAAAGACTATTACGCAACGCTCGGCGTGAAGAAAGCGGCCACGCCGGAGGAGATTCGCAAGGCCTTTCGCAAGGCTGCGCGCAAGTATCATCCGGACGTGAACCCGAACGACAAGAAGGCCGAGGAGAAGTTTAAGGAAATCTCAGAGGCCAACGACATTTTGAGCGATGAGAAGAAGCGCAAGGTTTACGACCAGCTTGGCTTTTACTCAGACCAGATTGATCCGGCGCAGGCTGAGGCCTATGCGCGCCAGCAGAATATGGGTGGGCAGCCGCCGGTGGACTTTGGGGGCTTTGATTTTTCGGGCTTTCAGGGTGGCGGGGCGCAGAGTGCGGCTTCCTCTGGTCCGGGGTCGCCAGGTTGGGGTAGCTTCAAGGATATTTTCTCGGGGATTTTTTCGGGATCGCAGCAGCCGGGGCGCCCGCGTGGTCCGCAGCCGGGAACGGATCTGGAATATCAAGTCACAGTGGACTTCTGGACGGCGATTCGCGGAGGCCAGGCGCGGCTGACTGTGCATCGGCAGGAGGTTTGCCCGACGTGTCACGGGAAGGCTTCGACGGGCGGGCCGCAGACCTGCCCGGAGTGCAATGGCACGGGGCAGGTGACGCAGATGGGCGGGCGGATGAAGTTCAACATTCCGTGCCCGCGGTGTAATGGGACGGGGCGCATCTCGAATGCCTGCGGCACCTGCCACGGCGAGGGCGTGGTGGACCGGTCGGAGAATGTGGAGTTTCGCATCAAGGCGGGCACGCGGGATGGTCAGCGCATCCGGCTGCAGGGCAAGGGCAATGCCGGCGTGAATGGCGGAGCGGCGGGGGACCTGTATCTGATTGTGCGCACGGGCACGAACCAGGTGTTTTCGCGGCAGGGGGATGATATTCACCTTACCGTTCCGGTTACGGTGCCGGAGGCTTCGCTGGGTGCGAAGGTGGATGTGCCGACGATCGATGGGCGGGCGCAACTGAAGATTCCGCCGGGAACGCAGAGCGGTCAGAAGCTGCGGATGCGGGAGCGCGGAGTGGAGAGTGCGCAGAGCGCGGGCCAGCGCGGCGACCAGATTGTGACTGTTGAAGTTCAGGTGCCGACGCTGCAGGACGAGCGCAGCCGCGAGATTATGCGCGAGCTGGCGAAGCTGAATAATCAGGACCCGCGGGTGCAGTTGTTCGATAAGGTGTAGAAAAGGAAAGATAAAAAGTGCGGTCCGAACTGTTTGAGTGGGACGATGGCAAGGCTGCCGCGAATCTAAGGAAACATCGTATAAGTTTCGACGAGGCTTTGACAGTTTTTGACGATCCGTACGTGATAGTCGAAGCCGATTCGACCCATTCCGAAGAAGAAGAGCGCGCTTACGCAACTGGTTTCTCAGCTCTGAGCAGGGTATTGTTAGTGGTGTACGCAGAGCGGCAAGAGCGCATCCGGCTTGTCAGCGCCCGTCGGGCGACGCAGGAGGAAAGGAGGAAGTATGAGTCTCAGTTCGAGTAAAGCGAGTTCAGTGCACAAAGGAGACGCAGCTTCCGTTGGCTCAGACAAGGTGCCCATTCCTCGGGGCGTTTTTGCGCATCGCCGGGGGGAAGCTGTTGCGGATGAGCGCAAGGTGGTGGAGTTCTGGCTCAGCTGCGGCATTACCGCAGAGAGCATGGAGGATGCCAACGAGCGGTTTTCCTCTATGCCAGACCTTCAGTTGTCGAGAGATGGCATACCGTGGGCCTGCTGCGAGGTGAAGACGATTTGGCGGCATCGCTGGACGGTTCGCATCCTGCATGAGGGACGGACAGCGGAAGAGAGAGTGGAAGAAAGCAAGGCTTCGGCGAGCGAGCGGATCAGCGCCGATCTGATTACGGCGCTTCGCCAACTGAAAGCGGGCAATCCCACCCATGCACTGCTGAATATCGTGGTGCTTGTAAATCGTGATGCAGAAGCATCCCTCGGCCTTCTATCACGAGTGCTTGCTCCTGCTCCAAAGATTACGGGAAGAACGTTGCCGGCAAAACGGGCGGCGATGCTGGCCAAGGAAATGCAGGAGTTTCGTCGCTGCGTGGATATGTGCCTCTGGACTGTAGAGCAGGCAGATGGACAACTCGCCGTGGAAGGATGTCTGTTGTTTGCCGCGGCTCTTCAAGAACAGATAGCGAATCTGCCGGGTCTTGGATTTGGGAAACAGATTATCCTTGATCCGGCAGCATAATCAAAACAGCCATGCCAGCAAAACGTAAATCAAAAGGCGCGTACATGATCTCGGCGGTGGCCGAGATGTACGGTATTCATCCGCAGACGCTCCGGCTTTACGAGCGCGAGGGGCTGCTCAAGCCTTCGCGCACGGAAGGCAACACGCGGCTCTATACGGACGAGGATATTGAGCGGCTGGAGTTCATTTTGAATCTGGCGCGCGACCTGGGAGTGAACATTGCCGGCATTGCGATCATTCTGCAGATGCGGGAGCGCATGGAAGAGATGAACCGGCAGATGCAGAGCTTTGTGGAGTATGTGCGATCGGAGATGTTGACGCGTTTTCAGCAGAATGCGCCGAGCACGGCGGGTGCGATTGTTCCGCTGCGGAAGCCGGCTGTGGCGCGGCCGGTGGTGGTCACAAGGACGAATCCAAAGCGCGAATCGTGATTCGCGTTCGCTTAAAGGTATTCTTGTAGCTGCATGTTGTACGTCTTGCTTGCATTGGCCATCTTTGGCCTGTTTACCTCCACGGTCTTCACCGGCATGGTGCTGACCGCATTGCCTTCCTATCTGCGCGAACGCCGCGCTGCTCTTGAGAAACTTGCTTCCGGAGCGGGGTTTATGCCGCCGCTGAGCCTGCTTAAGCCTTTGCACGGTGCTGAGCCGGGGCTCGAAGGCTATCTGGAAACTTTCTTTGCGCAGGATTATCCGCGGTACGAGATTCTATTTTGCGCGCGCTCGGCGGAGGATGCGGGGCTGGCGGTTGCGCGGCGAGTTGCTGCGCGGCATCCGGAAGTGCCTGTCAAGTTTCTTGCGACTGGCGGGGAGCCGGACTACATCAATGCCAAGGCTGCTTCTCTGGAACATATGGAGGCTGCCGCCGAGCATGAAATTCTGGTGATCAGCGACAGCGATGTGCGGGTGACGCCGGACTATCTGCGTTCGGTAGCGCTGCCGTTTACCGATCCAAGGGTGGGCGGGATTACCTGCTTGTATCGTGGAGTGGTGGCGGAGGGTGGGTTGTGGGCACGGGTGGAGGCTGTGGGCATGTCCGTGGAGATGACGGCGGGCGTGCTGGTGGCGCGGAACCTTGAGGGCATGCAGTTTACGCTGGGGCCGACGATGGCGTTTCGCCGCGAGACGATTCGCAGGATGGGCGGATTTGCCGTGACGGCGGATTACTGCGCGGACGATTTTGTGCTGGGCAATGAGGCTTACAAGCAAGGCGACGCGATTGTGCTGAGCCACCATGCGATTGACCATATTGTGATCAACGCGAGCTTCTGGCAGTCGATGTTGCACCAGGTTCGCTGGATGAAATCCACGCGCTTCTCGCGGCCCAAGGGACACTTTGGCACTGCGCTGACTTTTGCGATGCCGTTTGGACTGCTGGGGCTTGCTGCCGGTGGAGCGCTGGGACATTGGGAGTGGGGGATTGCGTTGCTGGCGTGGGCGATGGCGTCGCGGCTGGCGATTTCGATTCCGGTGGGCCGGATGGTGGTGCAGGACCGGAGTTGGCTGGCGCTGCTGTTGCTGTATCCCGTACGCGACCTGATGGGGTTTTTCTTCTGGGCGGCTAGTTATACCTCCAGCAGAATTCATTGGCGGGGGCGGATTTACCGGTTGCTGCCGGGCGGGAAGATGCGGGCGGCGGAATAGAAACCGGGACTAATTGCTGATTTAAAATTGAATGCATCATGATTCGTTACTCCACTGCTGGTGAGTCGCATGGTGAGGCGCTGGTTGCGCTGGTCACGGGGCTTCCGGCCGGTATTCCTGTCGATCTCGATTTTGTGAACCGCGAGCTGTGGCGGCGGCAGCAGGGCTATGGCCGCGGCGGCCGCATGAAGATTGAGACCGACAAGGCGCATATCCTCTCAGGTGTTCGGCACGGCAAGACGATTGGTTCGCCGGTGGCGATTGAGATTATCAACCGCGACTGGAAGAACTGGGAAGAGAAGCTGCCGGTGGAGGCGGGCGATCCGGCAAAGCACCAGGCTGTGGCTTCTCCGCGGCCGGGACATGCGGACCTGGCGGGTGCGCTCAAGTACAACTTTCCCGATGCGCGGTATGTGCTGGAGCGGGCTTCGGCGCGTGAATCGACAGCGCGCGTGGCCGCTGGGGCGTTTGCCAAGCTGATGCTGCGCGAGTTGGGCATTGAGATATTGAGTCATGTGATTCGCGTGGGTCATGTGGAGCTAAAGCGCGCGGCTGCGTGGGATGAGATTGTTGCCGTGGCTGCGAAGGACGATGTGCTGCTGAGCTGCGTGGACGCCGAGACGGAAGCTCGCATGAAGGAAGAGGTTGAGAAGGTTTCGCGCACGGGCGATACGGTGGGCGGCGTGTTTGAGGTAGTGGTTCACAACGTACCTGCAGGATTGGGTACGTATGCCACGTGGGATGAGCGGCTGGATGGGCTGCTGGCGTGGAGCGTGATGAGCCTGCAGGCGGTGAAGGCTGTGGAGATTGGCCGTGGTGTGACAGCTGCTGAGAGCTTTGGCTCGCAGGTGCATGATGCGATCCATTACGCGGCTGAAAATGATCCGGCCACGAACGGCAAGCCCACGCGCTTTACCCGTGAGCAGAATAATGCGGGCGGAGTGGAAGGCGGCGTTTCGAATGGCGAGGACGTTGTGGTGCGCGGCTATCTGAAGCCGATTTCGACGCTGCGGCGGCCGCTTGAGTCGGTTCGCTTTGATACGCGGGAGACAACGAGCGCAAGCTATGAGCGCAGCGACATCTGCGTGGTGCCGGCTGCTGGCGTGGCGGCGGAGGCGATGGTGGCGATGACGATTGCGAGCCTGGCGCAGCAGAAGTTTGGCGGAGACAGCGCGCTTGAGATGAAGCGGAACTTTGATGGGTATATTGAGCAGATCAGGAAATTCTAAGTCGTCGGTTGAGTCGGTTCGCCGATACAATCATATTGGCGTGGAGGACGTATGGTGGATGTGAATTTTGATCCGGTGCAAGGCGAGGAGGTACGGGTTGAAGGACGCCCTGGCATATTCAGGATTAAGCGCGTCTATCAGCCCGGTGAGAAGCATCCGAATCCTAATGTTCGCACGTCGGAAGGTTCGCTTGGCACTGTGGACCTAAAGCAGGAACAGACCGGCTTTGATTTACCTGGAATTCCCTGGCATCGGCTTGTCTATGTCGATGAAGCACGCCCTGTTCGTCGGGTGATTGAGTGGCGGAAGAAAAATTCCAAGGGCAACTCTTACCCTTGCTACATCGTGCATTACGATGTGGAGTCCGGGGAAGACCATGACGGAAATCCGTCGATTTTCGTGCGTTTTCTGGCGGATCGGGATTACCTTTACGAGAATGGGCGCCTTTCCGAGAAGAAGATCGCGGAGTTGAACGAATTTCTCGATGAAGTCAGGCGGGAGTTGATCGGGCTCGATCTGGATCGTTGGATCTATGTGCGTGCGGGAGAAGCGCAAAGGGAACTGGATGTCGCTAGCTGAAGAATTGCTCGAACACGCTCGTTTTATTGCGAGTCTTGATCCGGAAACGATTTCCCAGGCCGGTATTCGACGGGCTATTTCAACTGCGTATTACGCGGTATTCCATCTGCTGGCGGAAGAGGTATCAGGGCAGGTGAGTCCTGCTTCGCCGTCGGGGCTTCGTGAGCGGACGCAGAGGGCGTTGGAACATACGCAAATGCTGAAAGTGGCGAAGGCATTTTCGCTGGAGGGCGCCAGCCGTATCAAAGACCTTCCGGGCGACGTTCCGCTGCCTCAGCCCGTATCACGAGAACTTGCTTCGATTGCGAATGGCTTCCGGGAACTTCAGGAAGCGCGTTACTCGGCGGATTACGATGTTCTGAAACAGTTCGATCCGGCAGACGCTTTTGCCTTAGTGCAAAAGGCAGAGCAGGTTTTCAACGATTGGAAGGTTGAAAAAGGAAATCAAGCAATACCCCTGTCTTCCTGGCATCTCTTATGTTCGGCAAATCCTGGAATAAATAGAATGGAGAAGAAGAAAGGGGTAGTTCTTTCTACCAGAGAACAATGGCATTGAAGATCGTTAAATATCCGGAACCGGTGCTGCAGCAGCCTGGTGAACCTATCACTGAATTCAATGATGAGCTGCGCGGCTTTGTGGCCGATCTCTTTGAGACGATGTATGCGGCCAAGGGGATTGGGCTGGCTGCGCCGCAGGTGGCTGTCTCCAAGCGCATCACGGTGATTGACCTGAGCAGCGGGAAGAATCCGGAAGAGAAGCTGGTGCTGATCAATCCGGAGATTATTGGGCGCGAAGGCAAGCAGTACGAAGAAGAAGGCTGCCTTAGTTTTCCTGATATTCACGAGAAGGTACAGCGCGCGGCGAAGGTGACTGTGCGCGCGCAGGACGAGTATGGCAAGTGGTTTGAGAGGGATGGCGAGGAGCTGCTGTCGCGGGCATTTCAGCATGAGATTGATCATCTTGACGGCGTGCTGTTCATCTTTCGCATGAGCGGGCTGAAGCGCGACATCATTGTGCGCCGGATTCGCAAGGCGCAGCGCGAAGGCACCTGGTAGGAGGATTGGCCGTCCAGGCAACCGCGCGCTTCGCGCGCCGCTCCGACTGCAGTGGGCCTTCCGTTGGTCGGCATAGGGGTTCAGGAGCAAGACATGAAGCTAGTTTTTTGCGGCACTCCACAGTTTGCCGTGCCTACGCTTGAGGCGCTGATTGCGGCGGGGCACGAGATTCCTCTGGTGGTGACGCAGCCGGACAGGCCTGTGGGGCGCGCGCAGGAGTTGCATGCGCCGCCGGTGAAGCAGACTGCGCTGGCGGCAGGATTACAGGTGACGCAGCCGGACAAGATTCGCAACAACGTGGAGTTTCGCGCGCTGCTTGAGGCGATTGCGCCGGATGCGATTGTGGTTGTCGCGTATGGGCGGATCATTCCGCCGTGGATGCTGGCGCTGCCGCGGCTTGGATGCATCAATCTTCATGCGTCGCTGCTGCCGAAGTATCGCGGGGCTGCGCCGATTCAGTGGGCAGTGGCGATGGGCGAAACGAAGACCGGCAACACGACGATGCTGCTGGAAGAAGGGCTTGATACGGGGCCGATTCTATTGCAGCAATCGTTGCCGATTGCGCCGGAGCAGACGGCGGCGGACCTTTTTGATTTGCTGGCTGTGCAGGGCGCGCCGCTGGTGGTGGAGACGCTTGCGGGGCTCGATGCGGGAAGCATCCAACCGCAGGTGCAGGACGATGCGAAGGCTACGCTTGCGCCGATTTTAGAGCGCGAGGATGGGCGGATGGATTTTGCGGCGCGGAGTGCGATGGAGCTTGTGAATCGCTGGCGCGGTTTTCAGCCCTGGCCGGGAGCTTTTACTTCGTTCGAGGGGAAGAAGCTGATTGTGCATCATATAAGTGTGGCGGATGAGCCGGCGGTGATTGCCGATCCGGGTGTTGTGATTGTGAAGGACAAGCGTATGCTTGTTGCCTGCGCGCAGAATACGCGGCTGGAATTGCTGGAAGTGCAGTTGGAAGGCAAGAGGCGCATTGCCGCGGCTGAGTTTTTGCGTGGACTGCAACAGGCGCACGCGAGTTTGCGGTTAGGCTAAGCGCATGGCACATACGCTCGAGAAAATCTCGCCGGCACGCAAGGCAGCTTTCGAGGTTCTGCTTGCGGTAGAGAATGGACGCGGCCATTCGGACGATCTTCTGCGGAGAAAATCCGTCTCGCGGCTTTCCGCATCGGATAAAAATCTTGCTACGGCGCTGGTGCTGGGCGTGCTGCGATGGCAGATTGCGCTCGATGACCGCATTCGGCCGCTGCTGAAGCGGCCAAACGCGAAGCTTGATATTGAGGTACTGATCGCGCTGCGGTTGGGCGTGTTTCAACTGCTGATGATGGACCGGATTCCGGCTCATGCCGCGATTGATGAGAGCGTGGAGCTTGCGCAATCAGCGGGACATCGGTTCGCTTCCGGCATGGTGAATGCGGTGCTGCGAAAGCTGGCGGCTGGAGATGCGGGCATACGCGACGATGACCCGAAGGCCGCGTATCCCACGTGGATGGTGACGCGCTGGATGCGATCCTTTGGCGTGGAGAAGGCTGAGACGATTTGCAGGAGCGGCCTTTTGCAACCAGAGATGAGCGTTCGCATTCAGGGGGCCGGGACTGAGGCGGAGCTTGTGGATGCGGGAGTCAGGTTTACTCCGGGACTATTGCTGACGGCAACACGCAAGATCTTATCCGGCGATGTGATGGCGATGGAGGCGTTCCGCGATGGACGCGTGCGGATTCAGGATGAGGGTTCGCAGCTTGTGGCGGAGATTGCGGGCAATGGCGCGGAGATCCTTGATGCGTGCGCCGCGCCGGGAGGCAAGACGCTGATTCTTGCGGAACGAAATCCGCAGGCGCAGATGATTGCCTGTGAGGTGAATCCGCAGCGGTGTGCCGCACTGCGCAAGAGGCTTGCTTCGCTGGGGAGTCGCGTGGAATGCAGGCAGGTGGATGCGACGGAGCTCGCGGAGCGGGACGCGTTCGATCTTGTGCTTGCGGATGTGCCGTGCAGCGGCACGGGGACGCTAGGGCGGAATCCTGAGATTCGGCATCGGCTGGAGCCGGAGGACTTTGCGCGGCAGGCGGAGCGGCAGAGGGCGATTCTTGCAACGGCTCTGCGCGTAGCGCGGCGGGGCGCGATGATTGTGTATTCGACCTGCTCGCTGGAGCCGGAGGAGAATGAGCAGGTAGTTCACGCGGTGCTTGCGCAGATGCCGGGAGTGAGGCTTGTTTCGCTTGCCGTGCGCGTTGTGCAACTACGCGAAAAGGCTATAGTCACGGCAGACGGCGCTGAGAAGCTATTCAAGAGCACTTCCGCGGATGGTTTCCTGCGCCTATTTCCGGGCGATTTCGGTACGGATGGGTTCTTTATTGCACTGATGGAAAAGCTTGCGTGAGGGATTACTCGGCTGGCAGTTTCAGTTCCGCATAGTCGCGGCCAAGCAGGGCGCAGAGGGCTTCAATGACTAACTCATGATCGGCGCGCATGGGCAGGCCGGATACTGTGGCGATGCCTACGATGCCTGCGCCGGTGACGCGCAGCGGAAATGCGCCGCCATGGGTTGCGTAATCGGCTATTGAAAGGCCTTGCGTTTCAATGAGAGAGTGGCCTTTGATCTTTTCCTTGATGCCGGCGGCATAGGAACTGATGTGGAAACGCTCGACGACGTTGTTCTTGCGGCGCACCCAATCGACGTTGTCGGGAGTGGTGCCTTCGAGAGCGGCATAAAAGAGCGGCTGACCAATGCGGCGCACGTCGATGACGACACCAAGCTTGCGTTCATGCGCCAGTTGCCGCAGGTATGAGCCGAGTTCCCAGGCAATCTCCGTGTTGAACCTGGGGAGCGTGAGTTCGCGTTCCTGTAATGCGATGTGTTCGAAGTCCGACTGCAAGCTCATGATGGCTGCATCTCCTTGACCTACTCATGGTAACTGTTTAATTTTCGGCGGCCTCTTCTACCAAGGCGGGCTGCCGGATTGGGATGATGCCAAGCCGTTCATAGATGGGACGTATCTCTTTGCGGATGCGGGGGAGCCGCGTGAAGAACCAGATGGCGCCGCAGATGCAGGCGATGCCGCTGACGATGACCGTGTTCTGCGCGCCGACCGCGCGCGCCAGCGCGCCTGCGAAGAGGCTGCCGAATGGAGCCATGCCGACGAAGGCCATGGTGTAGTAGCTCATGACGCGGCCGCGCATCTTTTCATCCACCAGCGTTTGCAGAATGGTGTTGCTGGAGGTGATGCCCTGCATCATGCCGAATCCCGTGACGAGCATGATGGGCAGCGAGAGCCAAAGGCTATGCGAGAAGCCGAAGGCGATGAGCCCGATGCCGAAGACGCAGGCGCCGATGGGAATGATTTTGGTAAGCCCGCGTACGGATTTGCGGACTGCGAGCACAAGAGCGGAAGCGAGTGCGCCGACGCCGACTGCGCCCATGAGGAAGCCCTGCGTGTGCGCGCCGCCTTTGAGCACCTCTGCGGCAAAGACCGGCATGAGCACCATGAAGGGCCAGCCCATGAGGCTGAGCAAGGCAAAAAGCATGAGGATGTTGCGGATGGGCACGGACTGCGTCACGTATTCCCATCCCTGGCGAAGCTGTTCGGCCATGGTGGTGCCGTGAGCCTGCAGCTCTTCATGGCGAATCCGCATCATGAGCAGCGACGCAATGACGGCGATGTAGCTTACGCCATCGATGAGGAAGCACCAGCCTTCATTGGTTGCGGCGATGAGGATTCCGGCGAGCGACGGACCGATGAGGCGCGCGGCGTTGACCATGGATGAGTTGATCGCGATGGCATTCTGCAGGTCGGCGCGGTCCTCAACCATGCGGATCATGAAGGACTGGCGCGCAGGCATGTCAAAGGCGTTGATGATGCCCTGCATGACGCTGAGGAGAAGAATCTCCGTAACGTTGATGCGATGGGCGAGAGTGAGAGCGGCGAGCAGCAGCGATTGAAGCATGGCGAGCGCCTGGGTCCATAGGAGGACTTTGCGCCGGTCCATGCGGTCTACGATGACTCCGGCGAGCGGCGCGAAGAGGAAAGAGGGAATCTGGCCCGAAAAGCCCACTAACCCCAGCATCAAGGGGGACTTTGTGAGTTGGTACACCAGCCACGAGGTAGCAATGCGCGTCATCCACGTACCGATGAGCGAGATGCTCTGGCCGCCAAAGAAGAGTCTGAAATTTCTATGCTTTAATGCGCGCCATGCGTGCGAAATGCCATCGGGCTGCGGAGTTTTGGATTCTTTGCTCGACTCAACTGTCATGCCTATTCGTTTGACGCTCCAGGCCGCTTCTACGATGCGCATATACGACAGAATCAGCATGGGTGTAGCCGCTCAAACCCGCGCTGAGTTGGATTTTTCTTAAAAAAGATCCGATCCGGCGTCTTAGCGGCCAGGCCCTGTTGTGCTGATTCTGCTCTATCGCGCGACGGTGAGCCTGACGAGCGTGTTTGCATCCACGCGCGCGCCGGGCTGCGGCTGCTGGAGAATTACGGTGTTTGGCGCAACGGGCGGCTTTACCGCAGAGCCATCCGGGCCGACGGGTGGAACATCCATCTCCATGAAAGTGGGCGGCGCTGCGGTGAGGCCCACGTGCGCCAGTTGCGTTTGAGCTGACTCAAGCGTCATCCCCTTCAGATCGGGCATGAGAAAGCCGTCCGCGCCTACATCCGGTGGGGCGGCGACGAGAAGATTGATGCTTGGGCCTTCAATGCCTTTGGCGTGTGCGGGAGGATCCTGCGCGAGCACGGTGCCTTCCGGGATTTTCGCATTGGGCAGGCGAGCCGTTGCGCCTACGGTGAGGCCTACGCGGCGCAGCTTGAGCGCGGCGAGGTGCTCATCCATGCCGATGGTGTCGGGCACATCCACCTGCTGCGGCCCGAGGCTTTCAGCGACGCGCACGTGCCATTCACGACGCACCACGGTTCCCGGCGCGGGCGATTGGGTGAGGATGTGGCCGGCGGCCACGTCGGAAGAGAAGTAGCGGTTGTCCACATCGAGGTTGAGGCCGAGGCCCGCAGCCTGGCTGCGCGCGTCCGCAACCGTCATGCCTTTGAGCGTGGGAACCTGCACCTCCGCGCCGTGAATGGCAAAGTGCATGGTGGTGATGGCCGCAAGAAGGCCCACAGCGACCACCAGCAGGATGACCGATGCCACGCGGAAGAAGCCGACGACGGGATGGACGATTTGTGGACTCATGCGTGAGGCTCCGGGTTTATGCTTCCGGCTCTCCATCGGGGAGAACGATCTCGTAGCCAATCTCAGCTTTGCATTCGAGCATCTTCGAGACGGAGCAGTATTTGTTCTTTGAAAGCGAAACGGCGTCTTCCGCAGCTTTGCGATCTACTTTGCCGTGGATGGTGTAGGTGAGCAAGATCTTTGTGAAGACCTGCGGCGGGTCTGGAGCGCGCTCCGCTTCCGCGGAGACGCGAAGGCCGGTGATTTCCTGCCGCTTCTTTTTGAGGATGCTCACGACATCGACCGAAGTGCATGCGCAGAGCGCCATTAACACGGCTTGCACAGGGCTTGCGCCATGTGCGTGGGCGCTGTCGGTATCGAAGACGATCTTGTTGCTTTCTGAGACTGCTTCATACGTGCTGTCGTGCTTCCAGTCGCTGTACACATTCATTGCGGTCATCCTCTTATCTTGTATTTTCCGTTGCCGGCTCGGGGTGAATGGTCATGCGGTTCACCTCCGGGCATTCCTGCTTCAGGCGATCTTCAAGCGCTGTGATGATCTCATGCACGTGGCCCATTGGCAGCGCATCGGGCAGCGTGCAGTGGCAGGAGAGATCGATATGGTCGCCGACGCGCAGCACTGTGAGTTGATGCACATCGATGATCTCCGGGAACTGCGTCGCGGCGGAGCGCAGGGCGTGCTCAATGCGCTGATCGTCGAGCACGATTTCTTCGGGCTGCTCGATAGTTGCCGGCTCGCTCTCAATATGGGTGAGCACGGAGTCAATTTCCGGCGCTTCATGCAGGATTTCTTCTTCAAGCGCCGTGACGAAGCGATGGGCCTCGATGAGAGGCAAGCGCTCATCGAGCTCGACGTGCTGTTCCACGCGCAGCCTTCCATGATGCGATTGCACGCTGAGCTCATGCACGAAGACGTTGTTGCGCGCAGCTACAGTGCGCACGCGATCAAAGATGTTCCCAGTGCCGGGGTCGCGGGGGACGGTGTGAATCACCACGTCTGTGCCTGGAAGTGCGCGATCGACGGCTTCCGTGGCGGCGCGCACGACTTCGCCGGTGTGCTCGAAGGTGAAGCGGCGCGGCAGCGCGAGTGTGAGATCGGCAAAGTAAGATGCGCCGGAGCGGCGCACGCGCGCCTGCTCAACGGCCAGTACGCCATCCACGCCCGCGGCCGCGTGAATGACGCGCTGGCGGGTTTCAGCGGGAATCTCATCGATCAGAGCGGCGATTGTCTTGCGCGTGAGATGGATTGTCATACGCAGGATCATGAGCGAAACAACAATAGCCGCGAATGGGTCGGCAAATTCCAGCCAGGGAATGCCGAAGCGAGCGCCGGCCCAGCTTGCGCCCAGGCCGATGAGAACAGCGATCGTGGCCCAGATGTCGGATGCGAAGTGGAAGGCGTCGGTTTCAAGCGCGGGCGATCCAGTGCGCCTCGCCACCTCGCGCAACTGGCGCGAACGCCAGTAATCCACTGCGATGGAAGCGAGCAGCACGAGCGCCGGCCAGATGGAGTGGTGCAGCTGAATAGTGTGACGCGCAATGTGGCTGAGCGCCTCTGAAATGATCCATACGCAGGAGACGGCCATCAAGCCGGCTTCAATGAAGGCGGAGACGTTTTCAATTTTGCCGTGGCCGTAGGTGTGATCTTCGTCCGCAGGCTTATCCGCCACACGCACGGAGAAAAAAGTGAGAACGGCGGCGACGAGGTCGATGGCAGAGTGCGCGGCATCGGAGAGCACGCCGAGCGAGCCGGAGAGCAGGCCCACCAGGAGCTTGAGCAGCGTCATGCATGTGGCGCCGAGAATGGAATAAAGCGCCACACGCCGCTTTTCAGCGGTGACGGATGCGAGGCTGGGCGCTGACGAAGTCATGCCTGTTCAGCCTACTACGAGCGCTTCGCGCTTTCATCTTTAGGACGAGTGCCAGTGTATAGACCAGCGATGCCAAAGGTATAAGGCTGCCAGGCGCAGTCGATGTAGCCCGCTTCGTGCATCATCTGGAGCATGCGTGGAGGGGCGGGGAAGTTGCCGACGGACTCGGGAAGATATTGATAAGGGCTTGTTTGGCCGGTGATGGCACGACCAATGGCCGGCAGGATGCGGCGGAAGTAGATGGCGTAGAGTTTGCCGAGCAGGCCGCCGGGTTCGCTGAAGTCGAGGATGCCGAGCAGGCCGCCGGGCTTGAGCACGCGGTGGAATTCGCGCAGGCCGGCGTCGTAGTTGGCCAGGTTGCGAAAGCCGAAGGCGCTGACGACGAGGTCGAGCGAGCCGGATTGCAGCGGGAGATGGAGGGCGTCGGCTTCGAGGGTGGTTGCGGTGGGCTGGCTTGAATCGCGTGCCGCGAATTTTTCTTCGGCGCGGGTGAGCATGGCGCGTGCGAAATCCGCTGCCAGGATCGGGCGAGAGCCGGCGGGACGATGCTTGAGCAGCGCGAGGGTCATGTCGCCGGTGCCGCAGCAGATGTCGAGGATGGCGGAGTCAGGCTGTGCAAGGATGTCGTGGAAGCGGCGGGCGGCGCGGCTCCACCAGATGCGGTCCACGTTGGCGGAGAGGACATGGTTGAGCAGGTCGTAGCGCGGCGCGATGGAGTTGAACATGGCCTGCACGGCCTGCGCGGCACTGGCTTCGTCTTGCGCGCCTGCGGGTTTTGCGCCGGTGTTTGCCATTACTTTTTCTGCTCCGCTCCAGCAGGAGGCTCAGCTTGCGAGAGCATGTACTCGGCGGCCTCGCGTAGTTCGCTGACGGTGACGTCTTCCACTACGCCTGCGTCCCCGATGCCGATGGGGAGAACGAAGCGGCGGATGCCGCCGATGTTCTTTTTATCCGCGCCGGTGGCGGCGACGAGCTTTGCAGCACTTGCCTCAAATAGCGGTAGAGCGCCGTAGTGGTGAATCAACGCTTCCATACGATCCGATTGCGCGCGCGTGATGGTTCCGCGCAGGCCAGCGATGTAGAGCGCGGCGATCATTCCCCAGCCGACGGCTTCGCCGTGCAGAAGAACCTTGTAGCGTGTGACCTGCTCAATGGCGTGGCCGAGAGTGTGGCCGAAGTTGAGAATCATGCGCAGGCCGCTTTCGCGCTCGTCGCGGCTGACAACATCGGCCTTCATGCGGATGGATGCCGCGATGACTTTTTCGAGCGCTTTCGGATCGCGGGCCAGTACGTCTTCCGCGCGCTCATCCATGTAGCGAACGAGCGCGCGGTCGCGAATGATGCCGGCTTTCACGCTTTCCATGAGACCGGCGCGCAGCTCGCGCTCACTGAGCGTGCCGAGGACGTGGGTGTCTGCAAAGACGGCGAGCGGATGATGGAAGCTGCCGAGGAGGTTTTTGCCATTGGGCAGGTTTACGCCGGTCTTGCCGCCGACGGAGGAGTCAACCTGCGCGAGGAATGTGGTGGGGACCTGGATGTAGGGGATTCCGCGCATGAAGATGGCGGCGAGGAATCCGCCGACGTCGCCGACGATTCCGCCGCCGAAGGCGATGAGCAGCGAGCCACGGTCGCCGCCGGCTTCGATCATCTGGCGGGCGAGGCGCTCCACGCTGGAGAGCGTTTTGTGCTTTTCTCCGGCTGGGAGAAAAAGAGCGATGGGCGGTTGAGCGAAGGATTGGCTCAACGGTTCGCCCCAGAGCGCCCAGATTTCGGGTGAAGTGAGGACAAAGACGCGGCGCGGAAGACGGCCTGTCACACGCTCGATGCGGGAGCCGAGCGTGGCAAGAAGGTCGCTGCCCGCGAAGACGTCATATCGTGCTGAAGGCGTATCTACTCGTATAGTTTGCACGCTATATCTATCGTAAATGTGCGGGGTGTGGAATCCTGCCAGCCGGTTGCGGGTCAGTTTACATTTGAATCCAAAGAATATTCGCTATCGCAAACGCATGATAAAGGGCATTATGTGCGTGAAAACTTCTTATCTCGACATCTAAACAAATCGGTTTATGGTATAAATTGATTTGTGATGATTAACCGTTGGAGGCGAGGATGCAGACAGCGACTCTCAGTGATGCTTCGAGCAACGGCCAGGAGCTTCATTATTTAACAGCGCACTTTCGCGACCTGCAGGGACTTCGGATGGCGCCTTTCTGGGGCGCACTTCTGGTGCTGACAAGCCTTGCGAAGACAGGCTCGTTCTCGAGAGGACATCTGTTCTGGGCGGCTGTCGTATTGATAGCGGCACAATTTGGCTGGCTTCATTTGAGCGGACGCTGGTATGAGCTGCGCTATGGCGTCGTCAAAGAGCCGGAACCGGCGGTTCCGTCCGGCCTGATCTCGATCATGCATCCGGAGGCTCGACCGCAGCGTGCTGCTAATCCTCTGGCTCGGCGTTATGGATACATCAGCGGCATGTTTGCGGTTTTATTTCTCATTTGGGCATTGACGTTCGTGCCCGATTTGTTTCTTGGCCACCACGCCCAGCCCGGATTGTTCGCCGCGCTGCTCGCGGCATACCAGGTCTTCCCGAGAAGTCTTTATGCCGTAACCAGCAACTGGTCAATTCTTCTGCGCCGCATCCTCGCAGCTACCGCAATGATTGCCATGATCGGGATCTATCTCGAATATCGTTTCGCTCGGATCGATTTGTGGACCTGGATGGCTTTGCTGTTCGGCTTCCTTCTACTACTCGACCTCTATGACCATTGGCTACTGAACCACCTTCTCAGTAGCGATTTCACGGAGGGGAGCCATGAATAAAGACGACAACTTTCAGATGCCGGAGATTGATCGCGTTGTCCACGAACCAGCACGGCTTGCGATCCTCACAGTTCTCTCCTCGTGCGAAGAGGCGGACTTCCTCTTCCTGGAGCGCGCCACGAAACTCTCACGAGGCAATCTGTCAGTGCAGCTCACTCGTCTTGAGGATGCCAATGTTATCGAGATTGAAAAGAAGATAGAACACAAGCGGACCTTGACGACTGCGAAACTTACGGATCGCGGCCGGCGCACACTGGAGGCCTACTGGGAAACCATGAATGCTCTGCGAACTGCTGCGGGGGGTAGATTAACTTCAACCGCAGGTAGTCCCAAGCGCGGCGTGCCTGTGGAAGGCTTGCTCGCAACATTTATACGATGAGAAGAGACGAGCAAACGGCGGAAAATTGCCTAAGTTGTCGTTGGTAATCCCAGCTCTTTGGTTTCATAACACCAAGAGCTGCAGCTTGGGCCAGTTGGAACGATGGATTCACACTGCGCCGCTACCTGCTAGCCTGATAGGTGAGCCCTTTTACACAATTTGAGTTTCTGGTTATCGGCGCGGGCGTGGCCGGGCTGCGTGCTGCAGTCGAGCTGGCTGCGCATGGTTCGGTTCTTGTTGTCACGAAGGAAGCGGTACGCGAGTCGAATACGCACTATGCGCAGGGCGGCATTGCTGTGGCGATGGAAGGCGATGCGGATGTTGCGCTGCACCTGGAAGACACGATTGCCGCGGGTGACGGGCTGGTGAACCGCGCTGCCGCCGAGACGCTGGTGCGCGAGGGGCCGCTGCGCGTGGCAGAGCTGATGGAATGGGGCGCGCAGTTTGACCACGATGGCAGCGAATTGCTGCGCACGCGGGAGGCGGCGCATTCGAGGCCGCGCATTCTTCATGCGAATGGCGATGCGACGGGGGCTGAGATTGGCCGCGCGCTGACGGAATCGGCGCGAAATCACGAAAACATTCGCTTTGCCGAGTGGACTACGGTGAAGAGCCTTGTGGTTGCCGATGGGCGCGTAGTGGCTGCGGATCTGCTGGATCGCGATGGCGCGCTCTCGCGTGTCTCGGCACGGGCGGTGCTGGTGGCTGCGGGCGGCGCGGGACAGATGTATTCGCATACGACCAATCCGGCTGTGGCGACGGGCGACGGACTGGCGCTTGCCTTGCAGGCTGGAGCCGAGCTATCGGATATGGAGTTTTACCAATTTCATCCCACGGCGCTGGCGCTGCCGGGTGTGCCGGCGTTTCTGCTCTCTGAGGCGCTGCGCGGCGAGGGCGCATGGCTGGTAAATGGTCGCGGGGAGCGTTTTATGGAGCGCTACGATGCGCGGCTGGAGCTTGCGCCGCGGGACGTGGTGGCGAGAGCCGTATGGCGCGAGGGAATGAGCGACACCGGGAGCGAGATGGGCGGCGACATGCGGCAGGTGTATCTCGATATGCGGCATGTGACTGGAATGGATTTGCACAAGCGCTTTCCGGGCATCAGCGCGTTTCTGGCGCGGCATGGGCTGGACCTGTGTCGGGACCGGATTCCGGTGCGTCCGGCGGCGCACTATTTGATGGGCGGCGTGAGAACCGATCTCGACGGTCATACGCAGGTGCGCGGGCTGTATGCGGCGGGTGAGGCGGCATGTACAGGTCTGCATGGCGCCAACCGGCTTGCTTCGAACTCGCTGCTGGAAGGACTGGTTTTTGGCGCGCGGGCCGCGCAGGCCATGCTTGCCGATGCGCTGCCGTTTGCGGAGGTTCCGGATGCCGAGTCTGTTCCGGTGGAGTCTGTGCCGGAGGGCCGCGTTGAGGAGATTGTTCAGGGGCTGAGGCAGACGATGCGGCAAAACATGGATATGGGCGCGGGGCTGTTGCGCGAAGAATCCGGTCTGCGCGAAGGGCTTGCGCGGCAGGGGCGCTGCGCAGGGGCTCTGGATGAGATTGCGCGGCAGGCTTCGCCCACGCGCCAGCTTGTGGAGGCGCAGTCGCTGTGCGCGGTTGCGGAGGCGATTCTGAGCTCGGCGCTGGCGCGGACGGAGAGCCGGGGCGCGCACTTTCGCACGGATTATCCCCGGCGGGATGACGAGCGCTTCCAGAAGCACTCGGTCTACGGTCGCGATAAGAGCGTCACGTTTGTGGCTTAAGGCGCAGCGACGATAGCTATGGCGCCGACGGGGTCTATGCCCGTGGCCGCAGTGGGTCCGGCATCGAGTTGACCCGCGGTTGTCGCGTTAAAGGTGAATGTGCTCAGGTCCGGGCTGCCGCCGAAGTTCACGGCCAGAATGTATGTGTCTGTGCTGTCTTCCGCTATGTCGTAGGTCAGCGGGCCCGTGGAAACCGAGTTGACGGTAGTCATTGTGTAACTGGTGCCGGAGGAAACAAGAGAAAATCCGGTAATGCTGCCGGCTGAACTGCCGCTGACGGCGCTGTTGCCAACATAAACATTGTTGGCGGTGGCCAGGATGGAGGAAGGACCTGATCCGCCCGTGGAATAGGGGTAGGCGTTACCTGCGGCGTCCGTGGCGCCGGTCGTGATCTCTGTAACTCCGGTATTGCTAATGGTGAGGACGCGCAGGCCTCCGGACTGCGCTCCGCTTGCGGCCGCTGTTTCTCCCACATAGAGCAGGCGGTTCTGCGGATCTACAGCTACGGTGTTGTCGGCTCCGAGCGAGTTCTTCACGCTGAGTCTACCCGGTGTACCGAAGGGACTGGTGCTGCCGGCACTGAAGGGTACAACCTCCGTTCCCCCAGTACCCATGGCGACGAACACATAGGGAGAGCTGGAACCACCCGGCGAGATGGCAATTCCCTTGAGGATGTTGGAGGGGAGCTGGACGGTTGCTGCGCTACCGACGAAGGCGCCAGTGGTGGAGTTCAGAAGATAAGCCGCCAGAATGCCGGCTCCAGTGGACTCGACGAGCCAAGTTCCGGTGGGATCCACTTGCATGGCGGTGGCAGCGTCGGTGCTGAGGGCTACGCCGCTGGCGGTCAGCGAGCCGACAGAATTGACGGTGTAGTAAGTGATGCCGGAGATAGTACTGACGTATAAGAAATCCCCGCTGGGGGAGATGGCCATAGCCAGTGGACCCGTAACCGTGTATGGGCTGCCCGATACGGCTGTGGGAGATGAGGCTCCGGCTGCGAAGGAAAAACCGGCGAGCTGGTTGGTTGTCTGGTTAAGGACGTAAAAGACACCGCTTGCGGGACCGGTACCACCCCCCCCGCCAGAGTTGGGCAGCGGGTCAAAGAATCCGGCGCAGCCGGAGATTGCGGCTATTGCAAACGCTACCGCGGTTACAATAATCCCGCGAACCCATGTGGCTGTCCTCATGATTGCTCCCCGATGTATAGCGCCAAGACTGGCGTAAGATTTCCTACTCTGTTTGACGAGAAAGATGCCTGGTTCGTTCACATTTGGCTGGCTGAGCGGGCCTGCCAGACGAGACGGGCTGCGACAAGGTCCTCAATGGCCATGCCGACGGATTTGAAGAGGATGCGGCTGCCGCGCGGGACGGGATATGCGGGGTTTGCGAGAATCTCACCGATTTCAGCCTGGACGCGAGCGCCGGAGAGAAGAATGTCGCCTGATTCGCGCTCGACGCTCTGGCGCGATTCGGCGACGATCCAGCTTGAGCGGGCAGCTTCATCGTCGAGCTCGCGCAGATGCGCGCCTACAGCTCCGACGGCGAGGATGACGGCACTGGGCGAGAGCCAGCGGCCTTCGAGGACCGGCGTGGGTGAGGCGGTTACGGTGAGGACAACGTCTGAGGCCGCGGCTTCCTCGATGGTTGTGGCTCTTGCTCCGGTTTCAGTTGCGAGCTGTTCGGCTTTGGCCGCGGTGCGGGACCAGATGCGGATGTCGGTCAGCGAGGGACGGACGGTGCGCAGCGTTTCGAGGTGCGAGCGCGCCTGCACGCCCGCGCCGAGGATGCCGAGGCTGCGCACTTCGGTTGAGGCGAGGGCATCGAGGGCGACCGCGGAGACAGCGGCGGTGCGCATGGCGGTGATCAGGCGGCCATCCATAACGGCAAGCGGCTCGCCGGTGGCGCGGCTGAAGAGCGTGATGACGGCCATGTGGGTGTGGAGGCCCGAACCTGATTCCGGCCCGGCGTTGCCGGGGAAGAAGGTGACGGATTTTACGCCCATGACGTCACCGTGGATGACGGGCATGACGGCGAACCAGTCTCTGTCACTGGGGCGGAGGATAGAGCGCGGAGGCTGATCGACTTTGCTTTTTTCGTCTTTGCCGGTGGAGTAATCGATCAAGGCTTCGCGCATGGCGGGGATCAGCGCGTCGTAGGTGAGAAGCGAGCGGACTTCGCTTTCCGGAATGTACATGGGCTAGTTGGGGCGCGTGGATGGGCCGGAGCTAAAGCCCGATCCAGACCGGCGGCGGAAGCGGTCATCAACGGGCTGGCGGCCCTGGAAGCCGGATTCGACGGTGTGCCAGTGCTCGATGGCCGGCTCACCCATGCGCCAGCAGAGCAGAACCACCTCGTCATCCAGGCGAAAAGGGAAGTCGAGGAGGCCGGTGTCGAGGTCCTTGACCTGAACGCCGATGGCATCGATTTCCGCAACGGTCTCCTTGACCTGCTTGAGGTGCTCTTCCATCTCGAAGCGGTCGCGGGCGACGGCGGCAACGTCTACCTTCATGCCGCCGGAGATGTAGATGCGGCGGATCAGCTCCTGCAGGCGGTTCTCAGCCAGCTCGGCGGACTGCTTACCCTCAATGGCGCGCTTGAGGAGCGAGTCGAGGACGGGGAGCAGGGATTGGGCTTCATCGAAGGTAAAGGTCTTCATCTGCAAATCTCTATGACTAGGATACGACGGACGCAGCAATTTTCGGGGAAAGCTGTTGCGTGGAGGATGCTTAATCTTTCCATTCATCTCCCGGCATAATTCGCTTCATAAACTCATCGAAGAGAGGCACTGTGAAAGCGGTGTCTCCGTGGGTGGGGCTCCAGATCATTCCTTTGGCGATCAGGCTGGCCCTGAGTGGGCCAAGAGACTGAACGCTTCTTCGCAGCTTTTCGGCAATATCTCCGGACCTATGCGATCCGGCACCGAGATCTGCCATTACTCTCAGATACTGTTTTTCGGTTGGGGTGAGGCGGTCAAAGCGCACCCGGAAAAAGCTTTCGTCGAGCGCTGCTATGGCTTCATTCGACGCATCGAGAACATTCTGCCGGGTAATGGGACTTTTGACGGCCGTGTCCCAGGCTCGCTTGCCCCACTCTTGGAGAAAGTAAGGATATCCCTGAGTTTTTTCGATGATCAGGTTGACCGCATCCTCTTGAAATGCTGCTCCTTCCTCTTGTGCCGGTTTGACGAGGGCTTCCGTGGCATCGGGCGGCGCCAATGGACCAATTTCAGGAAAATCGAAGAGTCGTTCTGCATAGGATTTTGCTTTGCCCATGCGTCCGCGAAGCTGCGGAAGACCGGCTCCGACGATTGTGACTGGAAGCTGATCCTGGGAACAGCGGTGAAGTGCCGAGATCAGTGCCGCCATTTGCGGCTCGGCAACATATTGCAATTCATCGATGAAGAGGATCACTGCGGTGCTGGCCGCCTGTGCCGCCTGGCCAACCTGCTGGAGGAGCGTAGTGAGGTCAACTTCCAGGTCGCCGTTATCCGCGAGTCCCGGCTCGGGGTCGTAGTCCAGGCCTACTTCAATGTCGTGGTATTTGAGTTTGAGCTTACCGGCGAAGCCAGCCAGGGCTCGAAGCCCGCGGACGGCAAAATCCCGTGCCGACTCAGTTTTGCTGAGATTCAGCAAGGCAAGGCGAAGTGCAGGCGCGAGCATAGCAGGCAACGAGCGGTCTTCCGGAGCTTCAATGCGGACGGTATGTATTCCGTTTGCTTCTGCGTCACGGCGCATCTGGTCGAGAAGCACGGTCTTGCCGACGCCCCGAAGACCCACAAGCAGAACGCTTTTGGCGGGTTTTCCGGCTCGCAGCCGACTAAGCCTCACCGAGACATCCTGGCGAATGTTATCTCTTCCCGCCAATTCCGGCGGGCGGCTACCGGCTCCGGGAGCGTACGGATTGCGAATCGGATCCATGTATAGGGAGTTTAGCAAAGTTATGGAAATTTTGTAACTTTTCTAAACTCCCTATACTTCGACGGCTATTTTATTTGGACGGATTGATCTCCAGCATGCGGTCCAGGGCGACGCGGGCCCAGTGCTTGACGCTTTTGCGGACCTGGATGCGGTTGACGACGCGGCCTTCGACGAGGTTTTCGAGCGCCCAGGCCAGGTGCTGCGGGCTGATGCGGTACATGGTGGTGCAGAGGCAGCCGGTGTCGTCGAGGGTGATGATTTTTTTGCCCTGTGGGGCGAAACGCTTGGCCAGGCGATTGATGAGATGAATCTCCGTTCCGATGGCAAACATGGTTCCGGCGGGGGCGTCTTCTACGAGCTGGATGAGGCGTTCCGTGGAGCCGAGGGCGTCAGCCTTCTGGCAGACCTCCCAGCGGCACTCCGGGTGGACGATGACCTGGATGCCGGGGTATTTGGCGCGGACTGCATCGACGTGGCTGGGCAGGAAGCGCTGATGGACGGAGCAGTGGCCTTTCCAGAGGAGAATTTTTGCGTTTGCGAGGTCCTGCGATGAGAGGCCGCCCTGATTTACCGGGATCTGGATAGCCCAAGGGTCCCAGACTTTCATTTCGCTGAGTGGAATGCCCATGGCGAAGCCGGTGTTGCGGCCAAGGTGCTGGTCGGGCAGGAACAGGATTTGCTTGCCGCGCTTGAAAGCCCATTCGAAGGCCTGGCGGGCGTTGGAGGAGGTGCAGACCAGGCCGCCGTTTTCTCCGCAGAAGGCTTTGATGGCGGCTGAGGAGTTCATGTAGGTGATGGGGATAATATCGGCGACAAGGTTTGCGCGTTCCAGCGCCTCCCAGCAGGCTTCCACCTGCGAGATTTCGGCCATGTCGGCCATGGAGCAGCCGGCGTTGAGGTCGGGCAGGATGACCTGCTGCGAGTCTTGGCCCCTATCGCGAGCCAGGATGTCGGCGCTTTCAGCCATGAAGTGGACGCCGCAGAAGATTAGGTACTTTGCGTCGGTTTCGGCGGCGATCTTCGAGAGCTTGTAGCTGTCGCCGGTGAAGTCGGCAAAGCGGATGACTTCATCGCGCTGATAGTGATGGCCGAGGATGATGGTGGAGGAACCGAGCTTCCGGCGCGCCGCGGCTATGCGGTCGTCCATGGAGTGGTCGGGGAGTGCTAAATAACTTTCGAGACTGCAGGCGTCTGCAGCCTGAGCAAGATCGTCAAGAACCAGAGTCACTGTGTTCCGCCTTCAGCTCTGCCGGCCCGAAGTGCTGGTCCGGCGAACGGGGATGTTGAAAGCCTTACCGGCCGCAGTGAGCGCGCTACTTTTCCGCCCACGGGGATGTTGCAGCCCTTTACATGATTCGATTTTAACAAACATGCGGGTGATTCAATTTGTTGCGGAAATAGAAAACGATGGCAGAGCATTATTTTAGGAAAGATTAGGAGGAAGTTGTGAGCGAACTGGAACAGGCGCTTGTGGGTGACAGCGCGTATACGCCGCCTTCCCACATTCTGGAAGGGTTGACGGAGGAGTTGGCGCACAAGGTGCCGGTCGGTGCGCCGCACTCGATTTATGAGGAGCTGTGGCATATCGCCTTCTGGCAGCAGATTACGCTGGAGTGGATTTCAGGCGTGGAGAGGCTATATCCGGCGAGTCCGCGGGATGCGTTTCCGACGGTGCAGGATGCGGAGAAGGAATATTGGGGGCAGTTGTGCGAGCGGTTCCTGGCAAGCGCAACGCGTGCTGCAGAGGCGGCTAAGGATGAAGTGCGGCTGAATGTGCCGGTGCGGTGCACGTCACGGCCCGGAGAGCCGGTGCGAGTGATGACGGTGCGGGAGCAACTGGAAAGTCTGGCAGCGCACAACGGGTATCACTTTGGGCGCATTGTGCTGCTGAGGCAGCTGCTGGGTGCGTGGCCGCCGCCGAAGGGTGGATTTAACTGGTAGGGCAACCTGCAGGGACAAGGGAAAAGGGACAAGGGTTAAGCCGGGCGATTATCATGGAGGTTCATGGGAACGCCCCTACCAATTGAACAAGCCAGCGTTGGCATGGCGGACTCCCTCATTCTGATGGTTCTGGCGCTGGTGGTCTTTGGGCCGCGCAAGCTTCCGCAGATTGGGCGGCAGATCGGCAAGCTGATGTATGAGTTCCGCAAGGCTTCCAACGACTTCAAGTTCCAGATGGAAGAAGAGATGCGGATGGCCGAAGACGCCGACCGGAAGAAGAAGGAAGAGGCTGAGCGGCAGCTGACGCTGATTGCTCAGCCGGTTTCTGCCCCGGCTTTGGCTGCGCCGCTGGAAGACCCTACGGTCGAGAAAATGCCGGAAGTGATGCCGCCGCGCATGTCTGCACCAATCTCTGAGTCGCCTTCGACGCTGACGGTTCAGCCGCCTTCGACTGGCGAGATCGTTGCGGCGGAGAGACCGGCTTCAAGGGCAGACGTGACGGAGCCTGTGATTGAGGCGAACATCGGCGCTGAAGATGCTGCGCAATCCTTAACGACATCCCCGGCAGCAACTACATCTTCGGAGACTGTGAGCCAGCATGGTTGACGCGGGAGATGCAATCGGCAAGGTTCGGGCCTCGATGACCGAACGCGCGGAACTCCCGGGCATGAGCCTGATGGAGCACCTGGAGGAGCTGCGCAAGAGAATTGTTCATGCCGCGTTGTATCTTGCGGTTGGATTCTTTGTTGCGTTTTATTTTCACGACCGGCTGTACGGGCTGGTGCAGGCGCCGATCAACAAGCTGAATTTGAAGCTGAACATGACACATCCGATGGATGGCATGAACCTGTCGATGCAGGTGGCGCTGATTGGTGGAGCGATTCTGGCGGCGCCGTTCATTCTTTACCAGGTGTGGCTGTTTATTTCGCCGGGGCTGTATCAAAAAGAGCGGCGGTTTGTGATTCCGTTTATGGCGGCCACGATCGGGCTGTTTTTTACGGGCGCTTCGTTTGGATATTTTTTCGTGTTTCCGAGTGCGCTGAAGATTTTGATCTTTGGGTTCGGCAAGCCGTTCAATCCGATGATCACGATTGAGGATTACACTGGCTTCTTTATGTCGATCATTCTTGGACTTGGGATCAGCTTTGAGCTGCCCATCCTGATTTTCTTTCTGGCACTGTTCGGGATTGTGAGCCCGCGGTTCCTGTGGAAGAACATTCGTTACGCGATTCTGGTTATTTTCATCGTGGCGGCAATTATTACGCCGACGCCCGATCCGTGGACGATGTGCGCGTATGCGGTGCCGATGCTGTTGCTGTATCTGCTGGGTATTGGCGTGGCGTGGTGGGTGCATCCGGAACGGCGGCGCAAGAAGGAAGCGGCGCAGGCCGCATAAGGCAGGTCTCATGAAGGCGTTTCTGCGGCGGTTTGCTGTTGTTGTGTTTGCGGGATGCGCGTGCGCGCTTTCACTGGCGGCGCAGGGCCACTTTAACGGCGAGCGCGCGATGCAATACACGCGGGAGTTTGTGGCGATTGGGCCGCGCTGGCCTACGAGCGCGGGCCACACAAAGGCTGAAGCGTATCTGCGCGAGCATTTTCAGCACGATCAGGTGGAAGAGGACACGTTTACCGCGGACACGCCGATTGGGCCGGTGGCGCTGCGGAATTTCATTGTGAAGTTTCCGGGCAAGAAGCCGGGGATCATTGTGCTGGGAACGCACTATGAGACGAATTATCCGCTGCGCAATATCAATTTTGTAGGCGCGAACGATGGCGGCTCGACGACGGGGCTGCTGATGGCGATTGCCGACACGCTGCGCGGCAAGCCGAATGACGGCTATTCCATCTGGCTGGTATTTTTTGACGGCGAAGAGGCGTTCCAGAGCTGGTCGCAATCGGACTCAACATACGGAAGCAGGCACCTGGCGGCGAAGTGGGGCCGCGACGGCACGCTGCCGAAGATCAAGGCGTTTGTGCTGGCAGACATGATTGGCGACAAGGATCTGGACATTCAGCACGAGACGAATTCAACGCCGTGGCTGAGTGACCTGGTGAAGCAGTCGGCGCACAAGTTCGGCTACGACAAGTATTTCTTCCAGACCGAAGAACCGGTCGAGGACGATCACCTGCCGTTTGTGCATCGCGGGGTGCCGAGCGTGGATGTGATCGATCTGGATTATGGGCCGAATAACGCCTACCATCACACGGCGCAGGACACGATGGACAAGATCAGCACGAAGAGCCTGACGATTGATGGCGATGTGTTTCTTGAGCTGATTCGGTTGATTAACCAGCGTTGACGGGGGCGTGGGATGGCGCAGGATGTTGCGACATTGTTCCTGAGATACTCGCACAAAAAACTGCTGGAGCAGTACTGGCCGCGGCTGCGCGGCGCTGTGGAGCCGCTTACCGATAAGCAACTGTGGTGGCGTCCGAACGAGGCGTCGAATAGCATCGGGAATCTTGTGCTGCATCTGAATGGCAATGTGCGGCAGTGGCTGGTGAGTTCATTCAACGGTCACAAGGATGAGCGTGACCGTCCGCTGGAGTTTAGCGAGCGCGAGGGGATTTCCGCGGCGGAGCTTCTGGAGAGGCTTGGCGCGACGCTGGATGAGGCTTCGAATGTGCTGAAGAGGCTTACCGCGGACGAGCTTGTTGCTCCGATGGAGATTCAGGGGTATCACGTGACGGGGCTCGATGCTGTTTACCAGGTAGTTGAGCACTTCGGTCTGCATTATGGGCAGATTCTCTACATTGTGAAGATGCTGACCGGAGCGGATTTGAAGCTCTATCGCGAGCTGAATGCAGCGGGGCGCTCGGACTTGAGCGCGGCGCATCCATAGAGCAAAGCCGTGCCTGAAGGCGCCGGGTCTCTCCGGATTGTTGTGGTCGCCATAGCTGGTATACCGGTTGCCGGGACGATCCGCCAATTCTTAACATTGCTCTGACACCCGAATGCGGCTCAGACGATAGAGTAATCGCCATGTTTTCCGCTATTTTTCAGCATCGCATGGCTTCTATTACATTTCTTCTTTTGCTGGCATCTTCCGTCAGCTTTGCCCAGGTGGACCGCAGCGGATTGAATGGCGTTGTGAGCGATCCCGCCGGCCGGGTGCTGCCGCAGACGCGCATTACGGCGATTCAGAATGCGACCGGTCTGCGCCGCGAAACGGAATCGCGTTCCGATGGGAGCTATAGCATTCCTGAGCTGCCGGTGGGCGTTTACACGATTGCGTTTGCACATGCGGGATTCAAGAGCATCACCTTTGTGGATGTTGAAGAAGTGATTGGAAGGACGCGCACGCTGAACGCGACGCTGCCGGTGTCGGGCGGCGATCAGCGCGTGGAAGTTCCCTCCAGCTCGGCTTTGATGGACCGCAGTACCGGCGCGGTGACAGGCCTGATTGAGAAAACGCAGGCCAACGAACTGCCGCTGAATGGCCGCAACTGGGCGGCGCTGACGGCGTTCATTCCCGGCGCCATTGACACGGGCGGCAGCAATCAGCGGACGATTCGCTTTGCCGGGCGGGGTCTGGACGACAGCAACTTTACCTACGACGGAGTGGACGCCACCAACATTGTGAATCAGACGCAGCGCCAATGGGTGAGGCTCGCAATTCCGCTGGATGCGATCTCGGAGTTCCGGGTGGATTCGCTGATGTCGACCGCCGAGGTGGGCGCTACGGGAGGCGCGCAACTGGATGTGACTTCGCCGAGCGGCACCAACGCGCTGCATGGACGGTTCTTCGAGTACCTGCGCAATGACGCTTTTGACGCGCCGCTGCCTCTGTGGGCCTCGAACGGTGAGACACAGCAGCCGCTTCGCCTGAATCAGTTTGGCGGATCCGTGGGCGGCCCGATCCTACGCGACAAGACGTTTTTCTTCCTCGCGGCCGAAGCTTACCGGCAGAACTGGGGCTACCCGGTGAGTGGCGACGTGCCGAGCCAGGCGCTCATCGCGTCGGTTCCATTGGCTTCGCCGGTGTACAACATCATGCACGGATATCCGGGCACCGGTCCAAGCACAATTCTGACACCGACCGGCGACCCGGACATCGACCTGCTGACATGCGCATGCACGCAGGTGGTGAATGAGAGCTCGTTCATGCTGCGGCTGGACCAGCACTTTACATCGAAGACGACGGGCTTTATGCGCTTTAATTACGACCGGTCAGTGGATACGCAGCCGCTTTCAGCCTCTGCGACGGATTTGACGCAGAAGGTTTCCGCGCCGGTGAACGGCATGCTGGAGCTGCTGCATATTTTCAATCCGCACTTTGTAAATGAGGCCAAGGCGGGATTCAATCGCTCCTCCGACAACCAGTACAACTACAGCAACTCCGGGATTGCCTATCAGATTGCGGTTTCAACGCCTTCTTCTCCGGGAGTGATCACGCAGAATTACGACTACACCAGCGTCTATGTGGGCAACTCGTATTCCGCAATCGACAACCTGACCTGGACGCATGACCGGCATACTCTCAAGGCCGGAATGGAGTTCCGCTACATTCAGGTGAACCAGGAATACGGTGAGCACGGGACGATTACGTTTAATACCGTTGAGGACCTGGCGGCGAACAACGTGAAAAAGGCCAGCCTGACAGGCTCCCTGCCGGTGAACGGATTGCGCAAGAACGATTACTTCTTCTATGCGCAGGATGAGTTCAAGTGGAAGCCGAATCTCACGCTCAACCTGGGCCTGCGCTACACCATCTTCGATCTCTTCGACGAGGCGCATGGAAAGGCCAATCCCTTCGATTTCGATACCTGCGGCCCGCAGGGATTCTGCGGCGTGGGCGCAAGCTTCGGCAACCAGAATTACGGCGATGTCGATCCGCGCGTGGCCTTTGTGTGGGCGCCTCGGAAGGACGGCGGGACCGTGATCCGCGGCGGATTCGGCATGTACCACGAGGACGGACAACTGGACGATCAGAATTTGCCGGCCAAAAACGAGGTTCCCTCCTATTCGGAGACAAGCAGCGCGAGCCATCTGCTTTCCTATCCGGTCACATTTGGTGCGGGAACCATCTCACCGAATGCCGAACAGCGGAATCGCAAGGACTCGTATACCGAGCAGTGGAGCTTGTCGGCGCAGCAGGAGCTGCCAGCGAAATTCGTCGGCACGCTTTCCTACCTGGGAAGTCATGGCGTGCATCTGCTGGATACGAACGTGGTGAACCTGATCGATCCGGCGACGGGATTGGTGCAGTATCCGGCCTTTGCTCCGGCGATCGGCTGGCGCGGCTCAATCGGCATGAGCTCTTACAGCGGCTTGTCGGGGGCGCTGCGGCGCGCGTTTTCAAGCGGCCTGCTGGTGACGGGCAATTACATGTGGTCGCACGAGATCGATAACGGATCGAATGGAAGCGGCGACGGCGACAACCAGGACCCGCAGAATCCGCTATGTCTGGCTTGCGATCGCACGAGCGGCAACTGGGATTCACGCAATGTGTTCAACGGCAACGCGGTGTATCAGCTTCCTTTTGGTGCGGGCAAGCCAATGCTGAACCAGAGCGGGATTGTAAACAGCATTGTGGGTAACTGGGAGCTGACAACGACGGCGCTGGCTCGCACTGGTTTTCCGGTAAATGTGGTGATGCCTTCGAGCTATACTGCGCCGGATGGAGCTAATGGCACGCAACGTCCCGATTTGATTCCGGGTGTTTCTCTTACGCCGCCGGGAGGCAGGAACGTGGCGGGGTGGATCAATCCGGCTGCGTTCGCGACTCCGGCTGGGGAATTCGGCACTGCGCCGCGCAACCTGATTCGCGGGCCGGGCACGTGGCAGATCGATCTTGGCACCGGCAAGTCGTTTCCGCTGGGAGAACGCGCGCGGCTGGAGTTCCGCTCGGAGTTCTACAACATCTTCAATCATCCGCAGCTTGGCGAGCCGCAGGCTACTTTCAATCCGGCGAATACGATGGGCTTTGGCAGCATTATTACGACTGTGAACCTGAACGTATCGCCGATTACGCCGGTTGGATCGGGCACGCCGCGGGAGATGCAGTTCGCGCTGAAGCTGGAATTCTGACCGTTGCGCCTACTGTCCTGTAGCATCGTGCGTATGATCGGCGGAGCTTCATGGACGTGGTGGGTGGGCTTTCACGCAGCGGTAATTGTGCTGGTAGTTGTAGACTCGCTGCTGACCGGCGCATACCGCAGCGACAAGGCTAATCAGAGGATTGCGCTGGCGTGGACCCTGGCGCTTTTTGTTGCTTCGGGATGCTTCGCGGCCTGGATCGCGCGGGAGGATGGACACGCGCTGGGGCTGCAGTGGCTTGCAGGGTACTCGATTGAGACTTCGCTGAGTATCGATAATCTTTTTGTTTTCCTGGTGCTGTTTCGCGGGTTCGGCATCGATAAAGGGCGGCAGCATCGTGCGCTGGCATGGGGCGTGGGAGGAGCGATTGTGCTGCGCGCCGGGTTTATTGTCGTGGGCGTGACGCTGCTGCAGCATTTTGAGTGGATCACGTGGGGCTTTGGCCTGCTGTTGTTGTATGCGGCGTGGAAGCTGCTGCGCGGGGGCTCGGCCAAGGAGGTGATTCCGGAGTGGATTCGCAAGCTGCAGCCTGCGAAAGGGTCCCTGTTGCCGGTGATTCTGGCGGTGGAATTTACCGATCTGCTGTTTGCGGTGGACTCGATTCCCGCGGTGCTGGCGATTTCGCGAAATCCTTTTATCGTGTACACGTCAAACATTGCGGCGATTCTCGGGCTGCGGTCGTTGTACTTTGTATTGTCCGGACTGCTGGACAGGCTGCGCTACCTTCACTATGGGCTGGGCGTGCTGCTGGCGTTTGTGGCTTTTAAGATGCTGGCGGCGCACTGGGTTGAGATTCCGATTACAGTCTCGCTGGGCGTGATTGCGGGGATTTTGATCGTGTGTGCGGCGGTGTCGTTGATTGCAGGGAACAGGGAACAGGGATCAGGGATCAGGAAAGAAAACTGAGGGATGCGTTTGCAGAATTCCCGAAATTGACGCAGGTGCTACATAGGTTCTCCGCGCGCGCCGGAGCGCTATATCGTTGATTGTTCTGAGCTGTTCCCTGATATTCTCAACGGGAACGCTGTGCTCATGACATTCCCCATGTCACTTGAATCTCTGATCTCCCGAATGAAACTTTCGTTTTCTGCTGCTGCGATTTTGCCGGGCTTGCTGCTGGCGGGATGCAACCGCCTGCACACGGACAACCATGAGACGGTTTATGTGGTGGCGCAGCAGCAGTACCTGCATGACCGCGTGGCGGCGGTGTCAAATCGCGTGGGCGAGGTAAAAAACGGGCAGAAGCTGGAGGTGCTGGAGCATGGGCGGCGCTTCCTGAAGGTCAAGACGGAGAAGAATGAGATTGGCTGGCTAGAGCAGCATGCCGTGATTGACCAGCAGACCTACGAGTCTTTTGCGCAGATTGGCCGGCAGCATAAAGATGACAACGTAGTCGCGAGAGCGGTGTTGCGGGATGACGTGTTTCTGCATCTTGCGCCGGGGCGCGATACGGAGCGCTACTATCTGTTGCCTGCGAATGACAAGGTGGAGCTGCTGGTGAGGGCATCGGTGGTGAAAGCTGCGGCGGGTGCGCCGGTTCGCAAGCCTGCGGGGAGTGCGCCGGCTGTGACTTCGGGGACGGCTTCGGGGCAAAGTTCGGCAGCAGCCAAGCCGGCGGCGAATGCTCCGGCGGCGGCGCAGGGTGGGAAGACGGTAGCGCCGTCTGCATCGGCTGTGGTGCCAGTGGCTCCGCCGATTCTGGAGGACTGGTGGCTGGTGCGCGATGGCGAGGGCCGCGCCGGATGGCTGTTATCGAGCCGTATGGATGTGGATGTGCCGGACGAGATTGCGCAGTATGCCGAGGGCCAGCGCATTATTGGCGCGTATGTGCTGACCAAGGTGGCGGACGAGAATGTGGACGCAAGCGGTCAGCCGGTGACGACGCAGAAGCCGGAGTTCGTCACGGTGCTTGCTCCGCCAAAGGCCGGGCTGCCGTTTGATTTCGACCAGGTACGTGTGTTTACGTGGAGCACCAAGCGGCATCGCTATGAAACGGCCTTCCGTCTGCATCCGATTGCGGGCTTTTTGCCTGTGAAGGTGATTCAGGTTTCTGTGCCCAAGGGGCCGGGTGTGCCGGGCGGCGTGGCTCCGCAGTTCAGCTTCCTGCTGGGCTTGCCGGAGAGCGTGAAGGTAGATCCGGATACCGGTGTGGTGAGCCCCGTCGCGCCGCGCACGCTGAATTACCAGTTGATTGATACGACAGTGAAGCGCGTGGGGCCGGATATGGATCCGATTCCTTCTTCGCGCAAGGAAGAAGAGAAGGGCGCGAAGGCTGGGGCGAAACAGGGGAAGGCGGGGAAGAAGAAGCGCTAGATTCAGTCTTCCCCTTCTTTCAATAACGCTTCAAAATTTTGTCCGCCATAGAAGACTCCGAGTATTGTTACTGAGGTCTCTCCTATTTGAAATGCAATTGAGACGCGTCTGCGGAAGCCGAAGATACGTATGCCGGAGCGGATGTCATCGCGTTGGGCTCCGCGCTTGGAAATGTGCTGAGGCCGCGGCAGTGAGCAAGGATCGCGGATGTATAGTTGTCGGCTATCTCTTCCGTAGAAGAATCAGCAATGTAATCGTAAAGAGCGATGAGCTGTGCCCGGGCTCTTGGGCTAACGATGACTTCGTAGGTCAACTGGCCCTCAGACGTGTCTTGCGATGTTCAGCAAGTTTGGCGAGCACTTGATCGACTGTCATTCCTCGCGATGGATGGGCTTTCATCTCTTCGTAACTTGCCACGACTTCTGTGCGCAGCCAATGTTCCAGTGCTTCGTCTTCTCTCTCGAGTGCGCGGAGGCCGTCACGGATGACCTCACTCTCTGAAGCATAGTGGCCGGACTCAACTTTTTTGCGAACCGAGCGGGCTTGTTCGTTGGACAGGGTGATGCTCATTTGTTTGGTAGAGCGCATGCCAGCCTCCAGTAGGATTGAATCCTACTCCATTCTTCCACCAATTCGGGTGACTGTATAGGGGTCAGCCGCGGCGCTTCAGCTCGCGTTCGACTACGCGGCGCATCTCGGTTTCGGGTGGGGTTTTGCCGGTCCAGATTTCGAATTGGCGCACGCCTTGCTGCACGAACATTTCGAGACCGTTGATGGTGGAAATGCCGCGCGATCTGGCCAGTTTGAGCAGAGGCGTTTCGAGCGGGTTGTAAACCATCTCAAAGACCAGGTTGGTGTTCAGTTCGTTCTCTGCCAGTGGGAGCGCCTGCGGGGAGCCTTTCATGCCGCAGGGCGTGGAGTTGAGGATGGCGTCGAAGTGATTCTTAGCCAACTGATCGTGCCTGAGAGCCTTGGCCTTTGCGGAGCGGGCCAGAGCTACGGCATTCTCATGCGTGCGGTTGAGGATGAAGACCTCTGCGCCTGCATCGACGAGCCCGAAGACGGCGGCGCGGGCTGCTCCACCTGCGCCGAGGACTGCGATGCGCGCGCCTTTGAGCTGGATGCGCTGGGCGAGCGGGTTTACGACGCCGTGGACATCGGTGTTGTAGCCGGAGAGCTTGACGTCCGCAGAAATGCGCAGTGTGTTGACGGCGCCAATGCGGCGGGCGATGGGGTCGATGTGGTCGAGGTGCGGAAGGACCTCAAGCTTGAGCGGCATCGTTACGGCCGCACCGCTCATTGGCAGCTCAATCATGAGTGCTACCAGATCGGCGGCGGTCTTGGCTTTGAGCGGCAGCAGAACGGCGTTCACCTTTTCACGCTGGAAGGCGGTGTTGTGCATGAGCGGCGAGAGCGAGTGCGTGATGGGATTGCCCGCGACGCCGAAGACGCGAGTTTCGGAGTTGAGCTTGTCGGCGCGGTAGAGACGGCGCAGCGTGCGTGCGGAGACCTGGCCCGGTGCGGTTTCAGTGCCATCTTCGAGTGAAGCGAATGTGAAGGCAGCGCCTTCGCGCGGCCCGAGGACGCGGCTTACCAGGCCTTCTTCGCCCATGGCAATGCCAACGACGCGCGACGATGTGGAGCGGTCTTCAATGAGGCGAAGGATGGCGAGATTGTCGGAGAGCGTCTGGGCGGTGGAGACGACTTTGATGTAATCGGGCGCGAAGGCGGCGATGCGGTCCGCGGCGCGGTCCAGATGGCGCGTTTTGGAGAAATCGTGGAAGCTGATGAGCAGCGATGCGCCTGTCGAGCCGAGCGCGGTGCGGAATTTTTCGAATTGCGCGGGAGAGGATTCTTCGGCGGATTCGACTTCGAGGTCGATGATTTTGCAGCCGGCGCGGGCGGCTTTTAACAGGATTGCAAGCTCGTCAGACAAGGACTGCATAAAGTGCCCGCCGTTGGGCTTGCGGCGGCAGGTGCCGATGGCGGTGACGCCTGGGTTCGCCGCGAGAAATGCCTTCAGGCGAGGCAGCGCGGAGGCTGGATTGGGCAGTGAATCCAACCGTAACTCGAAAAACTTTGCGTCTTTCAGAGCCAGCGTGGCGCGCTCGAACATTTCAGCAGGCGTGGCGGCCTGAATGGCGACGCAGATTTTTCCGTGGCGAAGCTGCTGGCCCGGCGGCGTGAGCTTGGATGCGATTTTCATACGACTAACTGTCGTATCGTAGAGGGCTTGCGCATGGGATGCAAGGCTCACTCGTCTCGCAGGGTGTCGACGGGATTGATGCGGGCGATGTGAAGCGCCGGGATGAGCGTGGCGACGACTGTAATGCCTGCCAGGGCGAGCACGACAGTTGCGAGCGTCACGCCGTCATAGACTCCAACGCCATAGAGGACGCTGCGCATCACGCGTAGCACTCCCGCGCAGAGCAGCAGGCCCAGGACCAGGCCGGATGCCGAGGCGAGCACTCCAGATCTGCCCACGTGGAGGATTGCCCGGCGGATAGAGGAGCCGAGCGCAATCCGGATGCCGATTTCGCGCGTGCGCTGCGCCACCATGTTGGCTACCAGCGCGAAGATGCCTACGGCGCTGAGCAAGAGAGCAAGGCCAGCCATTGCGCTTAGCAGAGCCACCTCAATGCGCTGGTCTGCGAGAGATTTTGCAAGCAGGTCATTCATGCTGTAGAAGCCGGAGAAGGGAAGGCCGGGATCGACATCGGCCAGCGCGTGCTGCATTTGTTCTGTGAGGCCGGAAACGGGAGCAGCAGTGCGGACGATCCAGCTTGGTTGGTACCAGGTGTGAAGGAGCGCGAGGCTGATTCGATCGACCCACTGAGCTGCGGGAACGTAGATGGTTTCTTCACTCTGGATGGGTGCGGCGGAGTCAAGGCCGGAGACTAGTTGCACATTGCTGACCATCCCGACGATGAGGGTGCCGTCGTCGAGAGTTTTGCCGATTGCGCTTTCGCCGTGGAAGAACTTTTGCGCGAAGGCTTGATTGACGATGGCTACGGACTGGGAGTTGGGGCCATCGGAGTCAGTGAAGCTACGCCCTGCGAGGATTGGCGTTTGCAAAGCCTGGAAATAATCGGGCGTGACGTAGTTGAAGTCCGAGCCGACCTGTTGATTGGCGTAGGGGCCGTCGTGGAGTTTGACCTGATCGTTGAGAAATTGCTCATAGGGAAGCGTGAGGCCGACGGCTGCGCTTTGAACGCCGGGAATGCGACGCATCGCGGCTGTGCTTTCGGTGAGCAGCTTATGGAAGGCTACGGGATCGTGGTAGCGGGCGTCGTCGAGTGAGGCTTTGGCGGTCATGACGCCGCTGGCGTTGAAGCCGGGCGGCAGGGTTTCAAGATGCACAAGAGTGCGGATGAGAAGGCCTGAGCCGGCGAGCAGGAGAACAGTGAGGGCTACTTCCCCTGCAATAAGGGCCTGGCGCAGACGCAGGCCTTCACTGGTTGCTCCGCGGGTTGCCATGGAGGAGCGCAGGTCTACTTTGCGTACGGCTAGTGTGGGGATCATGCCGAAGAGGATGCTGGTGAGCAAGGATAGAACGAGCGTGAAGGTGAGAACGCGGAGATCGAGCGGGACCTGGGATACGGGAAGATAGTTTTCAGGCAGGAGCGACAGAAGGCCGCGCAGCGCCGTGTACCCGACGGCGATTCCGATGAGGCCGCCAATGGCTGCAAGCAGGAGATTTTCTATCCAGAGCTGGCGCTGAAGCTGCCAGCGCGAGGCTCCGAGTGCGAGGCGCGTGGCCATCTCCGAGGTGCGCTGCGTGACGCGGACGAGTGTGAGCCCGGCGAGATTGGCGCAGGCGATGAGCAGGATAAATCCAGCGGAAAACATGAGGCCCAGGGCTTTGGGACGCAGTTTGGCGGATTGGCCTTTTTGCAAGGGCACGGTGTAGAAGGAGACTTTTGCGCCGGGGCCGTATTGCGGTGCGAGAGTTGTGCCCCAATCGCTCCATGCGCGGTTGAGTTCAGCGTTGGCCTGCTGCCATGTGGCGTTGGGCTGGAGGCGGACGATGGCGTCGTAGTTGGTGCCTTCCCCTTCGTGGTCACGGCTGGGTTGCAGTGCGGTATAGAGGCTGGCGTTGAGCGGGGTGGTTGCGTTTTGCGAGAGGACTCCGATGATGGTGTATGGCTCGCCCTTGAGACGGACTGACTGGCCAATGAGGCTGCGGTCGTCATGGAATGCGGTGTGCCAGAGGTTGTAGCTGAGGATGGCGGATTTTGGTCCGTGCCGGAGGTCTTCAGCCGCGGTGAAGTTGCGGCCGAGGGCTGGCTGGATTCCGAGGACGTCGAGATAATGCGCGGAGATGCGGCCGTATTGGATGTATTGAACGGAGCGGCTGGCTTCAAGGTTGACTCCGGTGGCTCCGCGGCTGGAAACGGCGGAGATGAGTGAGGGCACGTTGTCGCGAAGACGCTCCCAGTTCAGGCCGTCGATGGAGTGGCGGCCATCGAACGGCTGGCCGCCTTTTACGAGGCGAAAGAGGGTGCCGATGCGTTCCGGCTGCTGATAGGGAAGGTTCTTCAGCATGAGCGCGTT
>Ga0208193_1000196_pt1 | contig 40401 bp, 25 predicted proteins | sample June2015DPH_17_2_FD_184716 | JGI IMG/M metagenome (GOLD analysis project Ga0208193, IMG submission 184716) | Peatland microbial communities from SPRUCE experiment site at the Marcell Experimental Forest, Minnesota, USA - June2015DPH_17_10... | ecosystem: Environmental > Terrestrial > Soil >... | reverse complement strand
ATAATGGCAAGCTCAGCCTGCGCCGATTCCTGGGAAGCGCCCGCGCTCAATCGACCCTTGACTACCAGATCGTGGCGTCCGCGGTTCTCCAGCGGATCCGCCGGCTCGCCGCCCAGGCGTTGGGCCATCGCAAGGGGAACGAAGATGCTGGGGCGAACGAAACGGTCAAGCCCGGTGAAGGATGCGGGGGTAACGCCGATCGTGAACACGATCCCATTTAGACGCAGGCTGCTGCCAAGCGCGGGCTGGCCGCCCGAATAATTCTGCTGCCAGAAGTCGTAGCTGACCATCGTAACCGGCTGGGCCGACGCGGTCGCAGAAACGCGCGGCCGGCTGCAGGCTTCACGCCCGCGACCGGAAAGAAGTTGTCGCTCACCAGGCTCGCGAAGCGAATCTGCGCCGGCGCTAAGGGACTGGCGGCCACTGCCAGGGTGGTGAGGCGATACGCGGCCAGGCCGCTGAAGGAGCGGCTCTTCTCGCGTAGATCGCGGTACTCGGGGAACGACATGCCTTCCAAAGGATCGTCGGGCGTGGCGCCACTGACGTCTAACACGGCCGCTGGGTTCTTTACCGGCAGAGGCCTCAGCAGCATTGCGTCGGCGAGGCTGAAGATCGCGCTGTTCGCGCCGATGGCGAGAGCGAGTGAGAGCACCGCGACCGCGACAAACGACGGCTGCCTGCGGAGAGCGCGGAGTGAATAGCGGATGTCCGCGAGAATACTGTCGAGCCACGTCCAGCCCCAGGTTGCGCGCGCGTCCTCCATCGCCAGCGTGAGGTTGCCGAGCTCCTTGCTGCGCGCAATCGCGGCGAGCGATTCCATCTCCTCGCGCATCTCGCGCTCTTCCTGGCGGCGCCGCACCGGCCACAGATATTTGAGGCGATTCCAGATCGTCATGCTTTTACCTCCGGCAACTTACCCATAATCAGTCCCACCGCGCTCACAAAACCGGCCCACTTCGAGTGTTCCCGCAGCAGTTGTTTCCGTCCCGCCGCGGTGAGCTTGTAAAACCTAGCGCGGCGATTGTGCTCGGAGGTCTCCCACGCGGACGCAATCCAGCCTTTCGCTTCGAGCCGCTTCAACGCGGGATAAAGCGAGCCGAACTCAATATCGAGGGCCTCGTTGGAGGCGCTGCGAATGCTCTTGGCGATTCCATAGCCGTGAAGCGAGCCGGCGCGAAGCGTCCGGAGCACCAGCATGTCGAGCGTTCCCTGCAGCAGGTCCATATAGCGATACTCTATATGAAGATAATCTATATGTCAACTGCCGGCGCGGAACCTCCGGCGTTAGTCGAATAAGTGAGGCACGAACTGGCTAACGTTGGTCGTAATCGGAATGTCCGATTCGCGAATGCCGATGCCCGCCGCCGCGTCGCCTTCGCGATGGCCTATTACCCAGCTTCCGATCACCGGATATTTCCCGTCGAAGCTCTTGAGCGGCGCCAGATCCTGATACACGAATCCCTCCGCGCCGTACTCGCCGGTTGTCTCGAAATCCCCTCCGGGCCGATGCAGCGTGATGTTGGCGCCTTCCCGTCCCAGTAACGGCTTGCGGACCCATGCCCTGCCGGCACCCGGCGCATCCCAACTCGCCTCCAGCAGGTTTGGATGATGCGGATACAGCTCCCACAGAAGCGGCAGCAGCCCCTTGTTCGACAGCAGCATTTTCCACGCCGGCTCCACCCAGATGATGCCGCTTGCGCCGAGATGCCGGCCGAACTCTTCCCGGACCATCCACTCCCAGGGGTAGAGTTTGAACACCGAGCTGAGCGGCTTGTCGCGCCCCCGGTCATCGGGCGCCACGAATATGGCGCCATCCCACCCGATCTCATCGATGGGGAACATCGACGCCGCGAGGCCGGCCTGCTGAGCGGCGTCGAGCAGATAGGCAACGGTCATTTCGTCTTCGAGATCGCTCATAGAGCAGAAATCGATGCGTCCGCCGGGCAGCGCGGGGGCCAGCTCTTTCCAGCGCGCGATCAATCGCTCGTGAATGGAATTGAACTGGCCGCTTGCAGGATGCGCATCTTCGAGCCAGTACCACTGCGCCACGGCGGCTTCGAGCAGCGAGGTCGGAGTATCCGCATTGTACTCGAGGAGCTTCGGGGGACCATCGCCGTAGTAGGCGAGATCGAAGCGCCCGTAAAGCGAGGGCGATTCGGCCGCCCAGGAAGTCTCCACCAGAGGGACGGCGCTGGCCGCAACGCCCATTTGCGCGTAGAGTTTGTTATCGATTATGTGCCGCACGGCTGCCAACGACATCTGTTCGAGCTGGTTAGTAGCGGCTTCGAGAAGGTCCACTTCCAGCGCGGTGAACTCATAGAAGGCCGACTCGTTCCAATAGGACTGACCGGGCGTATGCCAGGTTAAGCCGGCCGCTTCCACCTTACTCTGCCAGTTGGCCCGCGGCGGCGCCGCGACCCGGCGCATTACCCGCCGCCGGAGTGCTCTTTGCCGGTAGCTCCGAAGCCTCCGCGACTTGTGCCGTGCGCCGCCGCAGTGACATGCCCGCAGGTCTCGGTAAACGGCGTTCCTGCCGCCTGTGCGGCTTTTCTCCGTTCCTCGCATGGCTGCGCGGCTGCCGGCGCGGCCGGCACTGGCGGGGTCTGTTGCGCGCGTGCGGCCATGCCCATTGCGGCCACCACTGTCAACGTGATGCTGTGCGATTTCTTCATGTGGACCTCACATGCCTTACGCAAGAAGTATGCATCATTTTCCGGCAAGATGCAGAAGAGTCTCGCCAGCGGGCGTGATTCCGCCGTCAGCGGGCGCCAGCGCGACTCACTTCGCATTTTTCTGAATCTGCGCCGCCATCATTTTCACCAGCTCGGCGCTCGACATCGGCTGCCAGCCGTGGCCCTGCTTCGGACGTCCGTATTCGAACGTCGCGCCGGAATCTGTTGTCTTCAGGAAATCCTCCAGCATGTAGACTGCCAGATTCAAGTAGTAGTTATCCATGTCACCGACATAGAGATGCATTTTGCCCTGTAACTGCGGGCCCAGTTTCGGCCAGTTACTCTTCAGGTAGTAACCGAGGTCGTAGCCGTGGTCGCGCATATACAGCGCCACCTGGCGGTCAATCTTGCCGGTCCGTTTATCGAACAGCGGCTGGGGGTAGCCGTCCTCGCCCACAGGGCCGTAGACAGCCTCCCAAGCGTCGAACTGTTGCGCCGACCGGCCCTTGCTGCCAAGCACTTCCTCCAGTTGACTCATCTGGCGCATGGTCTGCGTCACCTGGCCTTCGGCCGTGCGCATCATGGGCCGCTCCGGAATCATATAAGTGAAACCCGGCACGTAAAACGCATTGTCGTCATCGTAGATATTGACTAACTGGTAGCGCCGGAAATCGACCGGGTCCGGATAGAACGTCCATGTACCGCCGAAGAAATCGGGATGCAGCACTTGCAGAGCGAGTGACTCCCATCCACCGGTGGAACCTCCTGTGAGCACGCGGGCGTATGGCGCCTTGATCATGCGGAAATGCTCTTCCAGGTAGGGAATCAGCTCCTTCAGCAGCGCGTCCCCATATGGGCCGTTATTGGCGGAATTCACAGCATAGGAGTCGTCGAAGTAAGGTGTAGGATGCTGGAAGGTGACCGCGATCATGCGCGGGAAGTCGTCCGAATTCCACGCCTCGTAGAGGTTGGCCCGGCCGCCGCGGCCCGCGCCGCCGCCCCTGCCGCCGCGGTCTGCGGGGCTATCCGGGTCGGCGAATCCCAAGGGAGCGCCGAGCCCGAAATGCCCTTGGCTGTAAATGGTCGGATAGCGTTCGCCGGGGTGCTCGTCGTAGCCTTTCGGCAGCAGCACGGTGGCGCCGATGTAGAACGGATGGCCCCAGAACGCAGTCAGCAGCTTGCTTTCGATCTTGACGCGCTTCACCCATTTCGTGTCGGCAGGCACGTCGATTGCCGGGAACACCTTGCCGGTTTCGAGCTTGATGTTGTAGCCTGCCGCCGGGTCCAGATGGACCTTCTTCACTTCGCAGAACAGGTTGCCGGGCGAGCGTGTGAAATGCTGGCCGTCCCATTGATCCATGTGGGCCCAGCTGGTGTGGCCGTCCGAGCGGTGGAACTGCGTGTAGACATTCACCAGCGCCTGCACGTAGTAATCGCCCACGGGAACCGATTTCAAATTGTCGGCGGGATACCCCAGCGTGGCGCCGTCGATCGCGGCCGCGCGTCCCGGCGCAAGCTGATCGATATCGGCGGCGAAGAAGGCGGTCTGGCCGGTGTACGAGCCGATCTGCTGGATGGGTTCCGTGCGATCGCTCTGGGCGATGGCCACGAACACGCGGCCTGTAATCGGCCCGGCGTGCGAGGAAGCGGGGAACGAGATTTCAAGCCTGGTTTGCGGCGAAGCTGTTTGCGACGACGCACCGACGGGCGCTGCGAACGGTGCGCAGGCGAGGGCGCTGAGTGCGGCCAACATCCGGTATGTCATATCGCTAACTATCATCGCTCAGTACGATCGCTCAGTAACATGGAGTTATGGCTTCCGCGATTACGCATTTCATTGTGGGTGCGTCGCTGGCGCTGCCTGGGATGGAATCGCGCTCCATCCGGCGGGTCTTGAAGCCGTGGACGATTCCGGTGACGGCAGGCTTGCTGGCGGTGGCGCCCGACCTCGACACACCCGCCATGGCGATCTTCGATCTACCGTACCGTAGCTTCTGGGGCCATCGCGGGTTCTTTCACTCGCCATTTTTCCTGTTGCTACTCTGCGGAGCGCTGGCGGCAATCGCGGCGCGAAATCACGGCTGGCGTGTCTGGGCGTGGTTGACGCTGCTGTGGGCGGGCTGCGCCATCACGCATCCGCTGCTCGACATGTTGACGGATGGCGGCGCGGGAGTGATGGCGCTATATCCATTCTCAGTGCAGCGCTACTTCTTCCCGTGGCATCCGATTCACGTCTCGCCATTGGGGATCGTAAGATTCTTCAGCCGCGCGGGCTACATCTTGAAATCGGAGATGCCGCTCGACCTGGCGGCGCTGATTTGTGGGACAGGCCTCCTGGCGTGTCTTCGCCGGGGTAACAGATCAACTTGATCATCAGAGAGACAGGCCAGGAGGCCTGTCCCACACGGCCTCAAAGCGCTCGCGAGTGACAAATGACATCTGCGTGCCTACACTCAGCGTTGAGAGCGCCGCGTACACGTTGGCGCGCGCCAGCGCTTCTGATTCCGCAATGCCACTGCCCAGGAAACAGGCGAAGCTGCCGATGAACGCGTCGCCGGCGCCGGTGGTATCCATAGGCTCCACGCGATGCGGCGGTGAGTGTTCCATGCCATCGGCGCTGGCGCTGAGCGCGCCATTCCCGCCCAGCGTGATGATGACGCGGCGCACACCGGCATCGAGCAGATATCGCGCGCAGGCCCGCGCCTCTTCGATGTTTCGCACCGGCATCCCGCTGAGCGCCTCGGCCTCAGTCTCATTCGGAACCACGTAATCGGCGTTGGCCAATTCAGACAGGTCGAGCGGCTGCCCAGGCGCTGGATTCAGAATGGTGCGGATGCCGTTCCGCCGCGCGAATCGCAGCGTATAGTAAACGGTCTCCACCGGCACTTCGAGCTGCAACACAATGCAATCGGCCTGGCGCAGCAAGGGCGCCGCGGCATCCACATCGGCGGGCGTCAGCGCGTCGTTGGCGCCCTTCACCACCAGGATGCGGTTTTGGCCGGCGCTATCGACGAAGATCGGCGCCACACCGCTGGACTCGCCGCGCGTGATCCAAACATGGCTGGCGTCGATGCCCTGCGCCTTGAAATTCTGGACGGTCGCCGGGCCGAAAAGATCGTCGCCCACGCGCGCCACCATGGAAACTTTGGCGCCGCACAGTGCGGCCGCAACCGCTTGATTCGCGCCCTTGCCGCCGAAGCCGAGTTGAAACTTACGGCCGAAAATGGTTTCGCCGGGACGGGGAAACTGGTCGGTGAAAGTAGTCAAATCGATATTCGCGCTGCCGACCACCACGACGTGGGGTTGTCTTTCCATGGCGTGATTCTACTACGATCAGTGTATGGGCCTCGATCCGGTTCTCAATCCGACACAGCGCTTCTCATCGCGTGCGGAAGCGTACGCCCGTTTCCGGCCGTCGTATCCGCGCGAGACACTCGGCTTGTTGGAACGGCAGTGCGGACTGACTGCGGCCTGTAAGATTGCCGACATCGGTTCGGGCACTGGGCTGCTGGCGCGGTTGTTTCTCGATTTCGGCTGCGAGGTAACGGGCGTGGAACCCAACCCGGAAATGCGCGCAGCGGGCGAGCGCATGCTTTCCGGCGAGCCGCTCTTCCACAGCGTCGACGGGCGCGCCGAAGCGACCACGCTGCCGGATCGCTCGATGGATTTTGTCACGGCCGGCCAGGCATTCCACTGGTTTGAACCGGCGGCTGCGCGGGCGGAGTTCCAACGGATTCTCCAGCCCCCCGTATGGGTGGTTCTCATCTGGAACGAGCGGCTGGCGACGCCCGGATTCATGGCCGAGTATGAAGCGTTGATGGACAAGTTCGCACGCGAGAAGGCGCACCCGACGGAGGCCGAAACCAGCGCTTTCTACGGCCACGCGAATTGGCGTCTGGCGCGCATTCCGAACCGGCAACCCCTGAATTTGGAGGGGCTGCGCGGCCGCATCGAATCGTCGTCGTGGTCGCCGCTGCCGGGAGCGGACGGCTACGAAGCGATGATCGAGGAAATGACGCGGCTGTTCCGTAAGTATGAACGAGACGGCCGAGTGACCATCGAATACGAGACCACGGTCTACTACGGCAGCGTGGCCCTCCGTACGCAAGATCCGTTACCGGAAGCGTGAACTGCGTTCTGCTGCCGTGGTGCTGCACGGCCACCGAATTGCATGTGCGTTATCGTGCTTATTGAGCAACACAGCTTTTCCCCGCGAATCTCCGTGCGTAAATCGCTATGGATCGCAGGAGCGATAATTCTCACAGTCATCGTCACCCTATTCATTCTGTTAGCAACCCATTGGCCGTTCACGCGCGCTGCGATTAGCAGCGCACTGGAGGAAGCTTCCGGCCGGCCGGTGCAGATCGGCGCCTTCACCAAGACGTACTTTCCTCCCGGTTGCAGCGCTGAGGGCATCCGCTTCCTTCACCGCAATCACCGCGAAGCTCCGCCGTTGATTACCATTGACAGACTTGTGATTCAGGGCAGTCTCACGGGGATGTTCACTTCTCCCAAGCGGCTGTCCGCGGTACGCGTCTTCGGGATGCGGATGCAAATCCCGCCGAAGGCCCCCGATGGGGAGGGCAAGAGCGTGGTTTCCCTAAATGCCGGGCCGGGCGGAAAATCACTCGCTATTTCCAAGATTACGGCGGATGGCGCGGTGCTGGAATTCCTCCCGGAACAACGCGGTGGCAAGAGCTATCAGCTTAAAATCGACCGGCTCGGCATTACTAATGTCGGCTCTGGCGAACCTATGTCATATCGCGCAACGCTTACTAACACGGAACCGCCGGGAGTCATCCGCGCCGACGGCAAATTCGGCCCGTTTAATCCCAGCGACATCGGCGCCACGCCAGTCTCCGGCTCTTACACTTACGACGACATCGATCTAAGCCTGTTCCACGGCATCGCGGGGACGGGCCATGCGCGCGGCAGGTTTTCCGGCCCCCTCGCGAGTATCCAAACCAAGGGCAGCATCGACGTAGACGGCTTTCAGGTGGAGGGCAGCGACCATACTGTTTCCCTTGTCACCACCTTCGACGCTTTGGTGAACGGAACCAACGGCGACGTTTCTCTGAACCCCGCGGTGATCGGCTATCGCCACACCCAGATTGAGGCGCGAGGCTCCATCGCCGGCAAACAGAATCAGAAAGGCAAGACCGTGACTCTTGACCTGGCCGTGTCGAAAGGCCGGGTAGACGATCTGCTGTTCCTGTTCACCAAAGGACAACCCGGCATGAGCGGGAACTTGACTCTCACCGGCAAGTTCGTGTGGCCGCCGGGTCCGCGCAAGTTCCTGCAGAAGATCGGCATGGATCTGGCATTCGGCATGAGCGGCAGCAGTCTCACCAATCCCAGCGGCCAAGATAGCATCAATCACATCAGCGAAAGCGCCCAGGGCGAATCGAAGAAGCAGCAGGACCAGGATGCAGGCACAGTGCTCTCGCAGCTCCGCGGCAACATCCAGCTTCGGAACGCCATCGCCTCCATTAAGGACGCAAGCTTCAGCGTACCTGGAGCTTATGCGACCGTGCGCGGCACTTACAATTTCACCGGCCAGCGCGTCGATCTTCGCGGCACGCTGGATACCCGCGGCAGCCTCTCCGACGCTACATCGGGACTGAAAGCACTGGTGGTGAAAGCTGTTACTCCGCTCTTTAAGAAGAGGGACTCGATACGCATCATACCTTTTGATATCACCGGAACCTATGGCAAAACGTCCGTGACTATCGATTGGAAAAGAGACCTGTCGCATCGTTAGCTTGCAGGCATTTTGAACGAGTACTTACTGCCCCCCGCCGGCCGCCGGCTTCGTCCCAGTCGTCACCGGGCGCTGGTAGTTGGGATACACCGGCCGATGCGGCTCCGGCGCCGGGTGTTCCTTCAACTGCTGCAGTGCGACGGCGACGGCACGCTCCAATTGCGGATCGTGACCGTCATGTACCGCTTTAGGATCGAGTTCCACTTCGATATCCGGCGCCACGCCCTTATTCTCCACGTCCCACTGTCCTTCGGGATTGAAGAACCCGAAATTCGGCGAAGTTACAGTCCCGCCGTCCATCAAGGTTGGATACGAGGAGAGACCTACTAAGCCGCCCCAGGTCCGTTTGCCGACTAACGTGCCGGTCTTGGTGTGGCGGAACATCCATGGCATCATGTCGCCGCCGGAGCCCGCGAATTCGTTAGTGATCATGACTTTCGGCCCCAGAATCGCCGCGGCGGGAGTGCGATAGATAGCGCCATAGCGTGGGCTCCACCAGCCTTCCAGCGGCCGGTTCATCACATTGATCACATAATCCGCGGCCTGGCCGCCGCTATTGAAGCGGTCGTCGATGATAGCCGCCGGCTTATCCACCTGCGCGAAGTAATAGCGCGTGAAAGCAGTCAGTCCACCCTGCCCTGTGTCCGGCATGTAGACGTAAGCTACCTTGCCGCCGCTAAGCTCGTCCACTTTGCGGCGATTGTCTTCAATCCACGCTTCATTACGTAACTGAGTCTCAGTGGCCGACGGAATGACAGTGACTTCGCGTGAATTGGCTCCTGAGGCATCGGCGCCAATCCGCAGAGTAACTCGCTTGCCGGCGGTGTTTTCCAGCAGCCGTGAGATGTCATCCCCGGCGGTAAGTTCCTGCCCATTGATTGCCAGCAGATAATCGCCCTTTTCCACATTCAACCCCGGCGCGGCCAGCGGGGCTTGTAACTGCGGGTTCCAGCTTTCGCCGCTATAGATCCTCTGAAGACGGTAACGGCCGTTGGCTATCTCATAGTCGGCGCCAAGCAGGCCGCCCGGAACTGTCTTAGCCTGCGGAATGGTTCCACCGCCGCCCCGCAGGTGACCCACAGTGATCTCGGCGATCATGTCATGAATGATGTAGTTCAAGTCGGCGCGCGAGCCGAGCGAATCTAGATACTTTTCGTATGACTTCTCCGAGTCCGCCACATTAAGACCGTGTAAGTTCGGATCGTAGAAGTAACTGCGCTCGATGCGCCATACTTCGTGATACATCTGCTTCCACTCGGCGGCCGGATCGATGTTGACTTCCACGTCGTTCAGCCGTAATGCGCCCTCGCCGGCCTTCACCGGAGCGGATGCGGAGACAATCACGTACTGCGGTCCGGCCTGGGCGCCTTCCGTGGCGGCGCCGCGGCCGCCGCGTCCACCACCGCCGCCGCCCAAGCGCAGCAGCATTTTTTCGCCATTGGCAGACAGGTCGAAGCTGGCAGCGTTGGTGGCCAGCGTTTCCTGGCGGCGGGCTTTCAAGTCATACTTAATTAGCGTTCCGCCGCCACCGCCGCCGCGTCCGCCCGTCCCGGTTTCCATCAGATAGATGTTGCCTGCGCGGCCTGTGGCCAGCACGGTGTAATTGCGCGCGGGAACCGGCAGTGCAAGAATGCGCTGCTCGAGCTTGTCGAAATCGATGCGCACGGGCTTGGGTGGCTCGGCCGCGGCGCCGCCCCCTTGACCGCCACGCCCGCCGCGTCCACCGCGGCCGCCCGACTCGCCGGCCTGCGCTTCGCCCGCGGGCTTTTCTTCATCGCTCTCTGGGGCCAGCGGCGATGCCACATTGTTGGGCAGCACGGCCAGATACACGCTGCTGGTCACTTCGTGCTCGTCGCTGGTCATATCGAGACCGCTCGAGGTGGGGCCGAAATTCGTGCTGGCGGTGAAGTAGAGATATTGGCCGTCGCGGTCGAACGCCGGGCGCCGCGCGTCGCTGAGTCCGTCGGTGATCTGATGCGTTTTGGCGTCATCCAGCGAGTACACAAATACGGCGCGCAGGCGATTCGGCAAGGTACGCGAAAACGCAATCCATTTGGAATCGCCGGACCATGAGAAATCGCGCTCCAGCTCATAGTAATAGTCGGTATCCACTTTGGCCGTCTTACCGGAAGCCACTTCGACATCCCAGATATTCATCATGTTGTCGTTGAAGGCGATGTGCTTGCTGTCCGGCGACCACTTGGGGTTGTAATAGAACGCCGACTTGCCCTGCAGCGCGATCTTATGGGCTTGCCCTTCGCCGCTCTGCGGTTTGATATGCAGGGCGTATTCGCCCGACTCATCGGAAAAGTAGGCAATCGACATTCCGTCCGGCGACCATGCCGGGCTGCGTTCCATGACGCCCGGGGTATTCGTCAAGTTGCGGATATCGCCTTTTTCCGCGGGAGCGGTAAGGACTTCGCCGTGGGCTTCGAACACGGCGCGCACGCCGCTGGGCGAGATCTTGATTTCGCGAATCTCGCGCGCCACGTTCTCGAAATGCGGCCGCACTTCGGTTAGGTCGGCCGAAATCTGGACGGGTACCGCGTGTTCCCGATTGCTCGCAATGTCATAGATATGAATCTGTCCGAATTGTTCGTAAACGATTCCGCCAGGACCGGCGCTGGCCGAGATAATATCCCGCCCGGCGTTGTGAATCAGCTCGTCGACCTTCTTCGATTGCGGATCGTAGCGGAAGAGAGTCGCGGGGCCGTTGCGATCGGACAAGAAGTAGATCTTGTCGCCGATCCACATGGGGTCGAAATCGTTGGAATCGGTACGCGGAATCTTCTGAGTGGATAAGTCGGCGAAGTTGACCACCCAGATATAACTCGCGCGCCCGCCGCGGTAACGTCTCCACGATACGAAATTGTTGCCTTCGTTGGCGAACTGGCCGCCGTCGAGCGGCTCATAGGCCATGCGTTTCCCATCCGGCGAATATGCGCCGTTATAGGCCATGGGCAGCGGCAGCGCTTCGGGCAAACCGCCGTCGGGCGAGACTGTGAAGAGCTGGGTGTATCGCGAGTAGGCGGCGCGGTTGGAACGGAACAGAATGCGGCTGCCATCGGGCGTCCATCCAGCTACACGGTCGGCGCTGGGATGGTAAGTCACACGCTTGGGAATGCCGCCTGCAACCGGGACGGTGAACACATCCACATTGCCGTCGTATTCGCCCGAAAACGCTATGGTGTTTCCGTCCGGCGAGAACACCGCATTAGCTTCCGCGCCCTGGCCGGTAGTGAGACGTTGCGCGAGCCCGCCCTGACGCGCGACGCTCCAAAGATCGCCGGCGTAAGAGAAGACGATCAGATTCTTATTCATGGCCGGCTGTTGCAGCAGATGCAGCGTGCCCGGCTGAGCGGACGCCGACGAAGCCGCAATGGCGGCGGCTAGCGCTAGCAGAGTGTAAGACTTCATGTGAACCTCTGGATGAATAGTCTATCTGAAATTTCCGGGAGGAGGGGACTTCGACGCTGAGGCGCTGAGAACGCAGAGGTGGGCGCGGAGTTGGAGACACTCAGGACACGCGGACGGGTGAGAACCGGCGTTGCCGTCATCGGGGCTTCTATGGGCATAGCGGGAAAAGTGCGGAACGAAGCCAATTGTTGGGAGGGGGCTTCGACGCTGAGGCGCTGAGACGCAGAGATGGGCGCGGAGTTGGAGACACATAGGACACGCCGGACTGGTGAGAACCGGTGTTGCCGCCGGCGGGGCTTCTGTGGGCCCAACGGGAAAAGTGCGGAACGAAGCCAATTGTGGGGTTAGAGAAGTGGAATCATTGGTTTGCGAGGGAGAAACGGGTTCGACGCAGAGGCATCGAGACGCGGGGATGGGCGCGGAGTTTGGAGACACTGAGAGCATGGAGGATTTGGTTGTTGGATGGCGCCGTACGGCTTACAGAGAATTAAGTACCGATCAATACAAGGTTGCCCGGCCGGAAAAACTTGTCGGCGATTGCGACTTAGGCGAAGCGACTTAGACTTATACGATCTCAGAATAGCAGACCGTGTCAAGGGTTTGAGGCGCGGCAGTTATCTAAGTGGTTGAAAGATCTGGAGAAGGCAATTTTTGAGAGCTTGTGACAAACTTCGCAGTCTCTGATGGGCTGGCAAAGGCGGGGCTGGTATAACTGACATTGATGCCATCTCCAATGCCAGCCAGCGGCGATGCGATACCCTCCACGCTTGCGCATCCCGGCGCCGTCCCCTTCTGGTCGGCGGTGGTGCTCACGGGCATCGGCGCAGGCGTATCCGCCGCAGCGTTGACGCAGGTGCTGGAAATAGTGCAGCGCTTGATGTGGCGCGGCTCCGGCGCCGATCTGTTGGACGCCGCCAGGCAAGCCGGTGCGTGGCGTCACATACTCGTGTTGCTGGGCGCGGGAATCGTGACCGGGGCGGGGCAGATCGTTCTAAGGCGCCTGTCGAGCGGCAACGGGATCGATACCACCGCTGCCATTTGGTTCCATGCCGGGCGGCTGCCGGCTTGGCGTACTTTGGGCAGCGCTCTGCTTTCGGTAGTCATCGTCGGCATGGGCGCAGCACTGGGTCGCGAGGGCGCGCCGAAACAAGCCGGCGCGGTGATGGCGAACTTTTTTTCGGACAAGGCGCGCTTGTCCGACGAACAACGCCGCCTGTTGGTTGCCTGCGGCTCGGGAGCCGGGATGGCCGCGGCCTATGGCGTACCATTGGGCGGCGCGCTGTTCGCACTCGAAGTGATGCGCGGAGTGCTGGCGCTCAGATATGTTTTGCCTGCCCTGTTCGCGTCGGTGGTTGCAACCGCGGTGTCATGGCTGGTTTTACCCGACGCGCCAACCTATCTCATCCCGGCTTATGCCAGCTCTGCTTCGAGTGTAGTGTGGGCGCTGGTAGCCGGGCCGATTGCGGGTTTGGCTTCGGTCGCGTATGTTCGGGCAGTCACCTGGGCCGACCGCAATAAGCCGGATGGCTGGCGTCGACTGGCCGCGCCGGTGCTGGTATTGGGGCTGCTTGGCGCGGTCTCGATCCCGTTCCCGCAGGTACTTGGCAACGGCAAGGACATCTCGCAACTGGCATTCACGAACCAGGCAGCGCCATTTTTGCTTCTGATCCTGCTGGCGCTGCGGCCCATGGCGACCGTGCTATGCGTGCGCAGCGGCGCGCCCGGCGGCTTGTTCACGCCTTCTCTCACAGTCGGCGCACTGCTCGGGGCGGTGCTGGGGCATGCCTGGTCCTGGTTCTGGCCCGGCGTACCGCCCGGACTGTTCGCCGTGCTGGGCGCGGCGGCGGTGCTCGCGGCCACCACGCAAGGCCCGATCTCGACTGTGGTCCTGATGATGGAACTGACCGGACGGGACCGATCGTTTATTGTGCCGCTGCTGCTGGCTGTGGGCACAGCCACTCTGGTTGCACGCACCATCGAACCTCGCTCGATCTATGACGCACGTCTGACCGATGACGAGGTGGAGGCGCGCCGGAAGTTACGCGAACTGCCGCCGCGATAGCACAGTGGAGAATGCGAACAGCGTAGACAAGTTTGAGTGTCCGCGCGGGTTAGTGTCCTAGTAACTGGCCGACGAAATTGTTGCAGAAGACGCCGCCTGGATCGCGCTGCCGGCGGTAAGCTTCGAAAGCATTTATCCGCTCGCGGCGACGATTCGCCAGATCCTTGAGGAAAACCGGGTTGAACGGCGGGGTGAAAGATCCAGCCGCTCCCGCGGGGTCATAGAAGCCATACATCTTTCCGTGATGCGGCGCGCCACCCAGGGCGACCCAGGCGCGCTCGATGTCAGCGAAGAAATGCAGCAATTCCGGTGGGTATTTCGACGCCGGCGCCGCCGGGACATATCCGATCATGTCGAGGTTGACGAAGGACGCACCCGGGTTGTTTGTGTATGTTCCCGCCAGCGCCGAGTCGCCGCCACGGACGAAACGGAATTCCAGCGGCGCAACAAGCTGAAACTTGTTGGAACGGCGGAGACGCTCACTCACCGCCTGCAACCCACGCCATGCTTTGCCAAGCCCCGCGTCGTCGAAGTCGGGAAGTTCGATGAAGTAGGACATGAACATCACGCGGAGCGCGTCTTCCAGCCAGAGCTCTTTGTTCCCTTTCCTGGCGTTGTCGAATTGAGTCTCGATGGCCAAGAAACAGGTGTCGACGTCGGTATGGGCGAGCGATACGCCGAGCAGCCCAAGTTTGTCGGACTGGTGCAACTGCGCATTCGGCTGAGCGATTGGATCGACAAAAGAAAGGGGCGCGCCAAATTCGTTCCTGCCGGCATGGGCGCAGCCGTCCGGAACGGTTGGCGCCTGGGTCGGCGACTGCTTGGCCGGCGACCTGTCAACGTCCCACCACAGTGCGAGGAACGCGTTTGTATAAGGGTTGACGAAGGTCTCTATCCGCTCATGTGTCTTGAGCACGGTCTTGAACTGAGAGACAAACGCAGTCTCATCCTTTAACGAATACCTGTCTCGGCCGGACTTCAACGTCGTGGCCCAGGGCCGCTCAACCACTTCCAAGGTGACTGACGTCACGATGCCCAGCGCGCCGAGCGACACGCGGGCGAACTGGATCGGCTTCCATCCAGCGACGGGAGGCGAGTTTGCATCGAGCGTTGTCACGGCGCCATCCGGGCCCATGATGGTGAAGGCGGAGGCCGTCTCCGCGAAGATCGGGGCGTCCACGGTCGCGCCGTGCACGTCGATCGCGGTCATGCCGCCAAGACTGAAAAAACCTCCCGCGGTAACGGTGCGGAACATCTTTTGATGGGCGGTCAGGAAAGCGTCTAACTCGTCCTCGCGAACGCCCGCGTTCACGGTGACCTTTTTCCCTGACGGGTCCAGCAGGATGCGCAGGTCCCGGTTAGGGCCAAGGTCGGCATAGCAGGACAGGTCAACGAGCCAGGTCTTCCTGGAGTCCGCGGGGACGCCGCCGCGACTGTCAGCAACCACCAACGGTGGTTGGGAATGCCGCTGGCCGGAGACGCGCAGAGCAACGCCATTAGCTGCCGCGCCGGTTACAATACTTTGGAGCTGGCTCAACGTGGTGGGAGAGAAGTAGTTTTCATTGTTGACCGGCGCTTCGATGTTCCGGCTCCAGTTCGTCCATGGCGACATAGTTACTCCTGTTCAACCGTCTGCCCGCGCACGTTGACCTTGCTTCTGGCAGCAGCGGGCGAGCAGGAGGAAATCGGAGACACGGCCCCCCGCTCGGCAACCCGGTCCGCGTCCTCGAAGGTTGGCGTCCGGCGCGCCTCGCCCAAGACGCCTGCTCCTGAGACAAGCATAGCTTTCGGGAACGGGCTTTCTTAAGTGATGCAGTGTCCCTTACGATAGTACCGCCGCCATCCCGGCTGGCGAACTGGTCGTCTACTGCCCGTCAATGGGTACACGAAAGCAACCGGCGCGGACCTCGACCTTCCGGGCAGCGGCAGCCAAAGCAGCGAAATAGGATTGCCCTACCGCGTGCCGGGCCGTCGAAACAAGCGCTAAGAGTCGCGCAACGCCGGCCGCAGCATTCGCGGCGCCGCGGTGGGAGTCCGCCTGCATCGTTGACCATCTCGGCGCTTGCGAGGCGCGATCTTCGACGATCGTCGATGGTTGCCGCTGTATCATCTGGTGCGCGTGGTGATTTCCGATGGATGCTTCGCCACTTACGCCTCTTTTCCCCGCGCCCGCCGGACAAATTGCATCGCAGTTCGTGCCCCGAATCCTTTGGGCTGCGCGCTTCATCCCAAAGACTGACCTATGCCCAAAATCCAAGCCCTTGCCGCGAGCGAAGTCCGCGGGAAACTTCTACCTTTCACTTACGACCCTGGCCCGCTCTTGCCCGAGCAGGTCGAAATCGATGTCCAATATTGCGGCATCTGCCACTCCGATCTTTCCATGCTCAACAACGAGTGGGGCTTCACAGCCTATCCATTCGTACCCGGACACGAAGCCATCGGCGTAATCTCGGCCGCCGGCGAAAGCGCCAAAGGCGTCAAGGCCGGCGACCTGGTGGGGCTCGGCTGGAACGCCGGAAGCTGCCTGCATTGCCGCCAATGCCTCACTGGGAACCACAATATGTGCGTGTCGCTGGAGCAAACCATCGTCGGCCGTTACGGCGCATTCGGCGCCAAAGTGCGCTGCCACTGGGTTTGGGCCACGCCTATCCCCGCCGGTGTGGACGCCGCGAAGGCCGGCCCTATGCTCTGCGGCGGAATCACCGTCTTCAATCCCCTGGTGCAGTTCGGCGTGCTACCCACGCATCGCGTTGGCGTGATCGGGATTGGCGGGCTGGGACACATCGCGCTGCAATTCGCCAACAAGTGGGGATGCGACGTGACGGCGTTCAGCTCGAACACGTCGAAGGCCGATGAGGCCATCCGCATGGGCGCGCATCGCGTTATCGACAGCCGCTCGCCGAATCAGCTCAAGAAGGCAGCCGGTTCCTTCGACCTGATTCTTTCCACCGTCACCGCCGATTTGGATTGGAACGCCTACCTCGCCGCTCTCGCACCCAAGGGCCGTTTGCACGTGGTCGGCGCCGCGCCCAAGCCTCTCGGAGTTCCCGCTTTCGCGCTGATACAGGGCCAGCGCTCGGTAAGCGGCTCGCCTTCGGGAGCGCCCGCGACGGTCGCCACCATGCTCGATTTCGCGGCGCGCCACGGAATCGCGCCAGTGGTGGAGGAGTATCCCATGTCCCATGCCAACGAAGCGATGGCGCATTTGGAGGCCGGCAAAGCGCGGTACCGCATCGTGTTGAAGAGCGATCTGGGTTAGATTTTTTCGACGCAGAGACGCTGAGACGCAGAGTTAAGCGCAGAGAAAACACGAGAAGGCCTTCTCTGCGTGGCCTCCGCGTCTCTGCGTCTCTGTAAGGCTCGCGATGCTATCATCAATTCGGCGCGTATGTCGTGCCGTCGTTCATTAATGGATGCAGGGGGAATTAGTGTAATGTGGTTTGCTACTATCGGCGCGTTGCTGGTTTTTGCGGCGCTCCTCGAGCCCAGGCTCGGCGTCAATTTCTATACAAGTGGTCGGCCGGGTGTGAAGGGCGAGGTCGAAAACAACCTGTATAGGTGGGTTGCCACTGGCGTAATAGGGGTAGTCCTAGTTCTGTTCGGCCTTAGGGACTACTTTGTGAAGTAGTGTGGCTGCGTCTCGCGCCAACGAAGCGATGGCGCATTTGGAGGCCGGCAAAGCGCGGTACCGCATCGTGTTGAAGAACGATCTGGGTTAGATTTTTTCGACGCAGAGACGCTGAGACGCGGAGTTAAGCGCAGAGAAAACATGAGATGGCCTTCTCTGCGTGGCCTCCGCGTCTCTGCGTCTCTGCGTCGAAAAACCGCTCACGCGATGCTATCATCTTCGCTTGCGTCCGCTTCTCTACGCCATAGCTATCGCACTCAGCGCGGCGCTGCTCTTCGTTATCGAGCCGGCTGCCGCCAAAGCGCTGCTGCCGGAATTCGGCGGCTCGGCGGGCGTATGGATCGCGTGCGTCCTGTTCTTTCAAGTCACCCTGCTGCTCGGATACTTGTATGCCTACGCCCTAACGCGAACCGTGCCCGCAAGAGCTCAAGCCACCGTTCACATTGCGCTGCTGGCCGCCTGCGTGTGCCTTCTGCCCTGGCGTCCACCTACAGCGCAAGCGGGCGGAAATCCATCGCTGGCAATTGTCTCCATTCTCGCGGCATCCATCGGCCTGCCCTTCTTCGCGCTCTGCACCACCAGCCCGCTGCTGCAATCGTGGTATGCGCAAGGCTCGTCCGCGCAAGCCTCGTCTACTCAATCCGGCGCGCGCTTTCCCTACCGACTGTTCGCGCTTTCGAACGCCGCATCGCTGGTGGCGCTGCTGGCGTATCCGGTGGGAATCGAACCGCTGCTCACGCTGAGCCATCAGTTTCTGGCTTGGTCCACCGGCTTTGTGATCTTCGCAGCGACGGCTGCGGTCTGCGCACTGGGCGCGCGAGGGACGGCCGCCCCTGCGGATGAGGAAGATACCACAAAGGTGCAGCAACGGCCGCCGCATCGCCCGCTGCTTTGGATCGCTCTTGCCGCCTGCGCAGCCACGCTCTGGCCGGCGGTGTCGAATCACTTGAGCCAGGAAGTGGCGGCCATTCCACTGCTGTGGGTGGAGCCGTTGGCAATCTATCTGCTCAGCTTTATCCTGTGTTTCGAGGGCCGCGGCTGGTATAAGCCGCGCATATATAGGGTGCTTCTGCCGCTGGCGTGTCTCACTTTCGCATGGCGGCTGCAAGGCGCGGCCGGCGGCATCGCGTGGGAGCTGCCCCTCATTGGCGCCGCGCTTTTCATCTGCTGCATGTTCTGCCACGGCGAGCTGGCGCGGCTCAAGCCCGAGCCCAAGCAGGGGCTGGCGTTCTTCTACCTGACGATCGCGGTGGGCGGAGCGCTGGGCGCAGCGTTCGTCAGCCTGTTCGCGCCCAACGTCTTCCGCACTTACCTGGAGCTGCCCATAGGCGTAGCAGCCTGCTTCGTGCTGAGTATGCCGCTGCTCTATGGGCGTGGATCGCCGCGCCAGCTTCTGCGCCTGGCGTTGGTGGCCGCAATCGCATTCGCCGCCGCGTCGCGCTTCGCCGCAGGACGCGAGGACCTGGTGCGCACGCGCAATTTCTACGGCACTCTGCAGATTGCCGATTCCGGCTCGGGCGACGACAAGATTCGCTCGCTCTACAACGGCAAGGTGCTGCATGGCATTCAATATCAGACGCCGGTGCGCAGCCGGATCGCCGCGGCGTACTATCCGCCGGAATCGGGCGTCGGCCAAGCCATGCGGTGGCTGCCGCATCAGCAGCCCTGGCGGGTCGGCGTGGTAGGCCTGGGCACGGGAACGCTCGCCGTTTACGGACGCACCGGCGATTCCTTCCGCTTCTACGACATCAACCCCGCGGTGATCGATGTGGCATGGCGCTACTTCCATTTCCTAAGCGAATCGGCGGCGAAAGTGGAGACCGTCCAGGCCGATGGGCGTCTCGGGCTGCAACGCGAGGCCGCGCGCAGTTTGAATATGATTGCGCTCGACGCATTTTCGGGCGATTCCATTCCGATACACCTGCTGACCCGCGAGGCGTTTCAAATGTATTTCGACAGGCTGGCGCCCGGCGGCGTGGTGGTGATCCACGTGACTAACCGGTATCTGGATATCGCTTCGGTGGTGGCCGCGCTCGCTGCCGATCTTCACAAGCCGCTGGTGATCGTGCACAATCCCTCGGATGCGCTGCGTCACATTCAAGCCGCGGATTGGGCCATTCTGGCGGACCGGCGCGAGGACCTGGCAGACCTGGAGCCATTCAACAACGCCAGCGTAACTTCGCGCAAGGCCCCCGTGTGGACTGACGACTACAGCGACCTGTTCGAGATTCTGCGGTGAAGTTGGCAGGCGAAAGCGCCTGCCCCACAACGGCGCTACCGGCAACTTGCGGGATTCCAGTTTGAGCTACCGGTAGCAGAACACCGCCGCCGGTTTCCTCGCTTCCGCGTCCGCTTCGCTGAGAACAATATCTTCCCGCGGCAATCCCGCGCCCAGATGCAACGCTTCCTGCGCGATCAGCAAGGGGCGCGGGAAGCATCGCACCCAAACCGGTCCGCCCTTCTCGCGAGCCATGCGAATGAGTTCCTCGGTTGGCTGTGCGCGCTCGATGAATTGCGCGCGCTTCTTCGTCCACAGATAGCCGACATTGTGCAACAGCGCGACCACGGCCAGCGCGACGGCGAGTCTCCGCGACAATGCGCCTTCATCGAACAGGCGCGCGGTCGCCAAGCCGAAGAGTACGGCCAGTCCGGCGCTCGCGAGGTAAGTCTGGCGGCTCGGGATCTGCGTCGAGTAAGTCAGAAAGCTATACGGCGCGAGCGCGATTCCCATCCACGCCAAGGCCATCAGCGCAGCTGCGCGCAATTGCCGGTCATGCCAGCGAAACGCGATCACCACCGCCGCGACGAACCCCCAGATCCACAGGATTCGCGCCATCCCGCGCAGCCACGTGATCCAGAACGGCGCGTGCAGCGAGAAACTGCCGTCGGAGAAACGGAACGAATAGCCGCTGGTTGCCAGAACGCCGGCCAGCGCTAACGCAGCCAGCGCGGCGTAGGGCAGAATCCATCGCCAGTTGCGTGAGGCCGTGAGCAGGAACAGCGCCAGGAAAACCACCGCCGATTCCTTCGAAATCAGCGCCAGCGCGAAGCAGGCGATGCCCGCGGCGTTCCACCAGCGGCCGCGCATCCAGCACAGCAGCGCCAGGCCGCCGAAGAAAAACTGCAGCAGCTCGGCGATGGCGGAAAACCACATCACGGCTTCCTGATGGCCCTCGTGTACGGCGAAGAATCCAGCGGCCCACAGCGCCGCGCGGCGCGTAGCCGGCCACGCCAGGCAGGCGAAATATACCAGCCACGTGTTGGCAATGTGCAATATCAGGCTTGTGACGTGGTAGGCAAGCGGCGCCAGACGAACCGCGCGCCACAGCGGCAGCATGGCCCAATAGCTGGTGGTGCGCAGCCGGAAAATGGGGTTCGCGAGGGGCGCCGCGTACCCTCCGAATAGTTGCGCCTGGGCGATGTTCGGATAGTCGTCCTCAATCAGCGGCAGTTTCAGCGCCGGAGCGTACGCTAGCACACAGAGCGCCCCCAATAGTAGCAACCTCTTCACAGCCAACGATTTTCCCATAATAGGGAGGACCCACTGGTCCGCAGTTGTACCCTCCGGCCGGCCTTGCAACCCCACATTTCACACCTAGCACCACCAGAAAGAGGTTGTTAGTGCTACCTTTAAGGACAGAGAGGGAAAAATGCCGCAGACGCTCTCAGCAGCCCCCGGTCTCACCACCGGCCACGCGCCATTCGTCGAGGAAGCCCGCGAGCGCGGCGACCTATACATCACCCAAGCCTACGAGCTGTACTCCGACGAAAACCACGAAGCATGGCGGCGTCTTTTCGCCCGCATGGGGCCTCGCTGGGAACAATACGCGAACCCGCATTTTCTGCGCGGGGTGGACGCGCTGCAACTGCCGCCGGACCGCATTCCGCGCCTCGATGAGGTCAACCGGCGCCTGGAGCCGCTGACCGGTTTCCAGGCTAAGGCGGTGAGCGGATACGTCCCCGGGTTCCTCTTCTTCGATTGCCTGCGCCGCCGCGAATTTCCCACCACCATCACCATCCGCGATAAGGACCGCATGGATTACCTGCCCGAGCCGGACATTTTCCACGACGTGGCGGGGCACGTCCCCATGCACACGCAGAAGGCGTTCGCGGATGTTCTGGTGCGCTTTGGAGATTGCGCGCACACGGCCGTCGAGATGACGGCGGGCATCCGCGATTATGCCGAGCGGGCGCGGCGCCTCACCAGCATTATGCGCGCCATGTCGCGCTTTTTCTGGTTCACGGTGGAGTTCGGCCTGATGCGCGGACCGCGCGGCATTTGCGCCTATGGCAGCGGCCTGCTGAGCTCGTACGGCGAGTTGCAGCACGCTATCGAATCGGATGCGGTGCAGCGCTATCCGCTACAGATGGAGTGGGTGATCAATCAAGGCGCGGAGATCGACCATTACCAGCCCCTGCTGTTCATCGTGGACTCGTTCGATCACCTTTTCGAACTCGTAGGCCGGTTCGAAAACTGGATGCGCGAGGGCAAGCTCGATAACGTAGCGCCGGGATTGCCGGAGATCGCAGAAAGCGATTTGCGAAGCTTCATGGAAGCCGGACGCGAGTAAGCGTCCGACGTGGTGGATGACGCACGCCGGGTGCGCCAAGCTCAGCCCTTGCTCTGCCGCTCGTAGAAGGCGGCCGTGAATTCGCGCAGAGAGCGCGGGGCCTTTGCGTCACCCATTTTCTTCAGCAGACTCTGCTGGTCTGCCGGGCTCCGGTCCTGGCCGAGCTTGAATTTTCCTTCGAGCAACTCAATCTCCAGCTCGAACCCGATAATGCCGGCCATCATGCCGTTCTTATAGCTGTCGTCGATTCGGGCGAAGTCGTAGCTTGTACCCTCGTAGCTCTCGAACTTGGCAATCAACTTTGCCAGCAGCTCGTTCAGCTGGTTGTGGCCTTCCACCGGCCGCAGCTTTCCGGTGGCATGGACCACGGCGAAATTCCAAGTGGGAACCACGTTATCGGTCTTGGCGTACCAGGTTGGGGAGATGTATCCATGCGGTCCGCGGAAAACAATTACCGCCGTTTGCCTGCCGTCGAAAGTCCCGCTCTGCGGATTCTGGCGCGAGATGTGGCCGTGAATCGTTCCATAAGCGCCTGCGGCCCGGTCGAGCCAAACCGGAATGTGAGTGATGCGCAGCGAAGGCGAGACCGTGACCAGATCGACGAACGCGAATTCGTCCATGAAATCGTGGAGGAACGTTCGGTCTGCAATCAACTGCGGTTTCGGAATGTAGAGCGATTCGGCGGCGGCATCGGCGGCGCGGGTTTGCGCCCTCGCCTCAACGCTCGCCAAGGCGAATCCGGCCAACAGGTCGCGGCGTTTCATAGCTGACTCCTTGTGTGCGGGATCGGGGTTTGCTTTATTGTCGCGCATGAGAGGGTATCTCATGCAAGTGGAGAATCCCGAAATTGTGACCCAGACTGTCAAGTTGTAACCCGTCACGTTTGCGCGGCTACCTGACGGTCTTGTGTGTCACAGTCTGGTCTGTCGTATTACGCGGCCATGTTATGGAAGACAATGAGGACATTGCAGAGTCACTCGACCTTCACGTGGGTGATAAGATCGTCGCAGATCTCAAACAGCGCAAATAAGGAATCGCGCCGCCTGAGATCCGCCGGAACTCGCGGCGCTGTCTCAAGCAACTTGGAAATCGAAACGGTCCTGGACGAACCGAGCGCACCTGCGCGGATGCAGGATCGTCCTGCGAAAGCCGCTTTCGATGACGGCCCTCGCAGCCTGTCGCAGGTGTTCGCAGAATTCCGCCCAATGAGGGCGTTTTGAGTTATAATCTCTCGTGGGCAGGGTCCAAAATGGAAATCCTGGTCTTAGTTAATTTTGAATAGCTGATTACACAGCGTGGGGATTTCATGATTGGTCTCGTTAATTACTCTAAGGATGCCCGCTCAGTCGAGTTGCGGGAAGTACCCGTCCCCGAAATCGGCGAGGAGGATGTTCTCTTTTCCGTGCAGGCGGTGGGCGTCTGCGGCAGCGATCTACATCAATACATGGGCACGCAGAGCTGGCCCGTGAATTTTCCCGTGGTGCTGGGCCACGAATTCGCCGGGATTGTCGCGCAAAGCGGCAGCCGTGTTCGGGGCTTCAAGGAAGGCGACCGCGTGGTCAGCGAAACCGCGGCCGTGCTCCCTTCCGACTCGGCTTTCATCCGGCAGGGGCTGTACAATCTCGACCCGAAGCGAGCTGGGTTCGGCTACGGAGTCAACGGCGCCATGGCGCCATTTGTCCGCGTGCCTGCGCGATGTCTGCATCACGTGCCCAATTCGCTGACGTATGAGAAGGCGGCGCTGACGGAGCCATGCTGCGTGGCCTTCAATGCGGTCTGCGTCAACTCGCGCATCCGTCCCGGCGACACGGTGGCCGTGATCGGGCCGGGGCCAATCGGCCTGCTCTGCGCGCTCATGGCGAAACTGGCGGGCGCCGGGCATCTGCTGGTAATCGGCATCCCCGCCGACGCCGGGCGGCTTGAAGTGGCGCGCAAGGTCGGAGCTGAAACCATCCTCGGCGCGCAGGGTGAAGATGTCCGGGAGTGGGTGAAGAATTTTGGCGATGGCTATGGGCTCGACCTGGTGATCGACGCGGCAGGCGTTTCCGCGTCGCTCAAGATGGCGCTCGATATCGTCCGGCCCGCGGGACAAATCACCAAGGTTGGATGGGGACCGCAGCCGCTCAATTTTTCCCTGGACCCGCTGGTGCAAAAGGCAGTCACGCTGCAGGGCAGCTTCTCGCATAACTGGCCGATGTGGGAGAAAGTCATTTCGTTACTCGCCAGCCGCAAGATCGATCTCGATCTGGTGCTTAACCGGGTTTCGCCGCTCAACGAATGGCACGAAGCATTCGAGGAGATGCACTCCGGACGGATCGTGAAGGCAGTCCTTAAGCCTTGAGTTCTTCGCGCGTTTGCGAAAACGGCGCGACTCCGATATGAAACCAAAACTAGCTGCTTTCCCTAAGTGCTACATGGACGATCTTTGCGTGCATCACACGATGACGCTGCTGGAATGGATCGATCTGGCCGCCACACTCGGCGTCGAGGGACTCGAATTCTACGCGGGATTTCTTGAGGACGACGACGCCTTCCTGAAACAAACCAGAGCGGCCCTGGAGAAACATGGCCTCGATATGCCGATGCTGTGCTGCTCACCCGATTTCACGCAGCCCGACCCTGCCCTGCTGCTAGAGGAGATTGAGCGTGAAAAACGGATGATCGAGATCACCGCGTTTTTCGGCGGGCGGTTTTGCCGCGTGCTCTCGGGACAGCGGCGGCCCGGCCTGCTGCGAGCTACGGGCGTGGCGCAGGTGGTGGGAGTCATCAAAGGTCTGCTGCCTTTCGCGGAAAAGCATGGCGTCGTCCTGACCATGGAGAACCATTACAAAGACAACTACTGGAAGTATCCCGAGTTCGCGCAAAAGATGGATGTCTTCGTCGAGATAGTCGACCAAATTGACTCGCCCTGGTTCGGAGTCAACTACGACCCCTCGAACACCATTCTGGCCGGCGAAGACCCGCTGGTTCTCCTCGAACGCGTAAAACGCCGCGTGGTTTCAATGCACGCCAGTGACCGCTATCTCAAGAGCGGCACTATCGAGGACTTGCGGAAAGAAGAAGACTCCGTTGGTTACGCCAGCCGTCTCTCGCACGGCGTCGTTGGGAAGGGGATGAACGACTATGACGCAATTTTCTCGACTCTCAGCTCGGTCGGTTTCCAATCGTGGATTTCGATTGAAGACGGGATGAACGGCATGGATGACTTGCGGGAATCGGTGCGCTTTCTGAAGACGAAAATCGACCAACACTTTGCCGGCTGACATCACATGAAAACCATCGTCCAAATCTCACTCGATCTCACTTCCATACCCGAGGCGCTCGAAACCGCCAGGCTCGCCATCCGTAGCGGAGTCGATTGGCTGGAAGCGGGAACTCCCCTTATAATTGCCGAGGGCATGAACGGCGTCCGCGCCCTGCGCGCCGAATTCCCGGGCGTACCTATCGTTGCCGACCTGAAGACCATGGACGGCGGGTGGCTCGAAGCCGAAATGATGGCGAAGGCCGGCGCCACCCATGTCGTCGTCATGGAACGCGCTCATCCCGAAACCGTCAAGATGGTGGTCCGCGCAGGCAGAGATCTCGGAATCAGCGTCATGGGGGACAACCTTGCCGCCGAAGACATGGTCGCGGCGGCGCGAAGACTGGAAGATTTCGGCTGCGACTTTGTCGTCCATCACATCGGCTACGATGAGCGCCGCGGCCTGGCAGCTTCCGGAAAGCCTTACCCGAGCCCGCTCGACCAGTTGCGCGAGATAGTTGCGGCGGTAAAAGTACCGGTGCAGGCCGTTGGCGGCCTTACTATCGAGCAGGCGATGCGCACGCCGGAGTATGGCGCTCCGCTGGTTGTCCTGGGCGCGCCTCTCACCATCGACGCCGATTCCTTCAAGACTGCATCCGGAAATCTCGAGGACAAGCTCCGCATGATCTGCGATCGCATCCATGCTTATGGCGACATAGCCAAGAGTTAACGGCCGATCTATCTCAGGCGGTAAGTGACAGTTTGTTCGACTGTCTCGCCGCGGTCGTTCACTGCGATCGCGGCTGAACTTACTCGATTCAGTGTGACCCCGAGACTCGCTAAGTTGCCTGAGAAATACGGCTGGGCATCACGTTGTAACATGCCGCGAAACATGCCTGAGCGGGAATTCGTCCGATCGAGAGTGCCCGTCAGCAACTCGAAGCCGGGCTGCTCCTGCGCGTGGCGGAACTCGGCGATGGATGTAGCTGGTGGTAAGGCTCCGGCCGGGCGCCCGGCGCGCTCGATCATCGCCTCAACCATCGCGCTGGAATTGCCCACGATCAGCAGGTCGCCGCGCGTCGCCACCGCGAGATGCGCCAGTCCGTCCATCTCATGCCACGTCACGCCATTGCGCGTCAGCTCCACCCAATGCAAGCCGAGACCGGACGCGCTCCATAGGTTCTCCAATCCGGTTGTGAACGCGGCGCGTATCGCCGGGTCGTCCCAAGCGCCCGTGGCTTGAAACGCCAGCGCGCAGGGCTGCTCCCGGAAGACTCCGCCGGCAGCGGGACGGTTCGCCTGCGCTTCGATGTAGGCTTTCACGCCGGCGCGCGCCATTTCGGCCGCTAACGGCTGCGCGGCGTACTGATCGCGCCGTTCCATGGGTGGCTCGTCGATGCGGGTTTCCAAATCGCTTTCCGCCCCGGCTTCCGGCGTGGCCACCGTCCACGGTGTAACCCCCGGCGCCTGCTCCCACCAGTACGCGGCCTCGGGGCGCTGCGGCAAGAGCTTGCGCAAAATTTCGGACACCGCTTCATCCGCGGATCCGATGGCGGCGGCGCGGTAGAAGCCTGCGTCATCGGGCGCCAGGCGCGCCAGCGCAGCTACCGATTCCGGCGCCGGCTGTGGGCTTCTTCGCAGCAAAATCCGGTCTTCGCGAATCTCGCTTGAGCTGCGGTGAAGATCCGAGATTCCCGCCCAGTATTCCCGCAACGACGGCGTATTTTCGTGGATCCAATGCGAGCGGAACTGGTGCGTCTTCAAGACCGCCTCCAGGTTCATCACCAGTCTCAACTCGCCCGGCGACTTGGCCGCGCGCACGGTTTCGGCGTACCACGGCTCATCCGACACGGCCGGCGTTTTCTCTCCCGAAAGCAACCGCAGCGCGCCCGCCAGCGCCTCTTCGCGCGTGGCCAGCAGCAGATATCCGCCCGACGCAGCGAATGCCACGGTGTGCCCTTCCTCGCGCCGCACGTAGAACGGGATGCCCGCCGCCGCGCGCGGTTCGTACTGCGCACGCGATCGCCATAGCGCCGTCTTTATGGCCTCCGCTTCGGGAACCTCGGAGATGTAGAGGAATTCCAGCCGGCCGATATCGTATAGCGCCACCGCCGAGCGCTTGCCCGCAATCGATTCGAGCATCGGCAAGTCGGCTGCGAAGCCCGCCGCGCCGCCGAACGCCTTCCACTCTTCGGTTAGCCGCAGGAAGAGCATCGATCGCGAAAACTCGGCATAGTTGGCGCCGGCTAACCACGTCTGCTTTTCCGGCGACTGGTTCCAATCGCGCAACTCGCGCGCAAAATCCGGGCTTTCCAGATAGAGCAGCGCGCCGCCCGGCGCCAAGGTTGCCAGTGGACGCACCGGGGTAGTTTGAAATGGCGCGGCATAAAACACCACCGCTGCCAGCGCGGCGCAGCCGGCTGCGAAGGGAAGAATTCGTTTCATGATCGTCGCCTCGGGCGAACCAGTTTCTGCTGCTCGATGCCTTGGCCCACAGCCACCGGCATGCGCTGTCGATTTTCCTGTTCCAGTTGGCGCCGGGTATCGATGGCCGTAAGCCGCGCCGTGATCTGCGCCCGCTCCGCTGACGCCAATCCGTTCGCGAGGGCCTGCCGGAGTTCCTGCGCCGCCTGGTCGAAGTTGCCCAGCGCTTCGTACACGGTGGCGATTTCCAAGGCAACGTTGGCCGTGTCCGCAGCTATGTCTGATAGACCCGTGTCCGGTACTGCTGGCCGATCTCCGTATCCGAATAGCATCGGCGGTTCCAGCGCCGCCAGCGCCAGACGATACTGGCCCAGCGCCGCTGCTGCACGGAATACTTCGATGTGCAGATTGTGGTTCGCCGCGTGAATCGCGAATGCATCGAGCAGCAACTGCAAGCGGACCTGCCCCGTGGCCGCGCGCGCGGCGACGATGCGGCTCTCGAAGTAATAATGCTGTGCTGCTTCCGATGGCTGGATGTTGCCACGCGCCAGCAAGGCGAGTTCTCCAGTCAAGCCCGGGGCGGCCGGCGGGAGCGCATCTTGCCCGGGCATAGCGCCGGCTGCAAGCCGCCGGCAGCCAGGATTGGCCGCCCCACAAAGGGCTTCGAGAGTTTCGGCGGCGGCAGCGCGCGTCTGGTAGGGGGCGGTGGAATTGGCGGCGATACTCTGCAATTCGGCGGCATCGCCGTGCAGACGCGCCAAGCGCAGGCGGGCTTCGGCGTCCCACGGCACTGCTGTGACGCGTTGCTGTAAGAACTCTGCGGCCTCCGCGGTGCGCTTGTATTTTTGCAACAGATCCGCCGCCGGAATCAAGGTTTCGAAAGCCTGGCCCGAGACCAGCGGCATGCGCTTCAGCGTCGCCATGGCCGCGGCGATGTCGCCCGATTGAATATATGTCTCGGCCAGACCTAGAAAATTCGCGGGCGCGAAGTTGCCGCTATTGAGTTCGCGCTGGTAAAGATAATGCAAAATACGGGTTGCGGCAGCAGTCTCGCTTTGCACACGCAGCGCTGTCGCCGCTTGCTGGATTGTCTCCACGTTCGGCGCTTGCGATGGATCGCTGGTCCAACGGCTGAGCAGCGCGTCGAGACCTGCCGTCTTGGCGGCGATCTGAATTTCCGCCACCTTCCGGCGCGTCCCAAATTCGTCTGTGAGCTGGAGAGCCGCCAGTTCCTGGCGCGCGGCCTCGGGCTGGCCCGCTTCGATCAGGGTTTCGACGAGACGTAGACGATAGTTGGGAATTACCGGCCCCTTTCCCGGCTGAGTCTCGGCCAGCGCAATCCATTTGCGGATAATTCCTACCCGGTCCGCCGCTGAGATCCAATCGGCGTACGAAAGCTGATCGATGATGCCGGTTGTCTCCCGGTCGCCGCCGGCCGCCGCTTCCAACGCCTGTTGCAAGCCGCCGGTCTCGATCACCGGACGCAATATTTCCTCGGTGCGAAAGTTCTGGCGCTTGCGGACGTAGGCACGCAGGAATGAGACCACGTCGGCATTCAGCTCGTCGAACAACTTGTGTTCGCCGATGTGCCGCATGGCAGCCGCCGCGTCGCTCCAGAATGACTCCTTCGCATTCGGCAGCGCCTGGACACGCCCGAACGCCGCCACCGCGGCGCGCCATTCCGCGATGGCCCGATCGCGCTGCCCCTGGCTCCACAGCAACACCGCGGAGCGGTCATGCGCGCGCCCAAGGTTCGGATCGAGCTCCAGCGCGTGCGCATACTCCTCCAGCGCCCGCGCCGTGACTGCCCGCTCGGCGTAGGAATCCGCCAGCGCGGAATAGCGCAGCGCATCGGCGGGCGCGCCTTCCAGCATTGCCGGCAAATAATCTTCCGCTCCAGGAACGCCTTTCGCCGCCAAGTATTCGCCGTAACGCGAACCATAGTAAAACCAGGGATCGCCTACCAGTTGCTTGTCGCGATCCACTGGGCGTCCCAGCAATTGGCCGATGTTCGCCGTCCCCAGCATGCGCTGGAAAATCGCCGACACATCCGGGCCCTGCGGTGCGTTATCGCCTGCGTAATAGAGTCCGGTCAGGGCGGTCAGCGCGTCGGACCACATGGGCGGCATGCCCTGCCCTCGCGCCGTCACCGCGTCCATGGCGAGACGCACATCGCCGGAAGCAATCGCGGCATTCACCGCTTGATTACGCGCCTCGGCAAACGAGCCGCGCGCGATCTGCAGCAATTGCGGCGGATCGGCGATCACTAGTGCGCGCAAGTCTTCCTCGTTCAGGCCGCCATGAGGACCGGGCGCCATCGCGATCCGAATCTCCGATTTCAGATCGCCGGCGTTGCGGTAGGCTGCCAGGGCGCCGTTGAGTAACTGGTTCTGAGGCTGCGGCGCCGCAGTCGACTTCGCCAACGTTTCAAGCTGTCCGCCCAGTTCCGCGAAGCGCAGCCGCTGGTTCTGCACCGCTTCCAAAACGCTGACCTCCTGGAAGGACGCCGGATTATCTGCCGCGACCTCATAGCGCCACGCTGCCTCCAAGTCAGCTAAGCCGGCTGCGTGCGCCAGCTGCGGCATCTCTGCGAGCGGCCGTTTGCCGTGCTGTTCGGTGAGGAACTGCGCATACGCAAGTTTTTCTTCAGGAGTGCAGTATTTGTCGATGGCTTCGCCATAGCTTCCGGTCTGACTCCAAGCGCTCGGAGCGGATTGGGGCGCCGCATGCCATGGGCCCGCGCCACCTTTTCTCGCGCGCACCATCAATCGCGCATAAAGCGAGAAGTGTGGTTCGTCGAAGACTCCCGGCTGCTCCGCTTCCGAAAGATCCATGCCGCGTTGCGCATAGCCAAGCGCCTGGTCTACCATGTTCCACGATTCCAACGTCCCTGCCACGCTGAAATAATTCTCGGCCCTTGGTGGACGGTTCGCGATGCGCGCCTCTTCGAGCGTCTCCACAGCTTCCGCCGTGCGTCCCTGCCGCGCCGAGAGCTCGGCGACTTTTTCGAGCCACTGCGGATCGCGATAGCTCAACTCGTATAGCCGCCGGTAAGTCGCGGCCGCATCCGCGAATCGCATCAGGCGCTCTTGCAAAGTGGCCCGCGCCGCCAATAGATCGGTACGGTCCGGACGCACCGCGCTGGCATGCACGTAGGCCTCGATCGCCGCCGGAAAATCTTCGAACTGCGCTTGCAGCCGGGCCAGCACGGTGGGCCAGCGGTAGTCCTTGGGCGAGTCGGACGACGCCTTCGCATAGTACGCCGTGAGCCGCGCCTCCAAGCGGTGGGCCGCGGCGTACCTCGCGGCTTCGATGGTCAACCCCTGATCTTCCGGGAAATGGTTCATCAGCTCGATGTATTGATCGGTCGCGGCGTCAAATTCGCGCAGCCGCGTCAGCGCCGGTATCAACCCGCGGCGCAAGCCGGCCGTGCGCGTATCGCGATCCGCCGCGGCGATTGGCGCGTGCTTGATCTGCTCGATGGTGGCAGTGTAGAAATCGCGCAGGGCGCGGTCGTCGCCTGCGTGCGCCCAGGTCTCGGCCAACGCCGCCAGATAATCCGCGTTGAAAGCGTCGGCCTGCAACAGCGGTTGCAGAATCTGTCTCGCCCGCGCAAATTGTTTTGCGTCGGTCGCCTTGCGCGCCGCCTCCAGCGTGAATTGTGTCCGCAGTCCGGGATTAGCGCTTGCCGCCGCGCGCTGCAACGCGCCAATCGCCTGGTCTTGCAATTGGTTGCGCCAGTAGAAATCCACGGTCGCGCGCACTACGCCCAGGATCGCGGGGTTATCCGCGTAAACGGCCTCGATAGTGCGGCGCGCCGCTGCGATATCCTTGTGCGATTCGTACAGCCGCGCCAGTTGCAACTGCAACCGGATGCGATCCACCGGATCGTGCGTAATCTCCACCTGCCGCTGCATGGCGAGTTGCGCGGCGGCGCTCAGCGGCGCGCTTGCGGCCGTCTGCTGAATCCACGCTAAGACCTCAGGCGAATCGGACCGCCTGGCGATGTCTAGCAGAAAGGCGAGTAAGTCTGCGGGACGATTCCGCCGTTCCAGTACCGCGGCGCGTAGCTGGATCGCCGCCACGCTCGCGTTGGGCGCCCCGGCGGCAGCCTGTGTCGCGCGGTCGACCTGCGCCGCGTGCGAAGGCATTGAAGCCAATTTCAGGAGGCGCTCTTCGCATAGAGCCTGATAAGAAGGACCGGCGACAAGATCGCCGGCGTTACGTTGATACTCGGCTATGGCTCTCGCGTAGTCGCGCTTGCTTTCGTAGATCGCGCCGGCTTCATAAGCGAAGAGCACGGGGTCGCCGATCTTTTGCCGCCCGGCCGCAAGCATTCGCAGCGCATCGTTGTACTGAAAGTAGTCCCAGTAGACCGTCGCGGCGCTCAGATACCCCGCCGAATTCCCCGGTTCCACGGCTGCCATTCGATTCCACCAGGGACGCGCGCGGGCAAGCCAGTTACGGTCCATATCGATATCGCCCACGCGCGCCATCGCATCCTGGTCGCGTACTGCCGAGCGGGAAATGGCGGCGGCCAGAGTCGCTGCGACAACTGTATTCGCCGCGTCGTAAGCTCCCAGCGAACGATAGAGGTCGGCCGCGCGCCCGGTTACTTCCACATCGCCGGGAAACAGCGCAGCCACTTCGCGCATGGGCGCCGCAGCGGCTTCGAAGTGCGAGCGCCAAGCTTCGCCTTCCGCTACGAATCGCGCCGCGGCCGGGTCCGGGAGGGAAGCCTTCGCCGTACTGCGCGCGGCGGTGATTTCTCCTTCTAATTTTCCGGTGCGCGCTAAATCTTCGAATAACTGCGTCCGCAGGCGATCGTCGTAGAACCAATACTGCCGCAGCAGGGCCGAGTATGCCGCCGCATTGGCCGTGCCTTCCCGCGAGTATGCGCCCAGCAGATTGTGGACAAACGTCAAATCGTTGGGGAAGCGCTGGTGCGCATACAGGTTGAGCTCCAGATAGAGCGGCGCATCAATGGCGCTGGCTCCTGCAAAACGCGCCGTGCCCACTTCACGGAAGTAGCGATCCACTTCGGTTCCGGAAAAGGTATCCACAACTTGCCGCGTAAGGGCGGCGTAACCGCCGGCGCGCTGTTCGCGCAGATACCAGCGCGCGAGTTTGTGGCTCCACGAAGGATTCTGAAATTGCGCCACCGCCCGTTGATACACCTGCTCCACTTCGTCGCCCATGTGATTTTGGTCCAGAAACGCAGCCAGGCGTTCGTAGAGACCGGGGTCGTTCGCATTCCGGTCCAGCTCGCGCCGGAAGAGCTGCACCGCGTCCAGTACTCGGTTCAAACTCACCAGACGCGCAATGTAGCGGTCGAGTACGCGCGCATAATCCGGCGAGCGCGCCTGGTTCTGCTGCTGCGGCTGCTGCTCGCCCACCGGCACGCCGACCATTTGAGTGTCGACTGCGATCTCGCGCGAGCCATCGCGCGCATAATTCGGAGGGCTCGCCTGCTCGCCCAAAGGTACGCCGCCCGCAGCCGCCGCCAATTCGTGGAGCATCTGGTTATACACCGCGAACTCGCTCGAAGAATCGCCCTTGCTGGCGTAAGCATCGGCCAGCGCCAGAGCCACGGCGGTGCGCTGCTGCGCCTTTGGATACGCCGTCAGGAACTGCGTGGCCGCGCGGATCACCGCGTCCGTTTCGTTGTATCCGGCATACGCCTCGATCAGCGCGGCCCGGAGCTCCGGGGTGCGCGCCGACGAGGGAAACTGCTTTTCCAGCAAGTCCAGCATTTCGCTCGCTCGCGCCCGGTGAAAGTATGGCCACGCCTTTTGATTTTCGCCGCCGTATTGATATTTCGGGTCCGACGAATTCAACAGCAGGGAAAGTATGCCGTTCAGAAAACCTGGATACGGGTCCATCGCCGCGATGTCTTTGTAGTATGAGAGATCGGCCGCGCCGAACTGGACCGCCTGTTCGGGAGCCGTCAACAAAATATGCGCGATCCCCGCCAGAGCCTGCTCGCGATCCGCCGGAGCCGCGCCCGGCAGGCTGTAGAGCGCATACCAGCAACGCGCCGCGTCGTTCCATTGCTGCGATTGCTCGAACAATGCCGCCAGCGGCGCCAGCTCATCGGCGCGCCAGTTCTTCTTGCGGTTGAGGTATTCCACCAGCGCGCGCACTCCGCCCGCCACGTTGTTCTGGCGCCGGTAGTAGTAATATAGACGCGCTACCGGCAGCAGGTCTTCCGGATTCGCCTGCGCGCTTTGCCGCGCGCGCGCCAAAAAGTCGCGCAGCCGGCCTTGCTTTTCCAGCAGGTCGAAATACGATTTCAGCAGCGGCTCAGGCAGCAGCGGCCGGAACGCGCGGTCGTACACCGCCAGCGCCTGCGCCGGCGTATCGCGATGCAGCGCGAGGCTGGCTTCCTGCTCGACCGGCGTCACAGCGTCATCGGGAAAGGCAAGCCTGTAAGCTTCAATCTCATGGGCCGCCAGAGTGTATTGGCCGCTTTCCACCAGGTAACTCAGGAAGCGCTTGCGCGCCGCGGCGTTCTTGAGGTCGCGTGCCGGCTCACGAGCCAACCATGATCGATACTGTGCGTTGGCTACCGTGGATGGCAGCGCCTGCGCTTGCACCAGCTGCACGATTCGCTCAAACACGCCGCTGGCAAATACGTTGCTACCCGCTTGCGCCGCACGGTCGAGCGCCTGGATTTCTTCGAGCGGCCGTAGCCGGCGATGATAGAAATCCGCCAGCGCAATGGCCGCGCCGGGGCGATCGGACGACAGCCGCGCATAGTCGCGCCAGTCCGCTTCCGCCGCTACGTAATCCATAGCTAGCTCTGCTTCGGACGCGCGCAATCGATGCAGCTCCGCATTCGCCGGCTGGGCCGCGATCAGCTTCGAAAGCTCGGGAATGCTCTCCGATGGCGGACGCTGCACCTCGACCGCGCCGGACGGCATCGCCATCGGCCGGAACAGCGCGTGCTGAATGGCTGCGTCGTTACGCAGCGTTTGCACCCATTCGCCGAGACCGGCCCAGGCGAGTGTGGCGGAGGTTGCTATGACCGCGAGTTTAGCTATTCTGCTGGAGACCACTCCCTTACGGTCGTGGCTCTGATCGGGTCGAGCGCTCGGAGCCACTCGGGACTGCGCGCCACTACGGAACCACTTCAAGACGTACCTCCTGAGTTCCCATGTTGTGCGCCATGTCTTCGGCGATCACCTGCAGCGCATATGTCCCCGGCGGCAACTGCGCCGGCACCATGATGTCGCCGGTGTTCGCGCGCTCCACCGGGTTCCAGTGGAGCCACACCGGGCCGGCGCCATATAATCGCGCGGTGAGGGTGCGCGTGCTCGCGGAAGCTTGCACGCGCAGATGCACGCTGGCGCCCGCCCGCACTCGCGTCTGCGTAAGCTGGACCCGAATCACAGGCGCTTTGCTGGCGATTACGAAACTTTTCGCCTCGCGGTAGACGCGGCCCTGCCGGTCGCGCAGAATCAGGCGGACGGTGTAGGTGCCATCCGTCATGTCGGTTGGCGCCAGGAACCGCGTCTGCCACGCGTCTTCCTCTTTCAGGTAGCGGAGGCTTTTCGTCAGGCCGAACGGGAACAGAGCGGTCACCGACACGATGGCCAGGTCGGTATGCACGCGCAGTACCGGGTCGCCCGGGCGGATGACGCGCGGCCGCAGCAGCGACCGCGGCGCCGCCAGAAACGAAGTGTACGGCGTCACGAACTTGTACTTGCGCGAAAGCCGGATGATCTCGTCAATCGACGCGCGGTCTTCGCCTTCCCGTTCGATTTTCTGCAGCAGCGCGTCCACGCGCGCCTGCGCCCACGTGCGCGGCAATTGATCGTGCTCCGACGCCTCTGCGGGAAGAGTGACGAGAACCGGCGGCAAGACCGCCGGCGTTACCTTCGTAACGGTGACGGGAATGGAAGGGACTGCCGGCGACGCGGGCGGCGTGACTGAAAACGTTGCCGGGCCGGGCTGCTTGTAGCGTCCCACCCATGCGGCCAGCGAGCCCGTGAAGAACTGATCGCTTAGCGCATACACCATATCGAGGTTTCCCGCCGGCGTCGACGTAAGTGTGAGATCGAGCGGACGCCGCCCGATCTTCGAAAGGAACGCGTTCAGCTTGAACTCTATCGGCTCGGTGGACCGCACCCATTCCGAGAGCCCGTCGTTTTCCGCCAGCAGGCGCGCCAGCGATTGATTGGCGTCGTCGCCCACTGCGAATACATAGGTCCGCGGCCGGCGCGCAACGGACAGCTTTTTCCAACGCTCGGTGTACGCCGCCGCGATGCGGCCGTTGCGGATGGGCCCTTCGGTGGCGCCCAGATCGCTGATCAATACGACGTATGGGTCGAAGCGATCCGGGTCAAAGCGATCCGGGTCGAACCCAGCGTCCGCGTTTTGAGCCAAGGCGGCTTCCAGCGCCGCATCCAGATTGGTTCCGCCGCGCAAATCCTGCGCGCGCACGCAGCCCAATGCCTCTTCGATGCGCGCCGCGTCGGCCGGTCCGGGTTGGTTGAAACACGCATGCGCCGTGCCGTTGAACGTGAGCACGTTGAAACGGTCCGCCGGCCGCAGCGAATGCAGCAGCGCATCGAGCGCCTGAAAACTGCGCTCCAGCTTTTCCCACTGCATCGATAGCGACGCATCGAACAACGCCACGACCTGCCGCGGACGCTGTTCTCTCTGCGCGCCCAGCGGAGCCAGCAGCGCCGCCGCCTGGAAGTATCCACTGCCGCCTTCCGCCAGGCTCCGGTACGCCGTCACCTGCAACGGCGTTCCCGATGTAGCCAAGCCCCATTCGGCCGCGAAATCGTCCGTCAAATCCACGCCGCGGCCGTCGAATTCGCCGCGCACCAGGTTCGGCCGGTTCTCCGTCAGGCGTAGCGGGAACTGTTTGCCGGTAACGGTGAACCCGCTCAGCGGCTGCGCCGATTTCATCTCGAAAGAAATGTGCAGCACGCCGGCTTTTTGCGCGCGATAAGCACCCGGCTTGAGCGAAATCACGAACGCCGACCGCAGGTTTTCCACCGCGATCGACTGATGGTATTCCATCTCGATCCGTTTGGTGCCGAACGCCGGGATGGGCACGATGTGGGCTGTGAATGTTGACCCGCGCCGCGCATCCTCTTCGCCGCGCTCCCCCTGCTCCAGGAGTCCCGGGTCGATGGCTTGCGATTTCAGACTCTCGTAAATCTCCTCCGCGCGCCGCCGTTCCAAAATGACTCCGGGGATCCGCACCAGCCCGTCCCAGACCGCGAAATCCGAAACCACGCCGCGGGCAGGCAGCGCGAAGACGTATGTTCCTTCGTTGATGGTCCCCGAGTGGCTGCCGAAAATCTGCCGGATGGATATGCGCGCGTCGCCGTTATCGATGTGGACGTCGATCGATATTTCGTCCAGCGAGAAGACGGCGGAATCCGGCTGTTGCGTCCCCACCGGCAGGAGGACCCCGCTATCGGCGGCGAAGAGGCGCGGGATGGATAATGTCAGGGCAAGAAGAATCGCCGTGGTCGCGGGGTTGGCAGGCGAAAGCGCCTGCCCCACCTTCATGAAGTGCTTGCATATGGGTAGGACAGCGCGTCTGATCATTGGATCGCCTCCTCGGCCATCCGCACCAGGCCGTTGTCGGTCCCTATATAAAGAGCGCCGCCGCTGGCCGCGAGCGCGGTCACATTCATGGATGGCAACCCCGCGCCGCTGGTGCGCCAACGGCCCTTGTCGCGGTCATAGATCAGCAGGCCGCTGCCCAGCGTTCCCGCGTAAACGTGCGCGGCAGTGGTCAGCATCGCGTTCGGATTGATCACCTCAAGGGTCTTTAAATCGTCGAATTGTTCCCAGGCTCCGGAAGGCGTGAGGCGCATCACAGCCGCTCCGTATGTGCCCGCGAACCAGTCTTGCCCCACGCGGGCGATGGCGGTGATCCAGTTGTGCTTCAGCCGCGAATTCGCCGTGGTGTAACTCGCCGTCACCACGCCGCGCGAGAGCACCGAGAGTCCGCCCAGCGTGCCCGCGAGCAGCGAATCGCCGTCGGCGCCGAGGGCGTATACGTGGTTGCTCACCATGCCTTGAAAAGCGGACACACTGTGTGTACCGCCGGCGTCGAAAAATGTCAGTCCCGCGGGCGTTGCCGCAACTACCTGGCTTTGGATGAAGCGCACGTCCGTCACGTGGTCCGCCAGCAAACCGTCGCGCGTGCGCAACACCTGTCGCACGCGGGCCGATGCATCGAACATCGCCAGGCCGTTCGCCGTCGCCACCGCTACCTGCCGCGTCTCCGGATCTGTGGCGATGCGGTTGATGCAGAACAGCGTGTCGTCTTCAAGGTGCGTGACGCGGCCCGCGTCTATGATGTCGAGACCGCGGTCGAAATAACCAACCCAAAGGCGGCCGCCGGGGTCCACTGCCAGCGCGGAGATGTTGGCGTTCGTCAGTTGCTGCGGCTGCGGAGCGGCTCCTTCAGAAATCACCGGCGCCCAACTGCTTGCGCCGCTTAGCTGATGCAAACCGGGCTGGGACAGTCCGGAATCCGTCAGCGCGAACACCGCGCTTGCCGGCGACGCAGGCCATGGGCCCGCGCCACTTACGAACAGGCGGCGTACGGAGCCACCCGACAAACCACGCGCTAACGCTGCCGGCCGCACCGGGCGCGCTTCCAGCGGCACGCGAAATACGCCTTCGTCGAACGTGCCAATCAGCAACTCGCGCTCGCGCAGCAATAGTGTATTGGCGAATACGCCCGGGGCCAACACGCGGTCGAACCGGCCCGCGCGGAACTCCGCCACGCCCATCGGAGTTCCCACGAAGGTGAGATCTCCCGCCACCTGGATGGCGAGCACTTGCGCATCCGGCAGACCGCTCGACGCCGGCGTCTCATTGCTCCACTGGTCCACCTGCCCCGCGTGCCAGTGGATCAAGCCTCGATCGAGCGTCCCCACCCACAGGTCGGCCGCGTCCCCTGCCAGCGCCGTGACATGCAGTTGAGCGAGCGACGGATGAAACGCCTGCAGATGTTGGCCGTCATACGCCAGTACGCCCGCCGATTCGGTTCCGAGCAGCAGCCGGCCGCTCGCGGTGGGCAATAGCGCGGTGATCTTCCGCACCGCCGCGTCGTCCGGCCGCATCTGCCAAAGCCGCGATCCGTCGAAGACGATCAACCCTTCGCCACGGGTCCCGATCAGTAACTCGCGCCCGGACGTATTCGGCAGCACTCCCGCGGCCAGAGCCGTCACCGGCGCGGGCGGAAGCTCCACTCCAGGCCGGAATCGCCGCCCCTGCGAACCGTCCGCGAGATACTCGGACACGCCTCCGTTGCCGGCCAGATAGAGCTTTCCATCGAAGCTGGCGCCGTCGGCAACCAGGTCGCCGGCCGCCAGCATTTCGACGGGCGCGTTGGCGGGGTCGAGGGTACGAACCGAGAAGCCGGTCAGTGAGTCAGCCCTGACCCGTTGTGTCGCAATGGACGCAGCCCGCCGCGCGCTCCATAGCGTCACGCCCGCCCACGCCACTGCGCCGATGGCGGCCAAACTGACTAAAGTTACTAACTGCCGGATTCTCATAAACAGGTTCCGGCGTTTCAGTTAGCAAGTGAAATGCCGCGAGGAGTACGGCAAACAACTCCGTCGCTGCTGGCGCCCTGGCCCTGGAGGCTTCGGAAGAACCGGCGCGATCTCAGCCCGGTACACGCCGCCTTTCGGGCTTAGGTCGGAATGGGTGCGCCGCCTAACGTTCTAGATGGAATATACACCGTGATATCTCGCGGGAATCCACGATAAGCGATCGTCTCTACTGGGCCACGCGAATAGTCCACTTGTATCGCCAACTGCTGTCTGTTCGAAACGTTTCCGCAATACCGGATATAGTGGGCTGTAATCTCACTAACGTGGTATTCAGGCCGTGCAGATTGACTATTGGTTGAGTTGGTACGTCCTGAGAGAACATGTTCTCTCCTTCGCGCGTATGATTCTACAACAAGAGACAGGTACAGTTCGGGGGTTACTGGCTGTTTCCCCGACTGCTAATCGAGTGGAAACAGAATAGTGGAGGCTCGGAGAGTTGGGGCCTTTGGGTTTGGAAATTAATCCATTGGCGGGAGTTCACTGAGAACACCCAAGTAGCGGCCGCCCGTTTTCCGGCGTCTTTCCTTGGATTCGAGCCTGCGGGCCCGCTTCGGGCATACCCTGACGTGCGCGGGCATCTGCGCCCGGTTAGCCACCCGTCGCAGCGCCAGCCGCGAGCATTCGCCGCCCCGGTTGGCGCCCGCGCTTAACCTTCCAGCGCTCCGCCCTCGTCGGCCACGTGGTCAGAGGCCGCCGGATGCTTCGCGCAATTTGTGAAGTGCGCGCGCATATTGCGCCCGGTAAGCTGGGCGCCGCGACCCCAACTGCATTTCATCCGCGGCCCCGGTGGGCGGCCGCCCCGGCGTCGGGTTCCCCCGTCGGTATCTGGTCGGAGGCTGCCGGCCGCCTTCGGCCATATTGCGAAGTGCGCGCGCATATTGCGCCCGGTAAGCCGAATCGCCCCGCACTTTCCCACGTCGGCCGTTCTGCCTTGAAAGCGTGCACAAAGGACCCTTTACGCAACTTGATTGGCGCCTGGTTTGTTGGATCTCGCCCGAGCCACAGAAGTGGCAAACGCCCCTGAAGTC
>Ga0208193_1000195_pt1 | contig 40405 bp, 33 predicted proteins | sample June2015DPH_17_2_FD_184716 | JGI IMG/M metagenome (GOLD analysis project Ga0208193, IMG submission 184716) | Peatland microbial communities from SPRUCE experiment site at the Marcell Experimental Forest, Minnesota, USA - June2015DPH_17_10... | ecosystem: Environmental > Terrestrial > Soil >... | reverse complement strand
TACGGCGTGGTGTCGTTTACAGTCACACAGAAGACTCGCGAACTCGGCATCCGCATCGCCTTGGGCGCGCAGAAGGCCGACATCTTCCGCGAGGTGCTGGTCTCCGGCGCCCGTCCCGTGCTGCTCGGGTTATTCGTAGGCTTGTGGATGGCGCTGGCGGCCGACTCTGCCATTCGCACCATCTTCCAGAACTCGCCCTTCGAATTGGACACGGCCAATCCCGCCGTCTATCTCGGCTCGGCGGCAGCGCTCGCTGCGGCAGCGCTCGCCGCTATGTTCTTCCCTGCCCGCCGCGGCGCGCGCGGCGACCCCATGAAGGCGCTGCACTACGAGTAGTATTGTGGCAGCCCATTCCGTCCGAATCACGGGGTATCCGGAAACTATCCACTTGGTCAGGAAACGCCCACACCCCTGGCCGCTGGTGACCCTGAACTGCCGATGATTGAACAGGTTATACCGGTCGGGCCAGATTAGTACCGGGAAACGCGCTTGCGTCCGCCGATCAACTTTGACGTATAGCCGAGTCCCGGAAGTGCTGACTACAGGTGCTTGTGTCTCATCGAGTACTGACCATAAGCGCGCCTGCCGTCGTTTTTAGTCCCGCAGTCTGGTGTTCCTTTCCAGTAAGGCTGCCGCCCATTCTGGAATCTTGTCGGTGAGACTAAGTACTCGCCCGCCGCGCATCTCGAAAACCGGTCGCGGCTCAGCGCCAGAGTTATCGAAGACGAGCCCCTGATGCACTAACTGCAAGACATGGCGAGCGTTAGTAAGACTGCGCGTGTATCTGCGGCGTACATCCGCGTCGGGGACGTCGTGCCCACCCTGAGCGACGCGCTCGCGCACTCGTTGGATGCTCCGTTCGGGGTTGTCCAGACATATGTAGAAGAGCCGGGTGAAGAACAATCGTTCGAGCGCTGCTCCGATCGCGGAGTTTGTCCATCCTCCTGCGAGGGTGGTTTCGATGGCAAAGCTCTCCGCGTTTCGAATGTACTCCGCGGTCCGGCGAAGCACCTCTCTTCCCGCCGAGAGTCCTGCCTGTTGCGGCGTTACCGGATTAATGCGCCTCGCAATTGCATCCGGTTCCAGCAGATTCCCTCGACCCTCGAATTCGACCCGCCTGATCAGACTGCTCTTGCCGGAACCGTTCGGCCCGGCAAAAATCGTTAGGACGGGCACGCCTCAGGCTGCCGTGCCTTCCAGTTCCCGGATTACGCGGTAATTGGTTTCGCGAGGAGCGCCGGCGATAAAGCACACCTCGAATTTGCGGCCATCCGGTTGCTCCATGATATCCAGATTCCTCTTCCAATCCCGATAGAAAACAGGAACGCCGGCCGCAAGCGTTTCCAGACGGGCGCGAGCACCGGCCGAAACAATCGCAGCCGTAAACTCCTGCGAAAAGAAACCGCTGTTCTCCATGATTGAATTGTAGACCAAGCCGACGATGATGTGCCGCCCTCAGAAGTCGGTCTGCGCGCCGCGACCTTGGCTGTGCAGTTTCGCCTTCCCGGAACGGGATTCCAGCTCGCCTTGTCCGGCAAAGTCTATGGGTCGCCAAATAGCGGACTTCTGGAGTGGGGACCTGCCAGTGGCGCGGTTCCCTTTCGACGCGCTTTTCAGGCGCTAGCACGCTGGTCCGCCCGCTTAAAATGAAGAAGGCTTCGAGTCGAACGGCTCTCAGCCGGAGCCTGGCAAATCGAATAGGAGCGCGTGGGAAATGAAGACGTACACCGCGGTGGTTGAGCAATGCCCTGACACCGGTCTCTATGTGGGCTATGTCCCGGGCTTCCCCGGGGCGCACAGTCAGGCCCAAACGTTGGATGAGTTGAACCGGAATCTCCAGGAGGTCATCGAGATGCTCGTGGAGGATGGCAACCCGAAACTAGAGGCGGAGTTTGTCGGCACGCAAACTGTTACGGTTCGCTGAACATGGGTAAGACCCCGGTTCTTTGAACGGCGCGAGGCCGTCTCGATTCTTCACGCCTTGGGCTTCGCGGAAATTCGGCAAAGGGGATCGCACAAACAGCTCCGACACCCGGATGGCCGCGGCACAACGGTTCCAGTGCATCCGGGACCAGATGTTTCACCCATCCTGCTGCGCCAGATCGCAAAGGACATAGGCTTGACTGTCGAGGAGTTGTTGAAACACTTGTAGGCCGGCAGCAAGCGATTAAAAAGCGGCTTCGAGATGGGCATCTGCCGGGACTCATCGCCTTTCTTGAGTGACTATCTCCACTAAAGCGAGGATTCTGCTGCTGCTCTTGATCTTGCCCGCCAACCGGCACGCCGCCGCTACTTTGCGTTCTTAAGTTCCACTACCATCACTTCAATCGGCTTGCTGCCCTGGTTGGAATCGGCATGACGCTTTTTGCCTTCCTCCAACGGCAGCCAGTATGCTTTCCCGGTGTCCCATTGGTGGACCTCGGAAGTACCATCCTCATTGACAACCTTCATGCTTCCGCCCGACAACGCGACGATCACTCGCGGGTGGTCATGTGTGTGCATCGCGAGGGGAGCGTTCGGCATCACCGTCGTTTTCCAGACTCTTACTTCCTCGTTTTCAAACTGGGGAATCCGCTGCGCCTGGCCCGCCTGCTGAGAGGTAAGCATGCTGAAAGGAGTCAAGACAATTGCCGAGACAATCGCCGCTCGGGTAAGTGAAATGTTCATGCGACCAATCTTATCAGGCGAATCGATGGCTCACGCATTAGCGAGCGCAGCGTTGGGCAGGGTACACCGACTGGAGAATCTGCTGCCGAAGCAGTTATAATCGCCAAACCATGTTCCCCTACGACCCAACCCTGCTGGCCGCCGTTCAGACGCCCCCGCAAACCGTCGCCGATGTCCTTCATACCATGCAGACCATCGAGTCTACCTGCATGGATGGCGATGGCTTGAAATGGTTCAACTGGCTCTACCTCCAGGTAACTCAAGCCGTGGAAGCGAGAGTGGTCTCGGGCGGGTTCACCGACCCCGACCGGCTTGCGGCTCTGGACGTCCAATTCGCGCGGCTGTATTTCGGCGCAATGGAATCGGCGCTTTCCGGCCAACCTACTCCGGGCTGCTGGGAGGCTCTGTTTCAGCGGCGCAATCAGGCGTCCATCGCACGCATTCAGTTCGCGCTGGCCGGCATCAACGCGCACATCAATCACGATCTTCCCCTCGCCATCGTGGCCACCAGCCAGGCCGCTTCCACCACGCCGCAGCACGGCAGCGAGCAGTATAACGATTACACCGCGCTCAATACCACGCTCGACAGCCTCATCGCATCGGCCGAGCAAACCTTGCACGTCCGTCTGCTGGGTGACGCGCTTCCGCCGGTCTCGCATTTGGAAGACACCATCGCCGCCTTCAGCGTGAGCGCCGCCCGCGAAGCGGCCTGGAATAACGCCGAGTTACTGTGGCATCTGCGCGCGGAGCCATCATTCTCCGCGGCCTTCATGAACACTCTCGATGGACTTACTACGGTTGCCGGTAAATCACTGCTGGCGCCTGTTCCTTAGCTTCCGCAGGTTCTGCGAGATCGCCTTCTCGCCCGCTGACATGAACGCCGTGGTTTGGCCCCCGGTGGCTTCCCGGATAGACCATATTACATATGTGGTACGCTTCCGGTGTATTTCAAGATAAGCACACGCTTGCTTGACTTAGAGAGCCCGACGCCCGCTAACCTACCGCCCCTGCGTCTCCACTTCCCTCAGCCAATCCGGCCGCTTCAAGACATCGCGCGGCTTGCTGCCATCGGGCGGCCCGATTATCCCGTCGCGCTGCATCATGTCCAGTATCCGCGCCGCGCGCCCATAACCCAGCCGCAGATGCCGCTGCAACGTCGAAGTCGAAGCCTTGCCCATTTGCAGCACCAGGCGCACGGCCTCTTCGTACATCGGGTCCTGGTCTTCCGCGGGGGATTCGCCTTCCGCGGCGCCTTCCTCATCCGTCGGCGGCGCGATCAGGTAAGACTGATCGTATTCCGGCCTCGCTTGCGCCTTCCAGAAATCCACCACGCGGTTGATCTCGGTCTCGGTGACGAACGCCCCGTGGACGCGCGTCAGCCGCGAAGACCCAGGCGGCAGGAATAGCATGTCGCCCTTGCCCAGCAGATGCTCCGCGCCCATCACGTCGAGAATGGTGCGCGAATCCACGCGCGTGGCTACGCGGAAGCTGATGCGCGCCGGGAAATTCGCCTTGATGAGGCCGGTGATCACATCCACGCTGGGGCGCTGCGTCGCCAGCACCAGGTGCATGCCCACGGCGCGCGCCATCTGCGCCAGGCGCGTCACGCTCTCTTCCACGTTGCGGCCTTCGAGCATCATCAGGTCCGCCAATTCGTCGATGAGGATCAGAATGTAGGGGAGCGGCTTCGGCTCTTCGGTCTCCGCTTCGTCCTCGAACAGACTGCGCGGCTGTTCCTGCAGCTTGCGAATCTTCTTGTTGTACTGCTCGATGTTGCGTGCGCCCACTTCCGCCAGCAGGCGCAGCCGGCGCTCCATTTCCAGCACCGCGTTGCGCAGCGCGTTGGTGGCCTTCTTGGGGTCCACAATCACCGGCGTGAGCAGGTGCGGAATATTCTCGTACATGCCCAGCTCTACGCGTTTGGGGTCCACCATGATGAAGCGCACGTCGTCGGGCGTGGCCTTGTAGAGAATCGACATGATCATCGAATTGATCATGACGCTCTTGCCCGATCCGGTCGAGCCCGCGATCAGCAGGTGCGGCATGGCGTCCAGCGCGGCCACGCGGATGCGGCCGTTGATGTCCTTGCCCAGCGCGATGGTGAGCGGCGAATGCGAGTTGCGGAATTCGTCCGATTCCAGCATCTGCCGCAGCGCGATGATTTCGCGCTTGGTATTCGGCACTTCAATGCCGACCGTCGGCTTGCCCGGAATGCGTTCGATGAGAACCGATTCCGCGTGCAGGCCCAGGCACAAATCTTCCATCAGATTCGTGATGCGGCTATATTTGATGCCGGCGTCGGGCTTGAACTCGAACGTAGTCACAACCGGCCCGGGGTTGATCTGCACCACGTTGCCAAGCACGTTGAACTCTTCGAATTTCGATTTGATGCGCACCGCCGTTTCCTTGAGCTCCTGCTCGTCGTAAGCGCTGCGCCCGGGCGCTTCGTTCAGCAGCTCGCTGGGCGGCATTTCGAAGGACATCGGCCGTCGCTCGGGCGCGGGCGCGGCATGGTGACTGGGCACCAGCGCGGGCACGGGCTCGGGCGGCAAATCTTCAATGGGGCAGATGGGGATCTCTTCGACCGCCGCGTATTCCGGCTCCTCTGCGACGGCCGCGGGCTCCGGCTCATGCGCGGTTTCCCACGGCGGCGTTTCCGCCACTGGCTGCACTTCCGGTTCGGCCTGCTTCCTGGTAATGCGGCGCGTTTCGGGTGACGCTGCCGCCGCCTCGGTGCGCTTGCGGCCGCGCTCCACCGCTTTTTCAACCGACTGCTGGTGCATGCGCTCGCGCCATTCGCCGAAGGCCTCGCGGCGGCGCTCCCACCACGCCATCGGCGCCGCAAACCAACCGCTGAGCGCGGCCAGAGTGAAGGTGGAAACCAGGTAGACGGAGATGATGACGGCCGTGGCCGTGACCACCAGGGCTCCCGCGAGATTCAGCGAATCCACCAGCCAGGTCGCGACGGCAAAGCCCAGCGTGCCGCCGATCCGGATGTTGCCGCTGAACAGCCGCCACGGCGTGAACGAGAGCGCGGCGCAGGCGCTCAGGGTCAAGGTCAGCGTCCCGGCCAGTTTCACCGCGCCGGCTTCAATCTCCTCCGACCGGATCCATCTCCATGCCAGCAGAAACGTGAGCAGCGGGAATAGAAACGCCGCGGCGCCGAACATTTGGAAAAAGAAATCCGAAAGATACGAGCCCGGGTAGCCCACCAGATTCAGCGGGCGCGCGGAGCTTGCCGTATCCAGCGACGGGTCGAAGGCGTGGTACGAGATAAGGCTCAACAGCATCACCAGTCCCGCTGCAAGCAGCAGGAAGCCGGTGATTTCGTTCAGCCTTTTGTGAGGCGACGGCGATAGCAGCTTCATCACGCTGGCCGGCGGATGAAAGCCAGAGCAAGCACTATTATGCCAAAAACAATCCGGTAATATATGAACGGCCGCAGCGTGCTGCGATGCAAATATTGCAGGAACCAGGCGATCACCGCGCACCCGGTGATGGCGCTGACGCCCACGCCCACTACAAACTGCGTGTTGACAAGGTCGTGAAGGCCGTGCTGCTTATGGATATCGTACAGCGTCTTGGCGGCCGCCGCGGTGATGGCGGGGGTGGATAGCAGGAAAGAAAAACGCGCGGCCGATTCGCGATCCAGATTGCGGAACAGCCCCGCGGCGATGGTTGTGCCGCTCCGCGACGCGCCCGGAATCACCGCCAACGCCTGCGCCAGCCCGACGCTGACGGAGTCCGCCAGCGTGACCATGCTCAGATCGCGCACGTGGCGGCCGGCGCTTTCCGCCGCCAGCATCAGCAGCCCGACCCCGATCAGCATTCCGCCGATCACGAAAGGATTGCGCCACGGGCCATCCGCCTGCTTGTTGAAGAGCAGCCCGGCGATGCCCACCGGAATGCTGCCGATAGCGAGCCACCACAGCAGCATGGTATTGTGCTTGAGCGCCGCATCTTGTCCAAAGCGCATGCCGAAGCCCTGCGCGGCAATCTGCACCCAATCGCGGAAAAAATAAATCACCACGGCGAGCAGAGTGCCGATGTGCAGCATAATGTCAAAATCGAGGCCCTCGGTCTGCCAGCCGAAGATCCAGGAAGTGAGGTAAAGGTGCGCAGTGCTGCTGACCGGCAGGAACTCGGTGAGGCCCTGAACAATTCCCAGCACTACTATCTGATAGAGCGGCATCAAGGATCAGGGTGAGGTATGGCGCGCGGGATGTCAAGCGCGCAAGGCGGGGCGGCTGCAAGCGTGAGCCTATAATGACCTATGGCGCTTTGTTCCCGTGCCGCCGCTTTTCTAATTCTGTGCATGTTCGCTCTCCGCGCTCAAACGCCTTCGCAAGAGGTGGTCATCCGTACTTACCCATACACTCCACCCTCGATGATTCTGCGCGCTGAATCCAACCTGGTTCAGACCGGACTCACTGTTCGAGACTCGCTCGGCCACGCCATTGGCGGGTTGCGCGCATCCGATTTCGAGGTCCTGGATAATGGAGTTCCCCAACAGATCACGGTATTGTCCGAGCTGCGGGCGGACGCCAAACCCGCCGGGCCGCCGCCCGAGCCGAAATTCGTCACCTTTTTCTTCGACGATCTTCACATGGGCAACATCAACACGGCCAACTTCGATTTGCCGTTCGTGAAGCAAGCAGCGCGCAAATTCATCGCTAAAGGCCTGAAGCCGTCGGACCTGACGTCGATCGTCACTACGTCCGGCTCAGGCGATCTCGATTTCACCAACGATGCAAAACTGTTCGCCGAAAAGTTGGAGCGCCTGAATTTGCATACGCACGTCATTCACTCCATTGAAGAATATCAGGCGGACTCGGTCGGCACGTTAGCAGGACTCGGCGCGGCGGCAAAGAGACTGTCGGAAGCGCACGGCCAGCGGATTCTGGTGCTGATGTCTTCCGGCTTCATCATCCATGTAGGGAATGAGCATGACGTCGAGGCTGAAGTCCAAAAGATTATCGATGCGGCTGTCCGCTGGAACGTCGTCATTCACGCAATCGACGCGAAGGGTCTCACTCCCAACCCAAACACCTGGCGATTGAACCGGCCACTCAAAGAAATCACTCAGGGGACTGGCGGCCATTTGTTCGAAAACACCAACGACCTCGCCGGCGCCATGGAGACGGCCGCCAATCCGGAAGTCACCTATCTGCTCGCCTTCAATCCCGGAGGACCCGACGGCAAATTCCACACGCTGAAAATCCGCTTCAAATCCAAGCTGGGCGACGTTGTGGAATTCCGCCCCGGCTACCTTTCGCGGCCGGACGATTCGGAGAAGGCGCTAACGGCGCGCGCTCCGCTCGACGACGCGGTTTTTTCCAAGCAGACGTTGCGCGACGTGCCGGCGGCAGTGGCCTTGGCGGGCGGCCAGCCAGATGGGACTAAGGAAGGCATGCTTCCCGTTTCCATCGGCATCACTGTCGACATGAATCGATTGCAATTCACAACCGCCAACGGCCGCCACATGCAGCAGATCGTTTTCCTGATGACGCTGCTCGACGCCGGCGGCGGTTTCATCACTGGCAAGGAGTCGATCATGGAGCTGGCGCTGACAGACGAAAAACTCGCCTCGCTCAAGAAGAGCGGATTGAAAACGATCGCGACGCTGAATGCGCCGGCGGGGATCTATCAGGTGCGTACGGTCGTCCGCGAAGGCATGAAAGGCAGCCTCGCGGCATCGACGACGGCAGTGGAACTCCGTGCAAAGTAACTGCTGAAGTCCTGGCGAGGAGTTCGATTTCATCGATCAAGATCCGGTTTCTTCCCACCATCTGTTAAACTGAAGTTGGCAGTACCGACCATGAGCCGAGCGGCTTAGCTGTTTTCCGCCGGGTTAGACTTCAGCAGGACGTCCGCCCTGTATTCGGCATTCCAGCAGGGCAGTGACCCAGACGAAAAACGCAAAAAAGCGAGACACGGGAAAGCACTGACGATGACAACCAAAACGGTTCGCTCCCGATTCAATCATGAGGTGGGTGAGAGCGTGGAAGGCTATAAGATTCTTGAAAAGATCGTCGTGGCGCCACCCGACCTCGTCGAGCGGCGGCGGGGAATCTATGACTATCTGGTGGAAGTGCCGCCGGAAACTGTGAAGCCGCGTTCCTCTCGTGAAGCGGGTGGCGTAGCGACTCGCGAAGCGGCGCCCGCGCGCGACTCTTTCACGCGATCGACTCCCGACGAACGGGGCGGACGAGTGATCCGGCGAATCCCCTCACGATGAGTTAGCTATGGCTTAATGCCGGCCCAGCTTGTCAACTGTATTATCTGGCCGGTCTCCCGTGCTCCAGGCATAGGGCCACCAGATCCGAGAGGTTGGCTTCGCCCACGCACATGACCGTGTCTGCGCCGCCCCAATAGATCTTCACGGTTCCATCGGGTTCGGCAACGGCGCCGCAGGTGAAGACCACGTTGTGCACATATCCCGTGACTTCCCAGGGGTCTTCGGGCTGCAGTATCCAAGAGTCGCCGACGCCGATAAAGGCCGCGGGATTCCGCAGATCGTGAAGAGCGACCCCCAGACGATAGACCGATCCATCCATAGTCTGGAAAACTCCGTGATAGATGGAGAGCCAACCCTGGGCGGTTTTGATGGGCGGCGCGCCGGGACCGATCTTCATTTCGTCCCAGTGATATTGTACCGGCTTCATGATGAGCTGAGAGTCGCCCCAAAAGCGCAGGTCCGGAGAGTAGGAAATCCAGATAGACCAGGGAGAGATTTCCGAGTGAGGCCGGTCGAGCCTCGCGTAGAGTCCGTCAAACTTCTCGGGAAAGATCACCACATTCCGATAATCCGCCTCTGTGATTAGGGAAAATCTTTCCACCTGAACGAAGTCTTTGGTCTTGGCGAGGGCGATCCTTACTCCATTGCGCGAGTATGCGCTGTAAGTGATTAGATATTCGCCATCGAGCGGAGTCACTCGCGGGTCTTCCACGCCATACTCTTCATAGGCGGCAAACGGGCCGTCCAGCGCGGGAGTTAGAAAGGGCTGCGGATCGGCGGTGAAATGGAATCCGTCCGGACTGCGCGCCAAACCAATAATGGACCTACCGGTGCGGAGATGAGAGCGGAACAGCATGATATATTCGCTCTGATGCTTCACCACCGCGGCGTTATGGACCGTTTCTACATGGTAGGGAATGTCGGCCTTAGTGAGGATGGGATTGTGAGCATACCGTCTGACAATGTCGGTCTTCATGACTGTTTCGTCGCCTCCAGTTTGAAAATCGCCGCGTAGACCCGTTCATACGCTTCCACCATAGTTGAGATGGAGAAGCATCGCTGGACCCTTTGACGGCAGACGCTGCGATCGATTTCAGAAAGGCGATCCAGGGCCTGCGCCGCCTGATCGACGCCGTCGACCAGAAATCCCGTGCGGCCGTTTTCGATCACTTCACGGCAGGAGCCGAGATCCATGGCGATCACGGGGACGCCGGCGGCGTTGGCCTCGGCCAGAACAAGTCCGAAGCGCTCGGGGATTGTGTTCAGATGCAGCAGAGCTCGGGCGCGCGCGAATAACTCATTCTTGCCGGCAACGTCTACCGGCCCGATATATTGGATAGTCTGATTAAGGCGGGGCTCCACCTGCTCCCGGAAGTACGCCTGGTCCTGGATAATGCCTGCGATGAGCAGCGGCAGCCCGGCGAGCCGGGCGGTTTCGATGGCCAGATGGACGCCCTTATCCGGGTGAATTCGCCCCAGAAAAATCAAGTCGTCGCCGCCCGATTCCTGAAACGGATACAGCGATAAGTCGATTCCATTATAGACAGTCGCGAGGTAATTCAGGCCTGGCGCGCGATCGGAGTCGCTGATGGAGACAAAATATCCGTCGCCATACTTCCGGTAGACAGGCATGATTGCGGGCGAAGAGAATCCGTGGATGGTAGTCAGGACGGGCGTCTTGACCAGGCGACTGTAGGTGAGCGCCATGAAGTCGTAGTTACTGTGGATAAGATCGAACTCGGAGGCGTGCTCGAAGGCTTCGGAGATATGAAGGTATTCGGCTACTTTAGGATCGACAGTGCGGTCCTCTTCATATCCTTTATCCACCACCGCATGCAGGTGAGCGCCGGTCACAGAATCCCCGGTGGCGAAGAGAGTCACATCCCAGCCACGGCGGACCAGGCCCTCAGTGATATTGCCTGCGACTGTCTCCCAGGCGCCGTATTGCCGGGGCGGCGTTCGCCAAGCTACTGGCGACAGGATGGCTATTTTCTTGTTAGGGTGCAAATTTTACCAGCCTCTTGCTCACGCCGGAAACCACGCCGGATCGACAGACGAAAGCGTCTGTCCCACGTTGGCTTCTCATGTGGTCTCGATGGCCGCCAGTACCTCGTCCAGCGGTACGGTTGCGAAACCGGTGGCGTGATCGGCCAAGCCGTAGGGAATGATCAGCTCGCCGTTGTGGAGCATAGCGCCGCACGAATACACGACGTTGGGCACGTAGCCTTCCCGCTCGTTTTCGTTGGGCTTGAGCAGAGGCTCGCGGAGGCGGCCGATCACTTTAGATGGGTCGTCGCGATCGAGCAGGAATGCGCCGATGCAGTACTGACGCATGGGGCCGACGCCGTGGCTCAGTACCAGCCAGCCAGCGGCGGTTTCAATCGGGGATCCGCAGTTCCCGATTTGGATCAGCTCCCATGGGAAAAGAGGTTTCAAGAGCAATTTGCGCTCATACCAGAAGTGCACGTTATCGGAAAACATGAGATAAATGTTCTCGTTATCCTGGCGCGAAAGCATGGCATAAAGGCCGTTGACCTTTCGGGGGAAAATGGCCATTCCCTTGTTTTCGGCGCACGGACCATTCAATGTGATGAACCGGAAGAGGCGAAAATCGGTGGTCTCCACCAACTGCGGCATAATGAGTCTGCCATCGTAGGCCGTGAAGGTCGCGTAATAGCAGTAAGAGCCGTCTTCGCTTTTGAAATGGGCGAAGCGGGCGTCCTCAATGCCGTTGCGTTGGGAGGGAGTGGCCGGGAATAAAATGCACTCGGACAACTGCTGCCCGGGCTCGAACTGAACCTGGAAGTTGGAACGGGCCAGCATCCAGATTCCCTGTGCGGCGTCCTGATCTTCGTGAGCCATTCCATCCGAGAGTAGAGAGCGCCTGGCTTCGGCTTCCAGGCTGGCGCGAAGCTCCGCCAATGCGAATGACTCGCCCAGGCGGCGCATCACGCGACGACTGAGCTCGCTATGGAACCCCAGCTCAAAGAGTTTGCGCACAAACAGCGCCTTCTCATATATCGGGTTCGGGACTTGCCGCGGCTCGGTGAGGAAGCCGACCGGAGGCTCCACTTCAACAAGATTGCCGGGGTGGATAATGCCGGTGCGAAACGTGATGGAAGAAATGTGTCCTTCCCCGGTGGCGCGCAAGCTGAGTACAAACCGCACCGCGCCGGGCGCCATGCCGGTTTGATCGGGGTGCGGGACCATGGAAGGATTGAACAGCGCGGCGGATTCCAGGGAGTATTCTGCCAGGAAATAGGAGCCGACCAACAGCCGTCTTTGTTCGGAGACTTCCTCATCGAGTGACAGCAGCTCGCGGATTTGCTCAAAACGCTCCAGAAAGGTTTGGCGGATCTGCCGGTGCCGCTGCGAGAATTCGGAGCAGACTTCATCGACGAGTGGGCCGACCTGTTCTTCCGGAAGCGACATGATCCTCGCGAAGATTCTGCTCGCGCGTTCCGCGTCACCCGGATTGAAACGCCGCAGAAGAACGCGGGACTGGTCGGGCTTGACGATGGTCGCTGTGCGCTTGATATGAATGGACATGAGATTTGGTTCTGAGAAAGCTGGTTACGCCTCGATGGCGATAGGTTGCTTGAAACTGGTCACCATATTGTGCGCCATACGCATTTCGGCCAGCGAGAGTAAGAACGCCAGAGTGGATTCGGCTCCCTGGTTCCGATTGACGCGATCGACATGCAACCCGTCGAGACAGCCGCCGGTCTCGGGGGAGTAGAGCTCTAATCCAAGATCGTTCCAGCCGAGGAACCAGTCGAATGCGCGCTGCGCCTGCTCGTACCACCAGGGGTCCGCCGTGGCGCGAAAGGCTTCGAGACACGCCGACACGGTGGCTTGCGCCTCAATGGGCTGTTGGTCGAAATTGGCGCGTTCGCCGCCGCGAGCGTAGAACCCGTTGCTGCCGATTGGCCGGAAGTGACCCTTCTCCGACGTCTGAACTTCCGCCAGCCAGCGTAGCGAATGCAGTCCGGCTTCAAACACGGCCTGTTGTCCGGTGGCGCGTCCACTCAGAATCAAAGCGTGCGCGAGCTTCGCATTGTCATACGACAGTTCCTGTTCAAACCAACACCAGTACTCATGGACGTTCCTTTCGTACAGGTCCATAAGCCGGCAGGTGAGAGTCTCGCGGGTTTGGTTCACCAGGCTGTCGCCGCCTAGCCGCCGCAGGTATTCGTGAATGCCTATGAGGCCGAACGCCCACGCCCGCGGTGAAGTGAGCTCCGTCAGCGCCGGCAATGCCCGTGCAAAGAGTTGTCCCGCCATGGCCTGGAAGCTCCGCGATGGCGAACGGCCCACGCCTACGCCCAGCGCCCAGAGCGCGCGGCCTTGACAATCGTCGGACCCTTGCTCGTCCAGCCACTGGCGGGAAAAGCTCATGTGGTTGTGGAAGCGTCTGGTCTTGGTATCGAAGGCATGATAGAGAAAGGCGGCGCAGGTGGTGCTTAGAGCGCCCACGGATTCCGCGTCCTCTCCCAACTCACCGAGTAACACGGAGAGAATAAAGGCCCGTGCGTTATCGTCTGTACAGTAGCCTTCGGAGAAATTCGGCACGCTGAAAATAGCGTGTTGGAAGACACCGGTGGAATCGGTCATGCGCGAGAGATGACTCAACTGTAACTGCGGCAGTTCCCGCGGCTTTTGATCGAGAGTCTTGGCGGCCAGAAACTTTCGCGACCCCGCGGCGCCCTCAGTCCTCGATAACTCAAAGGACCGCATGTACATCTGCGCGACATTGCTCCAGATCATATCGCGGCCGATGCGGTAGGCGTTCTTGCGGATGGCGTGGCGGCGGTTGTCGTCGCGCAGCAATCCAATCACCTCGCGTGCGATGGCCGGGGCGTCGGCGAACGGCACCAGCACGCCGCGATCTTCCGCCAGCAATTCCGCGGCGTGCCAGTAAGGCGTGGATACTACCGCTTTGCCGGCGCCGAAGGTGTAGGCGAGCGTGCCCGACGTGATCTGCGCTTCGTTGAGATAAGGAGTTATGTAGAGGTCCGCGGCGCCGATAAACTCTTTCAGATTCTCAAGGTCCACGAACTGGTTGTAGAAGATAACATTCTTCTCGATCTTGTTCTTCTTGGCAAGAATCTCCAGACTTAGCCGGTAGGCCTCGCCATGCTCGCGCAGCTCGTTGGGATGGGTGGCGCCCAGTACGATATAGACCACGTCGGGAAACTCAGCCAGAATGTCCGGCAGCGCGTTGAGCACATATTCGATCCCCTTGTTCGGCGAGAGCAGCCCAAAGGTGAGCAGCACCACGCGGCCCTCCACGCCGAACTGATCCTTGAAGTAAGTCGGATCGACGAAGCCTACGTCGGGAATACCGTGCGGGATCAGATCGATTTTGGCGGCGGGCGCGCGATAGATCTCCTGCAGCATCTTACGCCCTCGTTCCGCCATGACTACGAGCCGGGTGGAGAGTGAGATCAGTTCCTGCATGACGCGCCGCTGGTCGGGTTTCGGATCGCGCAACACCGTATGGAGCGTGGTGATTACAGGCATTCTCAATTCGTGCAGGAATGCCAGAATGTGACCGCCGGCGGGTCCGCCGAAAATGCCGAATTCGTGCTGCAGGCAGACGATGTCCACGTTGCCGATGTTGAGAAAATCCGCGGCGCGCAGATAAGACGACAGGTCCTGCTCTTCAATCTCAAAGCGAACCACTTCAGGGTACTCATAGCCGCCTTTGACGTCGTTAACCGCCACTGCGAAACACTCGCTTTGGGGATGCGCGGCTGCGACGGCTGCGAGCAGGTCGGACGTAAACGTGGCGATGCCGCATTTGCGCGGCAAATGGTCGCCAACAAAGGCGATTTTGCGGACTTCAGACATCTCTTTCATGAGGCATTCTCCGGCCGCCTGGCGAGCTTCGCGCCGCGTCCGTCAAGCCGGGGCCGGGTTGCGCATCGGGCGGAAAATGAAGCGGATCCCTGAGGTTTTGCAGCTCCCGGTAATAGTAAATTGGGGAGGGTTGTTTTCCTTTGAACCTCATGGCTTTCAGAAACTCGATTTCCTCTTCGGTGGCATCGCCGCTTAAGGACGTGTCTTTGAGAAACCGCTCCAGCCCCGGTGCTACGGCGGAGGGCCGTTGAGGCTCTCGTTCGGCAAACTCAAATCGCTTCACGCTGCCGGCCGCGAGACGGCGGTTCAGCACAACTTCTATAGCAAAAGTCATCAGGTCGATATCCCAGGAGTCGATCATGGGATCGAGGAAGCCGATGCAGTTTTCAGCCGAAACGTTAAAGACGTCCGTGTCGAGGAATTCGAGAACGGCAACGCGCATTTGCTCATAGCTGCGGCTGCCGATCTGGGCCATTAAACGCAGCCACTCTTCACTACGCAATTCCTCCCGGGCAACTCCCTGAGCAACATCCAGAAGTTTTTGAGTGACCAGGCGTTCCAGTTCTCCGAACGGCTCCTTCTCAAAAATCCTGCGCAGTTCTTTTTGCCTGGCGCTATCGCACTTGCGCAGAATCAATTCCCGGCACTCTTTGAATAGAGGCCGCGGCGGCTCCGCCACTCTCTTTCTCAATTCCTCCTTACGCTGCAGCTCAGCCAGATTCGAAAGGTCGCCGCTTGGGAGTTTTAATACCTTCGCGATCTTCTCGTAAATGTCGGTGCGCCCCGGTGCGGGAGGCGCCTTCTTCCGCGCCAATAATTGTGAGATATATGACTCGGTCACTTGAGCGGCGATGGCAAGATCTTTCTGCTCCAGTCCAAGTTCTTTTAACCGGCGCCTGATCAGTAGGGAAACGTCCACAAGTATATTGTCTGTTTTTGTACTTAACTGCAATAAGTCAACCAACAATACCATCTTGTCATAGCCGCGATTGACAGGCAAGCCTACTTAACTGATAATGGTTAATGTGTGGGTGTTTCCGCCCATCGTAAATCCTCCAAATGGGCCGAAATTCCGGCCTTGAACTGTGGTCAGTGGGTTACCAGATTAGCCTCAGTTCAAAAGAAAGGCCAACAGTTGATTGCCTCCGGAACCATTTTGATTGAAAAAGGCACTCCTCTCCCGCTGTTTTTCCGCGCCGCCACCGACTCGTATCCGAATGCGTGGATAGGGATCGATAGCAGTCTGAATTTTCACGAGCGGGAAAACGAGCTAGCGGCCACTGGATGGACGTTCCTCTATATGGCGAGCAAGGTCAGGGCTACCGCTTTCGGATTCGACAAGCCAAAAATGGTGTTCAGGGCGCTCACGCGCCTAATTGCGGGCGCGAGGCTGCAAAAGTGCAACTGTCTCGAGATCGACGAGGTGGCGATGCATTCGTTCCTGGGGATGCCATACGTAAGCGTCTCGGCACATTCGCGCAACATTCAAAAAGGCCTGGTCTTCGCCGAGTCGGCAACCGGAATATGACCGGCACGCCGAGCCAGATAGAGTGGGCAGAACAGATTAAGCCACGGGTCAACGCCGAGTTTGATCGCGTTGCGAAGGCCTTCGCGGCAGTGGCGGGCAATCAGGAAGAACCGGCTCGAGCCGATACCCAAGCGGTGATCGCTATCCTCGAAGAGAAGCGCGTCGAGGTGATGGCGAGAGACCAGGCTGGCTATTTCATTCGCGATTGGCAGGAGTTGAGCGACCAAGTGCGGCGGATGATCGGCCAAGACTCCAGGTACCAGGCTATCAAGGCCAGGAAAGCGGCGGCGAATACGCACGGTTCCGATTCGATCGCGCCCGAATGCTTGCCGATCATAACTCGCTAACCACTTACCGGCAGTCGAATCAGATGTTCGAAGCGAAGTGAGTCACCGGACCGTCCCCTAAACCCCAATCTCTTCGTGCAGGCGCTTATGCCGCGTTGTTGGCGCAGCCCATGAGCGGTTCATAGCTGAAGTAGCTGAAGTATAGTTTGGACATGCTAACCAGGCGCGATTTTATCGAGACCGGTTTGGCGGGAACCGCCGCCGTCTCCGCTGGGCAATTTGAAAATGACGCTGAGAACGGACCCGCAAGCGGCGGCGTCCCCTGGTTCCGGCGCGTGCTCCGATGGGGACAGACCAACATCACCGAGCGCGATCCGGTCAGGTACGACATCGCGTGGTGGCGTGAGTATTGGAAACGCACGGAGGTCCAGGGCGTGATCGTCAATGCCGGCGGAATTGTTGCGTATTATCCCAGCAAGTTCCCGCTGCAGCATCGCGCGGAGTTTCTCAACGGGCGCGATCTGTTCGGGGAACTGACGCGCGCCGCGCACGACGACGGCCTTACGGTGCTGGCGCGCATGGATTCGAACCGCGCCGCCGAGGATCTGTTCCGCGCCCATCCCGACTGGTTCGCGCGACAGCTTTCCGGACAGCCGTACCGCGCCGAGGATAAGTACGTCACCTGCGTCAACAGCGCCTACTACGACGAATATATCCCGGGGATTCTGACGGAGATCGTGGAGCGCTCGCGTCCGGAAGGCTTCACCGACAATAGCTGGAGCGGCCTCGGGCGCGATTCCATCTGTTACTGCGATAACTGCGCCCGCAAATTCCGCGAGAAGGCGGGGCAGGCCCTGCCGCGCGCGAAGGATTGGAACAGCCCGGTTTACCGGCAATGGATCGAGTGGAATTACCAGCGCCGTCTCGAAGTGTGGGACCTGAATAACCGCGTCACGAAAGCCGCGGGCGGACCCGAGTGTTTATGGATCGGCATGAACAGCGGATCGATCACCACCCAGAGCCGGTCGTTCCGCAATTTCGCCGAAATCTGCAAACGCTCTGAGATGGTGCTGCTCGATCATCAGGCGCGCGCCGATGCCACCGGGTTTCAACAAAACGCCGAGACCGGCAAGCTGGTGCACGGCCTCTTGGGCTGGGACAAGTTGGCGCCTGAGAGTATGGCCCTCTACCAAAACGCGCGGAACCAGTTCCGGCTGGCCAGCAAACCGGCCGCGGAAGCGCGCATGTGGATGATCGCGGGCATCGCGGGTGGCATCCAGCCATGGTGGCATCACGTGGGCGCGTACCATGAGGACCGGCGCAGTTACCATACGGCCGAGCCGGTGTTTCGCTGGCACAAGGAACACGCGCGCTACCTGGTGGACCGGCGTCCCGTCGCAGCCATCGGCGTGGTTTGGTCGCAGAAGAATACCGATTACTACGGGCGCGATGAGGCCGCCGAGTTAGTGGACGCGCCATATCGCGGATGGATTCAGGCGCTGATTCGCGCGCGCATTCCCTACGTGCCGGTCTGCGCGGACCACATCGAGAGAGACGCGGGAGAATTCTCCGCGCTGGCGCTGCCGAACCTGGGCGCGCTTTCGGACGACCAGTGCGCCGCCATCCGGCAGTTCAGCGCGCGCGGCGGCGGAGTGGTTGCCACCGGCGCCACCAGTCTCTATAACGAATGGGGCGACGCGCGGCCGGACTTCGCGCTGGCCGGCCTGTTCGGCGCGCACGCCACAGCGTCCGCTGTTCCGCGGCGCGGATCGCCTAATGGGTCGCCCAATCTGACTCAGACCGTTCACAGTTATCTGCGGCTGACTCCGGAGTTGCGAGGACAAGTTTGGGGTCCGAAGGCCGGTGACGAACCCGTGCCGCAGGGCGAGCGACACGCGGTGCTGCGCGGCTTCGAGGAAACCGATATCGTGCCGTTCGGCGGCTTGCTGGAACCGATGCGCCTCGATGCGGATGTCACGGCGCCGTTGACTTTTGTCCCGCCGTTTCCCACATATCCGCCGGAAACGGCATGGATGCGGCAGCCCAAGACGGATGTGGCGGCGCTGGCGCTACGCGTGGCGGGTGAATCGCGCGTAGCATACCTGGCAGCGGATCTCGATCGCCGCTACGCCAATGAGAACCTGCCGGACCATGCGGACTTATTGGCAAACCTGGCGCGATGGGCCACGGCGGGCCGGATTCCACTCGAAGTGCGCGGCGCCGGAATGATCGATTGCCACTTGTACCGCCAGCCGGGGCGCGTGATTCTGCATCTGGTCAATCTGACGAACCCAGGCGCGTGGCGGTCGCCGGTGGACGAGCTGATTCCCGTGGGCCCGTTACAAGTGCGAGTGCAACTGCCGCGCGACGTCCGCGGCCATCGCGCAGAGTGCCTGGTGGCGGGTAGGAAACTGGCGGTGGCAGTGCGCGGGAAATGGGCGGAGTTCGAGCTGCGCTCGGTGCTCGATCACGAGGTTGTGGCGATCGAGTAGTGCGGGTCGGGCCGCTACCCGCGGCGGCCCAACATGCCCTTGGACTTGATGGGCAGCCGGCTCACAATATCCGCGGGTACCGAGAAATTGTCCTCCAGCAGATGCGCCGGGTTCGCGCCGAGCCACGTCGCAAGAGAAATCTCCTGGTAGACGCCGCTGTTAAACAGGACCAGAATCTCGGCTGGGTCCGGGCCCAAAGAGTCGACATAATGCCCGTATCCCTGCGGGATGAAAGCAACCTGCCCAGGCCCGAACTCCTCGGTCTTGGTGCGCCCGTGCGAACCGAATATGCCCACGCGCGCGCGGCCGCGGATATAATACTGCCACTCGTCGGCGTGCGGGTGCCAGTGCAGCTCGCGCAATGCGCCCGGTTCCAAATCGAGCCGCACAGCCGTCAGCGTGGTCTGAATGGGGAATTCGCGCGAGGAAACAATCCGCTCCGTACCGCCCTCCAGCTTGCTTGGCGGCTGATCGAGCAAGCGATACTTGTGCGAAAACTGCGCGGGCTGCAAATCTGCATTACGCAGAGGCGGCGGCGCTGCCGGCGGAACCCTGCCGGTCCCGATGTACACCTCTTTCTTGGGGAACTGCGCCAGTTGCGCCGGAGAGAGATTCAAATTCCGCGCCACCACATCCGGAGGCGCGCTCGCAATCCAATCGGTCACGCTGAAGGTGCCGAATTCGGAAAAGTGGCCGTTATCGAATCCCAGCAGAAAGTGACACTCGCCCGGTCCCAGCCCTTGCAAGGCATGCCCATGCCCGCGCGGAAAATACCAGGTATCGCCCACTTCGAAATCGGCCACCTCAGCCTGACCTTCGGGCGTGATCACCGTGACGCGGCAGCGCCCTTCCAGCATGTAAGCCCACTCAGCGGCCAGCGAGTGCCAGTGCAGCTCGCGCATGGCGCCGGGTTTGAGCCGCATGGAAACCCCCGCGATGCTTTGCGAAATGGGAAACTCGGCCACGGTGGCTTCTTTCGCCGAACCGCCCGGGCCAACCCAGTGCGTCTGGCTTTCAATGTCGTACTTGAAGTTCGGCAGCTCGGCGAGCTTTGGCTCGTCGGCGGCGGCGGATACGGGCGCCGCGGACATGGACGCGCTGGCAGCCATACCCGCCAGTGTCACGCTCTGGAACATCTTTCTTCGGCTGATCGGCATAGATCACTCTTCCATTGGAGTATATCCTGGATTCAAGAATGACATCTACCATTTCACTCGCCGCCGCCCGCGACAGCATCCGCGCCACTGAGGCCATTATCCGTCCTTATATACGCCGCACGCCGGTGATCGAAATCGCCGGCGCCGAATTCGGCCTCGAGTCCGTTCGCCTCTGGTTGAAACTCGAGTTGCTGCAGCACACCGGCTCGTTCAAGCCGCGCGGCGCATTCGCCGGCATGTTGACGCGCACCGTACCGGCGGCGGGCGTGGTGGCCGCGTCGGGCGGCAATCATGGCGTGGCCGTCGCTTATGCGGCCAAGCAACTTTCCAAGCCCGCGCGGATTTTCGTTCCCACCGTCGCTTCGCCCACCAAGATCGCGCGCATCCGCGGCTACGGCGCGGAGCTGGTGATCGCTGGCGACCGCTACGCCGATGCGCTGGCGGCCAGCGAACAATGGGCCGCGGAGTCGGGCGCGCTCCAGATCCACGCCTACGATCAGCCGGAAACGCTGCTCGGCCAAGGCACGGTCGGCCTGGAATTCGAAGAGCAGGCGCCGGGCCTCGACACGCTGCTGGTGGCGGTGGGAGGCGGCGGATTGATTGGCGGCGTGGCCGCATGGTACGAAGGCGGCGTTCGAATCGTCGGCGTGGAGCCCGAAGCCGCGCCCACGCTCTGGAACGCTCTGCAGGCGGGACGTCCGGTGGATTCGGAAGCGGGCGGCATCGCGGCCGATTCGCTTGCGCCCAAGCGCGTCGGCGAGCTGATGTTTCCCATCGCTCAAAAGTATGTCGAGCGGGTTGTGCTGGTTCCCGACGAAGCCATTCTGAATGCGCAGCGCGCGTTGTGGCAGGCGCTCCGAATTGCGGCGGAACCTGGCGGAGCGGCGGCGTTTGCGGCATTGATCTCGGGGCGCTATCGGCCAAGCGCGGGTGAGCGCGTCGGCGTACTGGTGTGCGGCGGGAATACATCGGCGGTAGATTTCGGATAGCGGACGCGATCTTCTCGATCTGCACCGTGCAATTCCACTTCACCGTCCGTTGAGTTTTCCCGATTTGACTCAACGTCGGCGCGACCGTATCGTAAACTATCAGTTCTATGAAAACTCAGGAAACGCTGATGCCGTCCGCGTTGACGCAGTATCGGGTTGGCCCCTTGGACGATTCCGTCCGCGCGAGTCTGGCTCAGCAGCTTGCCGCCGCCGAAACTCCGGGCATCACATGGTTCCCGCAATCTCTCACTCGCGCCGGCGATGCCTTGTTCATCGCTTTCGAAGAGAACGGCGCGCCACTGCTGCTGCAATATGGTGGAACAGCGGGAGACTGCGGTCTTTCTCATCCCACCGAGCTTTCGAGTCATGACTCCAGTCACGGCCCCAAGACATACGTTTACCCATTCGCCTCCACCGATCGCGACAACGTGGCCGCGTTCGCCGAACGCATCGACCTCACGTTTCTTCCCCGGCCCCAGCGCGACCGGCCGGCGATCGCGGTGGGTAACCGCCACCCCGAGGTCAGTCTGCCTGCCGTATTCGATGCGTTTCGCGACATCTTGCGCGAGACGGGGCTGAATCTCGCCAGCACCGTGCAGCTTTCGGCTACGCGCGAGATGACTACCGACGACGAAATCGCGCGGCGCGACGGACGGAATCCCACCGCTCCCGGACACACTCGCGTCAGCATACGTCACCTCTACCACGCCGGGTTGTGGGCCGCCATCCGCTCGGGCTTCCGCTACGGATACACTGCCGAGGCCGATCACTTCATTGTCAGCGGCGCGAACGACGCCGAGATTGCGAAGTCGGTGGAATGGGTCAAAGAGGCGATTCGTCACGCGGCGGGCTACACCAAGTTCACCACCGATACCTCGCGCGTGTTCGATCTGCGCGCCGACCTGCGCCATCCGCAGCCGCTGTCCGAAACGCAGATCGAAGAGTTGTTTCAGCAGCGCCTGACGCCTGACGAGCGCGCCTGGGTACACGCTGCCTTTTCCAAGCCGTTCGATTGCGGCGCGTCGTCTTATCGCTTCGATGCCGCCGAGATCAAACGCCTGGCGGTCAAGTTCGTTCCCAGTCTCAAGCTCAATGAAGAGCTGTTCGATTCCATTCTGCAGGCCAGGCACGGCGCGCAATTCGATTTCGAGCCATCGCTCGACGAAGCCGAGACTCTGACCGGCGCCAAGGAATTGATCTTCTATATGCACTGGCTCAAGGAGCGCGGCCGCCCGGCGCAGCTGGTCCCGCCGAACCTGGGCTTCAAGAAGAGACAGGCATATCCAGAAACGCGCGCGGCGCTGGAAAAATATTCGCATCACAAGATGTGGCCGGAAGTGATGCCGCGCGTGGATGGGGAATTCCACGGCAACCCCGTTCCGGAGCTCAAGGATCGCGTGCGCGAATTGGCCGATGTGGCGCGGTTTTTCAATGGCACGCTTAGCATCCATTCCGGCAGCGGCAAGCAGCCGGAAGTGCTGCGGTCCATAGGCTCAGCCACGCGCGGACGCCTGAACTACAAGATTTCGGGCGAGCTTCAGTTGCAGCTTTTCGACGTGCTTTACGAAGCGCGCGAAGGCTCGGCCGAGCGCGGCCTCTACGACCGCATGGTGGCCGCCTGCGAGCGTTTCGCCGCGGAGGGCGCGTTCGGCGAAGAGAGCGCACTGGCGGCGCAATACCGCGCTTCGGGACACGGCTCGTACTTAGGCGACGCCGGGAGCGGCCGCGTGGATGGCAACCTGTTTCTGGTCTTCTGGCTGGGCAACATGGTAGGTTGCAAAAACGAAGACGGCCGCTTCTTTAAGCAGGGACTCGACGAGCTGCCTCACCCAGTCATCGAAGAGACTCGCCGCCGCAATAAGGAATACGTGAAATGGCTCGCCAGCCACTTATTCGGGTAGGGTATGCTCTAGCTTGCCGTCCGGGTTTTGTAAAAGTGCGGGGCAAGCTAAAGCATACCCTACCAATGTCTTTTGCGGCTCTCGCCATGGCAGCGAATGCGCAAGATCTGCGCCACGTCACTGAGCCCGTCATTCCTCCCTCTTGCGCCGTCCTGACAGCGCGTTCCAGCGGCCCGAACGACGCCGCTCCCGATACAAAGCTTATCCAGGATGCGCTGGACCGCTGCGAAGCCGGACATGCCGTGGAACTGAAGCCCGACGGCGCCGCGAATTCGTTTCTATCCGGCCCCGTGCAGTTACGGGCCGGTGTCACACTTGTATTGGATGCCAATGCGACTCTCTACGGATCCCGCGATCCGCGCGACTACGACATTACGCCCGGTAGTTGCGGCGTGGTCACTCAGGCAGGGCACGGCTGCAAGCCGCTGATCGCAGCCAATCGCGTAGCGCACGCGGGCGTGATGGGCGATGGCGTAATCGATGGACGCGGCGGCGCGAAACTCAGTGGACAGAATGTCACCTGGTGGGACCTTGCGCAAGAGGCCAAGGTCAAGAACCTGAACCAAAGCTGCCCGCGCATCATGGTTCTCACCGGCGCCGACGATTTTACGTTGTACCGCATCACGCTGAAGAACTCGCCTAACTTCCACGTTTCCTATAGCGGCGGAAACGGCTTTACCGCCTGGGGAATCGTCATCGACACTCCTAAGACAGCCAGAAATACCGACGGCATCGACCCGGGTAACTCCACTAACGTAACCATTACGCGCTGCTATATACATGCGGGCGACGACAATGTAGCCATCAAAGCCGGTCATGGAGCGCCCACCACTCACATGACTATCTCGCACAACCACTTTTATACCGGCCACGGAGTATCAATAGGCAGCGAGACCGACGGCGGCGCCAGCGCCATTCGCGTGTCCGACCTATCCATCGACGGCGCCGACAACGGCATCCGTATTAAGTCCAATTCGAGCCGCGGCGGACTGGTACATGACATCGTCTATGAAGATGTCTGTATTCGCGACACTAAGAACCCGGTTCTGATGGATTCCAACTACTCATATTCAGGACCGGCTCGAGACAAGTTTCCGGAGTTCACGGATATCGTTCTTCGCAACGTCCGGGTGCTTGGGCCAGGCAAGATCACATTGGATGGCTTCGACGCCACTCATCGGCTGGGTACTACGTTCGACAACGTAACATTAGACGATCCGGCGAATGCGAAGATATCCGGCAGCCACGCCTTAGTTACGCTGGGCCCGGGCCCGGTGAACTTTCGTCCAGCGGGTGACGATTTGAAGATTGCGGGGGCTCCGGGTAAGGGGGCTGCAAACGCCTGCGAAGGTAAATTTGTTCCGTTTCCAGTCAAACCAGACACGCATTGACATGTTGAATCGCCGAGCTTTTCTTGTCTCCGCCGCAGCCGCAGCCGCCTCCCGATCCAGGGCGGCCGCTATCGACTACGCCGGCTCCATCCTGGCGCGCATCAAGCCGCCGGTATTTCCCAATCGCGATTTCGATATCGCTAAATACGGCGCGGATGGGGACGGCAAGAAGCTCTCCACCGACGCCATTTCGCAAGCGATCGCCGCTTGTTCCGCGGCCGGCGGAGGGCGCGTCGTCGTTCCCAAAGGCTTATTTCTGACTGGCGCCATTCACCTGAAGAGCAACGTGAATCTGCATATCGAAAAGGACGCGACGCTGCGCTTCAGCCGCGATCCCAAACATTACCTGCCGGTTGTGTATACACGCTTCGAAGGCACGGAATGCATGAATTATTCGCCGTTCCTCTACGCCTTCGAGCAGACCAACATCGCCATCACCGGCTCCGGCACGCTGGATGGGCAAGCCGATTGCGAACACTGGTGGCCGTGGAAGGGGCGCACCGACTGCGGATGGAAACTCGGTGACGCGAGTTATCAGAAGGACGATCAAGCCCTGATTTCCATGGGCGACCGTAACGTCCCGGTGAGCCAGCGCGTCTTCGGCGAGGGCCACTATCTGCGCCCCAACTTCATTCAACCGTACCGCTGCCGGAATCTGCTGATCGAAGACGTGAGCATCGTCAACTCGCCCATGTGGGAGATCCATCCCGTGCTCTGCCGGAACGTGACGGTGCGCGGCGTCAACATCAATAGTCACGGCCCGAATAACGATGGCTGCGACCCCGAATCGTGCGCCGATGTTCTGATCGATCGCTGCATATTCGATACGGGCGACGATTGCATCGCCATCAAATCCGGCAGGAACACCGATGGCCGGCGCGTCAATGTTCCGTGCGAGAACCTGATTGTGCAGGATTGCACCATGAAAGACGGTCACGGCGGCGTGTCGATCGGCAGCGAGGTTTCCGGCAGCGTGCGCAACGTATTTGTGCAGCGTTGCCAGATGGACAGCCCGAACCTGCAGCGCGCCTTGCGGATGAAATCGAATTCGCAGCGCGGCGGGACTATGGAGAACGTGTTCTTCCGCGATGTCACCATCGGCAACGTCGCCGAGGCGGTGGTTGAAGTCGATTTTTATTACGAAGAGGGGCCGGGCGGGCCGTTCAACCCTACTGTGCGTAACATCAACATAGCCAATGTGACTTCTAAGAGCAGTAAGTACGCGCTGTATCTTCGCGGTTACAAGGACGACCCCATTCGCGGCATCACGCTCGAGAACTGTACCTTCGATAAGGTGGCGCAGGCCAACCGGCTGGAGAATGTCGAAGGGCTTACGGCGCGCAATGTGACGATTAACGGCAAGGCGTTGTAGCCGGTGAGGGTCGCCGGTGTAGCAAGCGGTACGGTTTCGAGAACTGTGGCGTGAACGATCGCACAGCCAACTTCAGACAAAGCGCCACAGCAGCGAGACTTGGCAAGCTGCGTGCTTAAAGATCTGCGGAGGTTGGGCAATGAAGATTCCGCTTTATACCTCGGGCCCCGACCGCGAATTCAGTTATGGGGAGTTCGGAACTCAACGCATAAGGGTTGCCGAACTGTCGCGCGCCGATGCTGTGTGTGTTGAATCTTACAAGATTCGCAACTACAAAGCTTGGGCGCTGAAAACTAACGGCCTGCCCGCCGGAATGAGCCGACCGTGCCCCTCCCACCAGCTTTCCGCCGCGCGCGGGGTAATCGCCGGAGTGTTGCTGGGTGCGAGCCTCTGGGGCGCGATCCTGGCGTTCGTCGGTCAAATCAGGCTTTAGATTCAGGACTTAGACCCGGCGCAGCGCGCCAAAATGGCTCAACGCAATGGCTGCCGTGGCCGTGCGGGGCGAGTGCTCAAACCCTCAGGTTCGATGTAAGCTATTGGCCCGTGTCTATGATGCGCGATTCGGCGGAGAACTTCTTATAGTCGCTGAACGCGAAATCGGCGTCGAAATGGTAGCCCTTCACCAGCAGGACGCGCGCCGACGCAGTGATGGTGGCGTGTTTGGGCAGCCAGACTTCGTCATTGATGCGAGCGAATTCCACGCCGATGCGGCCGCCCTTGCCGAGACGAACCAGAAACGCGCCGATCGAGATGGTATCGAGAGTCTCCACCGCAATCTTGACGGGCGTGTAATCGCTCTTAGTCACCCATATACGGCCCTTGACCTTGGGGAAGTAGGCCGCCTCTTTCGACTTCGGTTTGAAGCCCGGGCGCGGCGTGCCTTCGATCACCCACACGGGAACGCCGTCGATCTGCTCGTCCCCGGCGAGACGGAAATCGAACGCGTCGGGGACTTCCTTCAGGTTTTCGCGCTCCCGATTTCGTCTTCGGTCCCAGTCGGCGATGCGCTGCTGCCGTTGCGCCGGGGTCTCGCTACGGCGCTCCTCGATGCTCCTTTTCAACCGCTCCTGCTCCTTCTTCTCTTCCTGAGGCGGCAGCGGCTTGTCGTCGCGGGCAACCGTGCGGCGGTAGGGCGAGCCTTCGAGCAGCGTGACATCGATCGTTTGCAGGTCGCGGTGTTTGACCTTGCCCGCGCCATCGAGCATGCGCACATCGTCGCGCTGCAGGTACGTGTATTGGCGGGAGATCTCGTCGTTGTGAGCGTTGCGTTGCAGAGCGCGGCGGACAATTTCCTTCGGATCGTCGGCGGCGGCAAGGGACAGGGCGCAGCACGCCGTGAACAGAAGAATACGCATCTTATGGTTGGACGGTTTTGGCGATGATTCGGTTGCTGCCGCCGCGGCACGGCGACAGGCCAGCAGGCCTGTCCTACCAAGCTAAGACAGCAGCTTTTCCAGCCGCGACCCCGGCCGCATAATCGTCTGGGTGCGCTCGGGACCGGTGGAAATGCATCCCGCCTCCACCCCGATGCACCGTTCCAGGAACATCAGATAATCTTTGGCCCTCGGCGGCAGATCGTCATACGAATCGATGCCGAAGGTGGAGCTGCTCCAGCCGGGCATGCACTCGTAGACCGGCTCGATCTTCTCCACTTCGGCCACTGTGGGCGGCATTTCGCTCACCTCGCGGCCGCCAATGCGGTAGGCCACGCAGACCGGGATCTGGTCGAACTCGTCCAGCACGTCGAGCTTGGTCACCACCAGGCTGTCGAAGCCGTTGATGGCCGCGGTGTAGCGCAGCAGCGGCGCATCGAACCATCCGCAGCGGCGCGGGCGTCCGGTGACGGCGCCGAATTCGTGGCCGCGAGTGCGAATCCGCTCGCCCGCGCCGTCCAGCGCTTCGGTGGGAAACGGACCCCCGCCGACGCGCGTCACATAGGCCTTCGAAACGCCGATCACGCCGGAGATGCGCGTGGGCGATACGCCCGTTCCGGTGCAGGCGCCGCCGGCGGTGGCGTTCGACGACGTGACGAACGGGTAGGTGCCATGATCGATATCGAGCATGCTGCCCTGCGCGCCCTCGAACATCACGGCCTTGCCCTCATCCATGGCGCGGTTCAGCAGCAGGGCGGTATCGCGAACCATGGGGCGTATGCGGTCGGCGAAGGCGTCGTATTCGTCGCGGATGCGGCGCAAATCCAACTCTTCGTAAATGCCGAAAAGCTTGGCGATGGCGGTCTTCTCCTCCATCACGGAATCGTATTGCGCGTGGAAGCTGTCGCGGTCCAGCAGGTCGGCGATACGCACGCCCCGGCGGCCGATTTTGTCTTCATAACAGGGGCCGATGCCGCGCGCGGTGGTGCCGATGGAGATGCGGCCGGGGCGGCCCTCCGACATCTTCTCCATCATGCGGTGCGCCGGAAACAGCACATGGGCGCGGTTGCTGACGAAGAGATTGGCGCGGACGTCGATGCCCGACGCTTCCAGCGCGTCGATTTCGGCCATTAGCGCGGCGGGGTCGATCACCAGGCCGTTGCCGATCACCGCCTTCTTGCCGGGGCGCAGAATGCCGCTCGGAATCAGCTTCAGGACGAACTTTTTTTCGCCGATGAATATGGTGTGGCCGGCGTTATTGCCGCCTTGATAGCGCGCCACGATATCGAATTGCGCGGAGAAGAGGTCGACGATCTTCCCTTTGCCTTCGTCGCCCCACTGGGAGCCGAGGATGATTACATTTCTCATTGCAGACAAACCTACCTATTCTACCTGTTTTGTGGGGCAGGCAATTCTGCCGCTTTGTGGGGCAGGCCATGACGCGAATCTTAGCACTTAGTAGCCGCCTGAAAGCCCGCGGGAAAGGCCGGGATGCCTGTCCTAATAGCGGCTTATGGGAAGTTTTCAATCATCATGTAAGCGACCGTCTCGGAGGCTCGCAGGCAACGTCCGGGGTTACCATGATCTAATCCTCATGCCGCTCGCGGCCGACATTGCGCGCTCGGCGCCGCCATCCACGGTTGTGCGCCGCCTCATAGCCTTCGCCCTGGCATGCCTCGGCGTTTTCGGCCTGGACGCGCTGGCCTTCCGCACGCGCTGGTACCCTCAGGTTCTACAGCCCGATTCCACCACCGGCCTCTTCGAGTTGATTCTCTGGCGCGAGCGGCAGGCGCAGAAACGGTATGGCGACAACCTGGTGGTGACGGTGGGCGATTCGCGCTTTGGCCTGGCGCCGAAGCTTTCCAATGAAACCAATCCAATGCCCCGCTACTTGCTGCGCAGCGCCGGCGTGGCCGGCGCCAGCCCGCGCGATTGGTACTACATGCTGCGCGACCTTGACCCTTCGGCCAACCGCTACCGCGCCATCGTATTTGGCATGAACAGCTATGACGATGAAGACGTGGCGTACCAGCCCGATGACGATGTGCGCTCGCTGCATTATGTCATCGCCCGTTTGAGGGTGACCGATGCGATCGATTTTGCCCGGTCGTTCCACAGCCTTGAGCTGCAGTGGGATGCCCTTCGCGGAAGCCTGTTCAAAGGCCTGGTCTACCAGGCGGATCTGCGCGAGTTCCTGACCAATCCCAAGAAGCGAATTCGTCTCGCGAGGTTCAGCCGCGCGGGGTTCGAAGAGTGGACTTACAATTTTCCGGGCGCCGAAGCCAGTATGGCGGGCCTGGAAATCGATTGGCATACGCTGACTGCGAAGCTCCCGCCAGGCTTCAGCGCGCAACAGTGGGAGCTCACGGGAGATTTTCTGCTGCACCGGCCGGAACCGCAGAACGGTCGCCTGGCCGCGTTCCGGCGGCAATGGTTCGGGCGCATCCTCGACCGCTACCGGAACTCGCGTACCAAGATCATGTTCGTGCGCCTGCCGCGCGGTCCCATTCCGCGGCCGGATTTTCTATCGCGCGCGAAGAGCAGCTCCATCCGCGAGCTCGCCGCGCGGCCCAATGTGCTGCTGTGCGATGAGCATGCATTCGATTCGCTGGAGCATCCCGAGCTTTTCGGCGACGGGATGCACTTGAACCGGGCGGGCGTGGCGAAGTTCTCACCGATGCTGGCTAAGCTGGTGGCGCAAATGTTGGAGGCTTCCGAAAAAGCCCCCGGAGAAACCAAAAGGTAGCGCCATGCTCTTCAACACCACGCGCTTCTTCGTCTTCCTGGCAGTGGTTCTGGGGCTGTTCTACGCCTTGCCACAGCGGTTTCGCAGGTACCTGCTTCTCGCCGCGAGCTATTTCTTCTACGCGAGCTGGAACCCCAAGTTCATCGCGCTGCTGCTCACGCTGACGGCTATCGACTATACGGCCGGCCGCTGGCTGGAGCGCACCGCGGCGCCCGGCAAGCGCAAAGCGATCCTGGTGATGAGCCTGGCGGCCAACCTGGGCTTCCTGGGATTTTTCAAGTATTACAATTTCGCCGCCGACAATATCGCGCTGGCGCTGGGGAAGCCGGCGCACTCCTTCTGGCTCGATATCGTACTGCCGCTGGGCATCAGCTTCCACACGTTCCAAAGCATCTCGTACGTGGTAGACGTCTATCGCGGGCAGCAGCAGGTGGTACGGAGCCCCATCGACTACGCGTTGTTCATCTGCTTCTTCCCGCAATTGGTAGCGGGGCCGATTGTGCGCGCGCGCGATTTCTTCCGCGACCTATACCATTGGCGCGCGCCCGCCGCGGACGAGGTTTCGCGCGGCCTGTTTCTGATCGCGCTGGGGCTCACGAAAAAGATGGCCTTCGCGGACCAGTTCGCGGCCGTGGCCAACGCCTATTTCGGCAACCTGGCCGCCAACCCTGGAAGGCTCACGGCATGGTGCGGGGTGTTCGCGTTCGGCATGCAGATCTATTTCGATTTTTCGGGCTACACGGATATGGCGATTGGGATGGCGAAGCTGCTGGGGTTCCACTTCCCGATAAACTTCCGCCGCCCCTACCTGGCGCGCAGCATCACGGACTTCTGGCATCGCTGGCACATTTCGCTTTCGACCTGGCTGCGGGACTATCTCTACATCCCGCTGGGCGGCAACCGGGACGGGCGCTCGATGACTTACCGCAATCTGATGCTCACCATGCTGCTGGGCGGAATGTGGCATGGCGCGAGTTGGAATTTCCTGATTTGGGGCGGATATCACGGCGCGCTGCTCAGCGTGGAACGGGCGATCCGCGGCAGACGCGAAGAGCGCCAGGGATGGACGCTGCTGTATCCGTTGCAAGCGATCTTCACGTTCGCGCTGGTGCTGGTGGGCTGGGTCTTTTTCCGCGCCGCGGATTTGCGGCAAAGCGTGCAAGTGATCGGCCAGATGTTCACTGGCGGGCCTGGCAAGATGCTGCTGCAGCCTTGGCATTTCGGCCTGGCATTAGTGGCGTTGGTGGTCGCGATGGTTGAAGAGCAATGGGACGCAGTGGAGCGGCTGATGACTGCGCCCGCGTGGGCTTATGCGGCGGGGCTGGCGGTGATGCTGTTTTGTCTGGAGGTGTTTGGAGTGATCGATGCTTCGATTCCGTTTATTTACTTTCAGTTTTAGGGAGGAATTAGGCCTGGAGGAGCCCGATCGGAATTCACGGCGCGGGGTCGCGGATTTAGGTAAACTGAGAAAGGCAGACGAGGAATAGCGACCAATGACAGACGCGCAATTGTTAACCCTTGCGATCGCTATCATTGTTCCACTCAGCTTGCTGCTTTACTCGAACAGCCGGATCACCGACACTAAGGAAACCCTCCGCGCCGAAATCGGCGAGACCAAGCAGACCCTGCGGGCCGAAATCGGCGAGACCAAGCAGACCCTGCGGGCCGAGATGGAAGCCCTGAGGGCCGAAACTGCCGCCGGGTTCGTCCGAATTGAGCGGGCCATCGAGCGGCTCGAAACCAAGCTCGTCATCCACGAGCTCGAACACCACAAATAGCAACCCGCGGGCCGGACATGCTCGCAACCCCGCTACGCATGCGCCGCTGAATCCGTCATTGCCATCGGATCTTTTCGAATAACGCGCGGAGGCGTTTCCCCTTGGCCGGATTGATAGTCTCGACGAATCCCACCCGGCCATCGAGATGCGACCGAAAGCTGTCGTGCGCGTCCCGATTTTGACTCTCCGGACCCAGGCGGACGCAATTGTGGAGCGTCGCCTTGAGACGGTCGAAGTCGGCCCGTATCACATTCAGGCGCCGGTTGACTGCGAGTCCCGCCAGGTGTTGCCGCACGCCCTGGCGCATGATGCGCGTCTTGCGGTGATTCGCTGTGAAACCCTCTTCGAGTAAGATGGCCGCGACATGCGCTGCGAACCGTTCGACATTGCGCGCAAAGGCTTCATCGCCGGAAAACGCGAGATCGTCGGCGTAGCGCGTATAGCGGGCGTCAACCGATTTCGCCAGGCCTGTCAAGCGGCAATCGGCGCGATAGGCACAAAGATTGGCGAGCGCCGGCGAGGTGGGCGCCCCTTGAGGCAAATGCGGTCGAGCGTACAGCGCGCGGGCCTCGGCCAGTTGAAAGGGATCGACGTCAATCGCAGCCTGGCGCCACACATCGCGCGGCGTGGCATTAGTGCAGATGCCGCCGAGCAGATCGGCAACCGATTCGGGATAGCCAACGGTGCGAAACAAAGTCTGAATCCTGGCGCCGGAAATGGAGGGAAAGAAATCCCGCAGGTCCATCCGCAAGACAATGTGGCGGCCCACGTGAGGGGCGGCGAACGTCTTGATGGAGCGCCCTTTGCGGAACCCGTGTACCGCGGAATGCGGTGGGATCCGGTCGAGAATCAGCGACAGAATCTGGCGTTGCAGCGCCTTCAGCCGCGGCTTGGGCGCCTCGATCAATCGAATGCCGCGGGAAGTCTTCGCCAGCACCCGGTAATGAAAGTGGCGCAGTTTCGGGCGATCTTTGCGGCGGTATCCGAGCCCTTTGAGATCGGCGAACCATTCCAGCTCGCCCGGAGTGAGCAGAAGCCACTCGGCCAACGCCATAACGGATTCGATGGAGGGAACATCCCATGCCGCGGCCGCCTCCACGGGCTGCATCTGCTGCGGCTCGGTGAGCCACTGCTCCACGCGCAATTCGTGGCGGTATTTCGACTGTGCTCGGGCAACGCCTTCGTCTTGCAAAAGAAATTGAACCACGTCGCGGCGCCGGGGACGCGTTCGGCCGGCGAAGGTTTCGATATAGCGTCGGGCCAACGGTCCAAGCCAACGCCAATGCCTGCCCAGCGTCCGGCGGGCGCGGGCAATCACGTGTTCGACAGCCGGTTCACCGGCGAGAAATGCGCGGGCAAGTACGGTCAAAAGCGACGGCTTCGGCATGGCAAACGACGGCGGAATGCTCCAACGAGTCTCACCTTGCGCGCGCCATTCTGCGCAGCCGCGCAGTCGCCGCTCGCGCGACGAAATCTCAGGTCTTCACGTTCCCCTGGGGTAACCCCAGAGAGGCCAAACCGAACTCGAGAGTCCGGCAAAAGCCAGCTTGGAGCATTCCACCCCCCGATGGCATGATAGCAGCCTGAGCTTGCGAATTTCGGGCGGGGCGCGCGTTGCATTCGCCGCCATGTTCCGGAGTGCTTAGGTCGCGAAAATCGTCACTCAGAGGGCTGGAAGGTATGTCGCGTTCACACGAGAGTGTGAACGCTGCACGCAAAAGTGCGTGCGCCACGCCCCTCGGGCCTTGGTTCAAGTATCATAGAGTTATCTGGAGCAAAACACGATTGGGTTTTGGTCGGCAGCGGAAGGCGAGCGGGGTCCGGTTGCAGCCAAGCGCAGTTGACAGGCATCTAAATATCCGGAGGCATAATGGCATCCTCGGTTCTTGTTCCCATGGTGGTCGAGCAGACCTCCCGCGGGGAACGCGCGTACGACATTTATTCACGGCTGTTAAAAGAGAACATCATCTTCCTGGGCACGCCCATCGACGATCAGGTGGCGAACCTGATCATCGCGCAGTTGCTGTTCCTGGAAGCGGAGGATCCGGAGAAGGACATCTCCATTTACGTCAATTCGCCCGGCGGCTCCATCACGGCCGGTCTGGCGATTCTCGATACCATGGCGTTTATCCGCCCCGATATCGTTACGATCTGCGTGGGGCAGGCGGCCTCCATGGCGGCGGTCCTTTTGGCCAAAGGCGCCAAGGGCAAGCGGTTCAGCCTGCCGAATTCCCGCATCATGATTCACCAGCCTTCGATGCAGGGCCTGGCAGGCCAGGCGGCGGATATCGATATCTATGCGCGCGAGATTCTGCGCATGCGCGAGATCCTCAATAAGATGCTCGCCGACGCCACCGGGCAGCCTCTCGAGCGCGTAGCGCGCGATGTGGATCGCGATTACATCATGGAGCCCGACCAGGCCGTGGATTATGGAATGATCGACCGCGTCATCACCAGCCGCGACATGTCGCCGATTGCGCTCAAGGGCTAATCCCGCGCCGAATGAGCGGCCCGGCCGATCCATTGGCATACGTGGAAGACTGGCATCGCCGGTTATCGCAGACCGGCTGGTGGCATAGCTTCGAGTTGCCGGATGGGGCGCTGGTTGAGGGCGTCAACAGTCTGGATGCGCAGAAGCACCGGCTGGCGCGCTTCCCCATTCCCGCGGATCTCACCGGGAAGCGCGTTCTCGATATCGGTGCGTGGGACGGTTGGTTCACCTTCGAACTGGAGCGCCGTGGCGCCGAAGTGGTGGCCATCGACCGCTGGGATAATCCACGATTCCGCGAAATGCACGCCGCGTTGGGGTCGCGCGCCGAGTACCGGCAGATGAACGTTTACGAGCTGAGCCCGGCTGCGCTGGGCCGCTTCGACGTGGTGCTGTTTCTGGGCGTGCTCTACCACCTGAAGCACCCATTGCTGGCCCTGGAGCGCGTGTGCTCGGTGACGAAGAATTTCGCGGCTGTGGAATCGTTCGCGCTCACCGAACGTTTCCTGCCCGGCGTCAATGTGGAAGCGTTCCCGCTGCTCAAGTTCTTTGAACGGGACGGATTCGGCGGCCAGTTCGATAATTGGTTCGCAGCCACTCCACAGTGTCTTCTGGGCATGTGCCGCACCGCCGGTTTCGCGCGTGCGGAGTTGATCGAGGTCCACGATTATGGCGCGGCGGTGGGCTGCTACCGGCATTGGGTAGGACAGGCCTCCCGGCCTGTCTTTGGGGCCGGCTTCGGGGCCGCGGGTGCGAACTTGCAACAGCAAGACAGGCCAGGAGGCCTGTCCCACTTGCACGCTGCCGTTCACGCGGAAAACTTCGGCATTAATTTCCGCTCCACGGAAGATGAGTACGTGCAATGCCAAGCCGAGTGCGCCGCGCTTTGGAATCCGGACAACGTACAAGCCGAAGTTGGCGGTTTCGGTGCGGCTCCCGTTTCGGTTGTGAAAAGTGAGGACGGACTCTGGCTTTGCACTCTCAAGCTTCCGCCGGGACTCGACGCGGGCTGGCACAGCGTGCGCGTGCGGACCGAAGGATCCGAATGGAGCAATGCCGCGCGGATCGCGGTCGATATTCCGGAACGCGCGGCGGCGATCGAGATCACCGCGGCGTGCGACGGCCTCGATTGGACGCCCGATCGGTTCTCGCTGCGTCATCGCCGCTTCAGCCTCTGGGTGCGCGGCCTTCCGGAGAATGCGGATCGCGCGAACGTGAAGGTGGAACTGGAAAGCCGCCGGCAATCCGTCCAGTTCGCCGGCCCTGCCGACGCCGCCGGTTTGCGCCAGGTCAATGTGCTCGCGGATGCCCGCCTCACGCCGGGGCGTTACGTCCTACAGGCCGAATTCGGCGGCGTGCGGTCGGCGGAGTTTCAGATCGAAGCCACTCTTGCTTGATGCTGTCGCCCGTAAGTGAATGCGGCGTTTGCGCCAAGGCGAGGCTTTCGGCCAGAATGGCAGTGTGAGCTTCCATGACTGAGCAGAAGCCGGGACCGCCCCATCTCCAGCCGGCGCGGATCCGGCGTATTGCATGAACCTCTCAAGCCCAGACTGGTCTTTAGTCGCGGCATTCGGCCTGATTCAAGCAGTGACGATCTTGGCCATCTGGCTGGCGCTCAAACGGCTGCGCCGCTGGAAGGAGCAGATCCTGCATGGCATAGCGGTGCTGGAATCGAATAGCCATCAGGACCAGATCGCGACGCGTGGCGAGATGGTTGCCACGGTGGAGCAACGAATCGGGCAGGACCTAGCCGGGATCCGCGAGGCCCTGCGCGGGCTGCGCGAGCGGGGCGATCTTCGGGATCTGGTCAAGCGGCACGCGGAGTGCGCCCGGCTGGAAGCGACGCCGGGCCCGAATGACCGGTACGCGGAGTGCGTTGAGTTTCTGCAGTCGCTAGACCACGCAACTGAGGCTTCGAGGGAGTATCTGTCGACCCACCTTCATCGGACGGCGCGCACGCTGGCGCTGGCCCCGCCGCCTCTACGCGGTGGGCGCGCGCTTGAGCTTGGCTCGTACATGTACATGGCGCCGGCTCTCGGTTGCTTGCTTGGCTATGGGGAAGTGCGGGGCGCGTACATCGGGGCGCCCGGGTGGAGCGTCAAGCGCGCCGCGTCGTCGCAGGGGAAAGTGATCTTCGAGTGCGAGACGGATATTTTCAACGCGGAGAAGGATCGCTACCCGTATCCGGACGGTCACTTCGATCTGGTGCTGGCTTGCGAAATTCTGGAGCATATGTCGCGCGACCCGATGTTTCTGTTATTGGAATGCGCCCGCGTGCTGTGCGATGGCGGCGCCCTGATCGTGACCACGCCGAACGTGGTGAGTTATACGTCCGTCGCGCGCGCGTTGACGGCGGGTCAGAATCCGCAGGTCTACTCTTTGTACCCGTGGGTGGAAACCGAATCGCCCCACGTGCGGGAGTACACGCCCAGGGAATTGCGCGACGCCATCGCGGCGGCGGGACTCCAGGTCGAATACCTGTTCACCGAGAAGATCGGCGGTTACGATTCCGATGTGTGGGTGGGGGAGTTGCTGAAGCAGCTGGACCTTCCCGGCGCGCTGCGCGGCGAGCAGCTTTATTGCCTGGCGCGGAAGCGAGGCGGCGCCACGACGGTGCGGCGTCCGGAGTTTCTGTATGAGCGGCAGCCGGCTCTGTAGGCGCGTCCAGGTTGCGAGGCGAGCCCCGGTTGCGCTCGCAAAACGCCCGCCATGCTCCGCGCGGTTGCGATAGACGTTGCGTTACCATCGTCTTTTCCCATGCGGCATCTCATCCAAAGACGGGACTTTCTCAAGATTGCCGGGGCAGCGGCGGCAAGCGGCCGGCTGGCGGGCCAGCAGATGCAAATGCCACCGCAATCTTTTCTGGCGCCAGCCGGCACGCCAGACGTTGCCAAGACCGAGTTCACGCTGCAGATCGCGCCGGTCACGGTGGAATTGGCGCCCAATCGCATTGTCAGCACCATCGGGTACAACGGGATCTCTCCGGGACCGCGGCTGCGGATGAAGGAGGGCGTGCCGGTGACGGTGAATGTGGTCAATAACACCGACGTGCCGGAGTTTGTGCATTTTCACGGGTTGTTGATTCCCTCGGATGTGGACGGATCGGAGGAAGAGGGCACCCCGGTAGTGCCTCCGCACGGGAGTCGCAGTTATCGCTTTACGCCCACTCCGGCCGGCACGCGTTGGTATCACACTCACACCATGTCGATGGATGACTTGCACCGCGGCAGTTTCACGGGAATGTTCGGCTTTCTGATCGTCGAGGGAGCGAATAATCCCGGCCGCTTCGATCAGGAACACTACCTGGCGTTGCGCGATTGGGAGCCTTATTTCACCAACACCATGATGGATACGGACGATCTGGATCCGGCGCTGGCGCAGCCGGAAAAGCCTGCGGTGCTGGATACGCGGCCGGTGGGTCTGGAGGTGGCGTCCGATATCTATTCCATCAACGATAAGGCGCTCGGCGCCGGTGAGCCGATCCGCGTGAGACCGGGCGAGCGCGTGCTGTTTCATTTTCTGAACGCCAGCGCCATCGAGAACCGCCACCTGGCGCTGCCCGGTCACAAGTTCAACGTGATCGCGCTGGACGGAAATCCCGTGCCGACGCCGGCGGCCGTGGATGTGTTGATGCTGGGTCCGGGCGAGCGCATCGATGCCTGGGTGGAAATGAGCCAGCCCGGGGTTTGGATCCTGGGCGCGCCCGAGGACCCGGTACGCGAAGGGGGCTTGGGCATTGTCATCGAATACGCCAATCAACACCGCACCCCGCAGTGGGCGGCCCCGCCCAAATCCAGTTGGGACTATACCCTCTTCGGCAAGCCGCCATCGCAACCGGCGCCAACCGAGCGATTGGACATGGCGTTTGAAAAGGTGCCGCGCGGCGCCGGCAAATTCAACAGCTTCACCGTAAACGGCAAGTCCTATCCCCACGACCAGGAGTTCCTGCTCAAACAGGGCGCGCGCTACCGGCTGACGTTTCATAATCGCACCGACGATGCGCATCCGTTGCACCTGCATCGCCACCAACTCGAGATCGCCGAGATTTACGGCAAGGCAACCTCGGGTGTGATCAAGGACACGGTGGTAGTGCCTACCTATGGGCGCGCCAGCGTGGATTTTACCGCCGACCAGCCAGGAGCGACGTTGTTTCACTGCCATATCCAGCAGCACATGGACTACGGCTTCAAGGCATTGCTGCGCTACTCGTAAGGCGTAAACACAGCTAAGGCGCCCGACGCTTCCGGTGCTATTGTTAATTGGCAATAGAGAGTCCGAGCCTCAGCCGCTAAAAGGAGCTATCGATGAGAATCTACCTACTTACCGCGACTGCTTTGCTGGCGGCGGCAATTGTGTGTCTCTCGGCTCGTAGCCCTGAAATTGCATTCGAACGCAAGACCATCGACCTCGGCGTCAGCGAGACCTGCGCCATCGCCGATCTCAATAACGATGGCCGGCCCGACATCTTTTCCGGAGACGCATGGTACGAGAACCCGACCTGGAAAAGGCACGAGGTGCGTCACTTGAAAGAATACGGCACGTATCTCGAGTCACTCAGCGACCTTCCCCTCGATGTCGACGGAGACGGTTTCGTGGACATCGTCAGTTCCGGCTGGCACTCAGGCAAAATCTGGTGGTCGCGCAATCCGGGGAAACCGGGCGTGATGTGGGAGGACCATCTCATCGACGAGGGTTACCCGGTGGAATTTTCTTTTCTGGTGGATCTCGACAATGACGGCAAGGCCCGCGAGATCCTGCCGCAGTTTGGGAATCAGGCCGCGCCGACGGCCTGGTACGAGGCGGCCGGCGGCACGTTCCAGAAGCACGTGGTCAGCCCGTTGAGCTACGGGCACGGCATCGGCGCTGGCGATGTGAACGGCGACGGCCGCAACGACATCGTCACGCCGCAGGGCTGGCTGGAAGCGCCGCCAGACCCGCGAAGCGGCGACTGGAAGTTTCATCCCGAGTTCAATCTCGGCGCGACCAGTTTCATTTTCGCGATCGATCTGAACGAAGACGGGCTCCCCGACCTGCTCACGGCCAATGCGCACGACTACGGCATTTTCTGGATGGAGCAGCGCCCCAATCACACCTGGGTCAAGCACGTCATCGACGATTCCTGGTCGCAAGCGCATGCGCTCACCCTGGTGGACCTGAACGGCGACGGACGCAAGGAACTGCTGACCGGCAAGCGTTTCATGGCGCACGATGGGCACGATCCAGGGGAGCGCGAGCCGCTGGGCATTTACTGGTACGAATACCACAAGTCCGAAGACGGGAAGAGCGTCGTGTGGTCGCGGCATATCGTCGACTATGGTTCGCGCGCGGGCGGCGGCATGCAGATTCCCGTGGCGGACCTCTACGGCAATGGCGCTCTCGACTTTGCCGTTGGGGGGAAGAGCGGACTGTTTCTATTCGAGAACCAGACTAAGGGACGTGGAAGGAACGCCCCCAAGCCGAACTGACGCAAGCGAGGCTATCGGTGAGTAACGCCACCGGCTTGCCGCCCCGATCTTTGCCGCGCTGGGCTGCGGTCCTGGGCTGCGGCCAGGAAATTCGTTGCCACAAACGGGGTCTTTAGCACGTTCGTCACCCTTCCCCGAACGCGGACTTCTTGGCCGGAGTACTTCTGCGGATTCGCGAGGAGATCACCGATCTTCGAAAACCAATTCCGAGCTGGCTGCAACTTGCCTCATAATTCAGGCGACCATTCCGGATGACCGTGTGTTTCACCGCCGGGATGGACGGAGTGGCTGAGCAAGCCCACTCGGGACCCTGAACTGCTAAGAGCTGTGGAGTTGTATGGTGGACGACGGGGGGATCGAACCCCCGACCTCTGCATTGCGAACGCAGCGCTCTCCCAGCTGAGCTAGTCGCCCCAAGGTTGTACTACGGTCCAGCTATATTAATTTACCACGCCGCAGGCCCCCAACGGATGCGTTCGGGCCGCGGTTTCACGACGGTCGGACGCGAGTCGTTCCAGGCGGCTGACAGCGCGAATACGGATGTCGATAGGGTGCGAGACATAGAAGTGAGAGGCGGGGGAATCAGGCGGCGCGGCTTTCGGCCCAAAAGTCTTCGAACCTCTGATTGAAACGGCAACAACGCAGAGCGATGATGGCGTTGGCTCCGCGTA
>Ga0208193_1000194_pt1 | contig 40430 bp, 30 predicted proteins | sample June2015DPH_17_2_FD_184716 | JGI IMG/M metagenome (GOLD analysis project Ga0208193, IMG submission 184716) | Peatland microbial communities from SPRUCE experiment site at the Marcell Experimental Forest, Minnesota, USA - June2015DPH_17_10... | ecosystem: Environmental > Terrestrial > Soil >... | reverse complement strand
CTCCTGCTCCAGGCCAGCAACTGAGCCTGGTCCTCGGCGGTAATAGACAAGGCAATCAACGGACGTCCCATCGAAGTTCCTCACACTCTATCCGATGAAACAATCCTTATTAATTATTCAACTTATTCTAGAGACGGGACACTAGTTGTCGATACCTTCCTATGTCCAGATTTTGACCATAAGCCGAGGTCAGGATTCTTTGCGCTCGGGTTGCCACTGATCCTGTAGATCGGGGCCGGTGCGATCCAGGTATCGTTCCTGCTGGTCGCGGCGTTGCTCCTGCTGGCGGCGCCATTCCTGTTCTTCACGTTCTTCGCGGCCGTCGCTCATGGGCTCCTCAGACTATTAGTTTATGTGAGGATTGGCTCGGTGCGTATTCAGATTTCTGGCGTGTTATGGTGATCCCAGGATTCTGGACAACAAATGGAGACTCTTCTCGAACGCATTCGACGCGCTGAGCTTGATTGCGTGCGCAAGTATTTTGCGCCGGGTGCGCGTGTGCTTGAGATTGGGGGCGGCAGCGGATTTCAGGCCTCGCTTCTGGCGGAGCATGGGTGCGAAGTGACGTCGATCGATGTGGCGACGCGCCCCGATCCGCGGGCGCAGCGATATGCGCGGCAGTATTATCCAGTTTCAACATACGATGGTTCGCGCCTGCCGTTTGCGGAGGCGGGCTTTGATGTTGTGTTTTCGTCGCATGCGCTGTATCACGCGTGTACGCTTGAGTCGATGCTTGCCGAGATTCGGCGTGTGCTTCGGCCCGAGGGGTTCGTGATTCTGATTCTGCCTGCCAGTTCATGGCGGGTTTATACATCGCTGTTGCATTATCCCGATCTTGTGCGAAAGGTTATTGCGCGGCTGAGCCGAAATTCGGCACGGAAAGGTGCGGAGACGGATACGACGCGCAGCGCGCAGCGGGCGCGGCTACGAGATGTGCTGGCAAACCGGCCTATCAGTCCGGCTCCGAATGTCTTTGCGGAGTGGGGGATGTTTCGACGCGGGCGCTGGAGCAGTGCGTTCATTGCGGCTGGCTTTGAAGTGCGCGCTTTGTGTGGCGGGCCGCTCTTTTATACCGGGCAGCTCTTTGCGCCGGAATTACCGTTTGGCGCGCGTGCGGCCCTGGCGCGGATCATGGGCGCGAGTTCATTTGTTTGCGTTGGGCGGCGTTGATCGGTTCGCCTGCGTCCGGCGTTTTGACGTAGCATGAAGGAATTCTTTACGGGGTGCATGATGAGCGAGACGTTGTCTTCCACTGAATTGACTGCCGAGCAGATTTCCAGCGTGACAAGAGAGACGAACTACGGAACATGGCGATTCCAGAAGACGTGGAAGCCGCTGCCGGTGATGGATGCCGAGGGGTGCTGGTTTACGGATGGGGCGGGGAAGAAGTATCTCGACTTTTCTGCGCAACTGATGTGCGTGAACCTGGGACACAAGAACCCGCGCGTGGTGGAGTCGATTGCGGAGCAGGCGCGGGAGCTGGCGTTTGTGGGGCCGGTGTATGCGACGCGTGCGCGGGCGCGGCTGAGCCAGAAGCTGCTGGAGGTGTTGCCGGAGGGGCTGAACAAGTTCTTCTTTGCGACGAGCGGCACGGAGGCGAATGAGGCGGCCTTCAAGATTGCGCGCATGGTGACGGGGAAGACAAAGATTATTTCGCGGTACCGGTCGTATCACGGCTCGACGATGGGATCGATTGCGGCGACGGGCGATCCGCGGCGGTGGGCGATGGAGCCGAGCGGCAAGGGCGGCGGGGTGGTGTTTGCGCCGGAGACGAATTGTTACGACTGCCCGATCAAGCATACGTATCCGAACTGCAACATTGCTTGCGCTGACTACATTGAGCACATGATTCGCAATGAGAGCGATGTGGCGGCGATTATTGTGGAGCCGGTGGTGGGTACGAATGGCGTGCTGGTGCCTCCGCCGGAGTATTTTCCGAAGCTGCGCGAGATTTGCGACCGGCAGGGCGTTCTGCTGATTGCCGATGAGGTGATGGCGGGCTGGGGACGGACTGGGAAGTGGTTTTCAGTGGATCACTGGAACGTGAAGCCGGACATTCTGGTGACGGCGAAGGGAATTACATCCGCGTATGTGCCGCTGGGTCTGTGTGCGACCACGACGAAGATTGCGGAATACTTTGAGGATCATTATTTTTCACATGGGCATACATATGAGGCGCATCCGCTAACGCTGGGGCCGGCGGTGGCGACGATTGAAGAGATGCAGCGGCTGAAGCTGGTGGAGCGCGCGGCGGAGTTGGAGCCGTATGTGCGCGAAAAGCTGATGGCGCTGAAGGAAAAGCATGCTTCGATTGGCGATGTGCGCGGGCTGGGGCTGTTCTTTGCGGTGGAACTGGTGAAGAACCGGAAGACGAAGCAGCCGTTCAACACGATGCGCGACAAGGTGGAAGGCAAGGCGCTGGTGGTGGACCAGATTGCAGCGAAGATGATGGCGGATGGAGTGGCGCAGCAGGCGTGGGTGAGCCACTTTGTGATTGCGCCGCCGCTGATTGTGACGAAAGAAGAGCTGGACCTGGGCATCGACGTGCTGGACCGGCATCTGGCGATTGCGGACGCGTTGGTGGAGTAATGGACGGGCGCGGAAAGAGTTCTTCCGCGCCCGGAGGATATTTGGAGCAGGTTAGTTGACTGTCAGCGTGAGCTGCGTTGTATGCGTGAGTGAGCCTGCCGTGGCGGTGACTGTCAGATTGTAGGTCTGCGATTGGGGTTGGGAGCCACCTCCGCCGCTGTTACTTCCTCCGCCGCAGCCCGAGAGCGCAGCCAATCCGATTGCGCTTCCAACACACACAGCAAATAAGACAAGTGTCCGGGTGAGCAGGCGTCGATTGCGGCGCAGGGCGGTGAGTGGCAGCAGGATCAATCCGAGCGCCATTGGCAAAGCTTCCCCGCTCAGCGGGGAATGCACTGGCGCAACTGCGCCGGTCTGTGCGGGCACAGCTACGGACAGGGTGACATTGGTTGCTCCGGAGCCTGCCGGCACCGAGGCCGGCGAGAAGGTTGCTGTGGCGCCCGCTGGAAGGCCCGATATGGAGAATGCGATGGCTGTGGGTGTTGTTGCGCCGGCCGGCGGGGCTACTGCCAGCGTATAGGTGGCAGTGCTGCCCGGCGATACTGTGGCTGAAGTAGAGCCTCCGCTGGGCGGGGCGATTGTGAAGTCATCAATGGTTTCATTGAGAACGGCGCTTGTGACTCCGATAAAAGTTGTGTCTCCGGAATAGACTGCGGTGATGGAATGCGCCCCAGAGGCGAGTGAGGAGGTCGTGTAGGTTGCCGAGCCATCGCTCAGTGTGCCTGTGCCTAATTGAGTGGTTCCATCGAGAAATGCAACTGTGCCGCTGGGTGAGCCGGAGGTCGAGGAGACCGTTGCCGTGAAGGTGACTGCGTTGGATGCAAAGGAGGAATTCGCGGAGGCCGTGAGCTGGATGGTTGGCGTGAGCATGGTGATGGTGTAGCTCGCGCTGGCTACGGCGCTTTCGGTGTAATTGCTGGTCACTGCAATCGCCTGAAGGGTTCCGCTTGAAGTGAGCGTGAGCGATTTGCTGTACACCGAGGAACCGGTGGATGGAGTGCTGCCATCGGTTGTGTAGTAGATGGTGGAGTTTGGCGTTGCATCGCTGATGCCGATTGTTTGGGCGCCGGTATAAGCGCCTGCGGGAAGACTGAAGGTTGGGGTGGCGGCTGGCGGCGGGAAGGTCACCTCGCGGACGACTACATTATCAGCGTCGGCGATGTATAAGCTACCGGATGCATCCAGAGCAAGGCCTTCAGGACTGTCAAGGCCGGCCATTGCTGCCGCGCCTCCATCACCGCCATAGCCGAAATAATAGTTCCCGGCTGTCGTGGTTATGATTCCTGTGCTCGCATCGACTTTGCGAACCGCGGCATTGTCGGTCGAGAAATAAACGTTGCCGGCGGTGTCAACTGCTATGCCTCGTGCAGGAATAATCGGTGTTTGAGATGCCAGGCCGCCATCGTTGTCTATGGTGCTTTCTGTGCCATTTCCTGCCACGGTGGTGAGGGTGCCGTTTGAGGCTGATAGTTTCAGGATGCGCGCGCTAAAAGATTCGGGAAAGTAAAGATTTCCCGCAGAATCGACAGTGACGTCGAGAGGCTGAAGGTAAGCATCTGTTGCAGCCATGCCCTCCTGGAAGATGCTGCTGGAAGCTCCGCCTCCGGCCACCGTGGTGATAATGCCCGTTCCGAGGTCAATTTTGCGTATGCGGTAGTATCCGAAATCGGCGATGTAAAGATTGTTCATGTTGTCGATCGCTAATCCGTATGCACCGCCGATAGACGCCGAAGTGGCGGGGCCGCCGTCGCCGATCACATTGAACGATCCTGGCCCTGCGATTGTGGTGATGATTCCGGTCCCGGTCGCAACCATACGGATTCGACCATTGCCGTTATCCGCAATGTAAAGATTGCCGGCTTTATCCACAACCACGCCGGAAGGTTCCTGCAATTCCGCGGCTGTTGCCTGACCGCTATCGCCGCTGAATCCCGCAGTACCATTGCCGGCGACAATTGTGATTATTTGCGTGCCCGATGTGACCATCCAGACGACATTGTTGGAGCTGTCGGCAATGTAGAGATTTCCTGCGGAATCGAAGGCGACGGCCTGCGGCTGTTCGAACTGCGCACTGGTGGCCGGTCCGCCCGATCCGGAGAAGCCATACGAGTTGGCCGAGCCTGCGATTGTAGAAATGAGAGCCGTTGGCGGAGTCGTGATGGTGTATGTCGCCGTAGTGGCAGAGCTGGGGAGGTAGCCGGGGCCGACCGCGGCCGCCTGAATCGTCACCGAGCCTGTGACGCTGATCGGGCCATGATAGCCTTCGCTTCCCGCAGTGGCTGGAGAGCCGTTGAATGCGACATAGATTTTGGCTCCTGGCGTGGAGTCATTCAGGGTGACTGTCTGCGTGTCGGGATAGGCGCCTGCGGCAATGCTGAAGGCAGGTGCGGCTGCCGTTTGCGTGGGCGGCGGTGCGGCGGCATTAATTTTTCTGACGCCATTATGGCCGAAATCCGAGAGATAAATGTTTCCCGCACCGTCAAGGGCGATATATTGCGGATATGTAAGGCCCACACTTGTGGCGGGACTTCCATCGCCTGAGACTGTGTACGGGTTTTGAAACGCGCCCGCAATTGTATTGATGATGCCATTCGTATTTATCTCGCGAATTGCGAAATCAAAGGTATCGGCAATATATAAGTTGCCGATGCTATCGAAGGCCAATCCGGAGGGCGAACTCAGGTATGCAGAGGTGGCGGGAATGCCATTTCCCCACTGTCCGTTGCCCGTTGTTACACCTGCAAATGTTGTGAGGGTGCCTTGCGTGTTGATCTTATCGACTACGTTATAAATGCTATCTGAGACGTAGAGATTGTTCTGATTGTCGAGCGCGAGACCTGCGATCAGACCAAAGTACGTGACTGGGTTGGTCTCTACCTGAGAAGCGTTCCCTGTTCCCGCGTTCACTTTCCAGACGTAAGATTCACCTCCGATATAGAGATTTCCTGAAGGGTCAAGAGCCAATGCCCCGATGTAGCCGAAAGAGATGTTTGTAGCGGAGCTGTTTGTGCCACCCGTTCCATTCGGATTTCCTGCGTAGGTGGAGATAACTCCAGTGGAAGCGTCTACCTTGCGCACTACATTGTCGCCGTTTTCTGCGATATACAGATTGCCCGCTGAGTCGATGACGATTGCGTTTGGCTCCCACAGCTCCGCGCTTGTGGCGGGGCCACCGTCGCCGGTATGCCCGTAAGTCCCGGTTCCGGCAAATGTGGAGATGATGCCAGTGCCAGCCGTGATTTTGCGTACGACATTGTCTCCGATGTCCGCGACATAGACGTTGCCTGCCGAATCGACAGCCACGCCATGAGGCTGGCCGAACTGCGCCAGCAGAGCGGGGCCTCCATCTCCGCTGTAGCCGAGGGTATCGTTGCCGGCGATGGAGTACACGTAGGGAACATTCGATGAGGCGATGTTGTACTGCGCGGAGGCGTAGCCGCTGTTGGAATAGCCCGACGCTGTGGCGACTGCAACCAACACCTCGGAAGAAGAGACCGTGATGGTTGGTGGGCAGGGTGTCAGAGTGCCGATTAGTCCGGGCGGAATAAAGCTTACAGGAACTGTTCCATTTGTGGAGCAGTAGATGGTTGCGCCTGGCGTGGAGTCGGTGATGGAAACAGATTGGGTGCCGGAGTAGCTTCCGGCAGCGACCGAGAACTGCGGCAGCGACACCTGCGGCGTAGAATCGGCCCGCTTTGCCTGTGCCTTTGCTCTGCGGGCGCTCAGAATGGCATCTGTCTGGGCATCTGTCTGGCGCATGCGCGGGTCTGACAGGGTTGTGCCAGGTTGCGTTGTGGCCTGGGCACGCGCGGAGAGTGAGATGAAGATTGAAACAGCGAGAAATACAAGGCAAAGAATGGCGAAAACCAAGGGAAACCGCGGGCGACTGCGCATGATACAGAACTCCAGAGACACCGAACGCTTATGCAGCCGATTCGATGAGGATGTTGAGGCCGCGAATCTCTCGAGAATCGAAGCTGATCGAGAGATTGTTGGCTGTCTTTATTGAGCTGGTGTGAAAGACGAGGGAAGCATATCACAGCAAATGAGGGTTGTTGTATGGAATCCGCGTGCGGTTTCGAATTCCGGCTGGAGGGGTATGAGAGCGGTGAAGGCGGCTTTGCGCCCGTCCTCGTACAATAAGGGAAGGAAATTCCCCAGCAGCCGATGACGGACAAAGCGAAGCCCAAAGACGAAAAAGCCGACAAGAAACAAGCCCGTAAGCAGGATGAAGATCCAGTAGGGAAGGTCTACGACTCGGCGCTGGTGCGGAGGCTGGCCGATTACATGCGCCCGTACTGGGTGCAAGCTGCGATCTCGTCGGTTTCTGTGACGCTGAAGGCGATGAGCGATGTGGCGGGGCCGTACTTTGTGAACGTCGGCATTGACCGCTACATGACGCATGAGAACCGTGGTTATACGGCTTGGCTTGGCAAGCGGCTTTCGCCCGATCCGTGGACCGGCATTACGCAGTTGGTGTGGTTGTACCTCATCGCGCTGGTCTCGGCTTATTTGTTTGAGTTCATCCAGACATACCTGATGCAGTGGGTGGGGCAGAAGGTGATGTTCGATCTGCGGCGGGAGATCTTCCGGCACATGCAGCGGCTGCATGTGGGGTTCTTTGACAAGCACGCCGTAGGACGGCTGGTTACGAGGCTGACGTCGGATGTGGATGCTGTGAATGAGATGTTCACGGCGGGCGTTCTGGCGATTGTGGATGACTTTTTCACGCTCACATTTATGGGCATTGTCATGATGAGGGTGGAGTGGTGGCTGGCGCTGCTGGCCTTTGCGGTGCTGCCGGTGATCTTTATCGTCACGAATATCTTTCGCAAGAGCGTGCGCGAGAGTTACCGGAGAGTGCGGGCGGCGATTGCGCGCATCAACTCATTTACGCAGGAACATATTGGCGGCATGAGCGTGGTGCAGCTCTTTAATCGCGAAGACCGGGCATTTAACGACTTTGAGACAGTGAACCGGCAGCACATGGTGGCCTTCAAAGACACGGTTTTTGCCTACGCGCTTTATTACCCGGCGGTGGATTTTCTGTCGATTCTGGCGGTGGCGCTGGTGTTGTGGGGCGGGGGTTTCAGCGTACTGCGGCATGGCGCGGTGACGATTGGAATGCTGGCGCTGTTCAATATGTATTCGCAGCGTTTCTGGCGGCCGATTCAGGATTTGAGCGACAAGTTCAATATCTTGCAGGCGGCGATGGCTGCGTGCGAGCGCATCTTCAAGCTGCTGGATGAGAAGCCGGAGATTGTGAGTCCGGAGAAACCGGTAGCGGGCGATGGATCGAACCGAATCGAGTTCCGGCGTGTGTGGTTTACGTATCAGGAGCTGAGCGCGGAGCAGCAGGAGATAGTAGCGAATGCTGCAAGGTCCGAGGCGAGCACGGCGGAGCTTGAGGCGCTGAAGGAGATCGACTGGATTCTGCGCGATGTCTCGTTCACGGTTGAGGCGGGGCGCACGGTGGCGATTGTGGGCCACACGGGCGCGGGCAAGACGACGCTGACTAGCTTGATGATGCGCTTCTATGACGTAACGGCAGGCGCGGTGCTGCTGGATGGCGTGGATGTGAGGGAGCAGAATCTGCAGGATCTGCGGCGGCACTTTGCTGTGGTGCTGCAGGATCCGTTTCTGTTTACCGGGACGATTGCGGAAAACATCCGGCTGGGCAATGCGGGGATTGACGATGCAAGCATGCGGCAGGCTGCGCTGGATGTGAACGTGCTGGATTTTATCGAGAGCCTGCCGGGCAAGTTCGATGAGCCGCTACAGGAGCGGGGAAATTCGCTTTCGACGGGGCAGAAGCAGCTGATCAACTTTGCGCGGGCGCTCGCGTTCAATCCGCGGATTCTGATTCTGGATGAGGCTACATCAAGCGTGGACACGGACACCGAGCTGCGGATTCGCGGGGCGCTGGAGCGCATGGTGGAAGGACGTACGAGCGTGCTGATTGCGCATCGGCTTTCGACGGTGCAGCGCGCGGATACGATTCTTGTGATGCACAAGGGGCATCTGCGTGAGATGGGAAACCATCAGCAGTTGCTGGCGCTGCGCGGGTTGTACTGGAAGCTGTATCAGTTGCAGTACAAGGATCAGGAAGGACTAGCCGTCCAGGCAACTGAGCCTTCGGCTTCATTCGTGGGTATCCCTGCTTCCTCGACATCTTGAATTTTATATAGAACGGTTGAATCCTCTAGGGCATCCAACCGCTATGCAACTGTGTGGTGCGTCAAGTGCGAAGCCATTCATTTGAATCGACACGGTTACTTTACTCATGAGCTCACCGGAAATTTCTACAGGAACGGCAGAGTCCCCGGAGCTTTCAGCGGCGGCGAAGCAACTGCTGCCTTGGCTGGTGGCGGTGGCGCTGTTCATGGAATCGCTGGATACGACGATTCTGAACACGGCGGTTCCGGCGGTGAGCGAGGCGCTGAAGGTGACGCCGCTGGCGATGAAGGCGGTGCTGGCCAGCTACACGCTGGCGCTGGCTGTGTTTATTCCAATCAGCGGGTGGATGGCGGACAGGTTCGGGACGCGGCGCGTATTTGCTTCCGCGATCGGGCTGTTTACGCTGGGGTCATTGCTGTGCGGGCTGTGCAGCAATATCCATTTGCTGGTGGCTTGCCGCGTGCTGCAGGGCATGGGCGGAGCCATGATGGTGCCGGTGGGACGGCTGACGCTGGTGCGCGCATTTCCCAAGCATGACCTGTTGCGAGTGATGACGTTTATTGCGCTGCCGGCGCAGGTGGCGCCGATGCTGGGGCCGATGGCGGGCGGGTTGATTGTGGCCTATTTCCATTGGCGCGTGATCTTCTTTCTGAATGTGCCGATTGGGCTGCTGGGCCTGGTGCTGGTGTATATGCATCTGCCGGATTATCGGGAAGAGAAGACGCATCCACTGGATTTTGTGGGGTTGGTGCTTTTTGGATCGGGGATTGCGCTGCTTTCGTACGTGCTGGAGGTCTTTGGCGAGCATGAGCTGAGCTCACGAGAGATTGCGGGGCTGCTTGGGCTTTCGGTTTTGCTGATGGTGGCGTATTGGATGCATGGGCGCAAGCTGGAGTTTCCGCTGCTGAATCTTTCGTTGTTCAACATTCGCACGTTTCGCGCGGCGGTGAGTGGCGGATTCTTTACGCGGCTGGGCATTGGCGGCGTGCCGTTTCTGCTGCCGCTGCTTTACCAGACGGGACTCGGATTTACGCCGATACAATCGGGCCTGCTGATCATGCCGCAGGCGATTGCCTCGATGGGGATGAAGGCGATTTTGCGCAAGGTGCTTGGAGCCAGAGGCTACAAGACGGTGCTGGTGGTGAATACGCTGCTGGTGGGCGTGCTGCTGGCGCTGTTTGCGGTGATTGGCCTGCATACGCCGGTGTGGGTGATCATTCTGATCGCGGTCCTGTATGGAGGCTGCACATCGCTGCAGTACTCAGCCATGAATACGCTGGTCTTTGCGGATGTGGAGGAGAAGGATACCTCGATGGCAAGCTCGGTTGCCAGCACGGGACAGCAGCTTTCGATCAGTTTCGGCGTGGCGGCGGCTGGGCTCACAACCGCCTTCTTTGTGCCCGGATCGGCTTATACCAATCCGGGCTTGATGGTTGGCGGCATACATAAAGCATTTCTGTGGCTGGGCGTGATGACGGTGGCTTCCACGCTCGTGTTTACTGGGCTGAAGCGCACGGACGGCGAGTCAGTGAATGAGCAGAAAGAACATGAAACGCATGTGGGCTAACGCTAGGCGATTACGGTAATTCGCGGACCCAGATGTTGCGGAAGCTGATGGGCTCGCTTTTGTCGCCGTGGGCCTGCAGCTTGATGGGAGCCGTGTCGTACTTCTTGTAGAACGGCTTGCCGATGTAGAGAGTCTGGCCCTTCAGTTCGAAGTGGTTTTCTACGAGCACTCCATTCCAGAAGACTGTTGCGTAGGCGGGCGTTTTGAGCGAGCCGTCGTCGTTGAAGGTGGGTGCGGTCCAGATTGCGTCATAGGATTGCCACTCGCCGGGCTTGCGCGCGGCGTTGGCCAGCGGGATCGCTTGTTTGTACAAGCTGCCGGCCATGCCGTTGACGTAGGTTTCGTTCTGGTAGGAGTCGAGAACCTGAAGCTCGTAGCCGTCATCGCCCTGGCCGGTCGAGGCGAGAAAGACGCCGGAGTTGCCGCGGGCCTGGCTGGTGCCGGTGATGTTGGATGGAACGCGCCACTCGACGTGGAGCTGATAGTCCTTGAAGCGGCGCTTGGTTTCGATGTTGCCGGTGCCGTCTTTGACCACGGTCATGATGCCTTTGTGGACGGCCCAGGTGATGGGTGTTTTGTCCTTTACTTTGACCCATTCGTCAGTGTTTTTGCCGTTGAAGAGGATGACGGCGTCGGAAGGCGGCGCGGTGGTTGTGGCGGCGGGCGTGACGACGGGTGGGACAGGCTTCCAGATTTCGGTTTCTTCGGGCTTGGGCTTGTTGTCGGTTGTTGTGGCGGGTTGTTGAGCCGCGGATGCCGTTGCGGCGATGAGGGCAGCGAGAAGAGAAAGCCGGAAAAGTCGCATATTAGTCACCGGGGCGAGTTTATCAGGACCGGCCAGGTTTGGAGTCAAGGCAGAAAGCGGTCTTCAACGCCGGGGATGAAGGCGCAGCTCGGGTTGCCGTTGGAATGAAGCGCATGGCGGTGGCGCGCGACGAAGGCGTAGGCGCGGTCGCGCAGGGCCTGCGGGATTTTCAGCAGGAGCCTGGCTAGAGTTTTGTAGCCGGGGAGTTGAGCGGCAATCTTGAGGACGGCAGTGGAATGGGTGAAGATGCCTTCCGGCATGAGCAGAACGGCTGTTGGGCCGTTGAGAAGACTGACGTCATGGATTCGGGCGCGGGCGGTCTGGGAGTTAAGTGCGGCGAATTGGAATTTGCCCTGAGGATCGTGGCGCAGGACGAAGGATACCCAGCGATTGCAGAGATGGCAATCGCCGTCGTAGAGGATGATGGCTTCGGGTTGTGGTGGTGTGGCCACAATGATCTGATGTCTGGCGACGCTTGAGGGATGAGCCTAAAGCGTCGCTACGCGGAGGGTTGCGGCGAAGATATGCTCTGCGGCAGGAGCGACCTCGACTGCGGAGCGCAGGATATTTGAGGCTTCGACGCAGATCATTTCGCGCCACTCTTCGTCGCCTAGATCGGAGAGGGATGCGGCGCCTTGCTGCCAGGGATTCCAGGTAATGGTGGTGGCGGAGTTTGTCTTTTCGGTGATCGGCTTGCGCTTGAGCACGGGGTCGATGATCGTTAGTGCGGAATGGGTGTCGATATAGGCATTGTCGGTGGGGCCGGACATTGCGAGGTCGCCGTGCTGGGTGTTTTCGGTGTTGTTGCGGACATTATCGAGATAGACTACGCCGTCGAGGCCTGAGACAGAGACTTTTTCTACATCGCCTACGCGGAAGTAGGTGTGCAGAGCTTCTTCGATCTTGAAGCTACGAGTGCCGGTGTTGCGGGTGATCAGCTCGAGCTTGAGCTCGGAACCTACTGTGATGCGGTGCGTGAGATGGAAATCGTGCGGCCAGAATTTGCGGGTGGCGTCGCTGCTGGTGATGACTAGATCAATGACAACGTTGGTGTCTTGCTGCTGGATGGATTCGATCTGCCATGCGGTGGTGCGGACTACGCCGTGGGATGGGGCTTGTGGGTCGTCAGATTTTGACCGGAACCAGGGGTAGCAGATGGGGATGCCGCCGCGGATGGCTTTGCCTTCCTGCCAGTGCGATTGGCTTGAGAGGAAGATGACTTCTGAGCTGTGTGCGGGAATCCATGATGTGACTTGTGCGCCGTGGAGGTAAATTTCTGCGGTTGCGGCGGGAGTGGTGATGCGAATTTTGGGTAGGGTACCGTTGCCTTCGACGATCTCTGCTATGCCGGGTAGGGTGAATTTCTGGTTCAGTTCTGAGGCGGTCATGTGTGGGTCTCAGTATCCCATATTTGCTGGACATAGTTGTTCTTGGTTAGTGATCCGAAAAGCGAAAGGCCCGGCGCACATGCGTCGGGCCTTTCGCTTTTCTCTACTTGAGATATGTATGACAGATTGCTGGAAATAATGTGCAAAATGGGTGAAGTTTTTTGGGTTTAGAATCAGCCGGTCAGAAAATATTTTGGGCGGGAGGGCTTGACAAGCAATAGAGAGTTTTTAAAAATGCAGGCCCCCCAAGATCCTTCCCTTCGCCTGAAAGACGGCTACGGTCAGCGATCAGCCATTACGATTTGCTTAAGCTTTTTATTTGTAGAAAAGGCATAGAGGCCGCTCCATAGAGCGGCCTCTACGCTGAGGTGGAGGTTATGGTTTATTGCACTTGATGATTGCATCAAGAAGGCCAGGGCCGGGGAAATCGGACATTACGATGCCTACGCGTCCATGGAGTTCTCCGCCTGATGCAAGCCGCGTGTACAAGAGCTGGTTGGTTCCGAGAAAAGCAATTGAACACCAGCTACCGAGACAGCTGACGCGCGGGAAGTCAGGCCAACTGTCTTTCCATCCTCCAATGGTGGTGCGGCCGGTTAGCAGCAAAGGGGCGCCAGTCTGCGGGCTTGATTGTCCGCTGGCAACGAAGTATGGAAATGAGCCCGTCGATGCGCTCAAATAATTGATGTAGGCCTGCTGTGGATCTCCTGAAATGGCGTCTTTGGCTTGATTTTTTACCTTCAGCCACTTGTCGTAAAGATCCCAGTTGCTGCCCAATTTCCAGTAGTCTTGGATGTTGAAGTTCTGCGGGTAGGGAATTCCATACCGCTTTCCGTCAAAGTTCTGAAGTACGACAATCTTGCCCTGCATGTCCCCCAGAGACGGGTTGTTGATGGAGCCCTGCCAGAATGCGTCTTTGTTGGGCTCGTAGTACTTGTTTACAAATGTCTCTTCAAATGTTTCGGTGTTACCGCTTGGGGAGCCTTCCTCCTGAATGCGCATGAGCACTGTTTCCTGAGTATGAAGCTTGAGGAAATCGATGACCGCAGACAGAACATCGGAAAAATACGCGTATTGGAACTGAATCCCGTGATAGATGGGAAATGCGTCCTGTACGTGCCGGCAGCGAATGTCGAGGGCGCGAACGCCGGACCTTAGCTGACTGGCGAGTGGCATGGATTGTGTCTGGGGATGTCGCCACCATAAAACGACATGGTGTCGTGAGTGCCCGGCATGGACAGCTCACTCAATAGTCGTGATTTCGGCAACTTTGACATCCAGTCCGGATTGGTGGTCTTGATATCGGAATCGTGTGAATAACCGTTGAGATTTGCGGCCATTTCCTGGTCGGGGTGGAAAATTGCTGCTCCTTGCAGCAGCGTGGTTTCCTCTGGTTCGTCGAGTAGGCTGACGGCGGTAATTTGTTCCGTTGACATGATTTTTCTCCTTTTGACTCAAGAGTTGCGCTGAGTCTGAGTGACCGAAGGCAAGAAAAGACGGCAACCGTGCGCCATGATCTCCTGCGCCGTGTTGTTGTTGGCATCTGCGACGAAGCCGATGCGCAGCATGGCCAGCACTGCGAGCATGCGCGGCAATTTCCGACATCTCAGAAGCAGAGCGTCAGGGAAAGCGAGCCGATCCTGGTCGAATCGTACTGTGCAATTTTGCAAAGAACGCGTAGAGGAACGGGGCAACCTTTACCGGAGGAGTTCCGGCTATCGACTAGATTGGTTCATTCTTGCGGGTGGGAACGCAGTGGGAAGCGACGCAATCTTCTCAGATGAGGTTGTTTTTGGTTGATATCCCGATGGCGAAAATTTATATCACTGGCGAAGCGGAGAGTCAACGCAATTCTGCATGAAAAAGGTATAGGCAATGGAATCTGCGGGCTGATGTTAGGAGATGAAATGAAAGGCCGCTCCACATGGGAGCGGCCTTTGGTGTTTGTTTTGGTGATAGTGACTACTTAGCTGCCAGCGAAGGCCTCGTGTCGAGGGTGCCGTTGGCGTAGCCTTCTTTCATCGCTTCGATGGAGAGGGGCTTGTAGTCTGCGCCGTGGCCGGCCTGGCCGAATTCGCGCATGCGCTCGGCTACCAGCTTCTGCATGGCTTCGCGGGCTGGCTTGAGGTAGTCGCGGGGGTCGAACTTGTCCGGGGTTTCCGCGAAGACCTTGCGGATGGCGCCCGTGATGGCGAGGCGCGAGTCTGTATCGACGTTGATCTTGCGGACGCCGTTCTTGATGCCGAGCTGAATCTCTTCGACGGGGACGCCCCAGGTTTCCTTCAGGTGACCGCCGTACTTGTTGACAATGTCCTGGAGGTCCTTGGGCACCGAGCTCGACCCGTGCATGACGAGATGGGTGTGCGGCAGGTGCTTGTGAATCTGGATGAGCAGGTCCATCTTGAGGACCGAGCCGTCTGGCTTCTTCGAAAACTTGTATGCGCCGTGGCTGGTACCGATGGCGATGGCGAGGGCGTCGACGCCGGTGCGCTCCGCGAACTCGACGGCCTGATCGGGATCGGTGAGGTGCTCGAGGCCTGTGCCGCCTGCGCCGTGGCCGTCTTCAACGCCGCCGAGGACGCCGATTTCGCCTTCGACAGTGACGCCGCGCTCATGGGCGTATTCGACTGTGCGGCGGGTGATTTCGACGTTCTCTTCAAAAGTATTGGGAGACTTGCCGTCGGTTTTGAGCGAGCCGTCCATCATGACGGAGGTGAAGCCGAGTTCGATGGCGGACTTGCAGGTCTCGAAGCTGTTGCCGTGGTCCTGGTGCATGGCGATCATGACTTCAGGATGCAGCTCGTTCGCGGCGAGGATGAGGTGATAGAGGTAACGATCTTCCGCATACGACCGCGCGCCGCGGCTGGCCTGGATGATGGCGGGGGAGTTGGTTTCGATGGCCGCGCCGACGATGGCCTGAATCTGTTCCATGTTATTTACGTTGAATGCGCCGACGCCATAACCGCCCTTGGCGGCTTCGTCGAGGAGCTGCCGCATGGATACGAGAGGCATAAGAATTCTCCTTATTGAGTGCTGTTTCAGCGCGTCGAGCGAGGGGACTAGCGTATGCCCTGCGGCGCGTATTTCTATCGTCCTAATGGTAGCAGGAATGGATGGGTGCGGGATTATGCGTGAACGCACAATCCCGCTGGAATGGGGAGGGCTAGAAGGAGAGCTTGAATGTGACGGAGCTGGAAGGATCGGAGCTGCCCGGATGGCCGGGAGTGTGGCCTCCGATGCCGTTTTGTCCGCCGCTGCCTGTTCCGTTCATTTCCGTTGCGGAGCCAACGCCTGCTTTGGCGGATGCGGAGAAATCGACGTGGCCGCTGCGGGCATGGGGGCTCTCGTAGACAGCGGTAGGTGAGCCGAAGCCGTTTGCATCCTTGAATTGGAAGTTGTTGTTGAGCGAGAAGGGTGACTGATAGGAGAGGCGGAAGTTGCCGAGCGATGAGTTGACGGGCAGGTTGAGGCCGCCGCGGAGCAGTTGATTGGCGGCGGGTAGCGCGCCGAGGGCAGCGGCAGCGCTGGTGTGTCCTCCGGCGGCGAGGCCACGGCCGAGGTCGCCGCTGAGCTGAGAGATGGAGCCGGGGTTGAAGCTGCCTGCCCGGCCGCCGCGGAAGCCATTGCCGGATGTGCCGCCAAACTGGTTTCCTGTGTTGCCATCGACGGCATTTCCGGCATCGCTGCTGAATCCGCTGGGGACGCCGCTGTCAAAGTCGCTGGAACCAATGCCTGCTCCGGCTCTGGTTCTCATTTCGGAGCCATAGTGCATGGTGTCCTGGGAACTGGAACTGAAGGCCGGTTCGCTGCCGGAAAAATTGTCGCCGGATGGTCCTTGTTGCCTGCTGCCGCCAGGGCCGCCATGCTCTCCGCCGCCGTGCAGGCCAGCACGTTTCATGCCGGCCTCCTCCAGATCGCGCGCAAGGCCTTTCCATGCGTCGCTGGAGTTATGGCTTGGGTTGGCGCCGCTGGGGTTAGACGGCTGGGGCGAATTGTCCGCAGGCTGCTGTGGCGGGGCGCTGGGAGCTGTGGCCGCGGGAGTTTGATCCGGAGTTTGATTCGGAGCCTGAGCGTGGAGCGAAGTCAGGCCGATGAAGGTAACTGCCGCGAAAATCAAGGAAAAAGACGAATGAAATACATAACGAAGACTGCGGACCACCAACCACCTCCGAGCATCTATCAGAGGAATTTAGAAACACGTTCTGTGAGTATGACGAATTTTGCGGAGGTCGCGCCTACAGACATGTGGTTTTAGCGGGAGCCGCAAAATGTTGCCGAAAAGGCAACATGCTCTTGACACCGGGGAAGTGCGTTGGGAGCATGGAACGATGCGAAAGTGGGTCTCTTGCAATTGCTTTGGAATGGCAATCGGATTGCTTTGCACGGCAGTGGCTGCGATGGCGCAGACGGAGCTGGCTGGGACTTCTTCTGCACAACAGGCTCCCGCATCGCAGGTTGCCACGCCACAGGCGCAGGTGGATCGGTCACTGGGTGAGGAACTCAACGGCCTGAGTACGCGAGATGTACATATTTTTTTCATTCATGGGATCGGGTCGGAGGGTCCGCATTCGCATGACTCGGAGTTGCTGCGGAAGAGTATCTGCGCGTATGTGAAGAACTGCGTGAAGCCGGCGGGCGAGCAGGTGGGCAGCTACGATTATGCGGATGGGGCGAATTTTGGGCTCAACGAGGCTCCGCCGACCATGCGCTACATGGGCAAGCTGGTGTGGAATACGCCGGAAGAGTGGCATGCGGCTGCGCCGTTTGTGGTGCATTACAAGCTGTCGCGGACGAGCGGACGGACAATTTATCTGGATGAGCTGAACTGGTGGCCGCTGGTGTTTGCGCTGAAGTGCAAACAGATCATCGCGTCGGACGCGCGGCTGGCTGGGCCGGTAGATCAAAAGATCGAGACGTGCTCGACGCGTGAGCCCGATCCGCAGATGCAGGGCCGCTTTATTTCCTATGACTGGATCAGCCCGGATGAGGCGAAGCTGCTGTTGACGGAGCCGAAACGGGCAGCGCCGATTAACCGGTCTCTGAAGACGGATGTAACGGACTGGGGATTTTCCGATGCGGTTACTGCTCTTGGACCAATGCGCGACCTGATGGTGCAAGGGATTCGGCAACTGATTCTGAAGGCCGTGCTGGATTCGCCTGGGACGACGCAGGATTCGGCGGCGATGCCGCTGCTGACTCCGATTGCGGATCAGGATTTTGTCATTGTTTCGCACTCGCTCGGGAGCTACCTGATTTTTTCCGCGCTCAGCGTGAACGACAAAGACAGGGCGACTCCAGTGCTGATGCAGGCATCCGTGGCATATATGCAGGTGTTGCGGCAGACTGCGCTGGTGTACTTTTTTGCCAACCAGGTGCGGCTGCTGGAGCTGGCAAATCTGGAGGATTCTCCGACGGATAACTTTGTTTCGCATCTGGAGGACTGGGGCAAGCTGCGCTGCGATTTTGAGAAAGCGGCTCCCGGCGCGGACCCGAATACACCATGCAGGCTGCCGAAGATTGTGGCCTTAAGCGATCCGAGCGACCTGCTGACATGGCGAGTGCCGCACCTGACCACTGTAGATGTGCAGAATGTGTATGTGAAGAACGGAATTCATTGGTTCTGGCTGCTGGAGAATCCGATGAGGGCTCACCTCAATTATTCAACCGATAAGCGGGCGATTCGGGAGATGCTGCATCCGACGGCTGCGCCGGATTTAGAGAAATAGTCTGAGCGGAGAAGACAGGTGACAGCTTTTCTGGACCGCATCGGTATCGATCTTCCGATCATTCAGGCTCCTATGGCCGGCGTGCAGGGGCGTGCGCTGGCGATTGCCGTATGCGGTGCCGGCGGGCTTGGGTCTCTGCCATGCGCGATGTTGACTCGCGATCAGATTCGGACGGAAATCGCGGCGATTCGAGCAGCTACAAGCAAGCCGTTCAATGTGAATTTCTTTTGCCATACGGCTCCTGAACCGGATGCATCGCGAGAGGCGGCTTGGCGGGATGCGCTCCTGCCGTACTACGAAGAATTAGGCGTTGATCCATCGACGATTCCGAGTGGGCCTGGGCGCACGCCGTTCTCTGCTGAGGCTGCGGAGCTTGTGGAGGAGCTTCGTCCGCCGGTGGTGAGCTTTCACTTCGGGCTTCCATCGGCTGAGCTGCTCGCGCAGGTGAAGTCTACAGGCGCGTTTGTTCTTTCTTCGGCGACTATGGTTGAAGAGGCTCTTTGGCTGGAGGCCAGCGGAGCGGATGCGGTAATTGCGCAGGGAGTGGAGGCCGGAGGTCATCGCGGGATGTTTCTGACGGATGATATTTCCACGCAGACCGGGACGATGGCGCTTGTTCCTCAGATGGTGGATGCGGTGAAGGTTCCTGTGATTGCTGCCGGAGGCATTGCGGATCATCGAGGTGTGCGAGCTGCATTGGAGTTGGGGGCAGTTGCGGCGCAGATCGGGACCGCATACCTGCTGTGCCCGGAGGCGACGACGAGCCGGGTACATCGCGCGGCGTTACGAAGCGCTGGTTCCCGAAACACGGTTTTGACGAGGCTGTTTTCGGGACGTGCGGCGCGGGGTATCGTCAATCGCATCATTCGCGAGTTGGGGCCGATGAATGAGGCGGCTCCGGCGTTTCCGCTGGCGTCACTGGCGTTGGCTCCATTAAGGAGTAGGGCGGAAAGCCTTGGGTCGGAGGATTTCTCACCATTATGGAGTGGTGAAAATACTTCCGGGTGTGCGGAGATTCCGGCTGCTGAGTTGACGCGGCGTCTTGCGGGAACAGATTCAAAACAGATGATTCCGCTTGGATAGGCTCCTGAGCTGTCCGCCTCGGTATTGGTTCGTTGAGTGCATTGGCGATTTGGCCTGAAGCGAGAATCTCTCCAGGCGACATCGGAGCTTACTAGAATCTACGCAGAGGAGTTGGGATTCGCGTGGCCTTTTGAAGCGCGAATTGGCTCAAGAAACCATACGCAGGGCGTGCCCACCAACCGATGCCTCGTTACGCCGGGATCCATCTACCGCAATTTGCCGCCGCTCAATTCTCCGAAGGCTTCTCGACGTGATCGATGACAAGGATTTCAACTGGCCCTTTGGCCGATTGTAGTTTCAGCCCTAGTTGTTCATTTAGCGCGGTAAAAATCGAGAGACCCGCAGAATCGTCTGTCGTGCCAGGTCCTGTAGTGCTCGCTGGCGCTTCAATGGACCACTTCAGATGTAAATCAAATCCTCCAGCAAGTCCGGTCCTGTCTATGACAGGTCTGTCGAGTCCGAATCGGGATAAACTTCCGGCCAGCTTCGTCATGCTTACCCCTGACCCGTCCAATGTCCGGTTCAGCCCATCGGCTCCAAATCGCGGAAAATCACAGAAAACAGGGAACGGCGCGCCTGACTGAGGGAGCGGCGGCGGTGAATCCATAGAATACGGAGTGCAACTGCCTTCCTTTGACAGTTGCATCTTCACGCCGCCTTTCTCGGCAGTGAGCTCATACACTGGGCGTTCCCCGGTCTCGCGGTGGACCTTCAAATTAAACCTCTCTTCAAGCAGTGCCTGTAACATCGGACCCTCCACCTGTTTCACAGATGAGTTGCCGTCCGCTTTGGCCTGGATGTCGTAGTGGTTGGAATCCATCCACGCCTGCACCCCCGAAACCTGGTTGTTCGGAACACCGTAGGCAAAGAGTACGAGTTGTTTCAGGGAGAAATCTGTCATGACAAGCTTGCCCTGAAAGGCCTGAACGTATGACTTATCGCCGGCATTCGCGTGGAGCCTGATCGATGCTACTTCGAATTCGGGACGGGCCGCGGGATATGGCGTTTGACAAAAAGCAGCAGCGTTCGCAGCGGCGGCAGCAAGCAGAAGCCTTCCACCGAAGTGCAGGTTTCGCGTGCATGAATACATCGCAAATTCTCCCAAGTCCGATAAAGCTGAAACACCGCTAGCATAAAGACGTGTCAGTATGTGGTGCAACAAAGATCTGAGTGCCCAGCTCCGGATTCTCAGAGCTGGGAAGGCCAACTAACTTCGTCATCAAAACTGCTCGAAACGTCAATTACTGAGAACAGGCCTTAGCACCCATTGAGCGTTAATCGTTGAGTGCATTGGCGATTCCGCGCAACCTGAGAGTCTTTGCGGAGGATTCTGCGGGGAAAGGTTCGCGCTATCCCCGGTCTCAAAACCGAGACCCTTCGACAAGCTCAGGGCAGGCTCTGGGGCACCCGCCCGTTGGCGATTTTGTGCAAATAAAGTCGCGCCAGGGCTGAAGCCGCATCGCGGTATTTCCATCGAAATGGAACGTAATCGGCAATGAAACCGTATGCGCATGGGGAGAACAGATTTCTGTCGATCCTGTTCATTTGCGAACAAGTTCTTTCGAGATTGAACACCCGCGAGTTGAAGTCCGCTTGGAATACAACTTTACATCGTTCATTTCATAAGGCTTAACAAGCAATGATTTGGCGCGGGAATTGCTCGGTAATAATTGCTCGAATCTCCTTCATTCAACAGCGATAGGAAGGCCCCATGCAGAAATTGCTTCTCGATCTTCGCTTCGTGGTACGTCAACTGGCCAAGTCGCCGGGCTTTGCGATTACAGCGGTGCTCATGCTGGCATTCGCCATTGGCGCCACAACGGCGATCTTCTCCGTTGTGGAGGCGGTGATGCTGCGACCGCTCCCGTTTCCCGATTCCGGGCGGTTGATGGTGCTGGCGGACCGGCTGGCCGGGGTGGGGGTCGGCGGGGACGCGGGGGTAGGTGTTACAGTGCCGGATATCCGCGCCTACACGCGGGAGACGCATGGTTTTTCCGCGTTGGGCGGGTATCAGGGTGCGGGGTATGAGCTCTCAGGAACCGGCGAGCCTGCACAGGTGAGTGCGGCGCGGCTGACGGCAGGGGTCTTTTCCGCGCTTGGTGTAAACCCGGTCATGGGGAGAGTTTTCACGGCAGACGAAGACGAGCATAGCCAGCAGGTTGTGGTGCTGAGCTACGCAACATGGATGAGCAGGTTTCATAGCGACGCGCAGATTCTGGGGACGAAGATCCTGCTCGATCGCAAGCCTTATGTCGTGATTGGCGTGATGCCGCGGAACTTCGAGTTTCCATTGAACCCAGGCCAGTTGAACCGCTCGGAGCTGTGGGTGCCGATGAGCTTTCGAGCCGATGAACTGGTGCCTGCAGCGGGGGCAAACTGGAGCTACCAGATGGTGGGGCGCTTGAAGCCGGGCGTGAGTGCCCATCAGGCCGAGGGCGATGCGGAAACTGTGGCGCAGGAGATCATGCGCAACTATCCACCGATGATGGCGAACCTGCACATCAACTCCGTGGTGCGGCCGCTGCAACTGAACACGACAGAGCAGGCCGGGCCACTGCTGCGGACGCTGTTTCTCGCTGTGGCGGTGGTGCTGCTGATTGCGTGTGTCAACCTGGCGGGGCTGATGCTGGTGCGGGCGATCCGACAGCAGAGAGAAGTGGCGCTGCGAATGGCGCTCGGTGCGAGCGCGTCTGCATTGCTGCGCCAGGCGATTCTGGAAAGCCTTGTCATCAGCGTGAGCGGCGGAGTGCTGGGATTGGCCCTGGCCGCGGTGGCGCTGCGCGTGGGTAAGAGCATGCTTCCCGAGAGCCTGCCGCGTATAAACGAGATTGGGCTGAACTGGAATGTGGTGGGGTTCGCTCTGCTGCTGGGCGTGGTCACGGGCCTGGTGTGCGGGCTGGCTCCGGCATTTGCGGCGATGCGCACCAATATGAACGCGAACCTGAAAGAAGGCGGCAGATCCGGCTCGGAGGGCGGAGGCCACGCGCGTCTGCGGTCGACGCTGGTTGTGGCGGAGATTGCCACTGCGCTGGTGCTGCTGGCATCGTCGTTCCTGCTGTTGCGCAGTTTTGAGAAGATGCGGTCGGTGGATCTTGGGTACAAGCCGGACCACGTGACCACAGCTGCATATTCGCTTCCGCAGAAGCAGTACGAGAAGCAGTCGCAGGTGGATGAGTTCAACCGCGAGTTGCTGAGGCGTTTAAACGAGCTGCCGGGTGTTACCGCTACGGGCCTCACTACCGTACTGCCGGCTGGAGGCAACAACAATAATCAGACTTTTGTTGTGGAAGGGTATACGCCGCCCAAGGGCGCGACCATGAACCTGGCTACTGTGACGCAGGCGATTGGGAACTTTTTCCCGGCACTGGGAATTCCGTTGCTGCGTGGGCGGTTCTTCTCGGACGCTGACCGGCACGGCTCGCAACTGGTGCTCATTGTGAATCAGGGGCTGGCCCAGCATTTCTGGCCTGGGCAGGACCCCATCGGCAAGCATCTGCGCCTGGGTACGCCGGAGATGCAGACGCCGTGGATGACGGTAGTGGGTGAAGTGGCCGACGTGAAGCTGGCATCGCCGGATCAGCCCGCGAACATGCAGTACTACACGCCCGAGGATCAGATCGAGGATGACATCGGATCGCTGGGTAATCCTGCTACTGACCTCAATGGCAACGGCGGCTTCATCACGCTCAGGTCGTCTCTGCCGCCGGAGAAGATGGAAAACGCGCTGCGCTCGGTGGTGCGGGCCATCGATCCGCTGTTGCCGCTTACGCAGGTGCAGACCATGGAGCAGGCAGTGTCGGTAAGCGAGGCTCCGCGCCGCTTTAATACGGTGCTCATCGGGAGCTTTGCTCTTGCGGCGGTCCTGCTGGCAGTGCTCGGCATCTACAGCGTGATCTCGTTTTCCGTGGCGTCGCGTGTGCAGGAGATGGCGATCCGGATGGCGTTGGGATCGCAGCGCGGATCCATTGTGCGGCTGGTTCTGGGGTCGGGCGCCAGGCTGGCGGTGATCGGCTGCGTGATCGGACTGGCTGGCGCGGTGGCGGCTTCAAAATTGCTGCAGTCGCTTCTGTTCGGTGTAAGCCCGTTCGACCCGGTGGCGTTGTCAGTGGCGGCGGTGGGCGTATTGCTGCTGGCTCTGGTGGCCTCGGGAGTGCCTGCGCTCAGGGCGGCGTCCATTAATCCCATGCGCGCTTTGCGCGGGGAATAACACGAATTACGGGGCAGCAGCGCTCTTCTCGGCTTTGTCCGGATCGACGAAGCCGAGATGCGCGCGGACCGGTGTGAGGCGGGAATCGATGACCGCCGTTCCCGCGCCTGTTCGTGTCAACAAGCGATAACTGGCCTAAGCGCTCATTGAGATTTTGCTATTTGGTATTACCCGTGCCGGACGTGAGTCGTTGCGCCATGTATCCGCCATGTGGTCCATGTCAGATCGGATCGTGAACCGCGCGTGATAGCGTCCTTTCGGCAGTGGCGCATTTTCTCTTAAAAATACGCATATATAAGTGAAACGCATTTCTATGCGGACGCACTACTCTGCGTGACCCGATGGAACAGGTTGCGGACGGCCCGGTGTTCTCCGTGCGGAGATCCCCCAGATCTGCGTAGTTTGCACACGATCCGGGCCGGAAGACATTTGAGCGTGCTTTGCGTGATTTGCCGCGGCGCGCGCCGATTTTTGGGCCAGGCTTGTTCAGGTCGCACGCACCTGGACCGGTTTCCCAGAACACAGACGGGGCTCGCGTTTCGGAGGCGCGGGCTCCGTCTGTGCCCCCATCAATGCACGTGCCAGAAGGAGTCCTGGGCGCGATGAAGGCAAAAGAGCGCGATTTGGGCCGGAGTTCAGGGATGATCACGAAAATAATCTCGGCTACATTCTGGTTGTACATTGGCGGAATCATTTTGCTGGCGCTGTTTCGGGCGATGCCTGCGGCGGCGTATCTGCGCGGAAGGAGTCGGGGCGGCTCAGAAAGAGGGGGTCGTCATGATTCGTGATCCTCAGACAAGCCGAAGGATGCAAGGGGCGGCGGCAATGAGCTGCTCGGCGGCTGTTGCGCTGCCTGCAACGCGCGGAACTTTGGGGTCGCGCCGGGTGACTTCGGACAGTCCCAAAGGGCGCGGCGCTTATGGGGCGCAAATCGACCCGGTGCTATACTCGTCTCCTTTAAAGAAGGTGGGGACGGTGCTGCAATTTCATTCTTTTGACGCGGGTTACGTGGAAAAACTCTGTGCCGGCGATGGGGCGACACAGGAGCATTTCACTGCGTATTTCTCCGCGATTCTCCAGATCAAGCTGCGTTCGCGTCTGCGGTCTCCGCAGGCGGCGGAGGATGTGCGTCAGGAGACCTTTGCGCGGGTTCTGACGGTGCTTCGGCGGGATGGCGGTCTGCGGCAGCCGGAGCGTCTGGGCGCGTTTGTAAATACGGTTTGCAACAACGTTCTCTTTGAGCAGTACCGGTCGGCTGGACGGGGCGAGAGCCTGGATGAGGAAAACAGCGCTGAACCGATCGATCCGGGCAAGGATGCGCTGGAGATTGTGTCTTCACGGCAGATTGCTGCAAAGGTTCGGGAGATTCTGCTGGAGCTGCCGGAGCGTGACCGGGCTCTGCTGAAGGCCGTCTTTCTGGATGAGGGCGACCGCGAAGAGGTTTGCCGCAGGTTTGGAGTGGATCGCGAATATCTGCGGGTGCTGCTGCACAGGGCCAAGCAGGGATTTAAACAGGAATACATAAAACGCGTTGGAAGCCCTGTGCCGCAGGGAGCCGAAGCGTAAGCAATTTGCACTGTTGGTATTTTGATGGTTTTACTGAAGTTTTTGAATCAGCCTTGGAAAAAAATGAGGATTAAGACGATGAATCATAGCGAAGCAGTTGTACAGATGGCCGCCGAGCGGTACCTGCTCGACGAATTGGGCCCGGACGTTCGCGATGAGTTCGAAGAACACTTGTTCGAGTGTCCGGAGTGCGTGGTGGATGTGCGGGCGGGAGATGTGTTTCTGCGCGAAGCCAGGGTGCAGTTGCCTGCTCTGGTAGCGGACGATGAAGCACGCGCCGCGAGAGACCGGGAGAAGATAAGGCCGGCGAAGGAAAAGCGGGACTGGTTTGCGTGGCTGCGGCCTGCTTATTTGGCTCCGGCGTTTGCCATGCTGCTGGCGGTGGTGGCGTATCAGAATTTTGTGACGCTGCCTGGGCTGGAGCAGGCGGCGAACGAGCCGCGGCTGGCGCCATTGACGCCTGTACGTGGGGCGACACGCGGGAGCGAGCACCAGACGCTGACGACGTCGCACAAGTTGGGCCTGACGCTGCCAGTGGACCTGCTGCCGGTGGATATGCCGGCTGCGAAGTTTGCCTCCTATGCGTTTACGCTGACGGGCCCGGACGGGAAATCGGTCTGGAACGCCGCGATGCCGGCGCCTGCGGATGCGAGCCGCCAGATGTCGCTCGGAATTCCCGGCAAGCTGCTGAGCAACGGAACGTATACGGTAACCGTGGCGGGAATTGGCCCGGATGGCGGTCGCACGGATACGGAGCGGTATGTGTTTAATGTGATCGTGACGGAATAAGGTCGAGTGACGAACGACAAGGGACGAAAAAGCTGTTAACTGGTGGGCCTTGGTTTTGTAACGAGTGTCTCTTCAATCCTTCGTATCCCCGCGCGCAAAATCACGTGCCGGGGATACAGTGTTTTGAAATTTGTCATAAATGTATGCTGCGCCGGGTACAATTCCGGCAATTCCCCTAAGTTGCGAAAGGCGAAGTTATGTCGAGAATGCACGAGAATCCACCGGTGAATGGCAGGATCCACGAGTTTCATGCGGAGGCAACAATTCTCTCCGGAACCCTGCATCAGCCGCTTAAGCATACAATTGAGCCGCAGGCTAATGCGAATCTCTTCCACAATGGCGGGTATCTCTCGGAGCATGTGGGTGGGTTCCGGGTAGAGGGCGTGCTTACGTTTGATAAAGCGTATACGCAGGTGGCCGGAAACCCCGGAAAGAAGAAGAGACGTGGCTGGTCCACGCTGACCACGACGGTGGTGGAGGGCCTGAATGTGCTGGAGATTCTGACGGCGGACAGGGTGGTGGGGCAGATTATCACCGAGCATCCGCTGAAAGGATATGTGCCGCGCATCTCCTTTCTAGGAACGCGGATTGAGGGATTGAAGATTGCGGGATTTCCGGTGGAGCTGAAGTGGGATCTGGATATTCTGGGCGACAAGCCCGCGGAGGATCATTGCTACTCGCAGCATGAAGGCGTGCTGTCAAGGGTGAAGGATCTGGTGCTGGGAATCGGCAAGCCGGAGGAGCTTCCGGCTGAGGTGACCGAGCAGTACAATCGACTTTCATCGAATCGTAAGTCTCCGGGGGTCGTGGAATGTTCGCTGGTCAAGAAAGCGCGCGGCGACTACCCCGGCTGTACCTTTGGCCACATCATTCACGTGCCGGATTTCGGAACCATCGAGCTGGCGAAGCTGACCGTGAAGCACGAGGATTACGGCAATCCGGAGAAACCCTACAACCCGGATCCGAAGGTGCCGGAGACCACTACGATCACGCTGACGATGATCGACCTGAAACTGGGTTGCGCAGTGGACGGGGACATTCCGATCGGGACTGGGAACTCGAACGGGAGTACGAAGCCGGGCGGCAATTAGATCGGAAACACGGACGACCGCGGCGCTGGGGCAGGTGGCTTTGGCTGCTTTGCCCGCTGGCGCTGCTGGTTTTGATTCCGCTACGGGACAACGATGCTGACGGTGCGCAGATAGGCTATGAGCATACACTTCAGCTCTATCAACAGGAGCGCATTGACCTGGCGCGAGCCGAAGCTGCGGCGGGCTGGGCACGTTATCGAAAGACAGACCCCGCGCTGGCGGCAGATTATCAGTTGCTTTATGCCAGATCGCTGATGTATTCCGGCGACTACCAGCAAATTGTGCGGACACTGGCCTCTTATCCTGATCCCGGCCCTTCGGAAAGAGCGATTCAGCGATACATTACAGAGGCAAGCGCTTTGGCGGCGCTAAGTCAACACGAGGCTGCTGACAAGCAACTGACTGTGGCTGAGGCGCTTTGCCGCAAGGCAGACCTTGCGGCATGCGGCGGAGTGATCTCTGCGCGTGCGTTGATTGCTTTTGGCGCCGGTCAGGCCGACGAGGGACGTCAGCTTTATCTTCAGGCATACCAGTTTGCCCGCAGCCATCATGACCCGTGGCGGCAGGCAAATGCTTCGCTGAATCTGGGATACAGGGCGCTGCAAATGGAGCGTCTGGACGAGGCGCTTGACTGGTCGCGAATCTCGTATCAGATTTCATCTCAACATGACTATGACGGTGTGGCGGAGACCGCCGCAGGAAATCTTGGTTTTGCGTGGTACCAACTTGGGGACGGCGAGCGGGCGCTGGAGCGGTATCAGGAGGCTGAGAAGAAGGCCGAACTGCTGGGTGAGGAAGAAGATGAGTTTTTCTGGCTGAGCGATACATCCTATGTTTATCGCGACCGGGGAGAACTGAGCCGTGCTGAAGCGGTGGTGCAGAAGGCCCTGGGACTGGCGCGGGCGGCAAAGAACCAGGGCCAGATTGTGAATGCGCTGGGTGATCTGGCTTCGCTGGAAACGTCTATAGGTGACCTGAAGGAAGCGGGCGCTCACTTGCAGGAAGCATTGCCGATCGAAACGGCTGGCGGCCGCAAGCCACGGCCGCTTTTTGTGCTGAGACAGGGCGAGCTGGCGGCGGCGCAGCACGAATATGCCAAGGCTGAGGGGTTGTTTCACGCGCTGCTGAAGGACAAGGCCAGCCCAACGGCGGTGCGGCTGAATGCGGGCAATGACCTTGGCCAGGTGTACGAGAACGAGAAGAAGTATGCATCGGCGGAGCGCGAGTATCAGGAGACGATTGCGGCATGGGGTGAGGCGCGCGCCGCGTTGAAGCGCGAGGAGTCGGCGCTTTCGTTCGGCACAAATGCGCGCGAGATTTACGGGAACTATGTGCGCTTCCTGGTGGAGCGCGGACGAACGGCGGAGGCGTTGACGCTGGCAGACAAGAGCCGGGCGCGGACGCTGTCTGAAGGGCTGGGGTTTGGACAGAATCATGCGGCTGCCAGAGTTGGTTCTGGGCCGGTGGTGATGCGTCCGGAGCAGATTGCGCGGAAGACGGGAGCTACGCTGCTGTTTTATTGGCTTGGGGAAAAGGAATCGTACCTGTGGGCAGTTGGGCCGGAGAGGACTGTGTTTTCTACGTTGCCTGCGAGCCAGCAGATTACGACCTGGGTGACGCGCTACAACAAGGCGATTCTGGAGTCGGGCGATCCGGCGGAGTCTGCGAATGCCGATGGCGTGGCGCTGTATGCGGCGCTGATCGCTCCTGCGCTGAAGGTGCTGGATGCGCATAGGCCAGTGATTGTGCTGGCGGATGGCGTGTTGAACCAGATGAATTTTGAGACGCTGCTTGCGCCGGGTGCGGCGGGGCAAATCTCAGGACCTGAAGGCCACGACGATTCTGCTCGACTGGCTGCCGGGGCGCAGCACTACCTGGTGGAGGATTACACGCTGGAGTCTGCGCCGTCACTGGATCTGCTGGCGCATGGCGGGGCTGGTCCTGACGGGAAAGCGCAGGCGAAGGGCGATGTGGCGGCGAAGAATCTGCTGCTGATGGGCAATGCTGCTGCTGCGGATGCGGAGTATCCGCCGCTGCCGTTGTTCGGTGTGGAGATGACGCGGATTGCGGGCCGCTTTCAGCCGGAAGAGACGACGGTCTTTACGGGAGCGAAGGCCACGCCGGCGGCGTATGAGGCGGCGAATCCGGAGAAGTTCAGTTACATCCATTTTGTCTCGCATGCGACGGCCAGCGAGACAAGTCCGCTGGACTCGGCGATTATCCTGTCGAATCCCGCGGGGGCGAGCGCTGCGGCTTCCAGTGCGGGCGGAGTAAGCGCGTACAAGCTGTATGCGCGGGAGATTGTGGCGCATAAGTTGAATGCGCGGCTGGTGACGATCTCAGCTTGCTATGGAACAGGAACGCGGGCGTATGCGGGCGAGGGGCTGGTGGGGCTTTCGTGGGCTTTTCTGCGCGCCGGATCGCGGCAGGTGGTGGCGGCGTTATGGGAAGTGACGGATGAGTCCACGCCGCGGCTGATGGATGGACTGTATGCGGGAATTGCCGCGGGTAAGAAGCCGGTGGAGGCGTTGCGAGAGGCGAAGCTGGCAATGCTGCACTCGGGAACGCGATTCCAGGAGCCGTTTTACTGGGCGCCGTTTCAGATATATAGTCGCGAATGAAAAAGCAGGTTCAGGAACAGGGTTCAGGGTTCTATATATGGTGCGATGAGCTATAACAAAGACGCAAATGGCTTTCGATATCGGTTGAGAGTTGCGTTGAATCTTCGTGGTTGGTTGGGTGCTATTTCGAGGCTGACTGCGTGGAAGAAATGAATTCTTTTACGTGCGCGAATTCGGGGCGCGCGGATGTGCTGCCGTTGTTGGTGGATTTCAGAAGCGCGGCGTAGTACTGCTGCGCTTTTGCCTTGTCGCCTGCTGCTTCTGCTGCCAGCCCTGCGTGATAGAGGCCGTTGAAGCGGTTGGGGCTCAGCTTCAGGGCGATTGCATACTGAGCGAGTGCCTGTTGCGGCTGATGCGACTCAAGCAGCATGTCGGCCAGCATCTCGCGGGCCGGAATATCGACTTCGCCCTGGCCCACCTTGTCCTGCAGGTCGGCGGCGGCGCGGATGTTTTTCAGGGCTTCGTCCTGTTTGTCTTCAGCGAAGGCTACCCAGGCGAGGATCTCTTCGTGCTCGATCTTCGTGGCTGTGTCTTCGGCCTCATAGGAATGCTTACTCTTTTTAACTTTGTCCAGGAATGCGTCGTAGTTGACAAGGTCGGCTTGTGCTTCTTGCGGTTGGCCCAGGTGGCCGTGGCCGATGGCTCGCGCCCATACTGCCAGCATGGCTGTTTGAGGAGGCGCATCGGGGGCCGGCTCCAGCTTTACCGCAGAGTTCCAATCGCGTGTTTCCAGTGCATAGAAGACTGCATATTTGGTGCGGTAGGCGGGGCCCATTGTCTCCATACGAAGGTCATGATGATCTGACATCGCCGCCATGGAGGCGATTTTGGGCAATATCTCGGCGGTCTGGTTCAGAACCCATTTGGCACGGTCATCCTGGCCGCTCTGCAGGTAAGCGTAGAGCAGAAAGTCGTATGCGTGGGGCTCGTACATGATCGCGTTGCCGTATTTCACCTGTGCGGCTTCCGCGGCGGCTACCGAGCCAAGATTCGCATGGATGTCCTGCGGCCATAGGCCGAGACGGGCGTAGATGTGGCCCGGCATGTGATAGGCATGCGAGCTGGATTGCGCAATTTCGCCATAATGATTGGCTGCGGCCAGCCCTTCGGCGGCCATTTCGGGATTGTCGCAGGCGTGCGTGATGTAGTGATCGACGCCGGGATTGTCGGGATACTTTGCGAACAGGGGAGTCAGGACGGCCATTGCCTTGCGATTGGCGGCCAGGCTGGTGTCGTCCGGAGGAGCGGCTGCCAGCAGCGACAACGCATAGAATGCGCCTGCGTCAACGTCGTCCGGATACTGACTGTAGAGCTTGCCCATGTCGTCGGAATAGGCTTGAACACGCTCCGGAAATTGCTGCTTGCCTGGACGGTAGAAATCGCTCACTGCCGCGATGTAGGCGCTCTCCCTGGGTGTCTTTGCCGATTGCGATTGCGCCTGCTGTATTGCCGCCCATCCGTTGGCCATGTCGCTTTCCGATGGCCGGTTCCATATCTGATGGAAGTAGCTGAGGGCTACGCCCCAGTGCGCCATCGCGCAGTCAGGGGCAGACTTTGCAATCTCCTGAAACTGTTGCAGCGCTTCGTCATACCCGAAGTCATGCAGTTGAGCGAGGCCGCGATTGAACGGCTTCTGCACCGCGGGCGCGCACGAGATAGAAAAGGACACCGTACCCAGTCGTTCGGGAGCGGCAGCCGCATCCGGTTTGGCCGGATGATCCATTGCCATTTGAGCCACAACAGGCAGCGAGACCAGGGCAAGCACGGACAGCGACAGTATTTTCATGGTGGCTGAATTATAGGCCGGGTAGCTATTGGTTGGCTTGATGAGAAGTCCGAGCTGAAATCTCTTGCGCCTACGCCAGTGCGTTGAGATTGCGGCGGAGGTTCTCAGGGGAGCCGGCGGCCAGGAGCTTTTCGATTTCCTCGTGCGTGGATTGCCAGGTGGGCATGGCTGCGGCGAGAGCTTTCTTGCCTTTGATGGTGAGGATGAGGATGCGGCTGCGGCGGTCGTTGAGGTCGGGAGAGATTTTGACGAGGCCGCGGCGCTCAAGCGGCTTCAGGGCGGCGGTGAGCGTGGTGCGGTCCATGGCAAGAAGGGATGCGACGGGCGCCATCGATGGCGGCTCGGGGCGGTTGAGGCTCATGAGAAGAGAGAACTGGCCGTTGGTGAGGCCGAAGGGGCGGAGCGCCTCGTCGAAGCGGCGGGCGAGAGAACGGGCGGCGCGCTGCACATGGAGACAGAGGCAGCAGTCGCGTACCAGAAGCGTGGTCTGGTAGGGGAGGATGTTTGCCTCGGGCGCAGGATTCGCGCGGCGAGCAGGACTTGGAGCGATTTTCATTTGTGACGCAATTTTAACCTTGACACGGAGATAGATTGGTTGATACCAACGTATAAATCGAGATTTTATGGTAGTTCCATCTCTGGAGCAAGCCTATGAACTTTCTGCGCGATCTGCAACATGCTCTTCGTTCCCTTTCCCGAGTTCCTGCACTATGGATTACCGTGGCGCTGACGCTGGCGCTGGGCATTGGCGCGAATGCGGCCATCTTCAGCGTGGTGCGCGCGGTGCTGTTGAAGCCGCTGGCCAACCAGGATGAAAGCCGGCTGCTGTACATCCGGCAGAGCGCGCAGGGGTTGGGCACGGATAACGCGAATTGGTCAGTTCCGGAGATACATGACATCAACTCGGGGCTAAAGTCAATCGGCGAGATTGGAACTTTCTCGGAGACGAACTTCACGATTGTCGGACTGGGTGCGCCGCGCACGGTGACTGCGGGCGTGGTGGATGGAAATTACTTCCAGGTGATGGGGCTGCGGCCTGTGCTGGGAAGGCTGCTGGGACCGGGCGACGACGGGCGGAATGCGCCGGGCGCGATTGTGCTGACGTACAACTTCTGGCGCGACTCGCTGCATGGCGACCCGAATGTGCTGGGTAAGGTGGTACGGATTGAGGTCTATCAAGGGCCGACCTCGGGAGTGGTGGTGGGCGTGCTCGAGCCTTCGGTGCCGTATCCATCGGCGACGGAGATTTTTGCCAACCTGGTGACGAGCCCGCATCATCTTTCGGCGACGATGGTAACGGGGCGGTCGCACAGGATGACGGAGGTGTTTGGGCGGCTTGCGCCATCCGCGACGCTGGAGCAGGCGCGGTCGGAGCTGAGCACGGTTTACTCGGCGATGACGAAGGCGCATACCGAGCAGTATCACCCGACGGATCACTACCAGATCGGCGTCACGCGGATGCATGACCAGCTCAACGAGAAGGCCAACACGATTCTGTGGATTCTGTTTGCGGCGTCGGCGCTGCTGTTTGTGATTGCGAGCTCGAATGTGGCCAACCTGGTGCTGGCGAGATCGGTACGCCGCGAAAATGAGTTGGCGACGCGTGCTGCGCTTGGCGCAACGACTGGAGCGCTGAGGCGGACACTGCTGGCTGAGAGTTTGGTGCTGTGCGGATCGGGCGCGATTGCGGCTGTGGCGCTGGCGATTCCGATGGTGAAGGAGCTGGCGCGGTATGCGGCGCGGTTCACTCCGCGGGCAAGCGAGATTCATCTCGACTTTACGCTGGTGCTGGCGGGAGTTGCTCTGGCTGTATTAGCCGCGGTGTTTCTGGCGTTCGTGCCGCGGCTTCCTTCTCCGGATGCCGTGCAGGGCGGGCTTGCCGGTCGCGGAACGCGGGTGACGGGTGGGAGCAGTGCGCGGTTGCGCGTCTTTGCGATTACGCAGATTGCGGCTTCGTTTCTGTTGCTGGTGGGAGCGGCGGTGCTGATGCGGACGCTGTTTGTGCTGGAGCAGACGCGGCCACCGTTTGATACTTCGCACGTAATGGCGATTGATTTGCCGGTGATGGCGTTTGGCAGGACGCCGGAGCAGATTACGGAGTTTCGGCGCGAGGTGGTTCGTAATGTAGCGGCTATTCCGGGCGTGGAGCATGCGGCCGAGGGCGCTTCCGTTCCATGGCGCGCCGATCAGGGCAAGGGAGTTGCACTGCAGTTTGCGGCGTCGGGCGCGCGGCGTCCGGATGGGCAGGATTATCGCGCGAAGTTCCGTCCGATTGGGCCGGGATTTTTTGAGACGCTGGGCGTGCCGATCCTTGCGGGGCGCGATTTCAACCCCGGCGACAAGCAGGGCGCCGAGCAGGTCGTGATTATCTCGAAGAGCCTGGCGGATTTCCTATATCCGGGACAGAATGCGCTGAACCGCGCGATTCACTGGACCGATCCGGTGATCAAGTTCGTCGGCATCGGCGACGGACCTCGGCGAATTGTGGCGGTGGTACCGGACTTTGATGACGAAAACATTATTCCTCAGCCCGCGATGACGATCTATCAGCCCACGGAGCAGGAGGGTTTTCCGGGAAGCCTGTTTGTGCGCGCGAAGCAGGATCCCTACACGCTGCTGCCGGAGATCACGAGAAGGATTCGCGCGATGTCGAACGACCAGCCGGTGGAGAAGCCTACGACACTGGGCGATGTGCGGGCTGAGGTGCTTTCGCCGGACAAGCTGAATGCGATTGTCTTTGGCGGCTTCGCCGCTGTGGCGCTCTTGATCAGCGTGGTGGGCGTGGCGGGCGTGCTGTCCTTCTCGGTATCGAGCAGGACACGCGAGTTCGGCATTCGCATGGCGCTGGGCGCGCAGCCGGCTACGATTCTGGCAGGAGTGCTGCGGGATGGGCTGTGGATGGCGGGCATTGGCGTGGCGGCGGGCATTGTGATGGGCTTTGTGCTGGCGCGCGTGGTGGCAAGCCGCGTGACGGCGATCGACCAGCCCGGAGTGCTGGCCTTTGCTGGAGCGGCGGGAGTGATTCTTGCGGCTGCGGTGGTGGCGTCGGCGATTCCCGCGATGCGCGCGGCGAGGGTGAATGCGGCTGAGGCGCTGAGAGCGGAATAAGGCAGGGACAGGGACAAAGGGAAATACAAAAACAGGTCCTTCCCCTCTTCCGCACCACATTGCAAAGCGCATAAATTTGCTGAAATTGCGCGCGTTTGGGCAGAAAATGGTGAATTTCACCGAAAATACAGGAAAACGCGCAAATCTCGTCAAGTTTTTTCTGTGCCACGAATGGATGAGCAAATGAGCTATACTTTCCTGCGTCACCTTTCCATCAGATGAGGGGTTCACTCACATAAAACTCAAGTCTCTAGCCGTGTCCAATTTTCGTTGCTACCGTGCAAAAACCGAATTAGCTTTCGATGACTTCACGACTCTTGTTGGGCGCAACGATTGCGGCAAATCGTCACTCCTTGATGCCTTAGAAACATTCTTTAACGACAAAGCATCAGACAAGAACGATGCAGCGAAGGGGGCAACGCAAAAGCGGTCACCCTTACATGTGTGTTTAATTCTCTACCAACCGAGTTGCTGCTCGATGAGACTGCCAACACTAAACTAGCGGACGAGTATTTGCTGAATACCGACGGCGATTTGGAAATCACAAAGATTTATAACTGCTCGATTGAGAAGCCTAAGGAAACTCTGATTAAGTGGCACGAACGGTAGGTCACGGCTTCAGCCGTGACATAAATGCAGCAAAATCAATGCGGCTTTAGCCGCTGAGGTATGCTTCACGGACTTAATCAGACCTTCCTTGGCATATTGGGCATCTCGACTGAGCGGTCTCGATAGACCAGAATTTCACCTTTTCGACAGAGATGCGCCTTCCAACGCCCCTCCAAGACACCAAGCAAAGATGGACGTTGTAAATGCGCGGCCAAACTGTCGAGCGGTATCGACTTCACGCCTTGAAATGGAGAACTATGTTCATCATTCGGCGATTAACGCTTGCGCTCAAGCCCTGAACATTCAATGCAATCTGACTGTGTCGTATGGCCATGACGATGACGTACCGACGCTGTTAGCGGCTGAACTCAACCTAACCGCACCACAACAATCCAAATGGGGCGCAAATCGTGTTAAAGGATGGCTTGCTGACACGGTTGTTCCAACGATGGACGGTGTAATGTTCGCGCATATTGACCCGCACAATGAAATGCAGGGCTGGATGAACACCATAGCGACACTTATGAACCCCTAGATGGCCGGACCTTAGACAAGCGTTCGTCTAACAACAACGAATGCTTACTACCATTTCACGCCTCATGGATCACATCAAGGGCTGTTCCGTGTGTAAGAGCGAAGGACAGACGCCGTTGGAAGTAGACTCACATCAGCCGTTTGACTAGGCTCCCTCCTTCTCCACCCCAGCGACGAAGACCTGTCGCCGGGGACCCCAGGCCTGAAGAACGGCTAAGGTCGGGATGACGGTCCTTTCCGGGAGAGCGTGCGGCTTCCGTTACGATGACAAATCACATTGATTGCTCAGGATGACTAACCAGCTCATTTGAGCCTTACTTATTTTTTCGGATGGCTGGGGCTTGTCTGTGCGATTGCTTGATCGAGCATGGTGTAGAGCTTGTTGAAGTCGGTGACTTCAGTGTAGGGCGCGGCTCCGCCGGTGCGGTCGGTGACGATGTAAAGCGTGGGTGTCTGGTGAACGCCGAGGCTGTCCGCGAAGGCGATGTCAGACTTTACGGCATTGAGGAATGTGCCCTGCGGATCGATGGCGAAGGGCAGTGCGATGCCGTGCTGTTTTGCATAATTTGCGGTGAACTGATTCAGATCGCTGATTGTCTCGATGCTGCGTTGATTGGCGAAGATTGCATCGCGATAATCGTTGCCTGAATGCGTGGGCTGTGCATCGAACCAGCGGGCGTTGACTGCGGCCTGCGTGCTCCAGTTGTGATACGGAATCAGAAAGTCATGCCTGATCCACGGGATGTGGTATTTGGCGGCGGTGTCTTTGAGCAGGGGATTTTCCTGCGCGCACTTGGGGCACTGGAGATCGCCGAATTCAATGAGGGCGACGTGCGATCCCGGAGGCGGCTTGAGAGCGGCGAAGCCCTGGGCGTGGCTCATGCTTGCGGCCAGTAACCATGCGAAGCAGAGCGTGGCGAAGATGCGATGAAGCGAGAGGGTTGAATTAAGCTTGTTGGGTCGGCGGGTTGAATTCGGCATGTAAGGAATTCGACGAAGAAGAAGGAGTAAAGACTTCATGCGATTTGGGATCGCCTTTCTGGCGCTTTTGGGGCTGATTGTATCAATCCTTGCGTTGCGGGTACATTACTCAAACGATCTGGAGCCATGTGACATCAACTCGCATTGGGACTGCGGGATTGTGAATCACAGCCGGTATGCGGAGGTGGCGCGCGTACCGGTGGCCGCGATTGGTATAGCGGGTTACCTGGCATTGGCTGTACTTGCGTTGTTGAAGCGGCGCGGGCTCATACTAACGGCGGCTGTTCTCGGACTGGCCTTTGCGCTGTATCTCAGCTCGATTGAGGCTTATCGGCTGGAGGTCTGGTGCCTGTACTGCGTGATTTCGCAGGGAGTGATCGCGCTGATTGCGATTCTCGCCGCGCTGTGGCTGTTTCCGGGACGCAGACGTGCAACCCGCGCATAGACTGAGCCGGCTGGATTTCAGGATTGCACGGTTTATCCACGGGTGGTGGATAATGAGACTACGAATGCCCAGCCCACCTTCCCCGTTGGGATGCAAAGAGAAAACTGAGTGGTCGGCTACTACGATCTCTGGACTGTTTTTTGCTCGTTTGTGATTGCGTTTCTTGCTGGGTTCGCCGCCTTTGAGTCGGTGGATCACGTGCGGGCGGGCGCGTTGCGGCAGAGGTGGGTCTTTTTTGGCGGCGTGACGCTGGGGCTGGGCATCTGGTCCATGCACTTTGTCGGCATGCTGGCCTGGCATCCGCCGTTTCCGCTGTTCTACGCGGTGGACCGGACGGTGCTTTCCGTGCTGGCGGCGATCTGCGCCTCCTGGCTGGCGCTCTACCTGGTGACGGACAATCTTGCGGGGCAATCGCTGTTTCGGCGTGGACTGGGGGCGCTGCTCGTGGGTGCGGGCATCTGCTCGATGCACTACATCGGCATGACGGCGCTGGGTTTTTCCGGGCGCGTGATGTGGGATGTGCCGTGGCTGCTGTGCTCGTTTGCGATTGCGGTGACAGCCTCATGGGCGGCGATGGCGCTGCTGGCGCGCGGCGGCGATGGGATGAAGGATCTGACCCCGCGATTGATGGCTTCGGCGGGGATTGCGGTGGCCATCTGTGGAATGCACTATGCCGGGATGCGGGCCTTCATGCCGGAGCCGGGAGCGATGAGCCTGCGCATGCCGGCCAGCTTCAGCGGCGTGGCGCTGGCGCGGATTGGCGTGGGCAACGCGATGCTGTTTACCTTTGCGCTGCTGGTGGTTTCTTATCGCGACAAGGCGCGATGGATTCAGAGAGCGGGCGCGGCGCGGATGGAAAGCGCGGAGGCGGCTCGCAAGCTGGAGGCGCTGGCGGCTGCGGGCAAGATTGCGGCCAGCGTGGCGCATGAGATCAACAATCCGCTGGAGGCGGTGACGAACCTGCTGTACCTGGTCCAGATGGGCAATGTGGGCGAGCGCGAGCGCGAGTACCTGGAGATGGCGCAGAAGGAAGTCGGACGGATTGCCTCGATCACCACGCACACGCTGCGTTTTTATCGCCAGCAGAGCGGGCCGTCGCCGGTCTCGATTCCGGATCTGCTCGAATCCGCGCTGGTACTCTTCCAAACTCAATTGACGGAGCAGAAGATCACGCTGGAGCGCGAGTGGCCGGAGAATACGCCGCAGATAGTCTGCCGCGAAGGCGAGATTCGGCAGGTGATTGCCAACCTGATCAGCAACGCGATTGACGCAATGCCGGACGGCGGCAAACTGCGGCTGGGTGTGAAGCCTGTTCCCAAAGGACTCGAGGTAGAGGTGGCCGACACCGGACGGGGGATTCCAGCCGAGGTGCGGAGCAGGATTCTGGAGCCCTTTTTTACGACCAAAGGGTGCAATGGGACCGGGCTGGGACTGTCGATCTCGGCGGAGATTCTGGCGCGGCATGGGGGACGGCTGGACTTTGAGTCGGAGGCGGACGGAAACGGGACTTGCTTCCGGTTCTTTTTGCCGTTTACGCAGGAGGCAGCCGTTAGCTCTTAGCTTCGATACCAGCTTTGCAACATGTGCCACTCACCGCAGCAAAACGGAACCAGCAGAATCATCTGCTTCTGCTGGTTCCACCTCAACCGAGCTAAAAGCTTAAAACGGCCTGCTGCGCGGCGAAGATCTCTTTCAATCCCGCTTCGGCGAGATCAATCAGCTCATTGAGCTGCGCGCGCGAGTAATTGCCCTTTTCCGCCGTGGCCTGGGTTTCGACCAGGCCGCCGTCGGCGGTCATCACCACATTCATATCCACTTCGGCCTGCGAGTCCTCCTCATAGCAAAGGTCGAGGAGCGCGTTGCCTTCAACGATGCCGACGCTGGTGGCGGCGACGAGCTGCTTCATGGGCGATTGCTTGAGCGTGCCGGATTGGACGAGCGCGTTGAGGCCGAGAGCCAGCGCGACCGCCGCGCCGGTGATGGCCGCGGTGCGCGTGCCGCCGTCGGCCTGGATGACATCGCAGTCCAGGATGACTGTTCGTTCACCGAGAAGGCTCATGTCGATGACCGAGCGTAAGCTCCGGCCGATAAGGCGCTGGATCTCGTGGGTGCGGCCGCCAATCTTGCCGCGCTCGCTCTCGCGGGGCGTGCGGGTGACGGTCGAGCGAGGGAGCATGGAGTACTCGGCGGTGACCCAGCCGCGGCCGGAGTTGCGGAGCCAGCCGGGAACGCCCTGCTCGATGGTGGCGTTGCAGAGCACGCGGGTGTTGCCGCAGGCGACGAGGACGGAGCCTTCCGCGGTCTGGACGTAGCCGGGAGTGAGGGTAAAAGGCCGCAATTGGGCCGGGGCGCGGCCGCCGGGCCGGAAAAAGGAAGGGGACGAACTCATAACGGAATTGTACCGGGTCGGTTTTGGGTCGGATCCGGGGTTGAATTCGGGCTGATTTCCGGGATTGGGATTCCCTGGCTGGGACGGGCGGGAAGTGGCGGGCGCAGCCGATTTCATTTCGGGAAAGCGGAATTGAAATGGGAAAATACAATTAAATCATTTGTAATCAATCGATTACCAGGAATGATTTTCGACGATCGTTTCATTTCGGGACCAATCCGGGAACGGCGGCCGATTTAAGGCGGGAATGCAAATAGTCTCATTCCTTTTCTAATGAACCACTTAGGGAATGCGTTCGAGTTTGGCACGCGACGTGTATATAAGCGGGACAGAAGCGGATGCGCAACGCAAATTTGGAACCAGACGAATTCGGAACGGAAGCCGGGCAGTGGGGCGGATTCGAAACCAAAGGCGGACGCAAGAAAAGGGGAATGAGGCAAATGCACACAACGGCGGAAACAGCGCGAACTCCGGAAAATAATCGTGGAAGTGTTCGCGGCAGGGCGCAGGCCTTTGCCGAGACCCTGGCATCGTCGCACAGGCAGTCGGAGTCACTCTCCGAACTGGCCCACGATGCGCGGAATATGGTGATGGCGTTATCTCTCTACTGCGACCTGCTGGAGGAGCCTGGAGTGCTCTCGCTCCCTTTCCGGCACTATGCGGCCGAGCTGCGGCTGGTGGCGGCTTCAAGTCGGCGGCTGGTGGAGAAGCTGGCGCTGCTGGGCAAGCGGGAGGCGGCGGGTGCGGCCTGGCCCAGCAAAACCGGTCCCACTGCAACCAGGCCGGTCGCGCTCAACATGGCAGTGCCGGAGCAGCCAATCGAGGATCTGCGCGAGGAGGTATTGGCGGCGCGAAATCTGCTGGACGCGCTGGCCGGGCCGCTGGTGGCGGTGACGGTTTCGGCTCCGGTGGGCGCGCTGCCGGTGTGGCTCACCACCGAAGACCTGACGCGGGTGCTGGTGAACCTGG